>ERZ1026860.1759-NODE-1759-length-10350-cov-3.824284_pt1 | contig 10350 bp, 9 predicted proteins | sample MGYA00380160_ERZ1026860 | MGnify/ENA primary metagenome ERZ1026860 (study PRJEB33269, sample SAMEA4719796) | human gut metagenome | biome: human-associated habitat; feature: organic feature; material: feces | place: Cameroon | collected 2013-10 ... | reverse complement strand
CAGCAGGAGCCTGCGGACGACGCTGCCGGCACTATTCGTCAGGTTCCTTTCCTGCCTACCTATCAAAATCACTTGAAACAGCTGATTATCAACGGCGTTGACCCGGAGGTGCAAAAGCCGCTGCTGGGCCTGCATGTGGTGGTGGACGCCGGAAACGGCGCTGGCGGCTTCTATGCCAATATGCTGGAGGAACTGGGCGCCTGGATAGAGGGCAGCCAGTTCCTGGAGCCGGACGGCCATTTCCCCAACCATATTCCCAACCCGGAAAATCCGGACGCCATGGCCTCTATCTCCGCAGCAGTGAAACGTGTGGGAGCAGATCTGGGCGTGATTTTTGACGCGGACTGCGACCGGGCCGCCATTGTGGACCACAGCGGCAAGGAGATTAACCGCAACCGGCTGATTGCCGTTATCAGCGCCATTTTGCTGGAGGATATGCCCGGCGCTACCATTGTAACCGACTCCGTTACCTCCTCCGGCCTGTCCGATTTTATCAAGGAATGGGGCGGCGAGCATTACCGCTACAAGCGGGGCTACCGCAATGTCATTGACGAGGCCCAGCGCCTGAACGCCGCGGGCATCAACTGCCCCCTGGCCATTGAAACCAGCGGCCACGCGGCCCTGCGGGACAACCACTTTCTGGACGACGGCATGTACCTGGTAACGGTGCTGCTGATTAAGGCCATGCAGATGAAGCAGCAGGGCGAAACCCTGAGCCATCTGCTGGACGGCCTGCGTGAACCTGTTGAAAGCATGGAAATTCGCCTGCCCGTCACCTGCGACGACTTTGCCGCCTGCGCCCGCAACGCCATCGAGCATGTGCTGGACTATGCCAGCGGCCGGGAGGACTGGCACATTGCCCCTGATAACCGGGAGGGCGTGCGCATCTCCTTTGACGAGGGCGGCGAGCTGAACAGCGCATGGTTCCTGCTGCGGCTGAGCGTACACGACCCGGTAATGCCCCTGAATGCGGAAAGCGACGTGCCCGGAGGCGTTAAAGCGGTGCTGGCAAAGCTGTACGAAGCCTTGCAGGATCAGAAAGGTATTGATCTTTCGCCCCTGAAGGCGGCTTTGTAATGGGATTCTTATTTGGCCGCGCATTGCGCGGCCAAAATTCTTATTCGGAAGGCAGGCTTCTTTATGGGCGAATATATCATGGACATGCGTAAGCGGGTGGGTCCTATTCCTCTGATGCAGTGCGGCGCGTCGGTCATTGTGCTGGACGGCCAAAACCGGTTGCTGTTGCAGCGGCGCAAGGATAACGGCATGTGGGGCTATGCAGGCGGAGCCGTAGAACTATATGAGCGGGTGGAGGACGCCGCCGCCCGGGAACTGCGGGAGGAAACCGGCCTGATTGCGGATCAGCTGGAATTACTGGGCGTTTTTTCCGGGCCGGAGCTGCGCTATACCTACCCCAACGGCGACCAGGTCAGCATTGTCGATATTGTTTATCTGTGCCGCAAGTATCACGGCCAGCTGCGCCCGCAGCCGGAGGAAGTGACCGAGCTGGCCTTCTTTTCCCCGGACCGGCTGCCAGACAATCTTTTTACCACCCAGCTTCCGGCTCTTGACGCGGTGCGGAAGCTGCTGAAAAAGTAATCGAAAAAAGGCTTGCCGAGATCAACCGGCAAGCCTTTTTTCGATTACTTTTTACTCCAGTTCAAACGCGCCCGTATACAGGCGGTAATAGGTGCCCTTTTGGGCGATCAGGGATTGATGGTCGCCCCGTTCGATAATCTGGCCGTGGTCCAGTACCATAATCGCGTCCGCGTTGCGCACGGTGGACAGGCGGTGGGCAATCACAAACACGGTACGGCCCTTCATCAGCGCGTCCATGCCCTTTTGCACAATGGCCTCGGTGCGGGTATCGATGGAGGAGGTAGCCTCGTCCAGAATCATCACCGGGGGATCCGCCACAGCCGCCCGGGCAATGGAAATCAGCTGACGCTGGCCCTGGCTCAGGCCGCTGCCATCGCCGGTCAGAACGGTATCGTACCCCTGGGGCAGCATGCGAATGAAGCTGTCAGCGTTTACCAGCTTGGCGGCGGCCACGCATTCCTCATCGGAAGCGTTCAGGTTGCCGTATCGCAGGTTCTCCATCACCGTGCCGGTAAACAGGTTTACATCCTGCAAAACCATGCCCAGAGAGTGGCGCAGATCGTCCTTTTTGATTTTATTCATGTTGATGCCGTCATAGCGAATCTTGCCGTCCGCAATATCGTAAAAACGGTTGATCAGGTTGGTAATGGTGGTTTTGCCCGCGCCGGTAGCGCCTACAAAGGCAATCTTCTGCCCTGGCTTGGCGTACAGGGAAATGTGGCGCAGCACAATCTTTCCCGGCGTGTAGCCAAAATCCACATCGTCCAGCACAATATCACCCTTTAATTCGGTATAGGTGGTGGTGCCGTCCCCATGGGGATGCTTCCACGCCCACAAGCCGGTGCGATGGTCGCTTTCCTCCAGCTTGCCGTCCGCACCCCTCTGGGCGTTTACAAGCGTCACATAGCCATCGTCCGTTTCGCTGGCTTCATCCATCAGCTGAAAGATGCGCTCCGCTCCCGCCAGAGCCATAATGACGGAGGCCAGCTGCTGGCTTACCTGGGAAATGGGCATGACAAAGCTGCGGGACAGGGTCAGGAAGGAGGCGATCATACCCAGCGTAACCGTTCCCCCAACGCCGGACAGGCTGATGTTGGTAACGCCGCCAAGGCTCAGCGCCGCGCCGATAACCGCCAGCAGCACATACAGGATATGGCCCATGTTGTTGCTGATGGGACCCAGCACATTGGCAAACCGGTTGGCCTCCGTGGTGTTTTCGCACAGGTCGGCGCTGCGGCGGTCAAATTCCTCAATGGCCTTGTCCTCGTGGCAGAATACCTTTACCACCTTCTGCCCGTTCATCATTTCCTCAATGTAGCCGTTCACGGAGGCAAGGGCCTTTTGCTGCTTCACAAAATAACTGCCGCTTTTGCCGGACACCTTGCCGGTTACCCACATAATCAGCACGGTGAACAGCACCACCGTCAGGGTCAGCCACAGACTTTGGGACAGCATGGCGATGAACACCGAAATGATGGAGATAATCGATGCGAACACCTGCGGCAGCGCCTGAGCGATCATCTGGCGCAGGGTGTCGGTATCGTTGGTGTAATGGCTCATGATTTCGCCATGGCTGTGGGTATCAAAGTAACGAATGGGCAGGGTCTGCATATGGGCGAACATATCGTCGCGCACGTTTTTCAAAACGCCCTGCGCCACCACCACCATCAGCCGGTTGTACAGGAAGCCGCACACCAGACCCGCGCCGTAAATGCAGGCCATATAGGCCAGCTGGCGCAGCAGGCCGCTGAAATCCGGGTCAGCCTGACCAATCAGGGGGGTAATATAATCGTCCAACAGGGTTTTGATAAAGGTGGAGGCCAGCACGCTGGCAACCGAGTTTCCCAGAATGCACACCAGCACAAACAAAAGCCGCAGGCGATGACGGCCCACATAGCCCATCAGCCGGGAAATGGTCGCCTTCAGGTTCTTGGGCTTCGCGCCGCCGCGGCCCCTAGGTCCACGCATCATTCCGCATCGCTTCCTTTCATCTGGGATTCATAGACCTCACGGTAAATGGCGTTGGTTTTCAGCAGCTGGTCATGGGTGCCCAGGCCCGCCACGCGGCCTTCGTCCAGCACAATGATCTGGTCGGCTTCCATCACGCTGCCCACCCGCTGGGCGATGATGATTTTGGTCATATCGCCCCTTTCTTCCTTCAGTGCTTTGCGAATCATCGCGTCGGTAGCGGTATCCACGGCGCTGGTGGAGTCGTCCAGCACCAGCACCTTGGGCTTTTTCAGCAGGGCGCGCGCAATGCAAAGGCGCTGCTTCTGGCCGCCGGACACGTTGGTTCCGCCCTGCTCGATATAGGTATCGTATTTGTCAGGGAAACCCTGAATGAAGCTGTCCGCCTGAGCCAGCTCACAGGCATGCTTCATTTCCTCGTCGGTCGCGTGTTCGTTGCCCCAGCGAAGGTTGTCCTTGATGGTGCCGCTGAACAATTCGTTCTTTTGCAGCACAAAGGACACGGCGTTGCGCAGGGTGTCCAGGTCATAGCGGCGCACATCCACGCCGCCTACGCAGACGCTGCCCTCGGTTACGTCGTACAGGCGGGGAATCAGCTGCACCAGACTGGATTTGCTGGAGCCTGTGCCGCCCAGAATGCCAATGGTCTGGCCGCTTTGAATGTGCAGGTCGATGTGGTCCAGCACAGGCTTTTCCGAGCGGTTGTTATAGCGGAACACCACATCGTTAAAATCGATAGAGCCGTCGGCAACGGTGGTGACCGCGTTGTCCGGCGTGGTGATGTCGCTGCTTTCGTCCAGCACCTCCACAATACGCTCGGCAGAGGCGCGGGAGATAACGATCATTACAAACACCATGCTGAGCATCATCAGGCTGGACAAAATCTGCATGGTATAGGTAAACAGGCTGGTCAGCTCGCCGGTGGACAGGCCCAGCGCCGCATCGCCGCCACAGGCCACCACAGCCTTCGCGCCAAACCAGGACAGCAGCAGCATGCAGCCGTACACGCAAAACTGCATCAGGGGCATGTTAAAGGCCAAAATCCGCTCCGCTTTGCTGAAGTCCTGATAAATCTGGGTGGAAATCTGGTCAAACTTTTCCACCTCGTGCTCCTCCCGCACAAAGGCTTTTACCACCCGAATACCGCTTAAATTTTCCTGCACCACGTTATTCAGCCGGTCATACCGCCGGAAAACCCGCTCAAAAATGGGATGAGCGTTGGTTGCCACCAGGTACAGTCCCACGCCCAGAATGGGAATAAACACCGCAAAGATCAGCGACAGCTGGGCGTCGATGGAAATGGCCGCAATCAGCGAAAAAAGCAGCATAAAGGGAGAACGCACCGCCGTACGGATAATCATTTGGTAGGCGTTCTGCACGTTGCTGACGTCGGTGGTCAGACGGGTGACCAGGCCGCCGGTGGAAAACCGGTCGATATTGGCGAACGAAAAGGTTTGAATGTGGCGGTACATATCGCCCCGCAGGTTCTTGGCAAAGCCCGCGGACGCCACAGAGGCATACTTGCCGGACAAAACGCCAAACAGCAGCGACGCAAACGAGGCCAGCAGCAAAACCAGCCCCGCTTTCCAAATATAAGGCATATTGCCCGCGGAGATGCCCTGGTCGATCAGATTGGCCATAATCAGCGGGATGACGCACTCCATCACCACCTCCAGCGATACAAACACCGGCGCTTTGATGGAAGCCGTTTTGTATTCGCGGATGCTTTTCATCATTTTTTGAATCATACTGTACTCCTCACTCCTCAATATTTTGGCGAACCCGGTCCAGAAAGGCGTAAAGCTGCCGCTCCTCATCTGGCGTAAAGCCCCGCAGCAGCCTGGCGTCCATGGCTTTTCCGCGCTGGCACATGGTTTCATTCATCTGGCGGGATTGATCCGTCAGCACCAGTTTTTTCAGCCGGGCGTCATGGGGCACGCTTTCCCGGCAAATCAGGCCGTTTTGCTCCATCAGGCCCAAAACCCGGGACGCGGTGGAACGGGTAATGCCAAATTCCTCCTCCAGGTCCTTCTGATAAATTTCCCGATCCTGATGCTCGCTTAAAAAGCGCAGAATGCGGCCGTTATTGCCGCTGACCACCAGGCTTTCGGCCGGGCTGGTTTCCCGGTGAATCTGACGCATAATCAGGTTATCCAACCGGCGAATTTCCTTGCCCAGTTTACGATGCTGCATGCTTTCCCTCCCTTTATATGTTTAATATGCAACTGTTGTACATCGAACATTATAGGGCCTTTTTTTCAATTGTCAATAGCCGTTTTCATCAGAAAATGGAAAAAATTTTAGTCCAGCAGCGCGCGAAGCTCAGGCGGCATGGAGCTTTCATATTCCAACCACCGGCCGGTCAGCGGGTGACGAATTTTCACATGGGCGCTGTGCAGGGCAAAGCGTCCGGGCAGCGCTTCCAGCTCGGTTCCGTACAAAAAATCACCGGCCACCGGACAGCCCATGGCCTGCATATGCACCCGAATCTGATGGGTGCGGCCTGTATCCAGCCGAAGGCGTACCAGGCTTCGCCTCTCCCCCGCCTTCAGCACCCGGTAAAAGGTGCGGGCGGGCTTTCCATCCGCCCGCACCTCCCGGCGAATGCTGGCGGAATCCACCTTGCCCATGGGCAGGTCAATCACCCCCTGTAATTGGGGCGGGCAGCCCTCCACCACCGCCAGATATTCCCGAATAAAATCATCCGTGTGCAGCGCCTGTTGGGCCAAATGCTGCGCGTGGGCGTTCAGCGCCACCAGCATCAGCCCGCTGGTGCCCTTATCCAGCCGGTTAACGGGCCGGTACACAAATTCCTCCGGGCAGCCCAAATGATGATAGACCGCGTTTTCCAGCGTTGGCGCGGACTGACGGCAGCTGGACGCGCTGGGCAGCGGAGCGGGCTTATCCACAATCATCAGGGACTCATCCTGATAGCATACCGTAAGGGGCAGGTCCCAATCCTGGGGCTGCACATTGCGCACCTCCGGTACAAACAGACACAGCGTTTGCCCTTCATGGACCAGCTGGTCCGCCCGCACGCTTTCCCCATCCAGGGTGATGCTGCCTTCAAATTTGGCCCGCTTCAGCTGGCCGTTGGACATGCCCAGTCCCTGAAGCGCGGCCTGCCGCACCCGCTTTCCCTCAAACGCCCGCGAAATCTCCCAGCGATATTCCGGCATGGCTTTTCTCCTTTCAAAGAAACTGAATCAGACAGGCGGCCAGCTTTTCCGGGTCTGCCCGGCCCTGGGTTTGCGCCATACCCCTGCCCACCAGCGCCTGCAGCACGGCGGTTTTGCCCTTGCGGTAGGCATCCGCCAGCTGGGGATTCTGAGCGATGATCTGCTCCGCCAGCCTGCTAAGCGTTTGTTCATCCGTCAGCAAAAACAGGTTGTGTTCACGGGCGTAGGCCTCCGGGTCCGTATCCTGCTGAAAAAGAGCCGACAGAATTTTTTTGCCGGTGGTGCTGTTGATTCGTCCCTGCTGCATTAAATTACTGAGGGTCGCCAGATGCCCGGGAGCAATGGGCAGACAGCTTGCGTCCCGGTCCCCGGTATGGACCGCATTCCGCAGGGTGAGCTGGGCGAACACCTCTCCCAAAATCAAATTGGCCAATGCCACAGGGCTGACAGCGGTTTGAGCCGCCTGCTCATAGTAATCCGCCAGCCACTTTTCTGCGGTCAGCTGACCCGCCGCGTAGGCTGTCAGTCCGTAGCGGCTTTGAAAGACCCGGCTGCGCTCATCCGGCAGCACGGGCAGCTGGCTCCGCCAGGTTTCCATCTCTTGCGGGGTTACGATCACATCCCGCAAATCAGGCTCGGGAAAATAGCGGTAATCGGCGCTATCCTCCTTGCGGCGCATTCCATAGGTCTGGCCGGTTTTCTGGTCGTAACGCCGGGTTTCCTGATAAACTGGCTCACCCGCCTCCAGCAGGGCCTCCTGCCGTCTGGCTTCCGCCAGAATGGCTTTTTCCACGCTTTGGAAGCTGTTCAGGTTCTTCATTTCCGTGCGCACCCCAAGAGGAGCGCCGGGCAGGCGAAGGCTCAGGTTTACATCGCACCGCAGGCTGCCCTCATTCATGCGGCAGTCGCTGACCCCGGCGGTCACCAGAATCGCCCGCAGCTTCTTTAAGTAGGCCGCGGCTTCCTTCGCGGTGCGAATATCCGGCTCGGTCACAATCTCAATCAGGGGCACGCCGCAGCGGTTCATATCCAGAGTGGTCACGCCGTTCTGGTGGGTCAGCTTTCCAGCGTCCTCCTCCATGTGAATACGGGTTATGCCAATGATTTTGGTCTTTCCGTCCACCTCGATCTCTACCCCGCCCCCGGTACACAGCGGGTGGTAGAATTGGGTAATCTGGTAGGCCTTGGGCAAATCGGGGTAAAAATAGTTTTTGCGGTCAAACCGGCTGACGGGGTGTACCGTACAGCCCAGCGCAAGCCCCGCCTTTGCCGCCAAAACCCGCGCCTGATCGTTAAACACCGGCAGCGCGCCGGGCAGGCCCATGCACACCGGGCACACGAGGGTATTAGGCTTCACACCGTACACATTGGCGCAGGCGCAAAAGGCCTTGGTTTTGGTTTTCAATTCCACATGGGTTTCCAGGCCAATGACCATCTCGTACTTACTCACGCCGCTTCGCCTCCTGATACCCATCCGCCAGCGCCAGCAGTCTGGGCAGACTCAACCGTCCGCCGGTCAGCTGCAAGCCAATCGGCATTTCCTCGTTATCTGTACCGCACGGGATGGACAGCGCCGGCAGCCCCGCCAAATTGGCGGGCACGGTGTACAAATCCCCCAAATACAGCTGCTCCGGATCTTTTCTCTGTCCCAAAGGATAGGCCACCGTTGGCGCTGTGGGCGTCAGCAGGGCATCAAAGCCCGGCAGGTCCATCTGCTGACGCAGTTGTTCCCGCACCTGCATGGCTTTCAGGTAATACCGCTGCTGGTAACCGCTGGACAGGGCGAAGGTTCCCATCAGCAGCCGTCGCTTTACTTCCGGACCAAAGCCCTGCCGCCGGGTTTGGACATACATTTCCTCCAAGGTCTGACAGTCCGGGGCACGGTAGCCATAGCACACCCCATCGTAGCGTGCCAGATTGCTGGAGGCTTCCGCGCTGGACAGCACATAATAAGCGCTAAGGGCATGGCGCAGCATGGGAATGGAAACCTGTTCAACGGAGGCTCCCAACCGGACAAACGTGTCTGCCGCGTTTTCCACAGCCTGACGCACCTGCGCATCCAGGCCAGGTTGAAAGCATTCCTCCGGCAGGGCCAGCCGGACCCGGGCAAAATCCACCGGCGGAAGCGGCCAGCAGGGCTGCGCCAATGCAGGGTCCGTGGTCATGTCATGCTCGTCCTGGCCACACAGCACGTTCATCAGCAGCGCCGCGTCCCCGGCTGTTTGGGCGATGATCCCCACCTGATCCATCGAACTGGCAAACGCCACCAATCCATAGCGGCTGACAGCGCCATAGGCGGGTTTGACCCCCACCACGCCGCAAAAGGCCGCCGGCTGGCGCACGCTTCCGCCCGTATCGCTGCCCAGCGCCCAGGGAACCATACCGGCGGCCACCGCCGCCGCCGCGCCGCCGGACGACCCGCCGGGTACACGGGCTTCATTTACCGGGTTTCGGCTAGGGCCAAAGGCGCTGTTTTCCGTGCTGCCTCCCATGGCAAACTCATCCATATTCAGGCGGCCCAGAATGGGCATACCGGCCTGGCGCAAACGGGCAATGACCGTCGCATCATAGGGCGATACAAAATTTTGCAGCATTTTACTGGCGCAGGAGCAAACATGGCCCCTCATGACCAGATTATCCTTTACGGCCACCGGAACGCCGTCCAGGGGGGACAGCGTTTTGCCCTGTGCGCGGCGCGCGTCGCTTTGAGCGGCTGCTTCCAGAGTCTCCTTTTCATACACCTCCAAAAACGCATGAATGCGGCCATCCCTTTGACGAATGGTTTGCAGGCAGTCCTGCACAATCTGTACAGAGGTGGTTTGCCCTCTTTCCAACTGAAGAATCAGCTGACTGGCAGTTTGCATGGATACAGCCTCCCTCATTCCTGGCTGAAGGCGCTGGGCACAGTAATCTGCCCATCAGGCCCAGCGTTTTGCATCGCCTGTTCCCGTGTAAGACCGGGAAGCGGCACATCCTCCCGTGTGGCAAATGGCGGGTGAACAGGCTGCTCCTGCTGGCAGGCGGCAACCAAAGACAGATCATCCGCAAATTTCAGCATAACCGTCAAGTCCAGCAGTTTCTCCGGGTCCCCGGCCAGTTTGGCCAGGCGCGCCGTCCGCAAAAGCTGTTCTTTTGGCAAGTTCACAAACCATCGCTCCTTACTGCCAAGGCAAAGTTAGGTATCAAAAAAGCGGCTCTTTCCAAAGCCGCTTTTTTGGACGGAATGGCTCAACCCAGGAACATCATCACGATGCACAGCGCAACAAACGCAATTGCGCACACCTTGGTGACCAGCGCCAGTTTTGCATCCAAGCCCTTGGACTTATTCTTGCCAAAGAACGTTTCGGCAGCGCCGCTTACCGCGGTGATTCCATCGCTCTCACTGCTTTGCAGCAGAACGGTGACGATCATGACAAGAGCAACTATCAAAAGCAGAATGCCAACGACAACAGTCATTGTAGAACCCCTCCTTGGCGAATATCGACATATTATTTTACCATGCCTGACTTAAAAAAGCAAGGAATATTTTCGATTATCCTGTAGGAGCGTTGTTGAGATATAATACATAGGTAACAGAAAAGGAAAGAAAAAAGAGAACTCAAGT
>ERZ1026860.1758-NODE-1758-length-10354-cov-3.749684_pt1 | contig 10354 bp, 8 predicted proteins | sample MGYA00380160_ERZ1026860 | MGnify/ENA primary metagenome ERZ1026860 (study PRJEB33269, sample SAMEA4719796) | human gut metagenome | biome: human-associated habitat; feature: organic feature; material: feces | place: Cameroon | collected 2013-10 ... | reverse complement strand
GAGTAGATCGTCGGCAGCGTCAGATGTGTATAAGAGACAGGGTCGCACTTGTTCAATACCTCTATGCGGGGGGCTTCGGTAGCGCCCAGGCTGTCCAGCACCTCCTCCACCGTCTGGCGGCGGCTTTCCAGCTCCGGGTCGGACCCATCGCACACAATCAGCAGCACATCCGCCAGCCTGGCCTCCTCCAGCGTGGCGCGGAAGGCCTTGACCAGGTCGTGGGGCAGCTTGCGGATAAAGCCCACCGTGTCCACCAGCAGGGCCTTTCCCCCATGGGGCAACGCGATGGGACGGCTCACGTTATCCAGCGTGGCGAAAAGCTGATCCATTACATAGACGTTTGAGCCGGTCAAAAGGTTGAACAAAGTGGATTTTCCCGCGTTTGTATACCCCACCAGCGCCACAACGGGCACGCCGTTCTTTTCCCGGCTTTGCCGGCGCAGGCCGCGCTGCCGGTCAATCTGGTCCAGTTCCCGGCGCAAATCGGTCAGCCGGTCGCGAATCCGGCGGCGGTTCATCTCCAGCTTGCTTTCGCCGGGACCGCGGGTGCCGATGCCGCCCGCCAGACGGCTCAATACCAGACCCTGCCCCAAGAGGCGCTGACTGCGATATTGCAGCTGGGCCATTTCCACCTGCAATTTGCCCTCGCGGGTGTTGGCCCGGGCGGCGAAAATATCCAGAATCAGCGCCGTGCGGTCTATCACCTTCACGCGCAGAATTTCTTCCAGATTTTTCTGCATGGCTCCGGTCAGTTCCTCGTCAAAAATGACCAGATCGGCCTGCACGGCCTGACAGCGCAGGCTCAGTTCCTCCGCCTTGCCCCGGCCGATGCAGTATGCGCTGTCCGGTTTCGGCCGCTTTTGCAAAACCCGCAGCACCGTGACGGCTCCCGCGGTTTTGGCCAGCTCCTCCAGTTCGTCCAGGGAGGTTTCGCTTTCAATTCCCACCAGCACTGCCCGTTCCCGATCGTTTTGCGGTTCTTCCTTCAGGTAGGCGGCGTCTGTTTCCGCAATGCGGCTCAGCCATTCCTGCTGGGGCAGCCTGCGGGCGTTCAGCAGCTCGCTGCGAACCACCTGCCCGTCATGAGCCGGGTCCAAAAAGGCGCACTGCGCGCTGGTAGGCCGCCCGTCCGGGCTGACCCCCACGGCGCACATTGCGTCAAACCGCATGCTCAAAAGAGCGCTGATATCCACATCGCTAAGCTGTCCGCTGCCGTTGGGATGGGTGTGGATGCAGCGAATCATGCTAAGCCTGCGCTCGCTGCGACGCAGCCGCAGATCCGGCAGGTCAATATGATCCGCCCGGCCGATAAACACATCCGCAATTTCTCCATAGCGGGTGACGTACACTGCAACCTCACGATTCATAGACGCAGAATAGCCGCAGAGACTTTGAAGCAAGTCCTGCGGCAGAAAAGAGTCGGGTTCCAGCTGCATATCGTAGAGCGTTGCCATCTCGTCCAGCACGCTTTTGCGGATTCCCTCAATATTGCCGTGAATTTCGGGCATAGGCCCTCCTTTCAAGCATCAGTCGCTCAGATGCTTTTTCTTGTAATCATCCACCGCGGCATGGATGGCCTGCTCCGCCAGCAGGGAGCAGTGCATCTTTACCGGGGGCAGGCCGTCCAGCGCTTCCGCCACGGCCTTGTTGGTCAGTTCCAGCGCCTCGTCCACGGTTTTGCCCTTTACCATTTCCGTAGCCATGCTGCTGGTGGCAATGGCGGCGGCGCAGCCGAAGGTCTTAAACTTTACGTCGGTAATCACGTTATCTTCTACCTTAATATCCATTTTCATAATGTCTCCGCACTTGGCGTTGCCCACGGTGCCGCTGCCAGAGGCGTCCCGGATTTCGCCCACATTGCGGGGATTGGCAAAATGGTCCATCACTTTTTCGCTGTACATTTGGAAAAATCCTCCTTACTTTGCAGTGGCGTTAAAATTGAAAGCCGTTTTCGGGGCTGAGGGCGCTCATGGCGCGCAGCTTTTGCACGATATCCGGCAGCACCTTCAGCACATAATCCACATCCGCCTCGGTGGTTTCGCTTCCCAGGGACAGTCGCAGGCTGCCGTGGGCAATCTCGTGAGGCAGACCGATGGCCAGCAGCACATGGGAAGGGTCCAAACTGCCGCTGGTGCAGGCGCTGCCGCTGGAAGCCTGTACGCCCGCCAGGTCCAGCCGCATCAGCAGGGCCTCGCCCTCCACATAGCGCACGGACACATTAACGTTGCCCGGCAGACGCTGGGTACGGTGGCCGTTCAGCCGCACATCGGGAATAGCGGACAGGATGCCGTCAATCAGCCTGTCCCGCAGGGCGGTCAGCCGGGGACCGTACTGGGGCAGCTCCGCCACTGCCAGCTCAATGGCCTTGCCAAGGCCCACAATGCCGGGTACATTTTCCGTACCGGCACGCAGCCCCCGCTCTTGAGCGCCGCCGTAAATCAGGTTGCTGATTTTGGTGCCCCGGCGGATATACAGCGCGCCCACGCCCTTTGGCGCGTGGAATTTGTGGCCGGACAGGCTGAGCATATCCACGTTCAGATCGTTTACATCCAGAGGAATGGCTCCCACCGCCTGCACCGCGTCGGTGTGGAACAGGATGCCCTTTTCTCTGGCCAGCCGGCCGATTTCCCTGATGGGCTGAATGGTTCCGATTTCATTATTGGCGGTCATGATGGTAATCAGCACCGTATCGTCGCAGATGGCGTTCTTTACGTCCTCCACGCTGACCAGTCCGTCCGCGTCCACCGGCAGATAGGTCACCCGGTAGCCCTGCTTTTCCATATAGGCGCAGGTGTGCAGCACCGCGTGGTGCTCAATGGAGCTGGTAATGATATGCTTGCCCTTGCCGTCGGTCACCCTGCCAGCGCAGCGAATGGCCCAGTTATCGCTTTCGCTGCCGCCGGCGGTAAAATAGATTTCCCGGGGTTCGCAGCCCAGCGCCGCAGCCACCTGCCTGCGGGCGTTTTCCACCGCCCGGCGGGTATCCCGGCCCGCGCTGTGGATGGAGCTGGGGTTGCCAAAATGCTGGGTAAAATAGGGCAGCATGGCCTCAAGAACCTGGGGACGGGTGGCCGTGGTGGCCGCGTTGTCCAGATAGATGCTGGGATGATTCATGGTTCGTTCTCCTCGCTTTCGCATGGTTGGGTAAACAGATCGCTGAGCCTGATTTTTTCCAGCTCGTGGTTGATGGAATCGCTGACGCGCTGCCATACCCAGCGCACCGGGCAGGTATCGCTTTTTTGACAGACATGCTCGTCCGCGGCGCATTCGCTCAGCTCGATGGGGCCTTCTACCGCGTCGATGATATCCAGCAGGGTAATCGCAGACGCTTCCCTCGCCATCTGGTAGCCTCCCTGTGCGCCGCGCACGGTGCTGACCAGTCCCCCACGGCGCAGGTTTCCCAAAATTTGCTCCAAATATTGCTTGGGCACGCCCACGGTTGAAATGTTTTGCAGCGTCTGGGGGCCCTCGCCCTGATGGGCCGCCAGATAATACATGGCGTACAATCCGTATTTGCTTCGGGTGGATAGCTTCATAGGGACTCCTTTCAGAATCCCGACTGATTTTATCGGGTTTCCTTTGGCAGGATACCATGTTTGGCGAAAGCTGTCAATCCAAATATGCTATTTTTTCCTGATTTGCATAATGCCATTGCACATAAAAAAGCGCAAGCCGTCCCCAAAAAGCAGGGACAGCCTGCGGCACAGAAAACCTAGCGAACCGGCGGCTTCCATTGGACAAGTTTGGGCAAAACGCGCCCGTCATCCTCCACATCAATCTGCGCGTAGGCAACGCAACCGGGTATGACGTTGCAAACCGCACCGGGATTGACCAAATACAGCTCGCCGTCCTGCCGGATATCCGCCCGGTGGGTGTGGCCGTACAGGGCTACCTGGGCCATGCGCTCACAGGCGGCGTATCCAAGGCGGTCCAAGCTGTACTTTACCTGCCGGGTATGCCCATGGCAGGCGTAAAACAGCACCCGTCCCACAGCAAACACCTTTTCCTGGGGTTCTGTGCTGCTCCAGTCGTTATTGCCCGCCACAGCGATGCAGCGAACGTCCTTCAGCTCCAGCCATGGAACCAGCGGTTCAAAATCCGATATACCATCGCCCAAAAACACTGCTGTGTGAACGGGTCCATCCGCCAGAGCCTGCTCATAGGCCCGGCGCAAGGCCGCCGCGCAGCCATGAGAATCGGAGGTAACAATCACCCGCTTCACGGCTTACAGCACCTCGTCCAGCAGTCTGCGCATTTCCTTTGCGGCCACGGCCCGATGGCTGACGGCGTTCTTTTCGCCTTCCGTCATTTCGCCAAAGCTCTTGCCGGTCTGGTACTGGAACAGGGGATCGTAGCCAAAGCCGCCCTGTCCGCTGCGCTGGGTAAGCAGCGTACCCGGGCACTCTCCCCGCACCACCCGGGTTTTTTCGCCGGGCAGCGCCAGGGCCATGGCGCACACAAAGCGGCAGACGCGGTTTTCCACCCCCTGCATGTTGCGCAGCAGCAGGTCGTTATTGGCCTGGTCGTCGCCGTGTTCGCCAGCATAACGGGCGCTGTATACGCCGGGCGCGCCGCCCAGCGCGTCCACGCTCAGGCCGCTGTCATCCGCCAGAGCGGGCAGGCCGGTGGCATGGGACACCGCTTCCGCCTTAATCACGGCGTTTTTCTCAAAGGTATCGCCGTCTTCCACAATATCGCCGGTAAAGCCCGCGTCCTTCATGGAAACCAGCTCCACCGCGCCGCCCAGCATCTGGGACAGTTCCTTCAGCTTATGGGCGTTGCCGGTGGCTGCCGCAATGCGCATCCTGGGCAGCAGGTGATCGCCGCAGCCCTGCAATGCCTTGCGCTGGCACCGCATCAGGCTGCGCACACCGGCGCGGCCCATATCCAGCAGGCTGTTTAATTCCAGATTGGTAAAAGCCCGCCCCTCGCCGGTGCCCTGCAATTCAATAAATTCGCCCCGGTGATTCATCACCAGGTTCATATCGGTCTGGGCACGGCTGTCCTCCGCATAGCACAGGTCCAGCAGCGGCGTATCCTCCACCAAACCGGCGCTGATGGCCGCCACCTGAGCCACGATGGGGTTTTCCGCAAGCAGGCCGTCCTTCATCAGCTTGTCCACAGCCATTACCAGCGCCACAAACGCGCCGGTGATGGACGCGGTGCGGGTGCCGCCGTCCGCCTGCAATACGTCGCAGTCCAAGGTAATGGTGCGTTCCCCCAGCTTTTGCATATCCACCGCCTGACGCAGGCTGCGGCCGATCAGCCGCTGAATTTCCACGCTGCGGCCATCTTTTTTGATGCCGTCCCGGGCCTTGCGGCGGCCTGTGGACGCGGGCAGCATGGCGTATTCCGCCGTTACCCAGCCCCGGCCCTGGTCCCTCAGGAAGGGGGGCACGTTTTCCTCCACGCTGGCAGTGCAGATTACCCGGGTTTTACCGGTGGAAATCAGGCAGCTGCCAGCGGCGGTTTCCACAAAGCCGGGCTGAATGGTACAGGGACGGGGCTGACCAGAGGCACGAAGATCAATGCGCTGCATGTTGCTAAAGCTCCTTATAACAAACAGAAATAGGCGCGGAAAAATCTTCCGCGCCCTGTATTATACCCCCGCCGCCGATTCTTTGTCCAGCCTTAGTCCGTTTCCACAATGCCCGGGTACTGAGCGATGACTTCCTCCTCATTATTGATAAACGTGGCCGTGGTTTCCGGCTGCTTTTCCAGCTTTTGACCGTCCACCAGCACTTCTACCCTTTTCACACCGGGAAATTGGGCGCAGGTGAACAAAATGGCGCGGATGGCCTGCTGACCGCCGTCGCTGGCGTCCATGGCCTGTTTAAATTCGCTGGTAAAATTGACGGTAACCACGCCGTCCTTCATGGTTACGCCCTTAATGCCGCAATTTTCCGGCAGAGCGCGTTCCAGACCGCTGTCGTCCCGGGGACCCTTGGCCAGTTCCAGCACGGCGGTTGTCAGGTCCACGTTGCTGAACACCGCGCGGGTGACAGGCACAAGCAGCCGCCCGGTCTGGGAGGGAAAGTACAGCTTTACCAGTTCCGCGTCGCCGGCAAAGGTCTGCACGCTTTCCAAATTCAGGTTGCCGCCGGTAAACACGCCGCTTACATCGGTGCCATAGGTCAGCTTGCTGCGCTTTTGTCCCGCAAATTCAAGGGTTACCTCCTGCACCGTATCAAAGCAGGTCATGGCGTTGGTAATGGCGTCCACCATCAGGCTTTCCTGCTGGGCGCTGGCACAGGTCAGCGCCTCCTTGCTGACGTTTACATTGGCCCTGCCATTTTGAATATCAATATCAAAGGTGGTGTTTTCGGGAATAACCGTGCGCAGACCCAGCCGCGCCGCTTGCATATCGTTCTGGCTGTTTTTCACCATCAGGCTCAGGGTGGACTTGGCAATGCCGTCCGTCTTTTCCACCTGACGGGTTACCGGCACCAGGTAGCCGTCCCCATCTTCATAAAACACCGTGGTTGCAACGGTTTGGGTGTTGCCATCCGCTGTGGTCTGCCGGGTGGGCAGGCTGGTTTGCTCCACCAGCAGCTGGGACGTGGTTTGTCCCCCGCCACGCAGGGCCAGCACAACCACCAGCGCCGCCGCGCACACAATCAGAATCCGCTCAATATCCGCCCGTTTGATTTTCATATTGCTTTCCACTCCTCCACAGTCGTTTGCTATCAAAGGGTATGAAGCCCAAACCCATTGCATGACAGTTTGCGTTGTGGTATCATTTGACGAACCCCAATTGAAGGAGGAACCCGCCATGCCCATGGATGGCTTTACCCTATCGTTTCTGCAAAAGGAGCTGCGCGCCACCCTGCTGGGCGGACGGGTGGACAAGGTAAACCAGCCTGAGCGGGACGCGCTGGTGCTGCTGGTGCGTTCCGGCGGCAATCACAAGCTGCTTTTGAGCGCCAATCCCAATCAGGCCCGGGTGCAGCTGACCGCGCAAAGCTACGAAAACCCCACGGAGCCGCCCATGTTTTGCATGCTGATGCGCAAGCACCTGCTGGGTTCCCGCATTACGGACGTGCGTCAAATCTCTGGCGACCGTATTCTGGCGGTGGATTTTGACTGTCTGGACGAGCTGGGCGATCATGTGCAGAAAACCCTGTATTTGGAGATTATGAGCCGCCACAGCAACCTGACGCTGGTGAACGGGGACGGCGTTATTGTGGACGCTATCCGCCATGTCAGCAGCGATATGAGCCGGGTGCGCACCGTGTTGCCCGGCGGCGTTTACCAGCTGCCGCCCCAGCCGGATAAGCTGAGCGGCGTCATTACCGCCGAAGCGCTAAAGGAACGCCTTTCCGGCAGTCCCCTGACCCTGTCCAAAGCGCTGATGGAAAATGTGGCGGGCATGGCTGGCGTATGCTCCCGGGAGGGATGCGCGCAAATCGGCGCAGACCCCGCCGCCCGTTGCGACACGCTGGATCTGGACGCGGTATGCGGGCAGCTTTCCGCCTTTTACGCCGCCACTGAGTCCCATCCCGTCGCCCTGTACGACGACGCGGGCATGGTCATCGACTTTTTTCCCTTTCCATACCGTACCTTCAGCCAGGAAAGCCAGCGCCCCATGCCCACCCTCAGCGCCGCCATGGACGCGTTTTATCTGGGCCGGGATTTGCGAATGCGCATGCAGCAAAAAAGCATGGGGCTGCAAAAGCATGTAAAAACCGCTTTGGAGCGAACGGAAAAGAAAAAGGCCATTATGCTGGATACCCTGCGGCAGACCGATCAAAACGAACAAAACCGCATCTGCGGCGAATTGCTGACCGCCAACCTGCACCTGATTCAAAAGGGCGCAAACAGCGTAACCGTACAGAATTATTACGACCCGGCCTGTCCGGAAATGACCATTCCCCTGTCCAGCCGCCTGACCCCGGCCCAAAACGCCCAGAGCTACTACAAAAAATACCGCAAAGCCAAGGTGGCGGAGCAATATGCCCGGGAGCAGCTGGTGACCATTGACCGGGATCTGCAAATTCTGGAAAGCGCGCTGGATGATCTGGACAAGTGCGAAACCACCGCCGATCTGGCGGAAATTCGCTATGTGCTGACGCAAAGCGGCTTTGTAAAGCCGGACGCAGCCAACCGGCGCAAGGGAAACAAAAAATTACAGGAGGGCAAACCCTACCGCTTTACCGCCCCCGACGGCGCCGTCATTGAAGTGGGCAAAAACTCGCTGCAAAACGACCGGCTTACCCTGCACGCCCGTGGAGGCGAAACCTGGCTGCATGCTCAGGGCATTCCCGGCTCCCATGTGATTATCCGAACCGAGGATTCCCCCAGCGACGAAACCCTGCTGTACGCCGCCAAACTGGCTGCTTATTACAGCAAGGGCCGCAGCCATCCCCAGCAGGCTGTTGATTATACCCTGCGCAAATACGTCAAAAAAGCCGCCGGTTCTCCGGCAGGACTGGTGACCTACACCCATTTCAAAACCCTGATTATCGGCCTGACGCCACAGGACGTGGCCCACATCATCAAACAAGCGGCAAAGTGAGGGAGCCTTATGAACGCACGAATCAGAATGGCAGCGGCAAATGACGCGGCGGTCATTCACGATATTTACGCCTACTACATCGCCCATTCTCTGGCAACCTTTAACGAGGTAAACAAAACCGTGGCGGAGCGGGCCGCCGAGATTGATACGCTGCTGCAAACCTATCCCTTTCTGGTGGCCGAGGATGAGAAAGGTCGTTTTCTGGGCTTTGCGAACGCCGAGCCCTTCCGTCCGCAAAGCGGCTACCGCTTTACGGTGGAGTTGACCATCTATCTGCATCCTGATACGCCCCACCACAGCGGCGTTGGCAAACTGCTGTACAGTCACCTTTTCCGCATTCTTAAGGACCAGGGCTTTCACAGCGCCTACGCGGTTTTGTGGAGCGATAACCAGGAAAGTGCCCGTTTACAGGAGGCTTTTGGCTTTGAGCCTTTTGCCCGCTTTGAAAAAACCGCCTATAAGCAGGGTCAGTGGCTGGATTCCGTTTATTACCGCAAGGTGCTGAATGATTTTGTGGATCATCCGGCGCCGGTCATTCCCTTCAGCGAGTACCGGAAAAGTTTATCCTTTTAAATACATAGCGGCATGGCAAACGCCATGCCGCTATAGCTATCGCCCCCATGGGAGGCATCGGAGGGCCGCAGCCCTCCGATTTTTTGTTCCGAAACCGGCGGTCTGTCCGTATGTCCAACACGGTCATACGGATTTTTGGGTATATCAGCACTGTTCCATTTGGTTTATTTTCCCTGCAAGGCTTCGCAAACGCAGTCAATAGCCTGAAGGGTCTGGTCGTAGCTGGACAATACGCAGGGCACGCCCCCGGCATGCTTGGCCAGGTACGGCGCGTTCAGGCAGACCAGAGCTACCGGATGGCCCGCCTGTTCCACCGCGTGAATCACCGGCAGCAAGCCGTCCAAAGCAGTTTCGCTTGCCGCGCCAAACACCACGGCGGATGCGTCTTTGGCCGCCTCCAACACCTGCTTGGCCTGTATTTCATCCACATATTCCAGCGCGGACCCGTTCAGTTGGTGGGCCGCCATCCGGGCAAAGCCCTTCAGCAGCTTGTCTCCCTCCTCTACGCCAAAGCGGGAGCGGGGCTTTTCACACACAAACAGCGTTTTTTCCCCAAGGGGCAGAACGTGCTTTTCATCCCGGTGTACCGCCACGGCAGACTTTGCCAAAGCCTTAAAGAACGCCTCATGCGCCGTCCAGTCACGGCTCTCCACATCCTGTGCGGGACGTAAATCGCCCAACATCAGTTTAAAGGCCAAAATGCGGCGCACAGCGTCGTCTACCCGTTCCATGGGCAGTTCGCCGCTTTGCAGCGCGTCCAGCATGGCCTGGAAGCAGGGCGTTTGGATGCTCAGCCCATCGGCGGAAGCGTTATCGCCGCCATTGCCCGTAATCACCAGATCGCAGCCAGCTTTAATGGCCATTACACAGCCACGGGGCGCGCCATAGGTTTTGGAAATGGCGTGCATCTGCATCCCATCGCTGATGATCAGTCCTTCAAAGCCCAGCTTTTTGCGGGTCAGGTCTTGCAGGATGGGGGCAGACATGGTGGCGGGATAGCCGTCCGCATCCAAAGCGGTATAGCACACATGGGTGGTCATGACGCAGCGCATCCCTTCCTCCATAACCTTTTGGAAGGGCGGCAGCAGCGTTTCCTCAATTTCGCGGCGAGGCGTTTCGTCCCGGGCAAAATCAAAATGGGTGTCAATTCGGTTCAGCCCGGATCCGGGATAATGCTTGCCGCAATCGATAACCCCCATCTCCCGCAGGCCGCGGGCAAACGCGCCGCCATACAAAGCGGTCAAATCACCGGTTGCGCCATAGGAG
>ERZ1026860.1757-NODE-1757-length-10355-cov-5.643786_pt1 | contig 10355 bp, 8 predicted proteins | sample MGYA00380160_ERZ1026860 | MGnify/ENA primary metagenome ERZ1026860 (study PRJEB33269, sample SAMEA4719796) | human gut metagenome | biome: human-associated habitat; feature: organic feature; material: feces | place: Cameroon | collected 2013-10 ... | reverse complement strand
TTATTTCCCCATCGCTGTTTTCAAAATGGGAAACGGGATGCAGAATCTCCCGGCAGATAACACGGCTGTTTTCCAGCGCAATCTCCGGGTGGAACGGAAGCCGCGTGGCATCCGCGTGTTTCCAGCTGACTGCTTCCAGATCAACGGAGGCGTCGTAGGTTTCTCCGTCATATAAGCAAGCTTTCCGATAGTTACCCTGACGCGTTACCTCCCAGCTGTTGTCGGTAACGACCCTCTCCGCTGTGCCGTCGGTATACTCCATAATTAGCTCCAGCAGGAGTGCCTGCCGGGGCGCTGTGATCTTATTTTTGTTCTCGTATGTAAAACGTCCTACGGCCCATCCGCCTGCGACAACCGCGATTAGAGTGTTGGAGCCGACAAGCTGTTCCGTCACGTCATAAAACTGGTATTGCAGATTCTTTTTGTAGCTGGTGAAGCCGGGGGCGAAGTATCTGTCACCTACTTTTTTGCCATTCAGCTTCAACTCATAAATGCCGATGGCAGTGGCTGTGATATAAGCCCGCCGGATCGACTTTTGAATGATAAAACATTTGCGAAAGGTCATGGGAACAGGAGACTGCTTTTTGCCGAAAGTGTAATCCTTATCCGTAATCCACGAAGCTTCCCATGGAAGCTTCAATCGTCCGGTTCGGAAGGAAGCCGCGGCAGCAGCCTCCTGCCCGTGGTTATCCCGCGCCCAGATTTCCAGCGGATATTCCGCAAAGGGCTGCAAAGCAAGACCCTTTAACGGAAAACCGGTCTGGTTGTTTCCGCAGTCAAATGTTTGACCGCAGACAGTTACTGTGGCATCTGCCAAGCTGGTTCCGGGAACATCGCTTTCCAGCGCGAAAGCAAGTTCCGGCTGCAAATGATCCGTTCGGTTGTCCGCTTTGCCGTCTATTTTGATTTCCCGAATTGCCAGCATGCCCAATCATCATCCCTTATTTTTTCTTCTTGGCCGCTTTCTTCGCCTGTTTTTCCAGATATTTTGCGTTTTCCGTGTCAAAGTCCAGTCCTTTTCTGGCGCATTTGGCTTTGAGGTCTGCGATCCGGTTTTCCTCGTGAATGCGCTCCGCTTCCTCAGCGTCCAGCCGCTCCTGCTCGGTCGGTTCGATCCACGTTTCGCCCCGGGCAAGGACTGCCTGCTTTTTCCGTTCAAGCAGCTCCGCATTGATCTCCGGCAGATGCTTCTCTACATCAACAAACGGCAGCAGGATAACAACAACCGCCGCGAGGACAGCATCAAAGAGGTAGAAGGACGCATTCATAAACCGGATCACATCCGCGCCGGGCGTAATGCCCTGTGCGTCCACAAATCCCAGCTTCAGGATGCCCGCTTCAAAACCGCCGGCAAAGGGCGCGTAGATCAGCCACTGGATCGCGGTAATGATGGCAACGCCCATCATGCCCTCGAGACGCATATGGGATCGGTATTCCACGCTGTCGTAAGCATAGCAGAGGAGCGTTGCAAAAATGTAGGCGTTGGGCAGCCAGCCAATATTGCGGATAAATCCGCCGACCAATGCAGGAACCAACTGATCCGGGAACAGATAGCCAACAATGCTTCCAACCAGCACCAGAGCATAGCCGCCGACCGTTAGATTTTTAATGCCCACCTTCTTGGCAAGGGGATAGATTGCAAAAGCACCGATGCCGAGGGGAATGCCCGTTACCACCTGATAGATGGTATACATCAGAGGATTCTCCGTGCCGCCAAGCAGGAACTTGATGTAAAAGTACTGCACGTTGCCGCCTTTATAGTTGTCGACAATGCCGCTGACAGTGGCGATGATGATAAGAATCAGATAATACTTGTTGGAGAGCAGGGCTTTGAGCTGTGCTTTCAGCGGGATTTTCGTTTCATCCAGATGCTCATATTCTACCGCCACATCTTCCGTTACCCGTTCCCGTGTGTAGAAGTATTCCAGCAGGAGCAGGGGGATTGCAAGGATCGAGATAATTATCATCAGAATGGGATAGCCGTTGATGTCCTTTTCCAGCCACATGGGCAGCAGCACCATGTTGAAAACCATGCCGATCACAATGCCGGACAGCAGCGTCCAGGACATTTTCCGAATAAACTGAATCTTTGCCTTTTCCTTGGGGTCGCGGGAGGTCAGGGAGCATATGGTATCCCGGAACAGATAGAAATAGGACGAGCCTACCGTATGATAGCAGATCAAGAGGAAGAAGAAATAGTACCAGTAGCTTCCTCCCATGCTGTTGCCCGGGAACAGGAAAATCAGGCAGCCGATGATAATAGAAAGAAAGCCAAAGATCAGATACCAAGGCCGCATTTTTCCCTGCCGGGATTCGGTGTGCTGAATAAGCCATCCGTTGAGCAGGCCTGTGCCCATGGCAAGAATTTTTGCCACAGTCATGACGATCTCATATATGCCGCCCATCTGCTGGATCATGGCGATATTCCCGACACCGTACATAGCGCCGGTTTGCTGCGTAAAGAACTTTTCCACCAGCGCCGCAATGGTGTTGACCACAAAAATCAGTCCCAGCGGACCAATCAAATGCCCCAGTACCCATTCCTTTGTAGATACGGTCTGGGTGGTTGCCTTGCTGTCCATAAAAGGCTTGTCAAACAGCCCACCGCTGAGCAGCGGCTTGTGTTTTGTCTCCGTTTTCATTTATTCAACCTCCAAATGTATTGTAACCGGCTCCACTCCGGCTGATTTTATGGTTACGGCTGCTTTCCCGGGTTTGTTTTCCGCTTTCAGAACCGCCAGCACTCTTCCACGGTATGTGCGGTAGTGATTTTGGCGGAAGCTCTCATTTGTTTTATACAGAGCGCTGCCAAAGCCGATTAACGATACTGCCCCTTCTACGGTGAGTTCCACTTGCTGCTCTATAGCTGGGAGCAGCTTGCCTGTTCCATCTGTGAATTCAACTGGCAAATAACACAGGTCGGTTCCGTTTGCTTTCAGTACCGGTTTTTCCGGGACAGCGCGGATATGAATCTCCCTGTTTCCGGAGGACAGGCTGAAGGTAGACAAGACCTTTCCGCTCTCATCCAGCGCCTCCACTGCCAATGCTCCCGGTGCATAGGAAGTGCGGAAAACTGCCTTGAAGTTCTTCAGTTTCTTTGTACCAAGTTCTCGTCCGTTGAGGAGCAGCCGCACGCGCTCACCGGGAGCATAGACTTCGATGACTGCCTTGGTTCCCTCAAACCCCGGCCAATTCCAGCTATCGATGGCATCCGTGAACTGCCAGGAACCTTTGCAGGGGGCTTCCTTTGTGTGATTCAGTGGGCGCACGCCGATAAACGGCTCTTTCCGCAGTCCCCAGACTACCTGCATGAATGCCATGGAGGCCAAAGGCTTCCCTGTAATGTCGATCATACCCTGGTTGGCAAGCAGGGGCAGCCCCTTATAGGAGTGGTATGTCCAGCCCATGCATGTTTCCCCCAGATAATCCCAGGCTGCCCAGACAAAATCGCCTACAAGCTGCGGATATCTCTTTACCCGTTCCCAGTTGTAGGAAAGATCCGCAGCCATAGTTTCCGCGCCGACCATCATTCGTTCCGGGTATTTTTTAGCGTCCGGATCATAGCGGGAGGATGCATAGTTCAGCCCTAGAACATCCAGACAATCCGCAGCTCCCTTGCAGGCTTTGTCACCCCGGTTTCCCGCTGCCATAAAGAACATCAGTTTCCCCAGTTTCTGGGTCATGGCATTAAAGAAAGCAGAGCCTGTCGTTTTCTCTTTGTAAACATTTTTGGAGGGAAGTGGTTCTGGCTTGTAGTCGCCTTTATCTTTGTATACCCCCATGCCCATATTGGCGTAAACGTTAAGCAGCACATTCACGCCTGCGGTCACGGGACGGGTATTATCCAGATCGTGAACAAATTCCGTAAGTTTTTTGCAGACATCTACGCCTTTGGGAGTTGCTGTTTCGGATACCTCGTTGCCTATGGAATACATGATGACACAGGGGTGGTTTCGTGAGGATTCCACCATTGCTGTAATATCCGATTTCCAATCCGCCTCGAACCACCGGGAATAGTCGTGGTAAGTCTTGGGTGTGTACCAGCCATCAAAAGCCTCGTTCATCACATACATTCCCAGCCGATCACACACATCCAGCGTGATTTGGGATGCAGGGTTATGGGCCATGCGGATAGCGTTGAATCCATTTTCTTTCAGAATCCGAATTCGCCGTTCTTCCGCATCTGGGTACTCACAGGCACCAAGGACACCGTGGTCATGGTGGATACAGCCGCCTCGGAGCAAAACCTGCTCTCCGTTTACAGTCAACCCGGTATCCGCACGCCAACCGAGCGTGCGTATGCCAAAGTGGAGGATGCGTTCATCGGTATCCGTTTTCACAAGAACCGTGTATAGGAATGGGTTTTCACTGCTCCACAGCTTTGCCTCCGGGATTTCCAGAATGCCCGGTGTGCCTGAAGCGACCAGCGTTCTTCCGTCATAGAATTCTACCGTTGCCTCACCGGGCTGGGTGGTTGTTACATCCACCCGCACTCTTGCCGGGCGAATATCTACCGTTTCCAGATGTACCACGGAGATATGGTTCTTCTCCCGGATCATCAGGCTCACCAGGCGGTAGATGCCGGAACCGGAATACCAACGGCAGTTGGGTTCAAGAGAGTTATCCACCGTGACACGCAGGGTGTTGTCCCCAGCGTGAACTGCGGCAGAAATGTCCACATCAAAAGCGGTATAGCCATACCGATGTGCGCCAACAAGTTCCCCGTTCATATAGACTTTGCAGTTCTGGTAAACCCCTTCAAAATGCAGGTCGATGGATTTTCCAATCACTGCCGCATCCAGAGGAAACCGCTTTTCGTAGATATATTTTCCTCCAGGGAAATAGCCGGAATTCACCCCATTGCGGCAGGCCGGGTCCCGCATCTCACCCAGCATTGCGTCATGGGGGAGATTCACAAAAGCCGACGAACCGCCTTCCCTGCAAAACTTCCAATCTTGTGTAAGTTCAATATTCATTGTCCATTCCCTTCATCAAGACGGTTCCCTTACTCGGAATCGGCTTCTTGCCCCGTCAGATAATTAACGTATTCGTCTCTTTCCCATTCTAATGTTTCTCTGTTCAGCAACTGGTAATTTCCACCATCATCCCAATAAATGCAAAGTATCCCATGCAAATCAGCGTTGTCAGTCACTGCCTTGACATAAGAGCAGGAGTCTTCCGGATTGTTTTTCCAAGTATTTGCAAATTCACCAACAATGAGCGGCATTTTCATCAGGTTCTGGCAAACGCCCAAGTACCAAAATTCGCAGTCCAGAGCCAATTTGTGGCCCAAAGAAAATCGATCTGTCAGAGTAACCCCGTCGGCTCGGTACGCTGTAAACGCCGTAGGAAAATAGGTGTGCACCTGCAGAACAAGATGCCCTTTGCCGACATCCGAAGGAATCTTCATGTTCATAAATTCCAAGGGCGCACAGTTGGCAGCATATGTATTGATCACCAAATTACGTTTGGTGTTGTTCCCTCCGCCAACTCTTACGGTATCGACAAAAATCTGGTTTAAGTCATTTGCCGCCTTGTAAGAGTCGTCGCCCGGCTGACTCCAAACGCCTTCTTCATTCCTGATCTCATTGTACCCCTCAAACAGGAGCTTTTCCCCGTAACCGTTAAATCTTTCGGAAAGCTGTTCCCAAATCCTGCGGAACCGTTCCGACATTTCATCCCAGTCGGCATAAGAAGCGCGAAGCCATCCGAAACCGCCGGTATTGTGGTGGACATTGATGATACAATACATACCTTCATCCAGCACATAGTTTACCACCTCTTCAACCCGATCCATCCACGCCTCATCAATATTTCCCGCATCGTCCACATGCGGGTCCCAGGTGATTGGGACTCTGACAACGCCAAACCCAGCTGCCTTAACTGTTTTGATCATTTCTCGCGTTGTAACCGGGTTTCCCCATAGGGTCTCATATTCCGCCGCCGGAATTTCCCTATCATCTTTTGTTTTCGGCACATCCAGCGTATTACCAAGATTCCATCCGACCTTCATGTTATCCACTGCGTCATGTGCGCTCTCCCAGTCGTCCTTTGATGATACACGGACGATGGGTAGCGAAGCAGCAAAAGCAAGAATCAGTAGCGCAAGTACACATGCCAACACGATCAAGGTAATTTTGACTCTTCTTTTTTGAATTTTTTCATGTAAATCTTTCCTTTCCGGTTCCCAAAGTCAAACGCTACTTCATCACCACGTTTCAAGATTTTCTCATCGCAATTCAATTCTGTTTCCATGGTAATCAACCGCGGTTTTAAGTTCTCCGCTTTGTATATAAACGCTTCATTTCGCACAATTCTCACAACTCACTGGGGAACACGGCCCCATCTTTTAGTAAAGTATAACATTTCCTTCTTGCAAAGTATTGCACAATAGTATATAATAATACATATTCATCTACACGGGTGTGGTTTTATGGACAATTACCGTGACTTCTGCGAATCGTTCTATGCTTCCCATTATCTACCTATCGCACTATATGAGAGGGATCATTTCGTCTGCTCATCTGGCTTTTATGAGGAAACAGACCCATACTCCTTTGTATTCCCCAAACTGACGGGGCAGAAAAGCCCGGCTATCTATGTTTCCTCCGACACCGGCTATTATGGAATAGTAAAATGCGGGGATGGCCTGCATTCCTTCGTTCTTGGTCCTGCGTATAGCACTCCCGTGACGGAGGAATTTGTTCGTTCATTTATCCGAAAAAACGCTATCTCTCCCGCCCGTTGCGGGGAGATTTCATCTTTTCTGAGCAACATTCCCCAGTACACCTATAATCAGTTTTTGAATTTGCTGTTGTTTCTGCATTTTACTCTCACCGGTGAGAAACTGGACATTGGTCAGGCTTTTGACATTACGGACACCCAATTCCAGGAAATAATTGCTCAGCGGCACTCTCGGCAAACCTATCAGGAGTGGGAAGAACGCAGGCAGCATGGCACTTACCAATTCGAACAGCAAATGTTGACGCTGATTCAAAATGGTGAAGTAGAGCAATTGGAGCAGTTTTTTCTTGCTGCTGCCAATTCACCCACGGTTCAGGAAGGGAAGCTGGCGGAAACACCGCTGCGGCAGGCGAAAAACATCTTCATTGGATGGGCTACCATGGTGGGGAAGGTTGCCGCCATTCCTGGCGGTCTGGATATTGAGCAGACATATCAGCTTATCGACACCTACATTCAGGAATGTGAAAAGCTACAGACCGAGGATGCCATCAAAAATTTGCAGTACAATATGCCCATGGACTTTGCCCGCCGGGTAGCCCAGCAAAAAATACCCATGGGCGTTTCCAAAGAAGTCTATTCCTGTATGCAGTATATTGCAGCGCATATCAACGAGCCGATTCAGGCAGAGAATGTGGTAGCTTTTTCTGGAATGAGCCGAGCCTACCTGTTCAAGAAGTTTCAGCAGGAATTGGGTATGGGAATCAGTGCCTATATTACTAACCGTCGATTACAAGAAGCCAAGTCTCTACTCCGTTTTACCAACAAGTCGCTGGGTGAAATCAGTAGTTACCTGTGCTTTTCCAGCCAGAGTCATTTTCAGAATCAGTTCAAAAAAAGTACTGGCCAGACACCCTTGCAATATCGTAAAAACCGTTAATCACAGGTATGTATTTGCGGCCGGGCATCCCGCCTGGATGAGAGAAAGAATTTTGATATTACAGATAGGAAACCATAGAATTTACATTTGGCAAGCAATGCCTGCGTTTATACAAACTTGACGAACAGGGAGATTTCCGTCACTGGAAATCTCCCTGCTGCTTGTTGGGGAAACTCTCCCCAAACCCCTGATTGAACGAACGGTTTCCGTTCGGCTGCGCCCTGCAAAGCAGTGCTATTTTTCCTGTTGATGCTCTCGTGTCTGCCGCTGTTCATCGGCATCCGTGCGCAGGAGCATCTCGGCGTTGGCCTTATAAATCTGGAGCTGTCTGGCTTCCTCGCGTGCCTTGGCAAGTGCCGCATAATCGAGTTTCTTCTGCACAAGCAGATCAGAATATTCTGCTTGCAGGCTCTTGACCGTTGGCAGTTTTTTCAGCGCCAGATCGTCAAATGTTTTTTTCGCTGCCTTGTGGATGAGGATGTCGCTCTCATGCGCATCGTAGTATTTCTTGGAATAGTGTATCTTTCCAATGAATGCAGTTCTGTCTTGATAAATGCCCATGAGCTACGATAATCATCACATTTGGAGAAAGACGATTCTTTCATAAAGAGTGTGAATCCATCCGGATCATCGCCATACTTTAAGTCAAACTCCTCGGCATACCGAATTTTTTCCCACTCGGAAAGATTCATTTTTCCGTGGAGAACATGGTCCAGATTTGAAGAGAAGTAATACATGCTGTATGGAATGCCTGAAATCTCGGTGCGAGTGGAAAGCCGGTTAATATTATTTCGCTTACGCCGACTCCGATCCAGAATCGCAGCCGGATCCGGCGTCTGAATCTGCGTTTCTGTGTAGTGTGGATAGGCACCAGCATCTAAGGCATAATCCTCAACAACGGCACTATCCGGAATAAAAACACCATCCGTGTCGGTGAGGTGGACAATCCGGCAAATATCACTCTTTCTATAGATAACGCCCATAAACGCTTTGACTTGATCCCACACGGCACTCACGATTCTCTCAGGAGTCAAAACGGTAGAAAGGCTGGTTTCATCCGATGGTCCCTCTACAATAAAGAGAATAATTTTCTTTTTAGCCATCAGCCACCTCCGAGGATGTGTTCCCTTCCGGAGAGATGCTTTCCATGCTCTTGCCGACAACTCTCATCGCATGAGCAATTTCAGACACATTGGTTTCTTCATATAGTGATGGGGCATTATCGCTTCCAAGGATGACTTCGCGTAGATACATAGAACGCAGGTTGTTTGTTGCACGAACACTTTTAATGCGAGTGTAACGAGCACTAGGATTCGTTGTTGTAAAGATAATAGAATTGCTTTCTAACGTTTCCAGCGGATAAAGATTATGCGAAGTGAAAACCAACTGCCCTTTGCCCGAATTTTGCATGATACGGAGCAGTTCTCCCAATAGATATTCATATATGCCAGAGTCCAACTCGTCAATCGCAAGGGTGATGGATGGGATGTTATATGCGGCAATCAGCAAATGCAAAACAGAGATGATTTTTTTAATACCCTCAGACTCATATTTCAAAGGCAAGAGACGTTGTGTGCCATTAGCGCAGGAAAGCTCCCGCGCCAACTGTATTTTCGTCCCTTGCTCGCCACTTTTCATCAGTTCTGTGCCGAGTACCATAAGCGCCAATTTTGCGCCAGGAATAATTTTGCATAGGACTGTACTTATGGTTGATATGACCTGCTCTATGGTATTTAAAATAGAATTTGGAATTATTGCTGGCTGGTCAATCGGCAGGGCAAATGTACCGCCTGCGTTTTCTGTTCTGAAATTAACGGGGATTGCCGCATCCAGCGAAATAAGACCATTGTTGCGGTTCAGAATGACGAAGAACGACGTGTTTGCAAAATAGGACATTTCAAATAGCGGGGCAATCTCGTCATCTCCTTGCTCAGAAAGGCTATGGAGCATATCAAGAAACTCCGGGGAGAAGAGAAAAGAACGATGTTCTTTTTGACAGAGTAGCTTTATGACACGAAGCTCATTCATTTTAGCGCTCTGCTTCGCGCCAAACAATGATTCCAACTTGACCTGCGGCGAGAATATATTATCCTCCGATTGGTGAGTGCAGTCAAAAATTGTTTTCAATCGCGTGCTTTTTTCCGGTTTGCTGCGGAACGTGGCGCATTTGATGGTCTCATCAATGGTGTCTTTGCTCAAAACGGCAGAATAAACGATTTTTCGTTTGTAAACCGCGTTGTCATCATTTAACTTGAGAATACTGAAATCAAATTGCAACTCAGCGGTCTTTTGCCCGTAAGAAATACAATCTGACAATTCTGCGCCTATCTTTTCGCCAGATAGCAAGGCTTTAAGAATTTCCAGCACATCAATAAACGTTGTTTTTCCGGAACCGTTTTGGCCGCAAATTCCGAGAACATCAGCTCTGGGGGAAAAAATATCTTCACTATAATTACAGGGGAAGCGAATTTCTCCGGATTCAACATTTCTGAAATTCTTAATGATTGCGCGTTGAATCCGAATAATAGGAGTTTTGTTCACGGATACCACCTCGGGACTTAGTATACCCACTTTTCTGAAATTTTGCAAGTTTAAGCTTTAAAATCGAATAAAAAATTCAATTATCGAATTTCGGTTGCCGATATGCGATGTTTTTTGGCCTATTGAGAAGTTGGATAATTTTAGAGCCAACTTTTCAATGTGATTGGTGTTTCGCATCAAAACATATAAAGCG
>ERZ1026860.1756-NODE-1756-length-10360-cov-3.852693_pt1 | contig 10360 bp, 3 predicted proteins | sample MGYA00380160_ERZ1026860 | MGnify/ENA primary metagenome ERZ1026860 (study PRJEB33269, sample SAMEA4719796) | human gut metagenome | biome: human-associated habitat; feature: organic feature; material: feces | place: Cameroon | collected 2013-10 ... | reverse complement strand
GTGACGCACTTGTCTTTGGACGTCGACAATTCGTTCGATATCGAAGACGAAGACGTCAAACGCGCCATTTTCTTCGGCTTGGGTGCTGACGGAACGGTCGGCGCGAACAAAAACTCGATTAAAATCATCGCGGGCGAAGACGGTGTTTACGGTCAAGCCTACTTTGTGTACGACTCGAAAAAATCGGGCGCGATGACCACGTCGCACTTGCGTTTCGCGAACCACGTCATCAACGCTCCGTATTTGATTAACAAAGCGGACTTTGTTGCGTGCCACCACTTCCCGTTCTTGGAAAAAATCGACATGCTGGCGCAGGCGAAAGACGGCGCCGTGTTCCTGCTGAACGCTCCGTTCAAAGCGGAAGAAGTTTGGAACCACTTGCCGGTCGAAGTGCAGGAAGAAATTATCAAGAAGCACTTGAAACTGTATTCGATCGACGCTGTTGAAGTCGCCAAACAGACGGGCATGGGTCGCCGCATCAACACGATTATGCAGACCTGCTACTTCGCGTTGTCGGGCGTTCTGCCCCGCGACGAAGCCATCAAGGCGATTAAGAAATCCATTGAAAAGACCTATATGAAAAAAGGTCAGGCGCTGGTTGACAAGAACTTCGCCGCCGTGGATGCGTCTTTGGCTCACTTGCACGAAATCAAAATCACCGACAAACCGACGTCCGAATTCAAACGTCTGCCGGGCGTTCCCGAAACGGCTCCCGAAGTCGTGAAGAAAGTCGCCGGCAAGATTTTGGAAGGCAAGGGCGAAGAACTGAAAGTGTCCGATTTCGGATGGACGGCTGACGGCACGTGGCCGACGGCGACGACGCAGTACGAAAAACGCTGCATCGCGTCCGACATCCCCGTTTGGGATCCCGAAACCTGTATCCAATGCGGCAAGTGCGCCATGGTTTGCCCGCACGCGGCAATCCGCGCCAAAGTCGCCACGAACGAAGATCTGAAGAACGCTCCCGCGGGATTCAAATCCGCCGCGTTCAAGGGTAAAGAATTCACGGATTCCGCTTTCATCATTCAGGTCGCGCCGGAAGACTGCACGGGTTGCTCGCTGTGTACGCACGCTTGCCCCGCCAAGAACAAAGCCGATCCCGAAAAGAAAGCCATCAACATGCAGCCGATTGCGGCTCATCTGGAACAGGAAAAGAAGAACTTCGACTTCTTCTTGTCTTTGCCGGATGTCGATCGCACCAAGATTGAAAAGAAACTGGTCAAAAACGTCCAGTTGCTGCGTCCGTTGTTTGAATTCTCGGGTTCCTGCGCCGGCTGCGGCGAAACGCCGTATGTCAAGTTGCTGACCCAGTTGTTCGGCGATCGTTTGATGATTGCGAACGCGACGGGCTGCTCGTCCATTTACGGCGGCAACCTGCCGACCACTCCGTACGCGAAAGACGCGAACGGCCGCGGTCCGGCTTGGTCGAACTCGTTGTTCGAAGACGCCGCGGAATTCGGTCTGGGTATGCGTTTGTCCATCGACTTCCAGAAAAACTACGCTCACCAGTTGATTAAAGACTTGGAAAGCGAAGTCGGCGGCGATTTGACCAACGCGATTTTGACCGCGCCGCAGACGAACGACGCCGAAATTCAGGAACAGCGCGTCCGCGTCGAAGCGTTGAAAGCCAAATTGGCTTTGATGAATTCGGAAGCGGCGAAAACGCTGAACGGCTTGGCGGATTACTTTGTTGAAAAATCCGTTTGGACGCTGGGCGGCGACGGCTGGGCTTACGATATCGGCTACGGCGGTTTGGACCACGTTTTGTATTCGGGCAAGAATGTCAACATTCTGGTCATGGATACCGGCGTTTATTCCAACACGGGCGGTCAGCAGTCCAAAGCGACCCCGATTGGCGCGTCCGCCAAATTCGCGGTTGCCGGCAAGGCTTTGCCCCGCAAAGACTTGGGCATGATTGCCATGTCGTCCGAAAACGTCTATGTCGCTCAGGTTGCTTTGGGCGCGAACGACGCGCAGGTCATCAAAGCGATGGTTGAAGCCGAATCCTTCAACGGACCGTCCTTGATTATCGCGTATTCGCATTGTATCGCCCAAGGCTTTGAAATCGGCGAACAGGGCTTGGATCACCAGAAAGCGGCTGTTGAAGCGGGCTTCTGGCCTCTGTACCGTTTTGACCCGCGCCGCGTGCGTGAAGGCAAACCGGGGCTGCAGCTGGATTCCAAGGCGCCGTCGAAAGCCATGGCTGACTATATGGCGAACGAAACGCGCTTCCAGATTGTCAAAAAGACCAATCCGGAACGCTATGAAAACTTGGTCAAATTCGCGCAGGAACAGGTGGAAGAACGCCGTAAACTGTACGAACACTTGGCGGAAGAAAAATAAGCCTGAGTGCTATAACGAAAAAGCCCGCGGAAACGCGGGCTTTTTTTGCGTGCCTGAAAGAATGTTTTGATTGAACGTCCGAATTTGTTATAAACTAAAGAAAACAGGAGGCGACACAATGAACGAACAGGATTTGATTGCCGAACGCAAAAAAGCGGCGGAACACAACGATACGGCGCGCTTGGCGGCGTTGGAAACGGCGGCTTTGAAGCGCTTGGACGATTTTTTAACCGATGAAAATCCTGTTGATTCGGATGACGTTCCTTTTTTCTTTGCGTTTGTTCGCGCTTTTTCCGATACGGAAAACGGCGATTTAAAGCTTTGCGCCAAAAAAGCGGAAGCCAAATTGTTGCCGATGCTCAAAGAATTTGACAGGGAAACGGGACTGGATTTCAGTGAGCCCGTGCCATCCGAAGTGTTGGAGCGCAATTTGAACGATTTGGATGCTTTTGAAAAGCAGGATATTTCCAAAAATCCGAAGTTTGGACAAATATACGGCTTGATGATGAAAATTGAACAAATCGACGATGACGGAAACGTCTTGAAACCGGCGGATTTAGCGGAATCTATCGCCGATGCGGGAAAATTAAAAACATACTTGCGTTTGTGTCTAAATTTGGATAAAATAACCCAGGAAGCGTATTTTGAAACGTTACTGGAGGAAATGGAACGCCTGCTTGTTACGCTGTTTGTGATGGATAAAGCGGGCGAGCCTTTGGACGAAAACGAAATGCGTGCGGAATATGAAAAACTTTTAAATGCGATAGACTGACAATGAAATTGAAAGTTCATAAACGGAATGTTGATCTTTTAATGGTTTTAACGGCGCGGCAAATGACCGCGGCGGCTGAACGAATCGGACAGAAAACGGACAAGGTGATTGCCTCTGTTCCGCTGTTGAAGCGTATCAGCGACAAAGCAAAGGCGTTTGATGCGAAAATGACCGAACGGCACGGTCATGTCTATACGAAAATCCGCGATTCGATTAAAAACACGGCGCGGACGGTGCTGGCGTATCAGCTGTTCGGTATTCCGGGGCTGATCGGAATGTGCGCTTATAAAACGGGCGAAAAAATGTATTCGCTGTTAAAGCCCGCTTACGAAGCCAAAAAACAGGGCAAAACCAAAAGCATTTTAGGCTATTTCAAACAGAATAAACAGGAAAGCGCGTTTACTCTGACTTCCGCGTCGCTGAGCATTGCTTCCGCGTCCTGCACCGTGGCGGGCGTTCCCGCGGCGGTTGACGCCATTCGCGTCGGCAAAGCGTCTTTGCTGGCGTATCCCGAAATGAAACATGTCTTCAAATCGTTCAACAGGTGGATGCGGGGCAAGGAAAGTTTCAAGGAAGTCGAACGCGATGCCGCTGTGCTGGGCATTACGGTTGCGACGTATTTTGCGGGACCCGAAGGCGTTCCCATGACGCGCGGCGCGGGCAAGCCGCTGGTTGAACCCAAGAAAACCAAGCCCGCCGAAACGGAAAAATCGGAGAAGTCGGAAAAGCCCGATATTCCCGCCGAAAAGAAACAGAAAATCGGCGCAATCATTGCGGCGTTGAAACAAAATGCCAAATAAATCAAAAGCGGGGGAAAATCCTCCGCTTTTTCATTTTACATCTTTGAACATGGCGATAGCGTTTTTCTTTTGCAGCGGGTCGGATACGACGATTCCGCCCATGTTGAACCCCGCGCTGTTGGTAAAGCGGTGCTGCAGTTCGCGCAGACGGTGCCCGTAGCGTTCCCTTAAATCAAGGGCGGCGGGCTGGACATGGACGTTATGCACGACGTCCGAGCAATAAACGTAGCTGGCAATCGGGAACAAAAACGCGGAACACAGAATATCGCACAACTGCAATCCCGCCAAATTGTTGCTGTGTCCGAAGCACGGCATTTCGACGATGTTTTGATACAGCGGGTGCAAAGCGCGGAATTTTTGCGTAAAAACGGAATGAGAAACGTTGATGTTTTTTATATAGTCCCGACTGTCCGCGACGCAAAAACCGAAATCGTCATGTTCTTTCAAATAATTGTCAAAGTAGGTGTAAATGCTTTGAATCGACGAAGTGTAAACCGCTTTGCCGTTGAACGGTTCGCCGGGGACTTTGACCCAGATGCGCCCGACGATGCGGATATTGTATTTGAAAAACAAATCGACGATTCTGTCCAGAAATCCGATGGCGTGCCGTTGGACGCGATGTCCGCCGCGCATGGCGTTGCGGCGCAAGTCTGCGCCTTTGATTTCGGGGATGATGCGGTCAAGGTATTTGTCGGTTTCATAGTTCAAATGCGGATAGTAGCGGTATTTCAGCCCGATGAAGTCGTGAGTCAGATCGTACAGGCATTCGTGGTCGATGAAAATGCCGCAGATTGCCAAAACGGGCTGGTGGTTGCCGTCGGGATTTTCCACAACGGGCAAAGTTCCCAAATCCCCCGATTCGTCGATGTAGCAAATTTTAACCACACGGTTCTCCGATACAACTAAGACCACCCGAAGGTGGTCTTTAGGATTTGCAAGCCGATAAAGGACTTGCCGAAAAAATACCTTATCAGAATAGCCAAAAAAACTTTTGTCGTCAAGAAAAAATTATAGTGCAATTCCTGCGAATCGTTTTGCGTAAAAAGATCGTGCGGTTTTGCCGATGTTTGTTTTGATAAAAATCCTTGCCAGATTAGACAAGAAGTTTTACTTTAAAACATTATCCCTTTGTCAGACAGAATATCTATGACGCGACGGAAAAGAAAAATCGGATTTTTGAAAACGCTGTTGACGACAACGGCGCTGTTCGCGTGTCCAACGGTTCAAGCCGATGAAATTTCAATAGACGTCAACGGGCGTAACGCTTCGATTACATCAGGCGATACAATCAGCAAAGATTATACCGAAGAACTGAAAAATATTTTGAATTTGGATATTGAATTACCCAATTCGAAAACCATTGGACTTAGCGCCGATGTAAAATTGGCGATTTCGGATTCGGCAAGCAGCGTCATCAATATCAAATCCGGCAACTTTCTGTCGGATTATGGCAATAAAAAAACTCACTTTACCGCTCTGAACGGAACGTTGAATATTGCAAACAGTAAATTCGACACAAAGGCCGGATGGCGCAACATTTATTTTACGGCAGCAAGCCTGAATGTTGCCGATAACGTTACGTTTGACGGGAAAATCTCTTACTCTTCAGGCTCAGAAGAGGGTAATTCCGGCGGCTTCCCCTGGAGACATACGTCCGTCTATAATTTTTACGGCGACAACATCAATTTTGCGGGTAAATTCGGGGCAGTGAACCATGACACAGGGGTATCCCTTCAGTTTAAAACCGCGACAAAAGACGGCGTTTGGAATATCACGTCGGCAATAAACGTTATTGACTTAATGCTGTACGGGACAAACAGCCTTGACGCTTCGGTAAAGGCAACCGCAAACTTTACAAATGCGGTATCGACGGATGACTTGCATATATACAACAATGTTACCGCCAATTTCAAAGATTTAACCGCGCCAAAAGCGGTATCCAATTTGGGTGTTATCCATTTGGACGGAACGGCAACAATCGGGACGTACAACCAAACGGCGGGGTGGAATATTCAACAGATTCGTAACAGATTCGGATCTTCCGCGCTTTACGGGACGAATGCCGTCGTCAATCTGGAGTATTACAAATACGCAGCCAACGGTTCGCTTTTATATAACTGGGGATACAATCCCGAAACACAAAGCGCCGAAAAACTGAAAACAGTCAATATCACAACCAAAAATTTCGAAGACGGGGATTGGATAGGTCCTATTTTTATGGGGAAAACCTATATCGGCACGATAAATGCGGACAGATGGCTGGGCTTTAGCGGCGGGCGAACCGTTGCGGTGGTTGATACCATCAACTTTAACAATATCGATGTGGCATGGCGCGAACTGGAGATAGGGCCGCAAGGGTTGTTAGCCGATCCCGGAAACGAAGATGTAAAAAACAGCGGCGCTCTGTTGGATGTCGGAACGCTGAATTTAAGCGGCAAAGCACTGTTGGAAGTCAGCTATTATTCCACTTTGATTGTCGATAAACTGACATTGCCGTCGCCCGATGAGAACGAACAGGAAAGCGGCAGGGTTTATCTGGCAGGAACCGATGCTGCGTTTTTAAAGAAAAACGGCGGAACCATATCCGCGGAAATGTTTGGTACAAATACGGAACAAGGCTTTGTCGGGAATGCGTCGTCGTCAACGATTTTGAAATTTACCCCCGGCATTTACGATGCAGGTTTGGCTGCCGTCGGCTATGTCGATTTGAGCGGCGACGGACAAGCCGCGACAAAATTCAAGGGTATCGATGTATTCACCGAAAAAGTGGCGAATTATTTAAAAGCCGCGCGCGAATTGAATTTTATCGTTTCCGCGGGGGAAGTGGATGTTCAATACATCCAAGCGGGCTATGGCGGCAAAGGCGTTGTCAACGGCGGGGCAACGTTGCTTGCGGATACAATAAAGCTGGATTCCACAGGAGTATCGACGTTTCAAATCAACGAAAACGGGCGAATGAATATCCGCACGATGGAAACGGTGTCAAATCGCCATTCGATTTTTACCGGCAACGGGACTTTGGGTGTTTTGAACGTTTCAGCCGAAACGCCCGATTCCGTACTGTATGCACGTTTGCAGGATTTGGGCGTTTTGGAAATCGACGGCACAACCGCCGCACACACCGTTGCTTTGTATGATGCGGCGGATTTGCGTGATACGCCCAGTTCTGTCAACAAGTTGGTATTCAAAGGAACCAATGCGGCGATATTGGATTTGTTCGACAAGCTGATTGTCCGCGCCGCCGATTTTGGAACGAACGGCAAAATACGTCTGAACAGCGGTTCCGTTCTGTATTTCGACGGGGATGCGTTTCCGTTGGCGCGCGTAACGGGAAAGGGCACGCTGGGTCTGCTGAACAATACGCAAATGAGCTTTGCGGGCACTTCTGTCGAGGGCGGGGACGATTTGACGCTGGAGGGATTGGAAATCGACGGCGGGGCAAAGGCGACCGTTACCGCCGATATGACAATCCAATCCGTCAAGTTTATGAAAGATTCGGGCGGCATTTTAAGCATTGAAAACGGCACTCTGACGTTGACAAACGGGCTGACCATGGGGACGGGCAATAAAATCGACGGGGCGAACGGCGCGCTGATCGTTCAGGGCGACAGTTCGTTCAGCAATACGGTTTTGGGAACGTTGACCGCGCAAAAGGCGACGTTCAAAGGCGGCAATTCCACAATCGGCACTTATAACGCGCAGGGCGACGTTGTCGTCGAAGCGGGAACGACTTTGGCAGTCGTCAACGCGTTTGATTTGTCCGGCGGGTATCATGTTTCCGGCGACGGATCTTTGACCGTCGGCGCGGGCGGGAAAATCGCCACGGGCGACAAGGTCCTTGCCAATTTGACGATAAACGGCGAAACAACCTTTTACGCCGATTCGACAATCGGCACTTTAAAAGTCACGGACGGCGTTACAGCCAAAGTGGCAACCGGCAAAACGCTGACCATATCCAAATCGTTTTCGGGGGCAATCAATGCAGGGGAAGCGACCTTGCGGCTGATTGATTCGGCTCAAGCCGATTTCAAAGCGGGCGATTCGACAAAAATGGCGCGCTTTGTTATGGAAGGGGCTGATGCCCGTGCGGCGTTTTACGGGAACTATTCCCTGAATGAAATGGAATTGAAGCAGGGAACAATCGTTCTTGCCGACGGTGCGGTTCTGTCGCTGTCGCACGGTATTCTGAGCGGCGGAAACATTACGGGCGGCGGGACGTTGAATCTGACCGCACAAAACACCGAAATTACGAAAACGGGCAACTATGCGCTGTCGCATTTGACGTTCGGCAACGGCGGTGCTTTGACGCTGAACGGCACGCTGACCATGCTTAACGATACGAATGTCAAGGATTCGCTGTCCGGTTCGGGAACTTTGAACTTCGGCGCAAACGGCACCGTCGGCGGCGGCAATTTCGACGGGACAATCTCTGTCGGACAAAACAAGGTAACCGTTGAATCCGATATGACGCTGGGGACGTTCAAATTCACACAGTCCGCAGGCGGGACTTTGTGGATAAACGACAATGTCACTTTGACGGTCGGCAAACTGCAGGGCGTCGGTTCGAACACGGTGCGCGGCGGAATCCTGAAATTGCTGTCGGGCGGCGAAATCGGCAATGTCAATATCGCAGGCGAACTGTCTTTGGGCGGCGACACAACGATTACGGGCGATTCCATCATCGACACGGTGACTGCCACGGGGGATGTCATCATTGCGGACGGTGTGACTTTGACGGTCAACAAAAAACTGGATTTGTCGCCGAACAACAATATCGTATACGGCGCGCAAAATACGGGGACTCTGGTTTTAAACGGCTCGGACAACAAAATCGCAACAAAAACAAAAATCTTGGGGACTCTGCGGATTGGCGAAAGCGGCGCGGTGACTTTTTACGACGATGCCGTCATCGGGACTTTGGACAGTCGCGGCACAACGACGGTTGCGGCGGGCAAAAAGCTGACAATTCGGCAAAGCTACGGCGGAAAGCTGAGCGCGTCGGGCGCAACGCTGAAACTGACGGAAACCGCACAGGGGACTTTTGCCGCGGGCGACGGCAGCGTTATCGGCAGGTTGGAAATCGCGGGCGACGGCGCAAAGGCGACTTTCAACGGGGCGTATGCCTTGAACGACTTGACGCTGAGCAAAGGGCAGGTTGAAATCAACGATGTCTTGACCCTGACGCAGGGCGCGTTTACGGGGGGAACGGTCGGCGGAACAGGCAGCTTGAAACTGGCGGGGACGCTGACAATCGGCGCAGGGGCAGGTGTGTCCATATCGAATTTGGCGTTTGACACGGACGGCAAACTGAATCTGAACGGACAGCTGACCGTCAACAACGAATTGGATTACCGCGGACATTTGGTCGATGCGGGGAACGGAACGCTGACTTTGGGGGCAAAAGGAACATTCGGCGGGACGTTCAACGGGACGGTTCGCGTCGGGCAAACAACGGCGGAAATTGCGGCGGACAGCGTATTCAAGGCTTTTGAATTTACGGCGACGGGCGGCGCTTTGACCATAGCGGACGGGGCGACGCTGACTATTGCGCAGCTGAATGCGGCGGGAAACTCGGTGTCGGGCGGAAATCTGAAGCTGACCGGCGGAGCGGTCTTTGATACCGCAAGCTTGAACAACTTGACGGCGGGGGCGGACGTTGTCGTCAACAAATCGTTGACGGTCAACGGGGCTTTAAGCGCGGCATCCGTTTCGGGCGTCGGCGAACTGACGCTGACAAACGGCGGCAGTTTGACCACGGGCGGCAAGGTGCTGGGAACTTTGAGCGGCGGACAGGCGACTATTACGGGGGATTCGACGGTCGGCGCGCTGAATGCCGACGTAATCATCAATGCAGGCAAGACGCTGACAATCACAAAATCCGTCAAGGACGGCATTGCGGCTTCGGGTGACGGGCTGCTGCTGTTGGACGGAGCGTCGGCGGCTTTCGGATCGGCAGACATCAAAAACTTGAAGCTGAACAACGCGTCGGTTACTTTAAGCGGCGTTTTGACGGTCGATTCCCTGCAATCGGGCGATGCGCCGTCAACGTTGAGGGGCGGAACGCTGACTTTGGCGGGGAATGCCGCTTTCAACGGCAAAATGGATGTCGATGCTTTGAAAGTCAACGCGGGGACGTTTACGTTTAACGGCACGACGGGCGACGTTAAAAAGATGACTTTGGCGGACGGGGCAAGGCTGGTCATCGCAACGGGTGAACTGAATGCTTACGGCTTTACGGGAACGAACAATACGGTAACCATTGCCGAAGACGCCGCTTTCGGGCTGGATTTGGGCAGTTCTCAGGCTTTGCCGACGGGGTTGACGATAACGGGCGCGGGATACTTGAGCCTGCTGAACGAAACCAGTTTGACTTTCGCAGGCAATGCGGGCGAATTCGGGGCATTGGGCGGATTGCAAGTCATGCGCGGAACTGTCACCATTACGG
>ERZ1026860.1753-NODE-1753-length-10380-cov-5.196901_pt1 | contig 10380 bp, 9 predicted proteins | sample MGYA00380160_ERZ1026860 | MGnify/ENA primary metagenome ERZ1026860 (study PRJEB33269, sample SAMEA4719796) | human gut metagenome | biome: human-associated habitat; feature: organic feature; material: feces | place: Cameroon | collected 2013-10 ... | reverse complement strand
ATATTTCCATTTTGGAAAAATTCCTGCTGCTTTTGCACCAAATGCCGCTCCAAGTCCCATTACAAAAAGTGCCGGTCCAAGCAGCGCATCATTTAATCCTGCAAGGGGAAGCTTCGCCTGTAAAAAGAATAGTACCAAAGTTGAAACCGCCCCTATAAGTGCATTTATAGCCATGATACTTCTGGCCTTTTTATTCGTAATCATGAAATGCCAGCTTTCTGTAATGACATTTTTGAGCCGGTTTCCTATTTTCGCATTTTTATTTGCATTTGGGTTATTATTTTCTTTGTTATCCGTATTTTCATCATTTGACACAGATACTTCATTCAAACTACACGCAATTCCTATTGCTATGAGGCTGAATACAATATCAAAGGCATATGCCTTTCTGTAACCAAGCCACAGCGCAAAACCTGCGCACAAAGTAGCTGTTGAGCTTGTTATCCTATACAACATCATTTCAGTTGATGCAAATTTATTGTATTTTTCCTCCTGACCGGCAAATTTTAAACTATCATATGCCAAAGCTTCACGTGTGCCTGATTCGAGATTATAGCTTAAGGCGCTAAAGCCTATAGCAAATGCAACTGACCAGAAATTGTTAGACAATATCATAAAAAGTCCCGATACAAAACTTACCAGACTTGCAAGCACCATGGTTTTCTTTCTTCCAAACACATCCGCAACAACCCCTGATGGTATCTCAAAGCTGCTGCTTACTATGTGAAATATACTTTCCAATATTCCTATCTCAAACATTGAAAAACCTCTGAGTGCAAGAAGTGCAACCCATGAAGCCCCTGCTATCCTGAAATATCCTACTGTGGTCAGCGTGTACAATTTATATATCTGTGCTTTAATATTAAATTTACGCATAAAAAAATCTCCTTTTCAAAACAGTTGTCTTTAAATATTTTGAACAGGAGATAGTGCGTTTCAGTTTTATTTTAACTTGAGTTTAACTTAATTTATTAAAGCTGTTTACCTAAAAAAGAGCGCACTATCCCTGTAAACAGCTAAACAGTTACCTTTCATGAGGTGAAGTGTGGTTGTTTTCCAGCTCATAGTTGCACTCCTTTCGTAAAATCATCATTTTAATCATAATTATTTTAAAGCCTGATTAATTTGCTTAACTCGGCTAGTATATACCTTTATACTTTGATTTGTCAAATATATATGTGTATTTAGAGTTTTCCGAATCAGCCTCATAAGAGCCTTTCCTGCTCTATTGTTTTATCCGATTCAAGAATTGCTTCTTTTAATTCAGCAAGCAATCCTGCGTCCTTTTTTTGCAGTTTTTCCCTAGTTGAAGCCTTAAGTGGTATTCCCGCGTCTTTTTTTAATGCTTCCTCAAAATCCGCTACCCCCATTCTATAAGGCATTAGTTTTTCAAAAATTCTATCCTTAATAAACATGAATATGCTTATTCCTCCAAAATCCATATCTCCCCAATGGAGGAACTCACATTCCTTAGATACAATAAGGCTTAATTTCTTTAGAAAATACACTTCCTTAGGAGTAAAATAACCATGACAAAAAATATACAAGGTATTCTCATCATATCGCATACTTTCATAGTTAGCCTTATTTTCTATGGTCATAATTTTTTTGCATCCTGCAAGCGAAACCGGACTTGCATGCTCAAGTGTCTGCGTATTAATAATGGTTCCATAAATCTGCTTTGACGTATCAATAACACATGTATCATCAATTCTATATGACAATGGTCCCTTCCATTCCATTGTCTGTGCATATGACATAATGCCATGCATCTTCAAAATTTCAAGCCCCGACTTCTTTTTATCCTCTTTGGCATCATCTTCCTCTCCCTCTGTATCATAATCCTCCATATCCTTCTCATAATATGGAGAATATTTAGTCAGAATTGATACCATCTTTTGTCGATAGCATTTTTCAAATTTCTTTGAATCATTAAAAACCTTTGCACTAAAAACACGCTCCCACACAGGCTCCTTTATTCTTGTTATAGCATTGATACACTTAAAACGCATATCCTCCTCAGCCTCTGTGACACTCTTTCCGGCTTCCAGACGCCCCAAAATATCATCATAATATCTGCATATCCAATCGCAGCCACCAACCTCTGATTTACACTGCTTTACAGACTCTATCAATCTTAGCTGTTTTGCTCTTGAATCCTCAACACCCTCAAGCCGACACAGCTCCGGTATGCTGCTGACATCACAATCAATTTTTTTAATATCGCTGTTGACCTGAATCCAATTAATTCTTATCTTTCCATCGCGGCCTGCTTGTGTATTATTCTCTATAAACCTTGCCTGATCGATTAGTTTCCGGCGTCCACCAACAAATTCCATCATTTCTGTTATTTTGTTCAAATGTTTTTCTCCGGTTAGTTTTCCTGACCGGTATCCTTCGGTGTCTGTTTTTTTTATAATATAGCCTGCAAGCGTGTGCTTAATTGGAGTTTTTCCCATAGCATAATACCCCTATAAAACCATTAATACGTCCTATCACTTTTCCTCAAACAGCTCAATTTCCTCGCCAAGCGGTCCTTTGCAAAATGCTATGCGGGCAGGAAATGCCGGTATTGATGCGATTTCTATATTCTTCGGCTCAATAAATACCTCATATCCTGCTGCTTTTACAGCCTCTACACACGCATCCACATTATCTGTTACAAATGCAAAATGACGAATCACACCTTTTCCCGGTGCATCATCTCCATCGTTAAAAATCTCAACAATTCCGTTTCCGGTATCAAGCATGATTCCTGCCTGCCATTCCCTTATGACCGGGATTCCCAGAATGTTTTTGTAGAAATCTATCGTCTTTTTATATTCCTCTGTGCTGCTGCACTTCATTGATACGTGATGTATACCTTTTATTAAGCTCATTGTATTTTCTCCCTTTAATTTTTTGGAGCTGTTTTGTGATTTATAGTGATTTCAGCTACTTTTTCCCGCAATTTTTCCGGCTTTTGGGGTCAAAAGGTATCCAATTCAGGATTCCTTAAATCATATTATATCTATAAAATTTTCTATTGTCCATATATACAGTCTATCATGATTGCGGCCACGCCTGCCTTTGCGCTTTCTCAAAATCTCCCTGCTCACTGCTAAATGCACCATCATCGCATAAATCCAGCACTGTTTCATCCTTCAGATACAAAACAAGCGTTTTTTCGGACTCATCGTCATCACCGCTTTTCCATATGTACCTTTGGACATCTGAAAAATCATACTGTTTTTCCTTAAAATGAACCAATGTTATTTTCTGCGTTGTATAGTTTATTTCATAATACCACAGTCTTGCCGATGCCAGTATACAGATAAATCCTGCTATTCCTACAACTATGGCAGTCTTTAAGGCAGCATTTAATATGGCTGATGGTTTAAAAAAAGCATATCCTGCCAATGGCACAATCAAGCCCGCCACAACCATTACAAAAAAGGCCGGTATTCCTATAAAACGTTCAAGTATCTGCCCGCTTACCATTTCATGTTCCACTGCGCCCTCTGCTACTCCCAGAAACACTGCGCAAAACAAAAAGCTGACCAACAGTATAAGAAGAAATTTGAATATGTTTAAAAAACCATCTGTGAAAGTTAATATCATTTCAACAGGCTTTAGCTTTCCCACCAGGCGGCAGATAAAATATTTCTTTTTTATCCATGCGGCGGCATACGTTACGACAACGCTCAACATGGCAATAAGTAATCCATAAGCCTTTGAATCTGAGAATATGGCACACAAAAGATACTCTGCAAAAATAATAATCCTGTATTTGCGGATTTTTTTTGCAATAATTTCAAAATAGCAATCCACCGAAAGTGCATGCTGCCCTATAAACTGATAAATATAATTACCGCTCATATCATCAGCCAAATTTGCTTCCACTCTCAGATATTTCTTATAAAACGAATCTGTAAAAAAATAAACAGCCAGCACTGTAACCCACTTAAAGATGTCATCACTTTCAAATATGATGAACATGCCTGCCATAAGACATATTACAAAAAGCACTCTCGCCTGCCTTATTGTTTTCACATTTCTATCTTCTATGCCCTCTGCAAAAATTTCTTCCGCTTTATTCATTTTCTTCCTCCAGTAATTCCCTGAGATTCTTATTTCTGTTTCCTAAATCATCATTTAATATCTGTTCCCTGTCCCCGAATTTAACAAGCCTGCCATTATCAAGCAATCCGATATAGTCAGTTATGTCATTGACCTCCTCAACCAGATGCGTGCTGATTATTATGCTTATGTTTTCTTTTTCTATTGTTCGGATTAAAAGCTCCCAGATGTCCGTTTTTACGACCGGGTCCAGATTTGCCATAGGCTCGTCCAAAAGCAGAAGCTTTGGGTGCCTTGCCAGAGCAAAAGCCAGTTGAAGCTGCATCTGCTTTCCTGTTGAAAGCTCCTCAAATTTTGTCGTATATTCTTCCTTGGTGAACTCCATCATTTCAAGCATTTCATCAAATTGCTTCTGATCCCATCTGCTGTAAAGCCGGCTTAACAGCTTGATATTTTCGTCAGCCCTAATCCCTTCTATACACCAGCTTCTTCCACCGACATATGCCACCTCATCATGATATAGAATGCCACGCACACTTTCATTAGCAGCTATATTATCCGAAAAATTATCGCAATAGCTGTCAATTGCCTTCATTCCTGCGACATCAATGCCATTCCATAATACCTTTCCACTCAGTGGTTCAAGACGTCCGTACAACAAATCAAAAAGTGTCGTTTTTCCTGCGCCATTCTTTCCCAAAAGTGTCATAAGATATCCGTCATCCAGTGAAAAGCTGACATTTTCCATAGAAAAGGTTTTCGTACTGTAAGATAAATTCAAAACCTCTAGCATGTTTCCTCCTCCCAAAGTATCCTCACCATATCAATAAACTCTGCTTCATCAAGCTCTGCCGCCTTTGCCTTTTCTATAACCGCGGCAAGCTCCTCCTCCACACTTAAGGTCCTCTTTTCCTCGAGATATGCCATATCCGGGTCATCCACGAAAAAGCCCTTTCCCGGCACCGAATATATCATTTTCTCCTTTTCAAGCTCCTCATATGCCTTTTTCGTGGTAATGACGCTTACCTTAATGTCCGCTGAAAGCGCCCTTATCGATGGAAGCGCATCATCCTTATTCAATTTTCCGGCAAGTATTGCCTCCTTTATCTGCGTGGCAATCTGCTCATAAATGGGCGTGCCACCCTTAGACTGTATGAAAATATTCATTTCTGTCTCCAATAGTTCTTAACATGTCTATCACCAGTATAGTACCTGACAAAATCCCTGATATACATCCAAGCTTATAGAATTCATTGTCTATCCCTGCAATATCAGAAAAGCTGCCATTTGTAATAATAGTCATAAAGCAGACAAACAACCCTATGTATATAACAATTTTTACCACCACAATAAAAGTCTCATATATTTTTACAGACTTTGAAACACTCGCGTCAGCTAAACACTTTTCTAAATTTCTGCTGTCTTCTGCTGCTTTCCAAAAGATATCATTTATCGAAAAGTGTGCGAGAATTATGATATATGAAATAAAACATACCGCCACATAAACCGGATGTGAAAAAAGCTCCAGCTTTCTGTATCTTATCACAATAAACGCAATGTTTATAAGAAGAGGAACACTCAAACACAGTAAATCAAGCATCACCTCTGTCAAAAATCTTGTTTTTCTTTCCTTCTTTGAAAAGGGTAAAAGCTCATTTATCTCGAGGCTTCTAAATACTGCAATGGATAGCACAAACAGGAATCCTGCAAATACAAAGCCCCCTACTCCGCACAGTGTTGTCACAAGCAATACGATAAATGCCAAACCGATATGCCCCGGTGAACTGGATAACCATATCTTTTTTCTCTCAAAATAATCCATGATCATTGCTCATCACCACTTTCTTTTATTATCTCGTTCTTCTGTACGTAGTACATGATTTCTTTAAGCTCTGCGTATCTCATATGCTGCCTGATTTCATTATCAAGCTTCGTCGCACCATATCCGATTTCATCATATCTTATCAGCAATTCGTTCGAGCTTTCGCTTAAACGCCCTCCGACTACAAGCTCCTTTGGTATCCTCTCAAGCAGTGTCTTGTCCCCGGAAACAAGTCTGTAGGAATCCCCAAGCTCATCCAGCGAACCGTAATAGAATTTGCTTGTGGTATTTTCTTTCTTTTGCAGCCATAAAATATAATCTGCGAAATGCTCAAGCTCCTCGACCAGATGCGTCGCATAGATTACGCATTTATTTTCATCTGCTGCAAGCTCCCTTATGGTTTCATAAAATTTATCACGAAATTCAACATCCAGATTTCCCGTAGGTTCATCAAAAAAGTACACCTGCGCATCATAGCTCTGTGCAAATGCGAGCTGCAGCAGTATCTTCTGCCCCTGCGAAAAATCCGAGGCATTCATAATATCCTTTTTACTTTTAGAAATTCTAAGAGGTACGCCCGGAAAATCGATAAGACCATACTGCTTAAGAAGAGCCTCGTATTTTTTCTGATTAAACCCGTCGTAATATCTGCCGTAATATTTTCCTATCGAGACAGCAGATATATTTTCCCTAAACGGCAATTCACTAAATACATAAGCTATTTTCTTCTTGTATGCCTTCTCATCCGTCTGCAGACACACACCGTCTATCACAATCCCGGTGTCTGTCGAATCAGACTCTTTCATCCCCATAAGAACAGAAAGAAGTGTTGACTTGCCACAGCCGTTCTTTCCGATTACTCCTACAATGCTTCCACCCGGCACTTCAAATGAAATATTGTCCAGCTTGAATTTGTCAAATGTTTTACTGACATTTCTGACTATCAGTGCATTATTCATAAGCTACTCCTTTGTATGCAAATGGCATTCTTTACTTAGCCATTTATTCACCTGCGATTTATTCATTTTGCTTTTTTTGCCCCGCTCGTTATATACACAGTATATACAGTTATATACAGGTTGTCAATATACTTTTATCCACCCTATACATTTTCAATTTTCATTTTTGTTTGAAATTTGTTTGCAAATTCGTGCTTGTCCATTATACTATGATAACGTTTTCTAAATAACTATACCATTTACGCAGAATATTATTTTCTTGTTCTATCGGTAAAATATGCAAGTGATATGGTGTAGTTCGTTTAAAACTGTTATACTAGGATATATCAGAAATATGTACAATCTACAGGAGGATTATCATGATAATAAAAAACGGCATTGTAGCTGACCCGGCATCAGGTCTCTACGAACATATGGATATACTTGTAAAAGATGGGAAAATAGTAAAAATAGCACCTGACATCTCATGTGCGTCAGACGTTGCTGCAACTGAAAACGAAGAAACAATAGATGCATCCGGAATGATTGTCGGACCGGGACTTATCGACACACATGTGCATTTCCGTGACCCGGGATTCACATACAAGGAGGATATCCACACCGGTTCCCTGGCTGCTGCAAAGGGCGGCTTCACAACTGTCGTGTGCATGGCAAACACAAAGCCTACAGTGGACAATGTGGATACACTAAAGGACAACCTCACACGTGGAAAGCAGGAAAAAATCCGCATGTATCAGGCCGCTGCGATATCGCACTCCCTCAAAGGACAGGATGAGGTTGACATGACAGCTTTAAAGGAAGCCGGAGCCTGTGGCTTTACCGATGACGGTATCCCGCTTACAAATGCCGCCTTCTGTTACAGCGCCATGCAAAATGCTGCAAGGCTTGACATGCCGATAAGTCTCCATGAGGAGGACCCTGCATTTATCACAAACAACGGCATCAACCACGGAAAAGTATCTGACGCTCTCGGTATCTACGGCTCGCCATCCATCGCTGAGGAGGCTCTTGTCGCAAGAGACTGTCTGCTTGCGCTGCGCAGTGGTGCCGATGTTGTGATACAGCATATCAGCTCCGGTGTATCTGTTGATATAGTCCGCACCTACAAAAAGCTTGGTGCAAGGCTCCACGCCGAGGCCACTCCTCATCACTTCACACTGACTGAGGATGCTGTCCTAGAGCACGGCACCCTTGCCAAGATGAATCCGCCTCTTCGCACTGAAGCAGACCGTCAAAAGATTATCGAGGGACTTATCGACGGCACAATTGACCTTATCGCAACAGATCATGCGCCTCACAGCACCGAGGAAAAATCAAAGCCCGTGACCGAAGCTCCAAGCGGTATCATCGGCCTTGAGACATCTCTTGCCCTTGGTATCACAAGCCTTGTCAAACCGGGACATCTGAGCATGCTTGAGCTTTTGGAAAAAATGACTATCAATCCTGCCAGGCTGTACCACATGCCTTACGGTACTATCTCAGAGGGTGCTGCTGCAGATTTTGTCATCTTTGATCCTGACGAAAAATGGGTACCATGCGAATATGCATCCAAATCATCAAACACACCTTTTACCGGCACGGAACTGACCGGTAAGGTGAAGTATACCGTATGCGGTGGAAATGTGATTTATTCGGATAGATAAATTGTGGATGTACTATTAAAATAAGCAGATTGTGAACGCATGTGTTCACAATCTGCTTATTTCTACTTCTCCACCAGCTCAAGGCAGTCTCCATAGTGCCTCTGCAGTGACTTTAAGTCCATAATCATCACATAAAATACTCTGCCATTGTGCACTGAATCCACTATCCTGCCATGGTCGAGCACTGAAATATATGTGCCGTCTGCTTTTCGCATATGAAAGAAAATATAATCATTTGAGTGACCTCCGTCAAGCTGCGACCATATGCTTTTTTGACAGCTTTCCTGTTCATCCCGGCGTATCAGATTGCGGAAGCTCTTACCTGTATATGCAAGCAGCTCGTCCATATTTTTACAGCCTGTAAGCCTAAGCAGCTCATTGTTTGCAAGCAAAATCTCATCATTTTCTTTATCTGCCCTGTAAACAATGAAAGCTCCCGGCATATTTTCAATAATATCCTTCACTGCAAAACCAAGCTTTGCACGACTCTTTATATGCTCACCCTCACGGTATGCCATGCAGCCGTTCTTCCCACGCATTTTCACCTCATAAAGAGCCATGTCCGCACATCGCATGAGCTGTGAACGGTCATCAGCAAAAGCAGGGTACTCCGCAAAGCCCAGTGAAATAGTAAATGCACGCTCTTCACCTTTACAATAAAATTTCCTGGTTTCTTCTGTAAACTTCTTAAGAAAAGGCTTAACCTCCACAACCGTGCAATCCGGCATGAAAATGCTAAACTCATCGCCTCCGTTTCTGCCGAGTATGACATCCTTTGAAAAATATTGCTTCATGCTCTCTGCAAGCTTCTGCAGTGCACCATCACCCGCCGCATGTCCATACACATCGTTGACCAGCTTGAAATCATCAATATCAAGCATCGCCACAACACAGTGCTTTTGCGGGTTTAGTCTCATATATTGCTCAACCTGATCATCAAAGCCGAGCCTGTTGTAGATACCGGTCAGTGCGTCAGTCTCAGCAAGTCTCTTGAAATTCTTTCTGTTTTCATTGATGAAAATCAATGCTGCTGTAAGCCCTGTCAGAAGCAGGACTATAATTACACCTCCGATGAACAGATATAACAGATATCGGTTATTGTAAAACCCGCTCTTTGGGGAAATCTCAAGCCTCCACTTGTCTCCATATACGTCAAAGTCATATATCACCGGATTGCTAAAGGCTTCCTTTGAGCCGTAAACCCACTCATATGTATCGTCCCACGGCGAAGCACACTTCTGCAGACTGTACTTATATCCAAAATTAGAAAGAGCCTCTACAGATTCAGAAAAAATTTCCGGAACACGCAGTATAACAATTGTGAAGCCCCAAAAGCTCTTCTGCCCATTTTCATCTTTCAAATAAACAGGATTGCGCACCGCTATGCCATATCCGCCCTGCTTCAACTCATACGGTCCCTGCATGATCACAGTGTCATTATCCCTCGCATAGCGTGAAATCTCTCCCCTGTCACTATCATTTATCAGATCTATCTTACCGGATTCATTCCCCTCCTCAGGGTATATTTCCGTCACGACTCCATTCGGTGCTATCTGTATGCTCTGAATCGAGTCATCCATCATATTTGCTGCAACATCATAAAATCTATTAATATTTCCATCATCGCTTATGACAACCTGCTTTAAGGTATCGGTAACTCCGATTTCCTCCATAAGTTCGCCATTTATACGCTCCGCATATGTCATCGCATTGAGCTTCGCTTTTGTCCTGTTCTGCTGCTCTTGCGTCTCGCCGACTCCATATATCGCGCCAATTAACGCACACATGCCCAATACAAATACCACTGCCGGAACAATGAATCTCTTTTTTAGCTTTCTCATTTGTATCACTTTCTAAAATCAATGCCTATCTTTTCCATATGATTTTAGTATTATAG
>ERZ1026860.1751-NODE-1751-length-10390-cov-20.373972_pt1 | contig 10390 bp, 7 predicted proteins | sample MGYA00380160_ERZ1026860 | MGnify/ENA primary metagenome ERZ1026860 (study PRJEB33269, sample SAMEA4719796) | human gut metagenome | biome: human-associated habitat; feature: organic feature; material: feces | place: Cameroon | collected 2013-10 ... | reverse complement strand
CCGTGAATGAAGTGCGTCCGAACATATCTTCTGATATGGCGATCTGAGCGTCAAGCCTGGCTGTAAAAGACGCGGCGAAAAGCAAGGCGAGCGCGATGAGTATTCCTTTCATCTAATTAAGCGGCAACAGAAATAACCCTCTATTTATGAATATGAACGCTTATTTGACGGGGATGCTGCGGCCCGGTTTTCCGAAACTCAATTTGGCGTCAACCTCGCGGATGTCGTCATCCGAGAACTTGATGGTCCATTTCGGCATCGTCATCAGTTCGAAAAGCGCGGCCTCGGTCATCGGAGCCGTGTAACGTATGCGGATGCATGGCTCCAGATCATCGTTAAGGGTGAGGTATGTTCCCAGAACCCCTTCATGGGAGGACAGATGGTTGCTGAGGAATGGCATCCCTCTCTTCACTATAGGCTTCTCGTAGTTGCGGTCAACAATCTCGTACCACCACTGGGCCGTGTCAAGATTGGTTTCACGGGCATATTCAGCGGCGAACTGGTCGAACATCATCCTTAGGTAGTCTGGAGTGGAGATCATGGTGCTTCCCTTCTCCAAACGGATGAACTTGAATCCGAGATCAATCGTCTTGACCCCGCCGCCGTGAACCGGCATCTCAAGGGTCTTCTTCTCGACAATATTCCTAAACCACGCCTCGTCCAGATCCTCGTCAGGCGCCATGTACACTTTGACGATGAGAGGGCACTCGTAGATGGACTCCAGACCGAATATCTTCTTTTCCGTGAGTCTCATCTGCATTCCGAGGTAGTTAAGGTCGAGTTTGTCGAACATCTTTTCCGTCCTGATGGTCACGCACTTGAGCGAGTCGTATTGCTCCGGCTCCAGGCTGTTGACCCTGAACTTGGAAGGGACGAAGATCAGAGCCTCGACCTTCGCGGCGTCGATGGCGTTGGCGTCATAGGTGACCACGACCGTGTGGCTTCCGACGAATGTCCTGACTCCATGGACTCCCGCCACTTTCTCCATCCTGGCCTTGAAGGCCATCGAACTGCCGAAGCACTTGACCGACTTGAGGCCTTCCATCCTGACCGTCTCCAGTTTCATTCCCGGTTCTATCCCCCACTTCTCGTCGATTGTAGGCACCTCGAACTTTCCTCCGATGATGAACGCTATGGCGACAGCCACGACAGTCAGTACCGCAGGGATGTACTTGGCTGACTTGCAGCGTTTTCCATCAGCATCCTTTCTTACGCCGACACTGAGGGCGCCAAGAGGGCAGGAGGCGACACACTCGCCGCAAAGGGTGCAGTCAACAGAATTGACCTTGCCTTCAAATGACGGGACATCAATATTATAAGGACAGTTCTTCTGGCAGAGACGGCAGTTGCCTTTGCATTTGCCGTTGTCGATAACCACGCCGAGCAGCTGCGGCTTTGGCCTTCCGCAAAGGATCTCCAGCAGGTAACCGAGCAGACACATGGCTCCAAGCAGCCAGACCCAAGGCAGCTGTAGTCCGAGAAGGCCAAGAATCCACCACACACCCACAAGCACGACCATCCACACCCAGAATTTGAGGGAGTTGCAGATCGCTCCGAGCGGGCAGATGTACTTGCACCAGAACCTGTCCACAAAAAGACCGGGGATAAGCACAAGCGCCAAAGCGGCGACGGACATCCAAAGCGTGACCTCACCCTTGAATCCCGTGGCCGTGGCGTAGTACGGGTCGAAATTCTTGCAGAAGAGCTCGCTTGCGGTCAATGTCATGTAGAAGGTGATGAACAGAAGCACGTACTTCACGATCCTCAGCACCTTGTCGGCGACACTGCGCTCATTGATGTTGAAGGCGTTGAACCCGATGGCCTGCCTGAGTTTCTTCAGAAGATCCTCCACCGTTCCGACGGGACAGAGATAGCCGCAGAACAGCTTGCCGAGAAGCACGACTGCCGCCGCGAGGACAACACCCATCGCGATCTGCATGCTTGTCATCGAGCAAGGCAATGAACCGTTGGCGAAATAGGTTCCCAATGCCTCCAGGCCGCCGAAAGGGCAGTATTTTTCCGGATCCGGAGCATTCATGTCAGTGAACACAAGCGAAGCGAGTCCGCTCAGGAAGAAAACCAGCAGCGCCAGCACCCCCCACTGGAGAAGGTACTTCGGCCAATTGGACTTGAAGGTAGATTTCTTTGCCATATCAATGTGTCATTTATCGTCACGGACATCGTACCTTTCGGCACTCATCTCAAATTTTGCGAATATACAATTAAAATCCTTCAAAACACACATTCCCGAAGCTAAATAATCATTAAAAAATAACTTGAACAATTTGTATATCTTTATGGTCTATATTTCTTGTCTCATCAGTCATGTGCCACCGGCACACTCCTTCTTCAAAAAGAAATCTATCCTCATAAATCTGACACAGATTTAGTTCAACTTATTTTTTAACGCTTACTAAATTCTGGCAAATCAACAGAAAGAGCACAAAACCGGATAATCGGGCGCGATCCTGCATCATATATTCGGGAATAATTTGGAATATCGACTTTAATTCCTACATTTGCCGACTACATATTTATAACGCTATTCAGAAATTTATGTTCAAGATTCTTGAAAGAGTGATGCTGACTCCTAACATCTGCAAGATGGTGGTGTCGGCTCCAAGGATTGCCGAGGCCGCCAAACCTGGGCAGTTCCTGATTGTCCGCTCCGACGAAAAGGGCGAACGCATACCACTTACCATCAGTGACTACGACAGGGAGAACGGCACGGTGACCATCGTCACCCAGCTCATCGGAGCATCCTCCGCCGCCATCATCTCCAAGGCCGAGGGCGAGTTCTTCCGTGATGTCGTGGGGCCTCTTGGCAACCCTTCCGCCTTCGTTGACAAGACGGATGAGGAGCTGAAAGGCCAAAGGTACATATTCATCGCCGGCGGTGTCGGCACCGCTCCGGTCTACCCTCAGGCTAAATGGCTGCACGAGAGAGGCATAGCGGTCGATGTCATCATCGGAGCGAAGACCAAGGATCTTCTTATCTACAAGGAAGAGCTGGCCTCCGCCTGTGACAACCTCTACCTTTGCACTGACGACGGTTCGGAAGGATTCCACGGAATGGTCACCGGCCTGCTTGAGAAACTGGTCAATGAGGGCAAGGAATATACCCAGGCAGTGTCAATCGGCCCTATGATCATGATGAAGTTCTGCACCCTGACCTGCAAGAAACTCGGCATCCCTGAGGACGTGAGCCTGAACATGCTGATGGTGGACGGCACGGGAATGTGCGGTGCCTGCCGCGTGACCGTGGCCGGAAAAGTGAAGTTCGCATGCGTGGACGGTCCTGAGTTCAACGGCTACGACGTTGATTTCGACGAGGCCATGAGGCGTCTCGGACAGTACAGGCCCGAGGAGACGGAGGTTAAATCTAAAATGGGAATATAATGGCACAGAGAATACCAAGAGTACCGGTCCGTGAGCAGGATCCAAAGGTACGCGCGCATAATTTTGAAGAGGTTTGCTACGGCTACAATCTTGAGGAGGCCACAACGGAGGCTTCCAGATGCCTTCACTGCAAGAATCCACGCTGCGTCCAGGCCTGTCCTGTCAGCGTTAAGATTCCGGATTTCATAGCCAAGGTCGCCGTGGGTGACATTGACGGGGCCGCTGCCATCATCGCTGAGGATTCCTCGCTGCCGGCCGTCTGCGGACGTGTCTGCCCGCAGGAGAGCCAGTGCGAGGGAAGCTGCATCCTTGGGGTAAAGGGCGAGCCTGTGGCGATCGGCAAGTTGGAAAGGTTTGTGGCTGACCACACGGCGGAAACAAAAACGGCCACTGAGCCTGCCGAAGTAACCGGCGGGACAAAGGTCGCCATCATTGGTTCCGGCCCTGCCGGTCTCGCCTGCGCCTCCGACCTCGCCAAGAAAGGCTACGATGTCACCATTTTCGAGGCCCTTCACAAAGCCGGAGGTGTCCTTGAATATGGCATCCCGGAGTTCAGGCTTCCAAAGGACACGGTCCTCAAACGCGAGATTGATTCAGTGAAAGCCCTCGGAGTAAAGATCGAGACCGATGTCATTGTCGGCAGGACCGTCACAATCGACCAGCTGATGGACAAGGAAGGCTTCAAAGCCGTGTTCGTCGGCACCGGAGCGGGTCTGCCGAAGTTTATGGGCATCCCGGGCGAGAACCTTAACGGTGTGTTCTCCGCAAACGAGTTCCTGACGAGAAACAATCTGATGAAGGCTTTCCGCGAGGACTACCTGACCCCGATCCACGCCGGCAGAAAATGCTGCGTTGTCGGCGGAGGTAACGTGGCTATGGATGCCGCAAGGACAGCCTTGAGGTTAGGCGCCGACACGACGATTGTCTATCGTCGTACCGAGAACGAGCTTCCTGCAAGAAAGGAGGAGGTTCATCACGCCAAAGAGGAGGGCATCGACTTCCAGATGCTTACCAACCCGGTAGAGATCCTCGGTGACGAGAAAGGCTGGGTAAGGGCGATCAAGTGCATCAGGATGGAGCTCGGCGAACCTGACGCGAGCGGTCGCCGCTCCCCTGTCCCGATCCCTGGCTCAGAGTTCGAGATCCCGACCGAGACCGTGATCATGGCTCTTGGAACTGCTCCGAATCCGTTGATCGTCAACACGACGAAGGGACTTCAGGCCACACGTCGTGGCGGGCTTGAGGCTGATGCCGAAGGCCGCACGACCAGAGAGGGCATATTCGCCGGCGGAGACGCCGTCACAGGAGCCGCCACCGTGATCCTCGCCATGGGTGCGGGCCGGAAGACCGCGGCTGCGATTGATGAGTACCTCTCCGCCAACGATTAACGATCTTTTTCCTTACGATAATCGAGACACCACAAATATGGCTGCCATAGGGGAATTTCTCTATGGCAGCCATATTTGCATAATTGAAAATATATTCATAATATTGCCACAAACTAATAACTATCGGACTCGATGTCTTTTTACCCAAACGAAACTGACCTGGCAAAAGGCGGCTTGGTTTCACGGTCAACGCTCCTACCGAAAAAAGGAAAAAAGGCAATGTATTTATTACGAACTATATGGAGAATGGTGATAATGCCAGCAGAGCGGTAATCAGTTATATTGATTATGTAAACAGGACATCCAGTGGGGTGTTCCAAAAACTGAATGTTATGATAGATGCGGATCAGACTGTCTCAATGCGATACCACAGTCCCAGCAACACTGTGTACTTTAAGTCTTTAGAAGATTATTCCGATAGAACTTTATACGAAGAAATTATACACGCCTTGCAAAGAGTTGTTTATTCTGACTACTGGGAAGTTCCATTCAACATTGAATTTGAAGCAAAGTTGATTATGGACTATATGAGTTTTGTCAACGGTGGAGAAGGTAACACGGAAATGGCCCTTAACATGAAATACGCAAAGGCGGAGCTAAAGAATGGCAGATCTAAGACATTGTCCGAATGGATCAAGGCCAACGCATATTCCAACCTTGATGTTGACGATTATCGGCAGTTCCTAAGTGTTTGGAAGACTATTCCGGCAGAATATCAGAACTATATGATGTCGCTCAGGTCACAACCAAAACTTCTGCCATCTATTATCAATGAAATCAACAGTCACAGATAAATCTTTGTCACATGAAAAGAATCATTTTATTATTTCTTGCTCTATTCTTGTCTATTAGCCCATCTTTAGCACAGAAATATAGAAGCGACAGAAGAGACTCAATAAAAGCCACAAGAGTACTGGAAGATAAATTACGACACGAGCAAGCAATTGATGCTCTGAATAAAAAAGCGTTCGTTTTGAAAGTTGACCGCAGAATCTATGAAAAGAGAAGCAAAACTTGGGGTTGCGATCCTAATACTAACTTCGTTCTTCTCAACGGGAATGAAGCTATAGTTCAAATAAATGATCCTAAACCTCAAAATTGTGATACGTTCAAAGGTAATGCATCGGATTTTAAGACTGTCACTAACAAAAAAGGGGAAACTACTTTTGAGATGAAACTTAAAAAAGGGTCATTTATCATCTTTGTAAAAATCACTCTGAATAAGAACGATAATTATTGTTATGCCAGATTGAGCGGTCGAACCTACTATCCAAGATTCACGATAACAGGAAGATTATACCCTTTGGAAGATGTAGGCGTGTTCATAGGTATCGATAACAGATGATAATCGAGCTCATAATTTTTTATGTTATGAAACGCTGACTTTAAAAATTTAACAATGTTAAGTAATGTTGAAAAAATAAGTTGCATCGATCGATAAAATTGAATACATAGAATCACCATGAACATCATATTGTGCAAACCACAGGCACGCAAGAATGGCCCTGGCAATGCTGGGAGGCCATTGTGTGTGGCTGACCCCCATATCCCGAGGGAGGGTCAGACACAGTGATAGTGGATTGAATACCGTTGGTGGCGTTTTATCGTGTCCGTGGTTTGTAAATGATTGGCATTCTTTGCGGATAATGCCCTTAAGTAATGTTGAAAAAAACAAGTTGCATCAATCGATAAAATAGAATACATAGAATCACCCTGAACATCAATATATTGCAAATTTAAAGTGATGCAGGTTATTTTTTACATTTCACTAAAACGCCTGAGAACAGGCATATTATATTATACGTATGAAAAGAATTATCTTAATAATATTGGCCATAGTTGCATTCGGAATAGATATCAACGCCACCAATACAACAATCACGAACGTTGACGTTGAGACACCATCCGGAAATATGAACAGCAATATAAAAATATTTGCTAAATTTGTATGATTTGACTTTATGATGAGGAAATTGTCCATAGTGCCGATCTTTCTGGCGATGATGATGGTGACGCTGGCGACTGTGCTGCCGCATCATCACCATGAGACTATGATCTGCATTGTGGAGGAGGTCTGCGGGATGGACGGTTGCTGCGACGACGAGCACACGCACCATTCGAATGCGAACCACAATCAGGACGAAAGCCACTGCGTGGCGCACAAGCAGTACTGCCCGTCGGAAAGGCTGCACCTCGACCACCAAGACTTCGGCGAAGACGAGGACTGCATATTCCCGATTCTTGCCATTCTTTCCAACCTACTGACCATCACCTCCGAAAGCACCGCTTATGAATATGCTTCCGGGGATCTCATACCTATTGTCGTACAGCCGCTTGTCTCTTCCGCGGCTCCAAACGCCCCTCCTATTGTGGCATAGATTACAGGATGACCATCACTGCGGCTTCCGTCCGCAGTGACGCGAAACGGTATATTCCTGAACATCATCAATTTACGAAATCATGCCCGGCTAAAATGGAGGGCAGCGTTTCATATTCAATTATTGATCAAGCACTTACATTTCACGCACAATATAAAGGTTCGTTGGTTGGAATAACCTTCTTGGCTGATGTAAGTGAGATGGCAATCAAAATCAGACAATAAAAACATTCACAATGAGGAAAACGATAATATTATTGATGGCATTCTGCGCGGTTCTGGCAGGATGCGGCAACCATTCCAATCACGAAGGACATGACCACGGACATGGCGTGGAGGCTCACGAGGGGCATGATCACGGACACGATCACGACCATCAAGGGCACAGCCACGAGGGGCATGACCACGGACACGAAGGACATAATCACGAGGCAGAGGCTCACGAAGGCCACGATCACGGCAACGGGGGGCACGACGGCGAGATCGTGGTGAGCCTTGAGCGACAGAAGACGTTCGGGATAACTACCGAGACCGTGACCGCAGGGGATTTCGCCGAGGTGATCCACACAAGCGGCCAGATTCTTTCAGCAATGGGAGACGAGATGACTGTGGTGGCAAAGACCTCAGGCGTCATCAGTTTCGGAAGGCTGACCGAGGGCTCGGCTGTGGGCAAAGGCTCGCTCATCGCGACAATCTCGTCCAAGGAACTGGGCGGCGGTGACCAGCTGGCCAAAGCCAAGGCCGCGTTCGAGGCCGCCAGGAAAGAATATGAGCGCGACCTCCAGCTCAGCAAGGACAATATCGTCAGCGAAAGTCATTTGGATCAGAGCAGACTGGCCTATGAGCAGGCCAAGGCCGAGTACGACGCGTTGGCTTCCGGAACGACAAAGGACGGAAATGTCAGCGTCACTTCCCCACTTGGCGGATTCATCAAGAAACTCTCAGTCTCCCAAGGCGACTATGTCGAGACGGGAACCCCGATCGCAGTTGTAAGCCAGAACAGAAGGCTGAGGCTCCGCGCTGACGTGTCCGAGAAATACTATGGACTGATCAGCGGCGTCAAGGACGCGAACTTCTCGACATCCTATAGCGACCGGGCCTACAGCCTGAAAGAACTCAACGGACGGCTGCTCGGCTACGGAAAGGCCTCTGGCGGAGACTATTATATTCCCGTCACATTCGAGTTCGACAACAAGGGAGATTTGATCGCCGGCTCCTACGTCGATGTATTCCTGCAATCATCCGCATCCTCAAAGTCAATCAGCGTGCCGGTAAGCGCAGTTGTTGAGGATCAGGGAGTCCACTACGTCTTTGTCCAGGAGGACGAGACCTGCTTCACGAAGCGCGAGGTAAGGCTCGGCCAGTCGGACGGGCAGAGAGTCCTTGTCAAGAGCTGCCTGAACGAAGGAGAGGTGGTTGTCGCCACAGGAGCCGTGCAGGTGAAGCTCGCTTCGGTAACTGCCGTTCCGGCAGGTCACACACACAGTCACTAGGCCTATGGAACAGCTCAAACACGAAAACGGACTGCTGAACGGGATCATCCGATTCTCGCTCAACAACCGGATGGTGATTCTCGTGATCGCCGCTCTCTGCCTGGTTGCGGGAATATATTCAACGATGCACACTGAGGTGGACGTGTTCCCTGACCTGAACGCGCCGACAGTCGTTGTGATGACAGAGGCCGAGGGAATGGCTCCCGAAGAGGTAGAAAGGCTGGTGACCTTCCCTATCGAGACCGCCGTCAACGGTGCGACAAACGTGCGCCGCGTACGCTCGTCATCCGCAACCGGATTCTCTATCGTCAACATCGAATTCGACTGGGGAACAGACATTTACAAAGCCCGCCAGATCGTCTCCGAGAAAATAGCGATGGTCGGTGCTGACCTTCCAGAGAATGTCGGCAACCCGACTCTCGGACCTCAGGCCTCAATCCTCGGCGAGCTGATGATCATCGGCCTGACCGCCGACACGACTTCAATGCAGGATCTCCGCACTATCGCCGACTGGACGATCAGGCCAAGGCTCCTCTCTACCGGTGGAGTGGCACAGGTCGCGGTGATGGGCGGAGACATCAAGGAATATCAAATTCTGATGGATCCCGGCAAGATGCGCCGCCACGGTGTGTCGATGGACGAGGTCATCTACGCCGTCAAAGGAATGAACCAGAATGCCTCCGGCGGCACTCTCTATGAATATGGCAATGAATATATCGTCCGTGGCCTTCTGTCCACCAACGATATAGACGAACTGAAAAAGGCTGTGGTGAAGACCTCGGAGAATGGACTGCCTATAACGCTGGACGCTGTGGCCGATGTGCGCATCGGGCCGAAGACCCCGGTGCTGGGCGTAGCCTCCAACGACGGGAAACCGGCCGTGCTGCTCACGGTCACAAAACAGCCCAACACCAACACGCTGGCCCTGACCGGAAGGCTCGACAACGCATTGGACGAGCTGAAGGCCAACCTTCCTGCCGATGTCAAGGTCAACTCCCGGATATTCCGCCAGTCCCGCTTCATCGAAAGCTCGTTGGACAACGTGAAGCAGTCCTTGATCGAAGGAGCGATCTTCGTTATCATCGTGCTGTTCATATTCCTGATGAACTGGCGCACAACCGTGATTTCGCTGGTCTCCATACCGCTTTCGATCGTAGCGTCACTTCTGGCCATACGTTGGATGGGACTTACCATCAACACGATGAGCCTCGGAGGAATCGCCATCGCCATCGGCTCGCTTGTGGATGACTCGATCGTCGATGTGGAAAATGTGTTCAAGCGATTGCGACAGAATCGTGAAATGCCTGAGGGTGAGCGTGAAAGCATCGTGAAAGTAGTCTACGAAGCCTCGAAGGAAGTCCGTATGCCGATGCTGAACTCCACTCTGATCATCATCGCGAGCTTCCTGCCTCTCTTCTTCCTCTCCGGAATGGAAGGAAGGATGCTCAAGCCGCTGGGAATCACGTTCATCATCTCCCTGATGGCATCCACGCTTGTGGCACTGACTGTAACACCTGTCCTTAGCTCATTCCTTCTCGGCTCACAGAACAGCGACAAGACCGGACGTGAGCCGGCGCTGGTTCGTTGGCTGAAGAAATACTACGGGAAAGCCCTTAATTGGTCTCTCGGCCACAAGAAGACGATTCTCTGCGGAGTAGGCGCTCTTTTGGTCGCCGCTGTGGTGATGTTCTTCACCCTCGGCGGAAGCTTCCTCCCGGCCTTCAACGAAGGCT
>ERZ1026860.1750-NODE-1750-length-10398-cov-4.703278_pt1 | contig 10398 bp, 5 predicted proteins | sample MGYA00380160_ERZ1026860 | MGnify/ENA primary metagenome ERZ1026860 (study PRJEB33269, sample SAMEA4719796) | human gut metagenome | biome: human-associated habitat; feature: organic feature; material: feces | place: Cameroon | collected 2013-10 ... | reverse complement strand
CCGCTGCAACGCCGCTATTTCATCCGCGTGAGGACGCAGGGCCTTCTCATCCAGAAAATCCCCCAAAGACAGCAGCGTATCTCTGGCCCCGGGAACGGCCGGGTCGTACACATGGGGCGCGGTGCCATCCATCATGGCCAGACCCTTTTCCGGCAGGCAGATACCGTCCAGGCTGTCCGGGTCGGAGGAGCAGTGAAAGTATTCCACCTTTATTCCCTGAGCCTCCGCGTGGGCGGCCACGCGGCGCATCAGCGTGCTTTTGCCTACGCCCGGGCCGCCCTTCAGATAAAACACGCGTTTGCGCCGGTCCTCCGGCAGAATATCCTCAAAGCAGGTAAAAAAGCCCTGAGCCGTATTGCCTCCGGCAAAAAAGTGTAATGGATTCATCTCGCAGCCTCCCTTTGGAAATCAATTCCCAAAAGGATATGCAAAGCCCCTCCCGCGGCATGCGCGCCGCGGGAGGGGCCATTGTGTTTTTTACTTGCACAGCGTGGGCCACAGCTTCTTGGCGTAGTTGTAAGCCTCGTCAATAGCCGCATGGTGTTTGCTGTCCGGGCTGGTGCCGCTGTGGGTCTTGGATCCCACAAAATGCACGCACATCATGCCGTAATAATTGTTGTTGGCATAGAAGTACTGCCCGTTATCGGAGAACTTGGAATTGGAGAAGCTGTCCGTGCCGTTAAAGCCATGAGGGAAGCCGTAAATGCTGACGGCGTAAACCTTGCCGTCCACATTCAGCAGAGCGGGACGGCGGTCCCAGGCGCTGCCGATGTTCTTTCCTCCGCCAAAGCTGTTCTTAAAGTCCGGCCAGGTGTAGGTAACGGTGGACGCGTTGCCGTCCGCCTTGATCTTGGCCAGCTGGTCGCTGGTGGGACGGCTGCTGTTGTAGGGGAAGCCTACGATATCGCACATGGTGCGGGTATCGTTCACGGTAGCGGGCACGCAGTCGGCGTGGTTGCCGCCGGACCAGCGGTAAATGCGGAACACCTTGCCGGTTTGAACGTCCATCACGGTGGCGTAGGTGCTCTTGGGGAACAGCGCGCCACCGTTGTCGTCATAATTCCAGGAGGCCTTCTGCACGCTGTTGACGGTGCCAAAATCGGTCACCTCAATGCTGCCGCCGCCGGAGCTGCCACCGCCGCCGCTGGTTCCCAGCTGCGCCTGCAGCTTGGCCCAGGTAGCGGTGCCGCAGGCGCCGTCCACGCTGATGCCCGCCTTGCGCTGGAAGTTGCGCACAGCGCTTTGGGTTTCGGTGCCGTAGGTGCCGTCCAGCTTGCCGGTATAATAGCCCAGCTTGTTCAGGGCCGCCTGCAGGGCGTACACGCGAATGTCGCCCACCAGGTTCAGTTCCCGCTTCAGCGAGCTGCCCAGGCTGGAATTCCACAGCACCTGCACATAGGCGGACAGGTCGCTGCTGGTCATGACGCCGCCCTTTACATCAGCATACACGGCGTTGTACTGCTGGTTGTTATAGTACAGGGTGCAGTATTCCACGCCGCCCTCGGTATAGGTGGCGGTGGTCACCATCTGCAACACCGTGCCCGCGGATACCGTATAGCCGCCGCTGGAGGGCTTGGTCTTGGTGGTGAACAAAACGGTGTTGGCGGGCAGGCGCACAAAGGTTTTTTCCGTACTGCCGGGCACATCCGGATTGGTGCTGCCGCCATTGCTGTTTACGTTGGCGCAGTCGCCCCGCACATAGCCCACCAGCCCGCTGGAGGTACGGATTCTGTACCAGGTATACCCTCCGGACTGTACGCCCTGGGCCAGCAGGTTCACCACCGTGCCCTTGGCCAGTACGGTGCCGGTTTTGGTTCCGCCGGGCGTTTTGCGCACACGGGTGGAGGGCTTGGTAATGGTCACGGTGCCGATGGGCGTGGTGGAGCTGCCGGAGCTGCCGCCGGAGGACGAACCGCTGGCGGTTACATAGGTGCCCATGACCCAGCCGGTAATGCTGTTATAGCGCACATTGTACCAGGTAACGCCGTTTTTGACCGCCGTGCCGATATAGGCCAGGTTCAGGCCCTTGGGAAGCACCGCCAGACGGGCGCTGGAGGTGGACGTGCTCTTGCGCAGGTTGACGCTTACCTTGGTTTTCAGCGTGCCGGAAATGGACGAGGAGCTGCCGCTGGACGAACCGGAGGAACCGCTGGACGATCCGCCGGACGAACTGCCGCCCGGGGTAACGGTGCCGCCGCTGGCCAGGGCGTAAATGACCGGCTGGGTCAGAACGCCCGCCGCGCCGTCGGCGTGCAGGCCATTGGCATTCTGGAATTTTTTCACAGCGGCGGTGGTGTGGTCGCCATAGTTGCCGTCCAGCTTATCGGTGTAATAGCCAAGCTTTTGCAGGGCCAGCTGCAGGCCATGCACCCGCACGTCCCCCACCAGATTCATGGGGGCCTTCAGCGTGGTATAGGTGGTCTGCTTCCACAGGGTGCCGGTGATGTAGGTTTCCAGCGCGCTGGCGGACATGATATCGTTCAGCACATCGGTGCGCAGCACGTTATAGCGCTGGCTCATGTAATACACGCCGAAATAGCTGAGCCCGTCCGACGCGGTATAAAAGTCATCCGTTACCAGCTGACACACCGACCCGATGGTGGGGGTGACGGTGCTGCCGGTGCCATACAGATCGCCCGTGAAAAACAGCACGGAGCGGCTCAGCTGGATGTATACCTTGGTGGCGGAAGGCGTCAGGCTGGAAGCGGTAGACCCCACCGACACCGTGGCCGCCCCGGCCGGGGCAATCATGGAAAGCAGCAGGCATACCGCCATCATCAGCGATAATCCTGCCCGTGTAATCGTCCGACGCTGGCTTTTCATCATTCCAAACCTCCAATATTTTCGCGGCGTTGCCGGTAACTGCGGTACTTATCCAAACGGATGAACGCTGTTATAGCATTCACATAATATTACAAAAATATTACGTTGTCAATGCTTTTTGCTTACTTTTTGTTTCGCACCGTCCAAAAAATGCAATGGTTGTTACAAATTTCCCCGTCGTCCATTGTCTGCATTCCACCTGTTATCCGGCGCTTTGAAGTCCCGGCGGACTGTGGTATAATCGGAAGGCATTCCGTTTGCTGAAAGGAGAACCATTTTGCAACGAAAACCACTTGCGGCGCTGGTTTTGGCGCTGTGTCTGCTAGGCTGTTCATTTCAGGCCCTGGCCCAGGAGGGGGAGGCCGTTTCCGTAACGGTGGATTTTGCCCAGCTGCAAAGCCTGAACCCGGATTGCAAGGCCTGGCTGTATCAACCGGAAAGCGGTTTCAGCCAGCCGGTTATGCAGGGCCGGACCGACCGCTATTACGCCGACCGCTCCTTTGAGGATACCTCCCTGCAGGCCCGGGGCACGGTTTTTCTCCGGACGGCCGCGTCCCTGACGGACGGCGTTTTGTGGCTGTTTGGCAATTCCCAGGCCAGCGGATCGCCCCTGAGCTGGATTCGGGAGTATGCCGGTCAGACCTATTACGAGGCGCACCCTTCCTTTCTTCTGCTGACCCCTGATGGAAACTGGCGGCTGGATGTGTTTGCCTGCCTGCGTTCCCTGCGCAAGCCGGATGATTTTTACCAGCCGCCTGAAACCGGGTCCTACGACCAGTGGCTGTCCGGCCTGCTGGACAGCAGCGACATTACGCCCCTGGATGGCTCCATTCCCCAACGGGGCGACCGGCTGGCCATGATCGCCAACGATACCCGGGGCACCCGCACGGTGCTGTGCGCCGTTCTGCGGCCTGAGGCCGCCTCCGCGCCGGACGCGGTGAACCTGGTCAAGGCTCCGCTGGACCAGCGGCCCACCTATAGCGGCTATGTAACGGCAGGCCCTTTGGAAACCCGGATGCTGTACGCTCAAAACGACCCTGTCTGGGAAAAGATGCGCTATGAGAGCGGAAACACCTCCAAATTTCGCAACCTGGGCGGCGGGGGCTGCGGCCCCACGGCGGTGGCCATCGCCGTAGCCAATCTGGTGCCCGTTCAGGATCTGCCCAGGCTGCGTTCCTATGCGGGCAACGGGGTGGGAACGCTGTTTTGCCAATGCTCGGTGAACCGGCTGTACTGCTCCCGGCAGCATGCCCCCTATCTGCTGGAAACCCCGCAGGAATACCTGCGCTACCTGCCGGTGGCCATGGCGAATTTTGCCGCCGGCAATAACCAGTGGCATATCAAAAGCCGCTTTGGCGACAGCTTTGGCACCAATATGGATTTTCTTCCTTATATTTGCGATATTTATGGTCTGGAGCGCACGCCCGTCAAAAAGCTGGCGGACGCGCTGGCCCTGCTGGAGGGCGGCCGGGGGGTGGTTCTATGCTGCGCGCTGGCGGGGCCGTTTACCTCCACCAGCCACTATGTGGTCATTGCCGGTGTGGATGAGGAAAGCGTGTATATTCTGGACCCCCTGCGCCGTACCCAGGAGGAATACACCGGCGATTACGGCGGCATCCTGGACGTGCTTACCCCAGGGGTTGTGCGCGTCAGCAGGCAGGACATCGGGCAATGCACCCTTGCGCCCACCGCCTATTTGGACAACCCTGCAATGTAAGACAGAAAGGAATCCCGCATGAATACAAATGAACCAAAGGGCCTGACCAGCCGGGAGGCTGCCCAGCGCCAGCCAAACGTACTGCCCAAAAGCCGGGATGGCGGCATACCGGCCATTTTGCGCCGCAACGCCCTGACCCTGTTTAACCTGCTGAATCTGGCCCTGGCCGGGCTGCTGCTCTGGGTGGGCAGCTACCGGGATATGCTGTTTGTAGGCGTGGTGCTGGCCAATACGGTCATCGGCGTGGTGCAGGAGCTGCGGGCCAAGCGCACCCACGACCGTCTGAAGCTGCTGAGCGAAAGCCCGGTACGGGTCTGGCGGGATGGGCAGGAAATCAGACTGCCGCCCGAAAGCCTGGTGGAGGGCGACGTGGTGGTTTTGTCCCGGGGCGAGCAGATTCCCGCGGACGCGCGGGTTCTGGAAGGCGGCGCCCAGGCGGACGAATCCATGCTCACCGGCGAAAGCCGTCCTGCGGAAAAAGCCGCGGGAGACACGCTGTATTCCGGCAGCTTTCTGGTAGGCGGCAGCGTAACCGCCCAGCTGACCGCCGTTGGCGAAAACAGCTACGCGGGCCGCCTGCAGGTAAACGCGCGAAAGGTACACAGCGCCCAAAGCCAGTTGATGCTGGATATGCGGCGGCTGATTCGCTGGGTGTCCATCGCCATTGTGCCCATTGGCGCGGCGGTTTTTCTGCGGCAGCGCTATACCCTGGGTTTGAACCTGGCGGACGCGGTAACCGGTTCCGTGGCGGCGGTGCTGGGCATGATTCCCGAAGGGCTGATTCTGCTTACCTCCGTTTCGCTGGCGGCGGGCGTGGTCAAGCTGGGCAGGCGCAATACCCTGGTCAACCAGCTGTACGGCATTGAAACCCTGGCCCGCACCGATGTGGTGTGCATGGATAAAACCGGCACCCTGACCAGCGGCGAAATGCGTCTGACCCATACCGTTCCTCTGGGGGAGGAGGGCCAGATCGCCCCCTGCATGGCGGCTCTGATCAGCTCCTTTGCGGATGACAACCCCACAAACCGGGCCTTACGGCAGGGCTTTGAGCAAACTTCGTCCCCTTGTGTGCTGGGCGGCGTTCCCTTTTCCAGCCAGCGCAAATGGTCCGCCGTGCAGCTGGAGGGCCGCTGCGCCGTGCTGGGCGCGCCGGAAAAGCTGCTGACCGGCCCGGCGCTGGAGCTGGCCCAGCAGGAGGCCTGTCAGGGCGCACGGGTGCTGGCGCTGGTCACCTCCTCCCAGCCCCTATGCGGCGAAGCCCTGCCCGGCGCTTTGCAGCCTCTGGCACTGCTGTGCCTGACGGACAGTCTGCGCCCCCATGTGCAGGAAACCGTACAGTACTTTGGCCGTCAGGGGGTCAGCCTGCGGGTGCTGTCCGGGGATAACGCCCGCACGGTATCCCGCGCCGCTCAGGCGGCGGGCATTCCCGGAGCGGAAAACTGGGTGGACATGAACGCCGTCAGCGACCGGGATTATGACGCGCTGTGCGAAAAGTATGTGGTTTTCGGCCGGGTTACCCCGGAGGACAAGCGCTGCCTGGTGGAGGCCCTGCGCAGGCGGGGCCATGGGGTAACCATGGTGGGCGACGGCGTGAACGATATTCCCGCCCTGAAAGCGGCGGACTGCTCCATCGCCATGGCGGGCGGCAGCGACGCGGCTTCCCGTGTGGCGCAAATGACCCTGCTGGACGCAGACTTTAACATTCTGCCCCAGATTATGCTGGAGGGCCGCCGGGTCATTAACAATATCACCCGGGCCGCTTCCCTGTTCCTGGTCAAGAACCTGTTCAGCCTGTTTTTGTCCATAGCGCTGATGGTTCTGCCCTTCGACTATCCCTTCGCCCCCATTCAGCTGACCCTGATCAGTTCGCTGACCATCGGCTTTCCTTCCTTTGTGCTGGCCCTTCAGCCCAGCGACGAGCGGGTGCGGGGCAATTTCCTTCGCAACGTGATCATGCGGGCCCTGCCGGGCGGCGTCAGCGCCGCCGCGCTGCTGCTGGCCCTGCTGGCGGCGGCCCCGGCCCTGAGCTACAGCGCCGATGTGGTCAGCACCCTCAGCACCTATATCGCCGGGTATTCCGGCGTGTTCATGCTGCTGTTGACCTGTCTGCCCCTGAACCGGCTGCGGGCCGGACTGGTGGCGCTGATGGCCGCCGGGCTTGCTCTGGCAGTAACGCTGTTTCCTAAGGTGTTTTACCTGACGCCGGTTACAGGCAGCCAATGGTGGCTGCTGCTGGCCGCCGCCGTTTTGGCTCCGGCCATTCAGCTGTCCCTGGGCGCGGTCATTGGCGGGCAAAAGCCCCGCAGGCTCTTCCACGCGGTGCGGCATGGCCAGGGCAACAGCATTTAACTTTTTTATTCAACAATCCAAGCCAATGTAGCACAGTTGCATATTAGCGGCACGGCAAGGTGCGAATATACGTTCTTAATGCAGAGCGATTTGCACTTAGCTATTGATGAAAACACCGTGTATTTAAACAAGCAATCTGAATCATTATGTAAATGCTGTCGGCCTGGATTCCGTGTAGCTCCGTCTTTACATTTTCATTGGATCATGCTATGGTATATACAGTTTTTTCTTTCATGCATAAAAACTGCAATATAGGAGGACGCGAAGGATGACCTATACCCCGCAAGAAACAGAGACCGTTCTTTTTGAGGGCGAAGCAACGCTCAACGGCAGTTCTCGACCGGGCAAGCTGCTGCTGACGGATGTCAGTCTGGTTTTCATCCCGCAACCCCGAAAGCTGTTCTTCAGGAAAAAGGCCGCCGTACAGATCTTTCCCGCAAGTGAGCTCAAAAACTGTCATAGCGTTTCAAAGTTCGAGGAAGGCGGCTATGCACTGGAGCTTTCCCTGGCAAACCAGTCCCTGCTGGTTGGCCTTTCCTCCGCTTTGGACTTCTATAAGTTGAAAAAACATGCAGCCGCTCTTGCCGCCTACAATCAGGAATTGAAGCTGAAGGATTTATCTGCTGAAAACCTGGAACGAGTACGACTTTTCAGGCAAATGGAAAAAGGGGAGCATTTTCTGGTTTCCATGCCTGATCGTTGGCAGAGACTATCGCCTGATGGGGCCATAGACGATACCCGAGCGTATTGGCTGTCCCTGGAGGGCGGCGCCAGCCTTGCGCAGGGCGTCTCGACCTTTGAAGAAATCTATCAGCTAAAAAAGACCTATCCTGATTTGTGCTCCTCTGATGTGTGGAACGATTGTAACTGTAACGATCCCTTACAAATGTGTTTGTGCAGATTCTTTTGGCGGTTCAGTAGGCCCGTTTTTCTGAAGGTCTTGCCAAGCGCGCTGTGTTCGGCAGAGCCGGAGGAATTGCAGCGGCTCCTGGAACGATGCCGCGCCTGTCGACTGCACCCTGTTATCTGTCAGCAGGAGAACGAGTTGGATAAGGATTGCGGGATTTACCGCGATCTGCTCACCAATCAGCGCTATAAGCTTTCCATGTGGGAGGAATATGGTTCCGCAGATGACGCGGCCACCTATTACCGTTACTTCATGCAGGAGCTTCGCGACAACAACTAGCCAGGACAGTATGTTGTCAATGAAAAAAGTGGATGTGCAGGAGGCGGTGCTTCTTCTGTGGTTTTAAAGGGTCTGCCCCCTAAGCCTTGTGCCATTATGCTTTTCCCGCGAATCAGCATTGCGATGCTTGCGGGTGCGCGCTTTCCTACAGGCTTTTTCTACCGATGAAGGCGTTCTTTGCCTGCTTGCCTGCGGCTCGCCGGGCGGCAAAGAGGTTCGGTTTCGGAATAAAAATCGGAGGGCTGACCCGCCTTGACAAGGCAAAGGCCCTGTGCTATCATGCGGTAAGAAAACGTTTGCGCATTCATAAGGAGCATCCATCATGAAAGTAACCATTAAGGACGTGGCCAAAGCGGTGGGCGTATCCCCCTCCACTGTCAGCCGGGCGCTTCACAACAACCGACGCATCAGTCAGGAGGTGCGCGACCGGGTGCAAAAGGCGGCGGAGGAAATGAACTTTCACCCCAACCAAATGGCCCGCAGCCTGGTCAGCCGCCAAACCCGCATTGTGGGCATTGTGTTTCCCGGAGGCGCCACCAAAAACATGGGCAACCCCTTCTTTCCCCTGGTGCTGCAGGGGCTGGGCGCGGCGGCGGGTGCGCGGCATTACAACCTGCTGCTGGCTACCGGCAGCGAGGGGCTTAGCTCCATCGAGGCGGGCAAGCAGCTGGTGGACGGCGGCTATGTCAGCGGCCTGATTCTGCTGGCGGCCGAGGATGTGCCCGCCGAGCGGCTGAGCGTGCCGGTTGTGCTGGTGGGCCGTCCGCCCCATGAATGCATCCGCCTGTCTGTTGACAATAATAACGTGGAGGCGGGCTACCAGGCGGCGCGCTATCTGCTGGACCGGGGGCACCGGCGGCTGATGTTTCTGGGCTATGATCGGCAGTTCATCGTTACGGTGGACCGCCTGACCGGCTTTGAAAAGGCCCTGAAGGAGGCCCGTCTGCCCCTGCCGAAGGACTGGCTGGTGCCGGGCCTCTATTTGGAAAGCAGCATTGACAAAGCCCGGCTGGAAGCCATTTTTCGCGGGCCGGACCGCCCTACGGGCGTGGTGTGCATCGATGATGCTCTGGCCATCGGCCTGTGCGGCTTTTTAAAGCGGCTGGGGCTAAACGCGCCCCAGGATGTAAGCCTGATCAGCTTTAACAACACCGACGCGGGCCGCTATCACATTCCGTCCCTTACCTCCTTTGACGTGGACGCCTACCACCTGGGCATGCGCGCCATGGAGCTGATGCTGGACGTGCTGAGCGGCGACGCCCAGGAGCCCGCCGCCATTGAAGTTCCCTTTACCCTGATAGAACGCGACAGCGTAGCTGTGTGCCAAAAGGAGCTGCTATGAGAAACATTGATTTTGGATCCATCTACCACATGCCCTGGCTGGAATACCGCCATGCCCTGCCCGACGGGCGGGTATGCCTGCGGCTGCAAACCGGCCGCGGACAATTCAGCCGGGTGTTTGCGCGGGTCACCAGCAATTACGCCCTGCCGGATTTTTTCAAAACGGCGGACCAGTACCCCATGGAGCTGGCCTTTCAGGACGAGTGGCACGACTTTTATCAGGTCATCTTTGCGCCCCGGGACAAACGGCTCAAATACCTGTTTGTGCTGGAAAGCGATGAAGCCACCTACAAGCTGGACGGTTCCGGCCTGCATTTTGGCGCGGACGCCGAGGAGGACGTAAGCCAGGCCTTTGCCTTTGCCTACGTCTACCCCGCCGCCCCCATGCCCCGGTGGGCCCGGGGCTGCGTGGGCTACCAGATTTTTCCCGACCGGTTCCGCCGGGAGCCGGTTCCCGGCGAAAGCGAGGAAAATCTGGAACCCTGGAACAGCGACCGGGTGCAGAACGAGTTTCGCTTCGGCGGCAACCTGAAGGGCGTAATCAAGGCGGTGCCCTATTTGAAGGAGCTGGGCGTGACGCTGCTGTATTCCACCCCCATGTTTTTAAGCGATACGTCCCACCGTTACAACACCTTCGACTATTACAAAATTGACCCGCTGCTGGGCACGGAGGAGGATTTGCGCCAGCTTTGCGACGAGCTGCACAAAAACGGCATGCGGCTGGTGATGGACGGGGTGTTCAACCACTCCGGCACCCAGTTCGCTCCCTTTGTGGACGCTATGGAAAAAGGCGAAAAATCCGCGTATTACGACTGGTTTTGCTTTGACAAATCCATGCCATACGGGTATCATACCTTTGGGGACTGGCAATACATGCCCAAGCTGAACCTGAGCAACCCGGACTGCGCCAGCTACTTTTTGGATGTGGGCCGCTACTGGCTGCGCACCTGTCACATTGACGGCTGGCGGCTGGATGTAAGCC
>ERZ1026860.1748-NODE-1748-length-10402-cov-4.045617_pt1 | contig 10402 bp, 6 predicted proteins | sample MGYA00380160_ERZ1026860 | MGnify/ENA primary metagenome ERZ1026860 (study PRJEB33269, sample SAMEA4719796) | human gut metagenome | biome: human-associated habitat; feature: organic feature; material: feces | place: Cameroon | collected 2013-10 ... | reverse complement strand
CGAATTGAGCCTGCGCTTTGCCATTCCCGCGGCGGAAAATAATTTCGAAAAACTGAATATTTATATCAATTCGTTCGAAGAGAAGAACGAGAGCGTGAAGCTCACGCTTTTAAAAAACCCCGATGAAACGGCGATGGTTACAAACGTATACGCGAACGGGGCGTATCTCGGGCAATGCCGGGGCAACTTCCACGAAACCGCGCCGATGGACTTTGTGCTGAGTTTCGACGGCACGAGAGTGTACGACAGCAACGACGATCTGATCGGCAGGCTTTCCAACGCGCAAAGCGGCAAGCCGCTCGCGGGGTTTACGGGGCGGTACGTAGAAATCCGTTTCGAATTTGAAGGCGTTACGGGCGCGGCGGCGATTTCTTTCACGTATATCAACAATCAGATGATGGGCGATTTTTCGAATAATGCCGATTATATGTTGCCGGGGATATACGCGGACGGCGAGATCGGCACGAAACTCGGCCTTGGCGATCGGCTGACGATTCCCCGCGTGTACGTATACGACGTATTCGATTCTCTGCCCGAAATCACGGTGGAAATCACGGACGAAAACGGCGGCGTGTGCTTTGAAAAGAAATTTTTGTTCGGCGAAACGGAAGAAATCGGGTATGCGTTTGCCGCTTACGGCGAATACATGCTGAATATCACCGCGAAAGACGCTTCGGGCAACGCCTACACGTATATGGGCGGCATTGCCGTGAGCGTAACGTACAACGTGAAACCGATCATTTATATCGCGGGCGAAATCAAGAGCGAAGCGCGGGTGAACGAGCGAGTGGAATTGCCCGAAATCACCGTGTACGATATTAAAGACGGCGTGATTGGCTACGACGTGTACGTGTGCGCGCCGGACGGCTCGCTTACGAAGATAGAAAAGGCGTTTATTCCCGCTTCGAAAGGGGTGTATTCGATTTTTATCAGCGCGATGAATTCGAGCGGTAACGTAGCCGTCAGCGAAACGTTTGTTATCAGGGTGTATTAAGGGGGGCGTGAACATGAAAAAGAGATTGCTGTTTCTTGGCGCGGCTTGCGCGCTGGCGATCGGCGTATTTGCGTTCGGAGGCTGCAAGAAAAAGCCGGAGAACGGAAACGAGAGCGTGAAAATCACCGAAGAAGTGGAAAATCAGCTGACGAAGCTTTTAAATCTTCGCGTGGAAGAAGAAAATCTTTGCTGGAACAACGTAGTGAACGCCACGGGGTACACCCTGTATATCAACGGCGAGCAGGCGCGCGAATATGCCGCGGGCGATACGCTTTCTTACGAGTACGACAAGTCGGAAAACGATTACACCGCGAAATTGACGGTGCGGGGCGAAAAACTAACGAATTTTTCCGCTTCGGTGCAGTATAGCGTGAAACGCGCCGAAATAGAAGCACCCGAAGTTTTCGCAAATTCCGTGCGGTTTGCGCCGCAGCCCGGTAAAATTTATTTCAGGATTGCGCCCGCTACGGAATGGAAAGAAGTCAACGAAAGCAATTATATCAATTTCGGCGGCATGGAAAAGGGCAGTGTTGTAGAATACGAGTACTACGTGCAGGGAACGGGGTATGATAAGGCGGCGCGCACGTATTATACCGACGGCGCGGTGCAAAAAAATTCCTTGAAAATCAGGCAGCAGCTGCCGGATCTTACGCTTTCGGCGAAAGAAAACCGGATCGAATGGGAAAAAATCGACGGCGCGGCTTCGTACACCGTGATTGCGGACGGCGAAAGCACAATCACGCAGCTGAATTACGTTCCCTTTAACGAAGCCGAAGGCAGCCACGCGGTGTGCGTGTACGCCAACCCGCAGGATGAAGAAAATTTTGCTCCGTCCGATCGGGCGCGCTTTGATTATCGCACTAAAAAGCAGAGCGTGGAAACGTTTACGGTGGGCGAAAGCGCGGTGATTTTCGATGGAAAAATGCTCGGCGTGCTGCAATATAAAAACGGCGGCGAGTGGCGGAAAGCCGTTTCCGCCACGCTGAATAAAGAAAATTTATCGGTGAAATACGCGGGATATTACGATGAAAAATCGGGCGTTTACCACCCGGAAAGCAAGCCGCTTTCCTTTAAAAAAGGCGGTAAATTGCAGGTTTCTTTCGACAGAGAAGGGTATCTGAATATCGAAAACGGCGGCGAGAGCGTGGAATTCAAGCTGTACGGCACGGACGAAGACGAGCCGGGCGGCTACCGCGTCACCGCGGAATCGCAGTACTATATCGGAAACTGCGAAGCCGGCAGAACGTACATATTCGAGAGTAAGTTTTTAAATCGCACGGCGCGCGGCGCAGCCGAAGATACGTACTGCGAGTACGAAGCGGATCGGCTTGAATTTTACGCCTTGCCCGCGCCCGATGTGAAAATCCGCAACGGCAAAGTGGTGTGGACGATCGACGAGCGCGCGGAAAAATACGTTTACGGCACGGAAGAAGGGAAACTGAGCGGCGAAACGAAGCAGTATTTCGCGGCGGACGAAGCGGCGGAAAGATACTATATGCAGGCGATCGGCAGCAACGAAAATCACGTGCTGAACAGCGCGGTTTCTTCTGCGGACGCCACGAAATGGGCGTTGACGTTCGAGCAGCTCGAAGAAGGCTATCTTTTCGGCAACGCGAGAAACGTGAAGGGCGCGGCGACTGGCAGTTCTTCGATTTCAGCGGAATACGACGAAGCGAAAAACGCCATGAAAATCACGCCGAAAGCCGCCAACAAAGAAGTATCCATCGCCGTGGACGGCGTTACCCTGAATAAAGGCGATAAACTTATCGTAAGCGCGCTTAGCGTAATCAACGTCGGCTTCCGCGTAAACGGCAAGTGGAAAATGAATCTGAAAGAAGAAAACGGCGCGGATTTCAAGGAATACGTATGGGAAGTCCCCGAGAAAATCACCGTCACGGAAATGGGCGTTATGCCGTACACGAAATTCGGCGAATTGTATGTGCGTTCGGTGCAGATTCTCGCGCAGACGAAAATTTCCGTTTCGCAGTTAGAGCAGGGCTTCGCGTTCGATAGTCCGGCGAAAGTGTTCGGCAGAACGGTTTGCGATAAGGGCGTTGAAGCGAGCTACGACGCGGAAAAGAACGCAATGAAAATCACGCTGACGGGAACGCAAAATCTTACAGCGGCGATCAGCGTTGAAGCGTTTACTCTGAATAAAGGCGATAAAATCGTGATCTGCGCATTGAGCAATATCAACACAGGGTTACTTTTGAACGGAAAATACGCAATGACGGTGCAAGAAAAAGACGGCACGGATTTTAAAGAATACGTTTACACGGCAACGGAAGAGACGGCTGTAAGCGATATTAGTCTTAAGATGTATGCAAAGCTCGGCAAGTTGTACGTGCAATCCGTCCGGATCGTGCGCGCCGCGTAAAGAGCCGCGCGCGGCAAGGGAAAAATGAGAACAGGGAAGGACGAGAATATGCGAAAAACAAGAATAATCAGTTTGATATTATCGGCGGCAACGTTTTGCGGCTGCATGAGCGCGTGCAAAAAGAAGCCGCAGGAAGAAACCGGTTCGGCAACGGAAATCAAAGCGGACGAAGTTTCTGCCGCTTACGAGGCGGAAGACACGAATTATAAGCTTGTGGAAAACGGCGCGAGCGAATACGTGATCGTGTACCCCGCGGAAAACGGCGTGGAACAATGCAAGGAAGCTTCCGACGTGCTGTTTTCCTATATCCGCCAAAGCACGAACGCGGAATTAAGCGTGAAATCGGATAAAAACTACACGCCGCAGGCGGGCGATAAAGTGATTTCGCTCGGCAATACGAGTATCGCGGCGGAAAGGGAAATCGCCGCGTCGGCTTTTGAGCTTGGCGAAGACGGCTATTATCTCAAAACTTCGGAAGACGATCTTTTCATTCAGGGTTGCACAAACAACGCGGTGCTTTTCGGCGCATACGATTTTTTAACGTATCAGTTCGGCATTAAATTTTACTCTTACGACGAGATTAAAATTCCCCATGCCGAAACGGTGTATCTGAAAAATTTCGATCTCAAATCCGTGCCTTCGTTCGCGAACAGGTGCCTTGATCTCAATTATTTCAATCCGAATACGTTCAATGCAACGTACGAAAAAATGATGAAACTGAGCAGCGGACACGGCAGGGGCTGGATCACGTGGGCGCACACCCATTTCTCGCTGATGCCCAAATCCGTATATCTCGAAGAACATTCCGATTATTACAGCTCTCCCGATCAAAGTCAGCTGTGCTTAACAAACGAAGCGATGATCGCCGAGCTTTGCGAAAATATCAAAAAGCGGCTTGCGAAAGAAACGCTTACGAACGCCGAGTACAATTTTATGATCGGTCAGGAAGACGCGCAGACTTTCTGTTCCTGCGAGAAATGCACGGCGGAAAAGCAGCGGCTCGGCAGCGAAACGGGCGTGATGATGCAATTTATCAATAAAGTGGCGGACATCATGAATCCGTACGTGGCGGAAACGTATCCGGGCAAGAAAATCTACTGGGTTACGTTTGCGTATCACAATACGGAAACGCCGCCCGTAAAGAAGAATGCCGACGGCACTTTTTCGCTTTATCACGAAGACGTGAAAGCGCACGAGAACGTAGGCGTGCTGTACGCGCCCATCTTTTTCGATCATTATCACGACGTAAACGATAAAAAATACAACAATCTGCTCATGGACGAAATGCAGGGCTGGAAAGCCACGGGCGCAACCATGTTTATCTGGACTTACGCGGCGGTGTATTACAGCGGTTTCTGCTTCTTCGATGATTATCACACCGTGAAAAACGCCTACAAAGCTTTTAAAGACATGGGCGCGGTGTATCTCTTCACCGAAACGGACTGGCGGATCGGCGATCCTTTTCACGCGCTGAGTTTCTACGTGCGTTCGAAGCTCATGTGGGATATAAACGGCGACGTAAACGCGATGATCGACGAATTTATCGAAGAGTACTACAAGGCGGGCGCGCCGCAGCTGAAAAAGTATTTTGCCGCGTTGCGCGCGAATTATCGCAGAATAGAAGCGGAATACGAGGCGGCGGACAAAGAATTTTCGCTGCTCGTGCTTGAAACGGACGGCTACACCCGCAAGGATTATTGGACAAAGCCGTGGCTGACGGACATGACGGGACTTTTAAACGAAGCTCTGGCGGAAGTTGAAAAAATGGAAGATAAAGAAGCGGGCGAAAAGGCGCGCAAGAGAATACAGCTTGAAAAAACTTCGCTGATATTCCATATAATGCAGTTGTATTCCGGCGAGCTTTCCGATGCGGAAATCGCGGGGTATATCGCCGATTTCGAACGCTACGCGGCGGAAGGAAATCTCGTTCGCTTCAAGCAACGCCAGCAAATTCAGACGGTGGAAGCGCTTTTAAACAGTTGGCGCACGCTGCTTGCGTAACCGGATTTCGCGGGGATAACGCGGCTATTTAAAACGGAAAATACCGTGCAAACGGTAAATAAATTAACAGGAGGACTTTTTTATGTCAGGTAAGAAGTACGGCAAAACCGAGCTTCGCATTGTGCTTTTCGACGAAGAGAAAGATATTCTCACCTCTTCCGGCGATGGCAACGTTGTGGACGTTTTCGGTTGGTTTGGCGATAGCGCGAAAGAATGGGAGGACGAATTTTAATGAAAAGTGTAAAAACGAAAAAGATTTTTGTATCTGCGTTGTTTGCGCTGTCGCTTTTCTTCGGATTAAGCGCGGCGGCGCTTGTGAAAAACAATTCCGCGGCGGCGGAAGAAAGCGCGGCGATCGAAGTAGTCGGCGCGGCGGTGCGCTACCCCGAAGCGGAAGAAAGCGCGCCCAAAGGCACGGGCTTGAAATTCGAAGTGAAGCTTTCTAACGTGGCGATAGAAAGCGTGAAAAATCTCGGCGTGCTTGTGGATAAAGAAGGCGTGCCTACAACGGCTCTGACAGGCGATAAGCATATCAAATTTATCGAAAACGGCGTAGCGTCTTCCGAAAACAAGTATTCGGTGAAGGACAACGACGTGTATATGTACGTATCGCTCGTGCATGTGCCGAAAAACTATTTTCACAACGAATTTGTGTGCCGCGCGTATTATGAAACCGAGACCGGGGAAGTAGTATACTCGGATACGCTTGAAAGATCGGTGACTTACGTGATTAAAGAAGCGATTGCCGACGAAACGGGAAACGCGCCCACCGCCGAGCAGAAAGCGTTGCTTGAAAAGCTGCGCAACGCATCGGAAGATCATACTTATACCGCTTCTTACGGCGAAATCGTAACGCCGGCGACGGACGAAGCGCAGGGAACGAGAAAAGCTTTCTGCGCCTGCGGCAAAGAAGGCGTTGCGCCGATCGGCTTATATCATTATCAATTCGATACGGACGGCGGCATACCGGTGGAAGGGATCGACGGATCTTCTTACGATACGATAAGCGAGCTGCCCACGCCCGAAAGAAGCGGCGCGGAATTTCTCGGCTGGTACAACGAAGCCGGCGAGAAAGTGGAAAAAATCGACGTGCCGTATGCCGAAGGGGTAACGGGCAAAACGGTAACGCTGAAAGCGAAGTGGCTTGTATATCTCACGGAAGAAGAGCTTGCCGCAGGGTATTCGTTCGACGGCGCGGGAAAAATCGGCAGAGTGAAAGCGAACAGCGCCGACACCGCGATTTCGTATGATGAAACGAAGAACGCGATGGCGATAGCGCAGGGCGGCAGAGGCGAAAGCAAATTAGTTCGTTTGAGCGCGCTGCTTTCGCTGAAAAAAGGCGACAGAGTTTTCTACAATATCGACAATTATAACGCTGAGAATAACGGCGGCTCGTTGCGTATTATGGGCGCAAACGGTGAAAGAGCAGGATATGGTGAAATAAAGCATGCTTCAGGCATAGGTTTCGGCTATGCTTTCTGGCAGGCGGATAAAGATTATACCGATGTGTATCTCGGATATATCAATTATGTAAATACCGCTTATTATCTGCGTTCCGTACAGGTGGTAAAAGCGCGAACGACACAGGCGCAACAACTTACCGCCGCGCAGTTGGAAGAAGGATTTACGTTCGATAGCGCGGAAAAGGTAGACGCTTATACCGCCTGCGACGCAAACGTTTCGGCACTTTACGACGGAACTCGGAACGCAATGAAAGTAATGCAAATGGGGGCGAAAAGGGGCGTTTCGCTGAATATCGGCGAGATTGAATTGAACGTCGGCGATAAGATCGTCGTTTCGGCGTGCAGCAATATTAATACGTGCATGCAGATTAACGGAACATGGGCGGCAGATACGTATAAAACTTCGTCGAATGAGTTCAGAACATATACGTGGACTGTACCCGCAACTTCTACAAAATTTACCATAACGGACGGGAAGTTGGCTGTGAACGGTATGAAATTCTATACGTACACCGGATCGTCCGGCGCATGGTATATCAAATCCATTCAGATCGTGCGCGCAAACGCGAATTAAAAATTAAAATCGGCAGTTTTGTTTTGGACGTTTCAGAGATACAAAAGTTTTTGTATCTCTGAAGGTCCAAAAAAGACTTAGCAGTATAAGCAGTAAAAGAGTAGTGAAATGAAAAAAACAAAGATTTGTCTGAGCAGACTTCCGCGCGGCGTTGCGGAAAACGTAAAAAATCTCGAAAACGATTTGCCTTTGCTCGTCTGCAACGACGGTATTATGCTCGAAGCGGAAAAATCCGATCGGTTTGCCGTGCAGCGTTCGGAAAACGCCGCGAAAATTTTTTATACGAAAGAAAACGAAATCTATGCCGGCATAAAATATCTTTTCATCGGCGACGGACATTTTTTTTTGCATAAAAGAGCGAAAATGCAGCGGCTTTGCGCCATGATCGATTGTTCGAGAAACGCCGTAAAAAATACGAAAGCCTTGAAAAAAATTATCCGTATTTTAGCATTTTGCGGGTATAATAGTTTAATGCTTTATACCGAAGATACCTACGAAGTAGAAGGCGAGCCGTATTTCGGCTATCTTCGCGGCAGGTACACGAAAGACGAGATCAAAGAGCTTGACGCTTACGCGCAGCGTTACGGCATAGAACTGATTCCGTGTATTCAGACGTTGGCGCACCTTCGTACGCTTCGGTATTGGGCGAAAGAGTACGATCGCGCGATCGACAGCGACGACGTGTTGTTTGTGGGCGAAGAGCGCACGTACACGCTGATAGAAAACATTTTCAGAACGCTGCAAGAATGTTTCACGTGCAAAAAAATCAATATCGGCATGGATGAAGCGTGGGGGATCGGCAGGGGCAAATATTTAACGCGCCACGGCTACGAGCCTTCGATTTCGCTGATGAAAAAGCACCTTGAAAAAATTGTGGAAATCGCGCAGAAATACGGTTTCGAGCCGTGTATGTGGAGCGATATGTTTTTGCGCAGTCTTAGTAAAAATCTTGATTATTATAATCTCGAACCCATTCCGAAAGAATTGTACGAAGCCGTGCCGCAAGGCGTAGGGCTGATTTATTGGGATTACACGTCGGACGATAAAGAGCATTATAAAACGCATATCGACAGGCATTTATCGTTCGGGCGCGAGTTATTTTTTGCGGGCAGCAGCTACACAAGCTACCGCTTTTCAGCCGACAACGAGCTTGGCATCGAAAGAATGTCCGCTTCGTTCGCCGCGTGCGAAGAAAAGGGCGTAAAAAATTATATCGTCACCCTTTGGGGCGACGACGGGGGCGAATCGAGTATGTTTTCCGCGCTCGGCTCGCTTGTGAAAGTGGGATGCATGAATTACGGCGACGACGAATCGGAATACGAAAAAACGCTCGGCGCGTTGTGCGGATTGAGACGCTGCGAATTTTCTTCGATTTTTCTGCAAAAGGATAAATATTTATTCTACAACGATTGTTTCACGGGGGTGTACGATACCTCGATCGATTTCGGAGAAAGCGAAAAATACAAAATCAAGCTCGGCGAAATCGGAAAAGCGATTAAAAAAGCCACGGCTTTCAAAAATATTTTCGTCACGAAAAAGCGGTACTACGAAGCGATGCTTGTAAAGTGCGAGCTGGGCTTGCAAACGCGCGCCGCGTACCGTTCGCACGATAAAAAGCGGCTGAAAAAACTCATCGCCCGCTACGCGCTTGCCATTCAAAAAACGCAGGCGTTTTACGAAAGCTTTAAAAAAGATTGGCTTTACGAAAATAAACCGTACGGTCTTGAAATACAGAGCGTGCGTATGGGCGGACTTGTGCGCCGTTTGCAGGACTGCCGCGAACGGCTGATCGCGCTTTTCAAGGGCAGAATTGATAAAATCGAAGAGCTGGAATACGATCTTCTCGATTATAGCTGCAAAATTCTTCCCACGCACGAAAAACCCGCCAACGTGGTGTACGCAAAAGCCGTGTCCGTCAATCCGTTATAATACAAGCCGTGTAAAATGCGTGCCGTCAGGAAAACTGCGTGGGCGGCACGCCGAAATATTTATGAAAAAGTTTCGAAAAATAGAGCGGAGATTCAAAGCCGCATTCGCGCGCCACTTCGTTCACTTTCATATCGGTAAGCGAGAGCAATTCTTTGGCTTTTTCCATGCGCAGCCGTAGAATGTATTGCTTCGGCGTAAGGCTCGTGTACTGCTTGAAAATGCGGATAAAATAAGTGGGCGAAAGCTCGTGTTTCTTCGCGTAAACGGCGATGTTGTTGATCGCGGCGTAGTCTTTATTAAACGCAGCGATCACGTCTTTGATAAATTCTTCCGAAGAACGGTTGGTTTTCAGGTATCTCGGCAGTTTCGCAAGCAGCGAATGAAGAATACTCGCCGCAATGGTTTCATAGTTGTAATTTTTTACCTGCAATTCGCTGGTGATCTGCTTGATGGCGTCTTTGATAATAAAAACGCAGGCGTTGTTTCCGTGATAAATCGTATCGGTGCGCAGCTTGCATACGTTTAAAAGCGTGGGAATATATACGCCCGTGAAATGAATCCAATAATAATTATACAGCGTGTTTTCTTCGAAAAAATACTGCTGCGGCGTGTTCGGCGCGAAGATGAAGAAATCGTTTTTTTGCAGTTTCAGTATTTTATCGTTCAGCGAAATATGCACCGTGCCTTTTTCGATTAAAATCAGGTGATAATCCACCCGCCCCTTCGGGCGATCGATTTTGGTGGCAAACGTTGTGTTTTCGTAGTAACCGCTGTTATTCACGTGCAAAAAACCGTTGTCTGAGAAATTCGTGGTTTTAAGCGTTCTGCCCCGCTGAATATTCATGTTGTCTTTCCGCCTTTCATATTATTTCCGGCGTTCCCGCCGATTATTATTAGTATAACATTATTTGTTTTTTCAAGTCAATATTTCGCGGAAAATTCGCTTGTGATTCTGTATATATAGTTGATTTTCTCTATTATTTTTCTTTCTTGTATCGCTTATAAATGCAAGCGGACGAGGCGCAGAAAAAAAGAATATGATCTGTCTCTTATACACATCTGAC
>ERZ1026860.1747-NODE-1747-length-10404-cov-4.062132_pt1 | contig 10404 bp, 9 predicted proteins | sample MGYA00380160_ERZ1026860 | MGnify/ENA primary metagenome ERZ1026860 (study PRJEB33269, sample SAMEA4719796) | human gut metagenome | biome: human-associated habitat; feature: organic feature; material: feces | place: Cameroon | collected 2013-10 ... | reverse complement strand
AGATAATGCTGGACGACACGCGGCTGCTTTACGAAAAGCTGACCGCCGCCGGCTGCAAGAGCCGCATGATCGTTGCGCCGGAGCGCTGGCACGCCTACGTGCTCTACTGTCTGAGCGAGAACATGCCCTCGGACTTCGAGGCGATAAACAAGTTCATGGATCGCGTTCTGTCTCCGGCGCGCAGCCTTCGCTGGATGCGTCTTGACAACGCAGCAAAAATATACCCCGCAGCGAAGCGCCGCAACTGGGTCAACTTCTTCCGTCTCTCGGCAGAGCTTTCGGAGCCGGTCGATATTCCGGTGCTGCGCGCCGCGCTGGACGTGACGGTGCGCCGCTTCCCGTCGATAGCCGTGCGCCTGCAGCCCGGCGTATTCTGGTACTACCTTGAGCAGCTGCCCAAAGCGCCGGAGATTCAGGCCGAGCGCAGCTGCCCGCTGGCGCATGCGCCCTTCGGCAAGGTGCGCGAATGCGCGCTGCGTGTGCTGGTATACAACGAGCGCAACCGCGTCGCGGTCGAATTCTTCCACGCAGTGACGGACGGCAACGGCGGCATGACATTCTTCAAGACCCTGCTCGCCGAATATATCAGCCAGAAATACGGCGTCGCCGTGCCCACGGAGCATGGCGTGCTCGGCAGGCTGGAGGAGCCGGACGAGGAGGAGCTGGAGGACAGCTTCCTCCGCTACGCCGGAGACGTGAAGGCCAGCCGCAAGGAAGCCACGGCCTACCACCTCACCGGAACGCCCGAACCGGACGGCTTCAAGAACCTCATCACCATGATCGCCCCCTCGGACGATGTGCGCGCCGCCGCGAAGCGGCACGGCGTGACCGTGACGGAGCTGCTCTGCGCGGCGATGATGCAGGCCATAAACGAGCTTCAGGCCGAGCGCGTACCACAGCGCCGCCTGCGCAAGCCCGTCAAAGTCCTGCTCCCCGTTAACCTGCGCCGCATGTTCCCCAGCAAGACCCTGCGCAACTTCGTCTCGTACATCACGCCGGAGATCGACCCCTGCATGGGTGATTACAGCTTCGACGAGATATGCTCCATCGTGCACCACCGCATGGGGCTTGAAAATAACCCCCAGTCGATGCGCGCGAAATTCGCCGCGAACGTCGCCAGCGAGAAATCCCCTTTCCTGAAGGTCGTGCCGCTGTTCGTCAAGAACATCGTGATGAAAGCCGTGTTCGACAGGGTGGGCGAGTGCAAATCCTGCCTCTGCCTCTCGAACCTCGGCAACGTCCAGCTTCCGGAGGTCATGGCGCAGTATGTCTCGCGGCTGGATTTCATAATCGGCGTACAGGCTAAGGCGCCGCACAACTGCGGCGTGGTTTCGTGGAACGGGACGATGTATATCAACTGCATCCGCAACATCCGCGAAGCGGAGCTTGAGATGCGGTTTTATCAGGTGCTGAAGTCGCTGGGTATCCACATCAAGGTGGAGAGCAACATGCGTTAATAACCGTCTGCGGTAATTTGGAGGATTCTTATGTATTGTATAAAATGTGGCGTTGAGCTTGCGGACAGCGAAAAGGTCTGTCCTCTATGCGGCACGCGGGTGTTTCACCCCGACCTGCCGCGCAGCGAGAGCGAAGCTCCCTTTCCGGCCGACAACCGTGTGCTGCCGGAGGACGTGAACCGCTCCGGTGTGCTGTTCATTCTCACGGCGCTGACACTGCTCCCCGCCGTGCTGTGCATCGTGTGCGACTGGCGCATCAACGGCTCCATCGTGTGGTCGGGCTATGCCGCGGGCGGCGTCGCCCTGCTGTATATCACCGTTGTGCTGCCGCTGTGGTTCCGGCGCCCGAACCCCGTGATCTTCGTTCCGGTCGATTTCGCCGCGATAGCGCTGTTCCTGCTGTACATCAACTTCGCTGTCGGCGGGCACTGGTTCTTGTCCTTCGCCTTCCCCGTCATCGGCGCGGTCGCGCTGCTCGTCACCGCGGTCGTCACGCTCATGCGCTACGTCCCCGGCGGTGCGCTGTACATCTTCGGCGGCGCGCTCATCCTCACCGGCGGGCTGAACGTACTTATAGAGTTCCTGCTGCACATCACTTTCGGCATCGAGGGCATCTTCGTCTGGTCGATCTACCCGCTGACGGCCTGCGTTCTGCTCGGCGTGATGCTGCTGGTCGTCGCGGTATGCAAGCCGCTGCGCCGCTCGCTGCACAGGAAATTCTTCCTGTAATTTATCAGATAACGACAAAAGCGCTGTCAAAAAGTCCTGTCCGGACTTTTTGACAGCGCTGAAATTATTCTGCCGTTAACGCTTAAAGCCGATTACCACTCAAGGTTCTTCTCGTTTTCCTTGCTGAAAACGTGCGCGACGTTGCCGTCGAAGCTGAAGTGCACGGTGTCGCCCATGGCGTAGTGACCCTTCATGTCGATGGTCGGGACGATGATGATAACGTCCTTGCCCTCGGCGGAAACGTGCAGATGCACGGAGGAGCCCATCATCTCGGACACGTCTACCTTCGCGGCTATGCCGGTCTCGCCGATGGTCGTATGCTCGGGACGAACACCGAGAGTGACCTCCTGAGACTGAACGTCCTTTGCGAGCAGGCGCGCTTCCTTCTCAGCGTCAAGCTCAACTCTGTATCCGCCAAGCTCGACGAAGAACTTCTCGCCTTCGCGGACAAGCTTTGCATCGAAGAAGTTCATCTGAGGGGTGCCGATGAAGCCTGCGACGAAGAGGTTGCGCGGGTTGTTGAAGACCTCCTGCGGGGTGCCGATCTGCTGGATGTAGCCGTCGTTGAGGACGGCGATGCGGTCGCTCATGCTCATGGCCTCCGTCTGGTCGTGGGTAACATAAATAAAGGTGGTGTCGATGCGGGAGCGCAGCTTGATGAGCTCCGCACGCATCTGGTTGCGCAGCTTCGCATCCAGGTTGGACAGCGGCTCATCCATCAGCAGGACCTGCGGGTTGCGCACAATGGCGCGGCCGATGGCGACACGCTGACGCTGGCCGCCGGACAGAGCCTTGGGCTTACGGTCGAGATACTGGGTAATGTCCAGGATCTCCGCGGCCTCACGGACCTTCTTATCTATAACGTCCTTCTTCTCCTTGCGCAGCTTCAGAGAGAAGGCCATATTTTCATACACGGTCATGTGCGGGTAAAGGGCGTAATTCTGGAAGACCATCGCGATGTCGCGATCCTTGGGGGCGACATCGTTCATGAGCTTGCCGTCGATATACAGCTCGCCCTCGGTGATCTCTTCCAGACCTGCGACCATGCGCAGCGTGGTGGACTTACCGCAGCCGGAGGGGCCGACCAGAACGATGAATTCCTTATCGGCTATCTCAAGGTTGAACTCCTGCACCGCGACAACGCCCTGCTCGGTTATCTGAAGGTTGACCTTCTTCTCCTCGGGCTCGTCCTTCTTTTTCTTTTTCTTCTTACCCTCGCCGCTGATGAACGGGTAAATCTTCTTCACGTTTTTAAGAACCACAGTTGCCATACTGCCGACTCCGGCCGCCGGGCCTCCGCCCTGACCGCCTCGCGGGGGCATCGCCTCCCGCATTACGACAGGTCTCCACACTGCCGCACCCTGAGTCTCAGGGAAATTGATATTCCTCCTTGTTAATGCTGTACGGGGCTGAGTCATGGAGAGCCGCGCACGCAGTCAGATTAGACCTGCAGCGATGATACTGTCAGGCCATATATATTATACAGATTGTTATCCGGTATTGCAAGCCAATATTCACCGTCCAAAATTGTGCAAAGTGCTGTGCTTCCTTGAAATTTCGGATGCATTGTGCTATACTGATAATATGATAATTATACCCGTTCGCGGGCAGGAGGAGACACATATGGCATCCAATGAAAGCCAGCCGCGCAGGCAGAACAGCCATGCGGCAAGAGTAAAGGAGAGAGAATCCCATGTAAGGCACCCTCGGAAAAAGAGCAAGGCGCCCCTCATCGTGGGGCTTATACTGGCGATTTTTGTGCTGGCGGCGGTGATAGCGCTGCTCTGGATCGAATCCAACTGCGTGCTCGTCGGCGGCAAGCTCTACCGGCAGGGCGACACGATTGACCTGCGCGGCGGCGAGGTCAGCATTGCGGAATACGATGAGCTGCGCGCCCGCTTCCCTGACAGCGTGATCCTCTGGAACGTGCCGATAGGCAGCCGCAGCTTTGACAGCAGCTCCACCTCCGTCAGCGTTGACAATTACAGCGAGGCCGAGATAGACAGCTTCCGCTATCTGCCGCAGCTCAAGACCATCGACGCGTCGGACGCCGACTGCTATGACGTTATAATGAAAACCATCGACGCCTACCCGAACTGCACCGTCAAATATCAGGTGAAGCTGGGCGGCTCGGCCTACGCGGGCGATACAGCGCAGCTCGTGCTCGATTCTCCGGCAGCGCTCAGCGAGCTGGAAGCGCGCCTGCAATATTTCCCGCAGCTTGAAAGCGTCGATCTCCGCGCCGCCGGACTCGGCGACGACGAGGAGGACGCGCTGATAGACGCGTTCCCCGACATAAGCTTCCTCCGCGAGGTGGAGCTTGCGGGCAAGAGCTTTGACACCTCCGCCGCGGAGCTTGACCTGAGCGGCACGGATATCGACGTCCAGACGCTTGTTGCCGCCGCGCCGCGCTTCACCGGCACGGAGACCGTGGAGCTGGGCAGCCGCGAGCTGTCGTTTGACGACATCGAGGCCGTCCGTGATGCATTCGGCGGAGCCGCCGTGCACTGCAAGCTGCGCGTTTACGGCACGCAGGTTGATTCTTTCGCGGAGGAACTGAACTATAACGGCCAGTACCTCGGCGACACCGGAGACGCCGAACGCGCCGCTTCCGTCATGCCGTACCTCCGGAAGCTGTACATGGATAACTGCGGACTCTCCGACGAGGTGCTGGGCGCGCTCGACGATAAGTTTGAGAACCTGCGCGTCGTGTGGACGGTGTACATAAAGGGCTTCCCCTGCAAGACCGACGCCGACAATTTCTGCGTCTCCAAGTACAGCAGCAGCTACGGCCCGCTGGGCGACGATCTGATCGACCCGATAAAATACTGCAAGGACATGGTCACGCTGGATCTCGGCCACATGGACTACACGAATCTGAACTTCGTGAAGAATATGAAGCACCTCAAGTATCTCATCTGCGGCGACACGAAAGTGACAGATATCAGCGCGCTGGCCGACCTTGAGGAGATATATTTCATTGAAATGTTCCTCACGCCCTGCTCCGATTTCTCCGTGCTGGCAAACTGCAAGTCCCTGAGGCATCTCAACATATGCTATTGTCCGGTCGCGGACTACACGCAGCTCAAGGAACTGAGCTTCCTCGACAGGCTGTGGGTCAAGCGCTGCGGTCTGACTGACGAGCAGATCGCCGAGATCCAGGAGGCCTGCCCCAACACCTGGATAATGGTCGATAACGGCGACCCGTCCTCCGTCTGCTACGATTGGCGCTGCGACGACAGCTACTTCGATATGCGCGATAACCTCGGCATGTTCTACATGGTCGCCAAGCCCGCGGCATAATATATTGTGTAATAAAATCGCATGGTGAGATCACCATGCGATTTTGTTATCGCTGAACGGGAATTGATGCACCATCCCCTCGGCTCCCTCTGATGAGGGAGCAGTCGGCATCAGCCGACTGAGGGAGAGAAAATCTCGTGCTTTACGCCGCATGAAAAATCGGCGCGCTAATCAAAAGCCCTCCTGTCATTGCGAGGAGCGCAGCGACGCGGCAATCCGTTCTCCTCATGTCGGCACACCGTTATCGTCCGGTGTGCGGGGATGACAAGGTGTTTTTACATTACTGTGTCTTTTCTCTAATGGCACTCTCTATCAATTGGCGACCCCTCAGTCGCTAACGCGACAGCTCCCCTAGTAGGGGCGCCAAAGGGGGTACGGCGAAGCGGCGGCTCACATAAAATCCCCAATAAAAAAGCAGACGGTATAAACCGTCTGCTTTTCATTTCAATATGTATCAGCAATCAGGGCTTGGGGACAAAGCCGCCAAGGAAGTTGCCGATCTCGCCGGCCAGTTCGAAGGTGCCGTCGATGATCTGATGATCGTTGTGGTGCTTGCTGCCGTCAACAATGTCCTTGATGGCGCCGGCGATGCCGCTGCCATTGGAGCCGTCCTGGCCGCCGTTGCCGCCATTATTGCCGTTATTGCCATTGTTGCCGTTGTTTCCGTCCTGACCATTGTTTCCAGAGTTGCCGCCGTTATTGCCGGAACCACCGTTGTTGCCGCCGTTTCCGTTATTGCCGGAACCGCCGTTGCCGCCGTTGGAACCGTTATTGCCGGAACCGCCGTTGTTGCCGCTGCCGCCATTGTACTTACCGGAGTTGCCGCCGGTGCTTCCGGTCTTGCTGCCAGTGTTGGTGGTGTCAGCATCGAGGTCGAGGTCATCGGCGAGATCTTCCATCTCTTCGTCTTCGTCAAGATCCTTGTCCTTGAGGCTGAAGTTGCCGCAGGAAGCAAGAACGATGACCAGAGCTACGACGAGAACGCCGACGATAAGCAGAGTCCAATACTTCTTCTTCATGATATCTCCCCTAAAAAATTTTTTATGCCCTCCTATACAGGCATAATTTACCGATACCAATTTACCACCAATTCGGCGGCAAGTCAAGATACATATTACAAAAAAGTTTGATTTTGTAATTATTTAAGAATTGACTATCCCCGTCTGCCGCGCATCTCGCGGCGGCGCCGGTTGATATAGCGCTCAAAATCGCCGTTGTCGATAAACTCCGCCAGCACAAGCTGCTCGAACACCGGCACCGTGCAGGAATAAAAACCCAGCCGCTCGGCGTACTCGCGCATCAGCGGCGCAGGCAGCAGCATATAACCCATGCGCATCGAGGGTGCAAAGGTCTTGCTGAAGGTATTTATATAGATGACACGCTCCGGCGCGACGGAAAATATCGTCTCGACCTGCTTCGCGGCGGCGGAGAACTCCGAGTCGTAATCATCCTCAATAATATATGCGCCGCGCTCCTCCGCCCATGCAGCATATTCATGCCGCTTTGAGGCGGATGCGGTCACGCCGCTCGGAAAGCTGTGATACGGCGTGACGTGCAGCGCACCGGCGGCACAGCCGAAGAGCGCATCGCTGCGGATGCCGTCCGCGCCCATCTTCAGCATGACGCAGTCCGCGCCGTTGGCCTCGTAAACCAGCCGTATCTTCTCATACGACGGATCCTCCAGCGCGAACATGCATCCGCGGCCGAGAAGCTGCACGACGAGCCCGTAGAGATATTCCGCGCCGGAGCCGACGATTATCTGCTCCGGGTCGGCGATTATGCCGCGGCTCCGCGCGAGATAGGCCGCGATCGCGCGGCGAAGCTCCGTGCAGCCGCGGTTCGGCGCGCGGGAGAGGATGCGCTCGCCGCTGTCGTTCAGGACGCGGCGCATCGTACGCGCAAGCACGGAAAACGGGAAATCGCGCGGCGCGTCCGCCCGCTGCTCCTGCGGCGCGGTGCGCGGCAGCGCCGGAGCGGAGCCGCCGAAGCACACATAGTACCCGCTGCGCTGGCGGCTCTGGATATAGCCTTCCTCCTCAAGCAGTCCGTACGCATGCTCGACCGTTATCACGCTCACGCCGAGCTCCGCCGCGGCGAAGCGCTTTGAGGGCAGCTTCGCCCCGTCTTTGAGCCGCCCCGCCACGATATCGTCGCGGAGCTGGCGGTATATCTGAATGTATGCGCTCTGCCCGGAGGCTCTGTTGACTGTGTATTTCATAATCTGGTCTTATAAAATTCTCCTTAACTGGCAATATTAATAATACCAATCTGATATTATAATAGGCCACATCAAAAGTCAAGGGTGATAAATATGAAATCCAAGCAAATAAAAGTCATGGCCGTGACGGCGATCCTCATGGCCTTCAACATCGTGCTCAGCTCCTTCGGCGTTCCGGTTCCGGGCGGGCACATGTACCTCAACGACGTCATCATCTGCACCGCCGCCATCCTGCTTAATCCCTTTGGCGCGTTCATGGTGGGCGGCGTCGGCGCGTTCATTGGCGACCTGCTGTTTTACCCGACGCCGATGTTCGTCTCCCTCGTGACCCACGGGCTTCAGGCTGTTGTGATATCGCTTGCGACGCGCCGTCTCGGCAAGGATCGCCCCTCCGGCTCCGCCATCGGCGTGACCATCGGCGCGGTTATCATGGTCGTCGGTTACTCCCTCGGCCGCGCGTTCATTTACAGCACGCCCGAATATGCGCTGCTGAAGCTGCCCTTCCAGATCGCACAGGCGGTCGTCGGCGCGGTGGTCGGCTGGCTGCTCTGCTGGAAGTGCAAGATCGCAGAGCTGTACGAGAAGCGCTTCGGAATAATGAGCTGAACTAAAAAACAGGCTTCGCAGTTTAACGCTGCGAAGCCTGTTCAGTCTGTCAAAAAACATATGCAGCAGGGCACAGATAAGAGAGCAGCGGGGGAGCTTGAGGGGGCAAGGCCCGCCTCAAATACAATAAACCGCCGTCCAAAAGTCTTGATATATCAATGACTTTTGGAGCAAAGCAGCATTTTGATATTATCAAAATGCTCGGCGGATGAAGCTTGTCAAAAAAGTCCTGTGAGGACTTTTTTGACAAGCTGAACAGAGAGTATGCGATCTGCATACTCTCTGTTTATTTATACCACAAAGGTGTTGCCCTCGGCGTCCACGCAGCGGATCGGGGCGCGGCCGCGGACGAGCAGAACCATGTCGTCATACGGCGTGGTCATGCCGTCGGGCGCGTAGACGGCGCGGATGTCGATCTCGCCGTGGTAGCTGGCATAGATCGCGGAATTGGGGATCTGATAATACAGGTTCGACCGGAGCATTGCCTTCATGCGGTCGTCGTCCTCGACAAGCCCCATCTCGTCGCCGTTGACAAACACCGCGTAATACACGCCCAGCCCGTCTATGCGCCGCAGTATCGCGTCGGTCAGCGCCGCGCCGTCGCTCTCCGGCGCGCGGAGACGGAGCGAATAGCGACGCTGCACCAGCGGCAGCTCCGGCGTGTCGGGCAGCAGCTCGCAGGCCGCCTCATATGCCGTACCCTCACAGATATCGGCGCGGGTGGGGGAGTAGAAGCCCGGCACTTCGCGCCCGTTGACGAGCACCGAGCAGCAGAGATTCAGATTCGCCGCCGCCATCAGCAGCGCCGCAACCGCGGACAGAACAATTTTTTTACACACATGACCACCTCCGAGGTTAACATAATATATATTTTTCCCCGCGTCAATGGCTTCGACAAAACTGTGTTCCAAGCGTCAGAAAAAACTTTGCAATACCTCTTGACAACTTATACTATGCAGTATATAGTATAACGCGAAAGGGGGTATGCAATATGCTCGACGCGCAGATGAAGCGCGGACTTATCGAGAACTGCGTGCTCGCCGCCACGGCGCGGGGCGATTCCTACGGCTATAAGATAGTCAAGGACTTGTCCGTCTGCGTCAACGTCACGGAATCAACGCTGTATCCGATACTGCGGCGGCTGGAGTCGGCGGGATGCCTCACGGTGTACTCCGTGGAGCACAGCGGGCGGCTCAGAAAATTTTATCATATCACGGAGCTGGGGAGAAAGCAGCTTCGCGACTTCGCGGACAGCTGGGGTGAGCTTGAGGCGATGTATGAGTTTATCAGGGGAGGACTTGAAGATGAGCAGAGCTGAATTCCTGCGGCTGCTGCGCTGGCGTCTCGCGCAGATGCCGCAGAGTGAGATAGAGAAGAACGTCGCGTATTACGACGAGATGTTTTCCGACATGATAGAGGACGGCATGACCGAAGAGGAGGCCGCCGCGCACCTCGGCGATCCGGAAGAGATCGCAAAAGAGCTGCTGCGCGATATGCCGATGTCGGAACTGGTGCGCAGCCGTGTGCGGCCGAGCGGCGGATGGACGGCGTTCAGCATCCTGCTGGCGGTGGTGCTCTGCCCGATATGGCTGCCGCTGCTTATTGCTGCCGCCGCGGTTGTGCTGGGGCTGTTCATCGCGCTGTGGGCGGTAGCGCTGGCGGTGCTGGCGGTAGTTGCTGCGCTGGTCGTCGGGGCGGTAACGCTTGTAGGCGCGGCGATATTCGGCTACCTCAGCGTCCCATGGGGACTGCTGACCGGCATGGCGCTCATCGCGCTGGGCGCGGCGCTGCTGGCGGGACTTGGGGCGGTGTGGCTCGTTAAGCTCATTGTGCGGGCGACATCGGCGCTGTGGCATAAGATCAAGGAGTTACTTATCAAAAAGGAGCAGTGAACATGAAAAAGAGCACGAAAATCGTACTTATCACCGCCGCGGCTCTTATCGTTCTCGGCATCATAATCAGCGCAATAAGCCTGAAGGACGGCGCAAATATAGAAGTTCGGCGCGAGGACGGGAGCACCAACAGCGTCGGGGAAATGATAAACGAGGCCGTTGACAAGGCGGGCAGCTACGTTATGGAGCAGATCAATAC
>ERZ1026860.1744-NODE-1744-length-10413-cov-2.849488_pt1 | contig 10413 bp, 11 predicted proteins | sample MGYA00380160_ERZ1026860 | MGnify/ENA primary metagenome ERZ1026860 (study PRJEB33269, sample SAMEA4719796) | human gut metagenome | biome: human-associated habitat; feature: organic feature; material: feces | place: Cameroon | collected 2013-10 ... | reverse complement strand
TACACCGCCGTTGCTAAGTGCAGTAAAGAAGGAAGAACCAAAAATATTAAAGCCGTTAAACAGGTAAACCAGACAGTAAATCCGAAATCCCTGTCTTGTCATAGCCAGAAGCTCAGCATCGTATCCGACAAAAAGTGTGGAAAGCGGAATCGCAAGGAACTGGGAGATCACAGCAAGCATCAGCCCCCAGCATCCGATCAGGCGCAGGCTTTTCTGGAACAGGTTTTTCAGTTCATCGTGGTGTCCGGCACCGTAATGGAAGCTGATGACCGGAGCACTTCCGATGGAATAGCCAAGGAAGATCGCAACAAATATGAAGTTGACATACATAATGGCTCCATAAGCGGCAACACCGTTTTCGCCGGCAAATCGCATAAGCTGGATGTTATATAAGGAATTCACAATAGAGCTTGATAGGTTTGTCATCAGCTCGGAGGAACCGTTTATGCAGGTCTGCAGAAGAATTCTTCCGTTAAAACGTGTCTTTCCAAGGCGCAGCAGGCTTGAATTTGGTCTCGTAAAATACAGGATCGGGAAAAGTCCTCCAATGAATTCTCCACATACGGTCGCAACAGCAGCACCGGTTAAACCAAGGCCGAGTACACCAACAAAAACGAAATCCAGAACCATGTTTGTCACACCGGCAGTGACGATGACAAAAAGTCCAAGTTTCGGTTTTTCCGCTGTCACAAAGAAGCTCTGGAATACATTCAGCAGCATAAATGCAGGCATGGAAAGAAACGAAATCCTTGCATACAGAATACAGTTATCCAGAAGTTCGCCTTTGGCACCGAGTATTCGGGCAATTTCTGGAATCATCAGTGCACCGAGCATGGAAAGCAGAATGCCTCCGATGGCGGTCACATAGACCAGCATGGAGAAATATTCATTGGCCTTTTCTTTTTCCCCTTCTCCGAGTGTTTTGGCAACGATTGCACTTCCGCCGGTTCCGATCATAAAGCCTAAAGCGGACAGTCCCATCAGGACCGGGAAGACCAGATTGATGGAGGCAAGCGCAGTCTTTCCGGCAAAATTGGATACAAAAAGTCCGTCCACAACACTGTAGATCGAGGTAAAGATCATCATGACGATGGATGGGAAAACAAAACGCAATAGTTTATGATAGGTAAAATGTTCAGATAATTGAATCTTCATATGAACTCCTTTTCCAGATTACAAATTCCACTGCGAAGCGCATGGATATAGTTGGTATGTAGCTTTAGAAGCTGCTGACAGTCGGTTTCCCCCAGCTGGACAAAGGCATCATTTTCTGCCTGAACGACCGGAAAGATGGTTTTTTCCAAAAGGTTGTGTCCTTTTTCCGTCAGATGGATATGCATGCTCCGGCCTTTGCCGGGAGTCAGAAGAAGATAGCCCTCCTGCTCCAGCTTATGGATGGAGGAATGGACCGTCTGTTTTGGAATCAGGGTTGAATTGCAGACATCGCGTTGCAGGCAGCCATCTCCTTCCTCACAGATGGTATATAAAATATCAAAAGCACTGTCGGAAAGCCCGAGTTTCCGGGCTGCATCCCGGTAGATATCATTGTATTCCTTATAAAGCCGGTTGAATTCGCGAAGGCTTGAACTCATGTAGGGAGTGCATTTTTTTTGTTCCATCATAGGAATCCTCCTTTAAGTCTGATTTCGTACTTGAGAAGTATAGTCTGATTTCGGACTTATGTCAAGTGTGGAATTTAAAAGATACCTGTGTTACAGTAATATTAGAGAAGGAGGGCACGCAGGATGCAGTGGAACGATGGGAAACAGAGGTGCTTCTGGGCAAATCCAAACAATGAAAAATACATAGAGTACCATGATCACGAATGGGGAATTCCGGTGCACGACGATCAGAAATTGTTTGAGATGCTGATCCTCGAGGGATTTCAGGCGGGATTGTCGTGGGAATGTGTTTTAAATAAGAGAGAAGCATTCCGACAGGCGTTTGATCAGTTTGAGGTTGAAAAAGTACGTGAGTATGATGAAAAGAAAATGCTCGAACTGAAAAACAATCCGGGTATCATCCGTAACATGCGAAAGATTCAGGCAGCGGTGATAAATGCGCAGGTATTTTGCAGGATACAGGAGGAATATCACAGTTTTTCCGAATATCTGTGGCATTGGACAGATGGAAAAGTGATCTATGAAAAGGGCGTTACAAGCTCGCCGCTTTCCGACCGGATCTCAAAAGATTTAAAAAAGCGCGGCATGAAATTTGTCGGAACAACAATTATTTATTCTTATCTGCAGGCGGTTGGTGTGATCTGTTCGCACGAAGAAGGCTGTTATCTGGAACACAGGTAATTCTTTACTGATTCTTAACCGGAGAATACGTATAATTTGCACTATGGGAGGCTGGAATGAAAAAATATCATAATTTGTTTTGGAATATCATAAAATCCATTGGGATACTTGCAGGATTTTTTGTTTTGTGTCTTGTAATTGAACGGTATTTTGAAGCAAGCACGCTGGTACCAGCGATTATGACACTGGCAGTATTTCTGGTATCCCTTGTAACAGATGGATTCCTGTATGGAATCCTTGCTTCTCTGCTCAGCGTTCTGGAATTGAATTTTGCATTTGCATTCCCGTATTTTGCATTCAACTTCAGTATTCCTGAGAATATTATCTCTGCAATTATCATGCTGGTCATTACGATCATGACCTGTACACTTACGACTCAGCTTAAGAATCAGGAACACATCCGCGTGGAAAGCGCAAAGGAGAAGATGCGCGGAAATCTTCTCCGGGCAGTATCACATGATCTGCGTACCCCGCTTACCACGATCTGTGGTTCGAGTTCAACGATCGTGGAGCATTATGACCAGCTGACAAAGGCACAGGTGATCCAGCTCGCAAACGGAATCCGCGATGATGCGGAGTGGCTTGTCCGCATGGTGGAAAATATCCTGTCCATTACAAGGATCGACAGTGACGGTGTACAGATCACCAAGACCTCCACAGTTCTTGAGGAACTGATCGATTCGGTGCTCATGAAATTCCGGAAAAGATATCCCGACCAGAAGATTGAAGTGGATATTCCGGATGAATTTATCAGCATTCCGATGGATGCTGTTTTGATCGAACAGGTGATCATCAATATTCTGGAAAATGCCATGCAGCATGCTGCTGGAATGACAAAGCTTGAACTTTCCGTTTTCCGGGAAGGACAAAAAGCGGTATTTGAGATCCGGGATAATGGATGCGGGATTGAAAAAGACCGGTTGCAGAACATATTCAAGGATTATTTTGAAATGAAGGATGCGCCGGTGGATCATCAAAAAAAGAGTATGGGGATCGGACTTGCGGTATGTGCATCGATTATCCGGGCGCATAATGGTACGATCACAGCATCCAACAGGAAAGAAGGGGGCTGTTGCTTCCGCTTTACCCTGGATCTGGAGAGGAACGAAGATGAACAGCTATAAAGTGCTTCTGGTTGAGGATGAACTGAATATCTGTAACTTTATCAAAATGGTATTCGAGACGAATGGTTACCGGTTTATTGCAGCACAGACAGGCAAAGGCGGACTGGATAAATTTCAAACGGAGAGACCGGATCTTGTGGTGCTCGATCTTGGACTTCCAGACATGGATGGGGTGGACATCATCAAGGAGATCCGTAAAAACTCGGATATTCCGATCATCGTTCTATCTGCCAGGATGGATGAGGCAGATAAGGTCGAAGCGCTTGATCTTGGCGTAAACGATTATGTGACCAAACCGTTTGGAACGGGAGAACTGCTTGCAAGAGTGCGGGCAGCCATACGCAACAGCCGTTTTCAGAATGCCGGAAGCCACAGGTCCAATCTCCAGTTAGCGGATATGATGATCGACTTTGATGCGCGGAAAGTAACGATCGCAGGAAATGCGATACGACTGACCCAGACGGAATATCATATCGTGGAACTTTTGGCAGTAAACACTGGAAAAGTACTGACTTACGCCGAGATCATCAATAAGATCTGGGGATATTCTGATTCCGGAAGTGTGAAAAAGCTTCAGGTCAATATGGCGAATATCCGTAAAAAATTTGGCGAAAAGCCAGGTGAGTACCATTATATTCTGAATGAACTGGGAGTTGGCTACCGTATGAGCGATGAGGGAGAAAGCATAGTATAATCAGAAAGAAGGATTTTATTATGTTGGAAAATATAATCGTTGGTATTATAATTGTACTTGTAGTTGTTTCAACAATCATTGCATTCTGGCTTGAATATGGAGGACATGAATGATACAGACCCTGTTTATTATTGCAATTGTAATACTTGCCTGTGTATTTCTGGATAAAATCTCGGAGAGGATCGGCGTGCCGATGCTTCTGGCTTTTATCCTTCTTGGCATGTTCTTTGGGTCGGACGGTGTCGTCAAGATTGCGTTTGACAATTATTCCGTTGCAGAGGATCTGTGCTCCGTTGCACTTATTTTTATTATGTTTTATGGTGGATTTGGAACGAACTGGCGTGAGGCAAAACCGATTGCTGGAAAAGCAGTGCTTTTGTCCACGGCAGGAGTCCTGATCACAGCCGGTCTAACCGGATGGCTCTGCCATTCGATCCTTCATTTTTCCTGGATGGAGAGCTTTCTTCTGGGGGCTCTTGTCAGTTCGACCGATGCGGCATCGGTTTTCTCAATTTTAAGATCCCGACAATTAAATCTGAAATACAAAACAGCGTCCTTGCTGGAGGTGGAAAGTGGAAGCAACGATCCGTGTGCCTATATGCTGACGGTCATATGCATTACGCTTGTACAGGGAGGAATGGATGGAATGACCATGTTAGGCATGGTTGTCGCACAGATCCTTTTTGGTGTCATATGTGGTGCGTTTTGCGCATTCCTTGCAATTATCATGCTTCGAAGGGACGAATTTTCAACCGATGGGTTTGACATTATCTTTACGGTTGGAATTGCGGTGCTTGCATATGCACTTCCGCAGACAATCGGAGGAAACGGATATTTAAGTGTGTATATACTTGGAATTATTCTTGGCAATTCCGAGATCAGTAATAAATCCAATCTGGTGCATTTTTTTGACGGGCTGACCGGGCTTATGCAGATCCTGATCTTCTTTTTACTGGGACTTCTTGCATTTCCATCGCGTCTTCCAGCAGTGTTTGTGCCAGCACTGGTGATCGCACTTCTTCTTACATTTGTTGTGAGACCGATCGCCGTTTCTCTGATCCTGATTCCATTCCGCAGCAGGTTTTCCCAGATTTTTCTGGTGTCCTGGTCCGGACTCCGCGGTGCGGCATCCATTGTATTTGCGATCATGGCGACCAGAGCATTGCAGACGGAGATGGATCTGTACCACATCGTATTTCTGATCGTAATTTTCTCGATCCTGCTGCAGGGAACCTTACTGCCGTTTATGGCAAAATTATCAGGAATGATCGATGCGAATGAAAATGTCATGAAGACGTTTAATGATTATAGTAATGAAGTGCCTGTGCAGTTTGTCCAGCTTACACTGAACGGACGACATGAATGGTGTGGGAAAAAGCTCAGCGATATCATAATTCCGCCGGATACGCTGATTGTTTTATTAAAGCGGGACATGGAGAATATCATACCAAATGGTGACACGGTACTTCTTGAAAATGATACGCTGATCTTAAGCGCACCGGCGTTAGATAAGATCAGTGGAATCCAGCTCATAGAGAAAAGAATTGAAAAATCCCACCGATACGTCGGTATGAGTCTGGCAGAACTTCCACGAAAAGAGAATGAACTTGTGATCATGATACAGCGGATGGGAGAGATCATTATCCCAAACGGGAATGTGATCCTGCAGCCAGAGGATGTCCTTGTCATCAACCGCTCAAAATAAAATGTATAAAAATGAGCATTCTTCTAATAATAAAATGTGATCATTATTAGATGGAGGAATGAACTATGATTTTATCAGAGCGAGAAAAAACAGTTATTCAGGATCTGCAGACGCAGGAGCAGAGCTGTGTGACAAAATATGCAAAGTATGCAGCCCAGGCAAAAGACCCGGAGCTTCGCAATCTGTTTGAGAACCTGAAACAGAAGGAACAGAATCACTATGATTCCCTGACCAAGGTGCTTTCCGGAAATGTCCCGTCTGTGGATTGCAATGATTCTGACGGAAAAGATTACCAGCCTGCAGCATGTTATGATTCCATGACGAATCCGCAGGATAAACAGGACGACAGTTTCCTTGCAACGGATTGCATAGGAACTGAGAAGATGGTATCCGGGGAATACAATTCCAATGTATTTAATTTCGGAGATCCGGATGTGAGAAAACTGCTTGCGGATATTCAGGTCGAGGAACAGAATCATGCGGAAATGCTTTATAAATACAAGCAGGTAAACGGAATGTCATAAATACGAATTTTTCTTAAAAAACCATTGGCTGCATCATTGCAGACAGTGGTTTTTTAGTATACAATTGTTAAAAACAAATGAGTCCATACAGGGGGAAGCCAGAATATGGAGAAAATACAGATTTATGATCTTGGAAATTATACAGAGGATATGAAAGAATACGAAAAATATTCCGTCAGGGGAGTCATTGTGCGGGACGGAAGGATTGCCATGCAAAAAAGCAGGGATGGTGATTATAAGATCCTTGGAGGCGGCATGGACCCAGGGGAAGATTATAAGGATGCACTTCTTCGGGAAGTGCAGGAGGAAGCAGGACTGATCGTCATTCCAGAGAGCATCCGCCCGATCGGAGAGATCGAAGAGAAACGCAGAGACCGTTTTGATGAGCATATGATCTTTCACTGTCATTCGCTGTTTTTTTTCTGTGATGTGAAGGAGGAGAGGACAACGACCAGCATGACGGCAAGTGAGGTTGAGAAGGGATATCACCTGGAGTGGGCAACACCGGAGGAGATCCTGACCGGAAACCGTCCGTTTATGGATCAGCCGTGGATTTACCGCGATACGGAATTTATCCGTATGTATGCAGAAGGGAAGTTTGAGAAATGCTAGAAAAAGAACCAATGAGAGCAGAGCAGAAAGCGAATGTAAAGAATAGTATCGGAAGACTTGGGGTTACCGGAATCAGCATTACGATCCAGGTGATCTGGATCATACTTCTTTTTATGAAGCTGAACCGCTATTCTACAGCAATTTCACTCTTTAGCAGCATTCTGGCACTGGTTGTAGTATTACATATTTACGGAAAACATTCCAATGCAGCATTTAAGATTCCGTGGATCATTCTGATCATGGCATTCCCGGTTGCAGGCCTGTGCATTTATATCATCTTTGGAAATGCCAATTCTACCAGGAAAATGCGGGATAAATTCGCAGAGATGGATCATGAGCTGGAACCGTGGAATCCACAGAAACCGGAGGTGATGTCAGCACTTGAACAGGATGATTATGCGATTGCCAATGAATTCCGTTATGTGCGGGATTATGGAAAATACCCGGTGTACCGGAACACGGATATCCAGTTTTATGATGATGCCGCAAAGGGGTTAGAGGCACAGCTTGCAGAGCTGCAAAAGGCAGAGAAATTCATTTTTATGGAGTATCACGCCATTGAGGAAGCAGAGGCATTCGAAAGGATCAAGGCCGTACTGGCGGAGCGGGCTGCAGCGGGCGTGGATGTCCGTTTATTCTACGACGATGTCGGAAGCATTGGGTTTATCAATACCGATTTTATACGGAGAATGGAGGCAGTCGGTGTCAAGTGCCGCGTGTTTAATCCGGTAATGCCGATCCTCAATGTTTTCATGAATAACCGGGATCACAGAAAGATAACCGTCATAGATGGCAAGGTTGGATTTACAGGTGGATATAATCTTGCCAACGAGTATTTTAACCTGACACATCCATACGGACACTGGAAGGACACCGGAATCCGCCTCGAGGGTGATGCAGTAAGAAGTCTTACGGTCATGTTCCTTGAAATGTGGAAGGCAATGGAGCATCTTAGAAAAAAGGTGCAGCTGATTCCGGATGATTACAGAGAGTTTCTCGAAATCCCAGAATATCATTCCGAGGAAAACGGATATGTACAGCCATATGCAGACAGTCCGCTGGATGATGAGTATCTTGGGGAGAGTGTATACCTGAACCTGATCAAGGGTGCAGCGCACAGCTTTTACGCAGCAACGCCATATCTGATCATCAGCGATGAGATGACAAGAGAGCTGGGGCTTGCAGCAAAAAGGGGTGTGGATGTCAGGATCATCACACCGGGAATTCCGGACAAGAAGATCATTTATAAAGTGACAAGATCTTATTATGCAGGGCTTGCAAGACAGGGTGTGCGTATTTATGAATATACACCGGGCTTTATTCATGCAAAACAGACCGTGGCAGATGACCGTATTGCAACGATCGGAACGATCAATTTTGATTACCGGAGTCTGTACCATCATTTTGAAAACGGCGTTCTGATGTATGATGTGGAGGCAGTACACGGAATACATCAGGATTTTGAGGCATTGTTTGGGGGGTGTGAAGAAGTGACAGAAAAATACCGGACAGGCCGTTCAGTTGCGCTTCGGATCGGACAGTGCATTTTACGTCTGTTCGCACCGTTGCTGTAGCATTTTTACCTTGATTTTACAATTTTTTACATAAACCGGATAGATACGGAGGTCTTTTCAGGAATACAATACAGATATTGTGTTACAGGAGGAGATCGTAATGGGTAAAGATGTGAACATTGGGGAAATCGAGAAAGAATGGAGTAAGGAAGCCTTCCAGAATGTGCACAGCGAGGCACGCAGACAGATCCGGGATTATATGTGGGAACTGGATGTCCGGCGCAAAAAGAAGAACGGATATGGAGTTATCCGTTATATGGAAGACCGCATGAAAACACCGGAAAGCATTGCTGAGAAGCTGCAGCGTAAATCCTATCCGGTGGATTTTCAGACCGCAGTAGAAAAATTAAACGACATTTCCGGAGTGCGTGTAATCTGTTATTCGTTAAAAGAGGTATACTGGGTTGCAAAACAGATTGCGAGAGATGAACAGTATACGATCGTAAAATTTAAAGATTATATCCGGAAGCCGAAGAAGAGCGGATATGAGAGTTATCACCTGGTGTTAGAAGTTCCGGTGAAGGCAGAAGACGGGATTGCCAGTGTGAGAGTGGAATTGCAGCTCCGTACGATCATCATGGATGCATGGACTACGGTTGATAACCGGATCAGCTATAAAAAGAGCGCTTCGGAGGAGATGACAAAGCGTGTGGAAAAATACGCAAAGATTGGACGAAGATTAGATAAACTGATCCAGCGAACTCTCGATGAGATGTAACGTTTTTCTCTATTCTTTTCGGCCGGTTTATGCTAAAATATAGGACAAAGCATGCCAGAGGCAGATTGCCAGATGGCAGGGAGAAAGGACAATGTAGAAATGGACGAGAAGAATACAAATAACGCTCAGGGCGGCATACAGCAGGTTGAGGACAAGAACAAAGCCCTGGATGTGCATAACGAAGAACTGGAGAAGGTTCTGAACGAATATATGGAAGAACGCACGAATGAGAAACTCAGAAAGCTGATCGACGTAATCATAGGCTGCAGACTGTTAGTGCCGGCGATCGTAAACGAGGAGAACAAACCATATCCGCTTACGATCACCTCGAACCAACAGGAAAAATTCATCCCGGTGTATACATCGGTTGCGCAGATTCCGAAAGATCCAAAGAGTCCGGCGATTCTCAATATGCCGTATATTCTGGTAAATCACATGGCTGCAAACGGGAAATCCGAGTTAGCAGGCGTGGTGATCAATCCGTTTTCCCAGAATCTGGTATTTAAGAAGCAGCTTACCGAAAAGATTAAAAATGAGTTTGATGCCAGAAGAAAAAGAGCCACTGAACAGGGCGAAGGCGGGACAAAGACGATGCAGGTGACACAGGAACAGTATAATGTACTTACCCGCAAGCAGTATGAATTCAATTTTCTGCCAAAGAAATTCTTCGAGGGTGGACAGGATTTCATTGATGCCTTGTGTGACCAGAAAGAGGAATTCATCGACCAGTTATATGAAGAGGCTTACCAGGAAAAACGTCTGTATCCATATCTCCCGGAGGATTTCTCTGTAATGATCATGGACATCAGCGAGGAACTTTTAGTGATCAGAGTTGATTTTCCGGAACAGAATATGACAGCTCCATCCTGCTATCGTATTTATTTTACATGGAATGCAAAGACAAAAGAGGGAAGGTATTTCACGATCGAGAAGACGAAGGAGCGTGAAGCGAAGCTTCTCGGTGAGATGAATGATAAGATCCAGCATGTAAGCCACGGAGAGGCACCGGTAGAGGGCGCAGAGCTTCAGGAGATCATTGATCTGCATCAGGGAACAGCAAAACAGACCAGTTAACATGACAGGAAGGCATCAGCCTTCCTGTTTCTGTTTTGCGATAATATCAGCAAATTCTGCACGGACAACGTGCGCAAGATCTTTT
>ERZ1026860.1743-NODE-1743-length-10423-cov-5.036265_pt1 | contig 10423 bp, 7 predicted proteins | sample MGYA00380160_ERZ1026860 | MGnify/ENA primary metagenome ERZ1026860 (study PRJEB33269, sample SAMEA4719796) | human gut metagenome | biome: human-associated habitat; feature: organic feature; material: feces | place: Cameroon | collected 2013-10 ... | reverse complement strand
CTCATGGCTAAGGCGAAATTTGAACGTACCAAGCCGCACGTAAACATCGGCACGATCGGCCACGTTGACCACGGCAAGACCACCCTGACGGCCGCCATCACCATGACGCTGGCTCAGTTGGGCGAAGCGCAGGCGATGAAGTACGAAGACATCGATAAGGCCCCGGAAGAAAAAGCCCGCGGCATTACAATCAACACCGCTCACGTGGAGTACGAGACCGAAAAGCGTCACTATGCTCACGTGGACTGCCCCGGCCACGCCGACTATGTAAAGAACATGATCACCGGCGCCGCGCAGATGGACGGCGCCATCCTGGTGGTGTCCGCTCCCGACGGCCCCATGCCCCAGACCCGCGAGCACATTCTGCTGGCCCGTCAGGTAGGCGTGCCCTACATCGTGGTGTTCATGAACAAGACCGACATGATGGACGACCCGGAACTGCTGGAGCTGGTGGAAATGGAAATCCGCGAGCTGCTGAGCGCCTATGACTTCCCGGGCGACGAAATCCCGATCATCAAGGGCAGCGCTCTGGTGGCCCTGCAGTATGTGCAGAACGGCGGCACCGACGTGAAGAACGCTCCCGAAACCAAGTGCATCTTTGATCTGATGAACGCCGTGGACGAGTACATTCCCTCTCCCGAGCGCGCCACCGATCAGCCCTTCCTGATGCCCGTTGAGGACGTGTTCTCCATCACCGGCCGCGGCACCGTGGCTACCGGCCGTGTTGAGCGCGGCACCGTGAAGGTGAGCGACACCGTTGAACTGGTTGGTCTGATGGACAAGCCCCGCCAGATCGTTGTTACCGGCGTTGAAATGTTCCGCAAGCTGCTGGACCAGGCCGAGGCTGGCGACAACATCGGTCTGCTGCTGCGCGGCGTGCAGCGCAACGAGATCGAGCGCGGCCAGGTGCTGGCCAAGCCCGGCAGCATTCATCCCCACACCCACTTCATCGGCCATGTGTACGTACTGACCAAGGATGAGGGCGGCCGTCATACTCCTTTCTTCAACGGCTACCGTCCCCAGTTCTACTTCCGTACCACCGACGTAACCGGCAACATCAAGCTGCCCGAGGGTGTTGAAATGGTTATGCCCGGCGACAACGTGGACATGGAAATCACCCTGATCACCCCCATCGCCATTGAGCAGGGCCTGCGCTTCGCTATCCGCGAGGGTGGCCGCACGGTTGGCTCTGGCGTTGTGGCCAAGGTCATCGAGTAAGGCAGGCAGGGGCAGTGCCCCTGCACCCCGGTTCCCGATGGAGGATGAGTTCGCTTTTGCGGCTAACTTCCGGGTGGAACCGTGATAAAAAACCGCCTCTGCTTTTCCGCAAGGAAGGGCAGAGGCGGTTTTGCAACAAAAACGGCCTGCCGTTGATTAGCAGGCCGTTTGATTTATCCATTCAGGTTGCCACTGTCCTCCACATCGTCAGGCACATCGGGTACCGGCGTAACAAAAACCTGGGTCGTTTCAGTAGACTGTACAGGCTGATCCTGGCTGGTTGGAAGGGCGGAATCTGTAGCCGGCCAGGGGTCCTTATCCACATGGCAGGCGGTCAAAAGCAGCGCCGCCAGCAGGCACAAAAGCAGCAATAGGGTCTTTTTCATCTGTGATAACCTCCTTTATCAGGGCCGCAGTCCGGTTTTGCGGCCCTTTTAGTATAACATAAGTTTTGGCGGATTTGTATGGAAGTTTGTTACGCGATTGTAAAAGTTCAGCTTTCCATTCGCACTTTATTTGGAAAATCGCTATACATTTCTAGGCTTTTCATGTACAATAACGTTGGAAAAGTCGTAACATTTTGCTTGCGGGAGAAAACACCCCAGCGGCTTTGCTTTCAGGAGGGATCGGCCTTGAAGATTGACTTGACGTGCCCGGTGGAGCTTTGGCAATACGCCATGCCAACGGATGAACATAGCGAATGCGCCTTTGTCATGAACAACCTGAGCGACAAAGTGGTGGTGTCCGTTCAGGTAACCTTAAGCTGCTTTGACAAGGAAGATCATCTGCTGTTTCGTCAGACCGAGCGGGTGCAGGGCTTAAAGGCAGGTGTGGGCGAACGGTTCAGCATCGTCATTTTGCCCACTCAGTGGAATGATGTAGAGGGTATGGACCTGGTCATTGAAAAGGTCTGGTTTGACGACGCTACCGTCTGGCGCAAGGGAAACGCGCCGCTGACGGTCTATACCTCCAACGCTATGCCCGCCGGGCGCGCGCTGGATGATTTGCGTTTTGTGGCGGGCAAGGACGCGGTGGGCTATCCCCAATTGCAGCAGGACGCCTGGGTGTGCGTCTGCGGACGGGCCAACGCGCTGGACAGCGACCGGTGCTGCCGCTGCGAGCGCCGCCGGGATGCTGTATTTGCCAGCTTTAGCCGGGAAAACGTGGCCCACGTCATTGCAGCTCACGAACAAAAGCTGGCCCAGACAGCCCGCAAGGCCCGTGAGGAAAACAACATTCTTCAGGAAAATCAGGAGAAAAAGAGGGCGCAAAAGCGCCGCCGCCGCAAGCAGGCGGTGCGTCTGGCACTGTCCGGGCTGTGCGTGGCCGCTGTGGTGGTGTTTGCGCTGGTGTGGGGCGTGCCCATGGTGCGCTACCGTTCCGCTCAGGATTTGCTGAAGGGCGGCCAGTATCAGCAGGCCAAGGAAGCCTTCCAGAGCATGGGGGATTACCGGGACGCCGCCAGTCAGGCCCGGGAATGTGATTATCAGGCCGCCTGGGCGCAGCTGAACGCCGGTGATACCGATTCGCTGGAGCGGGCCGAGGAGGGCTTTGCCGCCCTGGGCGATTACAGTGACAGCGCCGAGCAGCGCAAGGAAGCCGCTTATCAGCTGGCCTTAAGCCAGGTGCAGGATGGCGCTTATGAGCAGGCGGTGGAGGGCTTCCAGTCTCTGGGAGATTACCGCGACAGCGCCGACCAGGCCAGGGCCGCCACCTACCTGCAGGCCCAGTCCCTTCAGGAATCCGGCAACTATACCATTGCCAGGGTGCTGTATGCCGGATTGGGCGACTATGAGCAGTCCGCGGAAAAATTGCGGGAATGCACCTTCCAGCAGGGCAAGGCGCTGCTGAGCATGGGCAATTATCAGGAAGCGGTGGACGAGCTGTCTCAGCTGACGGATCATAAGGAAGCCGTTCAGCTGGTGAAGGAAGCCAATTACGCCATGGCGGAATCCAGCCTGGCCCAGGAGGATTACGGCACGGCGGGCGAAAAATATTTGCTGGCGGGGGATTATGGCGACGCACAGGCCAAGGCCAACGAATGCCTGTACCGCTACGCCCAGCAGCAGAAGGAGGCTGGGCAGTATCAGCAGGCGGCGCAGGTATTCGCCCAGATTCCCACCTATCTGGACAGCGAGGGCCAGGTGCGGGATTGCGTGTATTTGCAGGCCAAAGCGCTGGCGGATGGGGGGAATTTTCAATCCGCACTGGACGTGTTCAGCGAAGCAGGGGAATCCGTAACCCAAAGCCAGGAGGCCCAACAGTTGCTGTATCTGTGCCATTACCGGCTGGGAATGGCCGCGGTGGAAAGCGGCGATCTGGCCTCGGCGGAAACCCATTTGGAGCGCGCCGGAACCTATGAGGACAGTGAGAAGCAGCTGAAAACCGTGCGCTATCAGCTGGCGGAAAACCTGCTGAATCAGGGCAGCTATCAGGAAGCGCTGGAACGGTATGTGCTGCTGGGCAGCTATAAATCCAGCGTGGCCAAAAGCAGGCAATGCCGCTATGAAATTGCCGGACAGGCGCTGGCGGCCGGGGATTATTCGGCGGCTGTGGAACAGCTGAAGCTGCTGCGAAATTACAAAGACAGCAAAAAACTGCTGGAGGAGGCTTCCTATCAGCAGGCCATGGCGCTGGAGCAGGAGGGCGACAGTCAATCCGCGCTGGAGCAGCTTAGCAGCCTCAGCTCCGATCAGGCCAGGGAGGCGGCGCAGCGCATTGTGATGCAGCAGGCGGCCCAGCTGGAAGCCCAAAAGAAGTATGACGAGGCGGCCCAGCTGTACGCAACCCTGGATTCGGACGAGGGCAGGCAGGCCTATAACGCCTGCCGCTATGTCCAGGCCCAGGCGCTGCGGGACGCGGGGGAACTGGCTGCTGCCGGTGAGATGTTCTATGCGCTGGGGGATTATCAGGACGCTCGGGCGCAAAGCGACCAGTGCTATGCCGACTACTGCGGCGAAGCGGCCGCCAAAGCCCGTGCAGCCATGGAACAGCAGGATTACGCCGCTGTGGCGGCCGCGCTGGAAAACCTGGACATGGCTCATCTGTCCGGGGAATATCAGGATATTCCGCAGATCTATCAGGAGGCGTGCTACCAGTACGCCGAGCAGCTGTACCGGGACGGCAAGCCTTACGAGGCCCTGCCCTATTATCGCCGCATTCAGGATTACCGGGACGTTGCGGACAAAAAGCTGACCCGCCGGGCCTATCTGATTTTGGGCACATGGACATCCGCCAGCGGAAAGACGGCTGTATTCCGGGAGGACGGAACCTGCAACCTGATGGGAGAAGAATTGTTCTTCCGGGTCAGCAGCTTCAGTCTGTATACCGGCACGTCGGCGGACGCCATGTCTATCACCCATAAGGTGAGCAGCATTGATGAAAAAGGGCTGACCCTGCGGGATATTCGGGACGGCGGCGACAAGGTATACAAGTTTACCCGCGCCCAGCAGACCCAGGATGCGCCCCAAACGTCGCCGGAGCCGACAAGCGCTGTCACACCTTCGGCCGCACCCACAACCACGTCTGAACCGGAAAACGAAATGCTGGTAACGGAGGACGATAATGGCCAGTCCTGAAAAACGCCTGGAAATCGGCGTGCTGTACGGCTTTCGAGCGCTGATGGTGCTGCTGGTAGCCAATTACCACATCTGGCAGCAAAGCTGGCTGTGGCAGTCGGTTACCCTGTTTGGACAGGAAGTGGGCTTTGATTATGTGACCCGGTCCAGCTACCTGTTTGTGGACGGCATGATTCTGCTCAGCGGCTTTTTGCTGTACCTGCCCTATGCCAGGCAGCGGCAGGAGGGCACGCCGGTTCCGGGGGTCAGACGCTTTTACCTGAACCGGCTCAAACGCATTCTGCCCAGTTACGGGGCGGCGGTGCTGCTGTGCCTGTTTTGCATCGCCATTCCGGAAAAGCTGTTTGCCACGACGGGGGACATGGTGTGGGATGTGGCCGCGCATTTCACCTTTACCCAGATGCTGTGGCCCCAAACCTACCTGCATACCCCGCTGAATGTGGCCTTGTGGACCATTGCGGTGGAAATGCAGTTTTACCTGCTGTTTCCCTGGCTGGCCCGCTGTGCGCAAAAACGCCTTGGACTGACCGCCGGGCTGATGTGCGCGGCTGGTTGGGCCTATCGTGTGCTGATATGGCATGGCGCGCAGCAGCCCGCCATGCTGATTAACCAGCTTCCCGCCTTTTTGGATGTTTATGCGCTGGGCATGCTGGGGGCGGCGGGGTTTGTGCGGCTTCGCGCGCTGATGGACAGCTTGGGCCGCCGGCAAAAAGCCGTCGTTTCCGGATTATGCCTGGCGGTGTTTGCGGCCGGGGGCTGGCTTGTAAGCGTGATTTTGCGCCTGCAATCCGGCGTAAGCGCCCAGGGCTATGACGCTATGCAGCGCAACCAGCTGGCTGTACGCCTGCCGCTGGCGGTGAGCCTGCTGTGCATGATGCTGTCCGCGGCCTTTATGCCCCGGCCTTTGCAAAAATGTCTGGATAACCGGCTGACGCGCTTTTTGTCCGGCATTTCCATGAACCTGTATATCTGGCATCAGGTGCTGGCTGTGCAGATGCGCAAAAGCTGGTTTGCCGATGTGAACATGCTGCATGGCGATGAAAATTTGCAGCGGGCCTATACGCTGCTGTGCTTCAGCGTGGCCATTCTGGCCGCCATGGCCTTTACCTATGGGGTGGAAAAGCCGGCTGCCCGCTGGATGGAGAAATGCGCGGCACGGCTGAAGCGCAAATAGGGGCTTTGCCGACCGGGCAGGGCCCTTTTTCGCGGCTTGACTTTCCCGCAATTTCAGCGCATAATACAAAATGCTGTTTTATGCAAAAATATGCGGGAAGGGAGGCGGCTTGCTTTGCGGCATGAAATAACGGCGGTAGACCCGCACTCCGTTGCCAAACGCGTGGGCTTTCAGCCGGGAGATTGGCTGCTGACCCTGAACGGCGAAGAAATCGAGGACGAAATTGATTATCAGGCGCTGATTGCGGGGGCCAGGGTAGAAGCCAAGATTGAGCGAAACGGCCGCCAGATGACGCTGCACATCCATAAAATGGAGGGGGAGCCGCTGGGGCTGCATTTTGGCAGCACCATGGATTTATCGCCCCGCACCTGCCGCAATAACTGCATTTTCTGCTTTATTGCCCAAATGCCCCCGGGCCTGCGGGAAACCCTGTATGTGAAGGATGACGACTGGCGCTATTCGCTGATGATGGGCAACTTTTTAACCCTGACCAACATGAGCGAAAAGGAATTTCAGCGGGTGTTAAAGCGCAAGCCGTCGCCGCTGTATATCAGCGTCCATACCACCAATCCGGATCTGCGGTGCAAAATGCTGCATAACCGCTTCGCCGGAAACATTATGGACAAGCTGCGGCGGTTTAAAGAGGCGGGCATTCACTTTCACTGCCAAATCGTGGTGTGCCCCGGCTATAATGACGGACAGGAATTATTGCGTACCCTGCACGATTTGCGCACGCTTGCGCCCGCCACGCTGACGGTGGCCATGGTGCCGGTGGGCCTGACCAGATTCCGTGAAAAGCTGACGCAGCTAAAGCCCTTTAGCCAGCAGCAAGCCGCCGCCCTGCTGGATTTGATCGCTCCGTTTCAGGAGGAGTGCAGGCGATCCATGGGTACCACCTTCGCTTTCCCCAGCGATGAGTTTTACTGCCTGGCGGGACGGCCCATTCCGGAGGAAAGCTGGTATGAGGACTTTCCCCAGATTGAAAATGGCGTGGGCCTGCTAAGGCGGCTGGAAAGTGAAATGGAGGAGGCGGACGACTTTGAGCGCCGCTTTGGCGGTGACGAGCCGGTGCCCCAAAAGACCTACCTGATTCCCACCGGCGTCAGCGCGGCCCCTCACCTGAACCGCATGACCCGCCGCTTTGCTCCCGAAGGGGTGCATGTGCGGGTGCTGCCGGTGATTAACCGTTTTTTTGGCGACACCATCACAGTGACCGGCCTGCTTACCGGCGGCGATGTGCTGGACGCCCTGACCCCGGAGGTGGTGGAAGGGGTGGACGAAATTCTGCTGTGCTCCGTGATGCTGCGCAGCGAGGGCGACCTTTTTCTGGACGATATGCACATTGACACCTTTCGCCAGCGGGCCCTGCGGCCCGTTCATGTGACGGATAACGACGGCCAGTCCCTGTACGATGCTTTGCGCGGACGTTTTACCGATTAAGGAGGCGCTTATGGCAAAACCGCTTGTGGCCATTGTAGGCCGCCCCAATGTGGGCAAATCAACTTTCTTTAACAAAATTGCCGGACGGCGCATTTCCATTGTGGAGGATGTGCCTGGCGTGACCCGCGACCGCGTTTACGCGGATGTGGAATGGATGGGCCGCCGCTTCAGCATGGTGGATACCGGCGGCCTGGATATGCGCAGCGATGATGTGCTGTTGTCCCAGATGCGCCGTCAGGCGGAAATTGCCATGGACACGGCGGATGTGATCTGCTTTTTCTGCGATGGCCGTACAGGCCTGACCCACGAGGATGAGGAAGTGGCCAACTATCTGCGCCGCACCCGCAAGCCCATCATTCTGGTGGTGAACAAGATGGATTATAAGGGGCTGGAGGACCAGCTGTACGAATATTACAATCTGGGGCTGGGCGATCCGCTGCCCATTTCCAGCACCAATATGCTGGGCTTGGGCGATTTGCTGGAGGAAATGGTCAAACGCCTGCCCCCCGCGGAAGAGGATGAGCTGGACGAGGACGACCATGTGATTCAGCTGGCGCTGGTGGGCCGCCCCAACGTGGGCAAAAGCAGCCTGTGCAACAAGCTGCTGGGGCAGGAACGCACCATGGTCAGCAACATTCCCGGCACCACCCGGGACGCGATTGACACCGTGTTTGTGGATGAGGACGGCACCCGGTTCAACATCATCGATACCGCCGGTATGCGCAAAAAGAAGGCGGTAGAGGATGAAAGCCTGGAGCGGTACAGCGTGCTGCGCTCCATCGCCGCCATTGACCGCTGCGACGTGGCCCTGCTGCTGATTGACGCCCAGACCGGCGTAACCGAGCAGGATACCAAAATCGCGGGGCTGATTTTAAACAGCGGCAAGGCCGTGATTGTGGTGGTAAACAAGTGGGACGCCATTGAAAAGGACACCCACACCATGGATACCTTCCGCAAAAAAATCATCAGCGATTTAAAGTTTATGAGCTACGCCCCTGTGCTGTTCCTGTCCGCGCTGACGGGTCAGCGGGTCAATACGGTGCTTGCCGCCGTAAAGGAGGCCTACGCCCAGTATACCAAGCGCATTCCCACCGGCGTCATCAACGAGGCGCTGGCGGACGCGCAGGCCAGCTTACAGCCTCCCATTTCCGGAGGACGCAGGCTGAAGATTTATTATGGCACCCAGCAGGGCGTGTGCCCGCCCACCTTTGTGCTGTTCATCAACTCCGAGGATTTGATGCACTTTGCCTATGAGCGCTACCTGGAAAACCATTTCCGCAAGAGCTTTGGTTTCCAGGGTACGCCCATTCGTTTTGTGCTGCGGGAAAAGCAAAAGGAAAAAGAATAAGCAACAGGCCCGGCAAAAACGCCGGGCCTGTTTTGTCCTATCAGGCACGTTATACATCCAGCTTTTCAAAACGACGAATGGAAAGATGACAGCCCAGCCAGCTGAGCCCGGCAAAGGCCGCCAGCCCTATGACCAGAGCAATCGCTTTTTGCGGCAGATACATCGGGTCTGGAGTGTCCAGACAGTCCCGCATGAAGGGCAGCACATGGTCCAGGGCTTCCAACAGACCGATCAGCACAAACAGCAGGATGGAGCGGGTGGCAAACACCTTGCCCACCTGGTGGGGCGCAGCAAAGTACGAAGGAAAGAACAGCAGATTGTACAGCCCGTACACCCCTAAGCCCTCTGCCAGAAAGGCCAGATTCGCGTCCATGCCTACCGGGTTTGCGCCAACCCCTACCGCCCTGCGCAGAAACAAAAAAGGAAGGACGCAAAGCAGCTGAATGACCTCTGCCTGTACCGCAAAGGCGATACGGGCCCGCACTACGTCCCGCTTCTGCACGGGCAGCATCAGGGTATAAGGCAGGTCGTTATTTTCACGGCCTGTTAAGCAGACGAAGAATAAGCCTAACGTGGTGTAGAAGAAAATGACCGGATAAGGATAGGCGGGAATCATGACCATGGCGGAAAGCAGCCAGAATAACGCTACCGTGGGATGAAAAGCCAGTTTCCATTCCTTATAAAGCAGATTTTTCATGGGGCGCCTCCTTTTCCAGATGAATCATGACGGTTTCCAGGGTGGCAGGCTCGCCGGAAAGCCCCAGCCTTTGCGCGTCCTGGGTACGAATCAAAGCGGTATAGCCAGTTTTGGCAGGCTTCGCGCCCAGCAGATAGGGCCGCGCGGACTCCGGCAGATCGGGCAGCGTCAGGAAGCGGTAGCCGCCTACAAAATCCTGCAAGGGCATGGAAGCATGAACCTGGCCGTTGTGGATATAGGTAATGCCATCGGCGCATTTATCCAAGTCCGACGTGATATGGGTGGAAAACAGGATGCTGACGCCCTCCCGCGCCAGGGCAAGAAATTCGTCCAGCAGATCGTCCCGGGAAACGGGATCCAGTCCGCTGGTGGGTTCGTCCAGAATCAGCAATTCCGCATGATGACTCATGGCAAGGGCCAGAGCATATTTGACCCGCATGCCCGCGGACAGCTGCCGCTGGGTTTTTTGTCCATCCAGGGCAAAGCGCTGTATGAACCGCTGATACGCCCCATCGTCCCAGTTGGGATAAAACCGTTTGGTGACGGCGGTTAAGTCATCCAGTTTTTTGCGGGTATAGGCGTCCACACCGCCGGAAACAAAACCGATGCGCTGTTTGATTTCCTGCTCGGCCTGCTCCAGGGGCATGTCAAAAAAGCGCACCTGCCCCCCATCCGGGTGAACAAAATTCAGCAGGCATTTCAGGGTGGTTGTTTTGCCGGCCCCGTTTCGGCCAATGAATCCCATAATTTCGCCGGAACGTACAGTAAAGCTGACGTCCTTCAACTGAAAGGACGGGTAGTTTTTGCACAGGTCCTGAACCGTCAAGGGAAACATAGCATTCTTCCTTTCTTTAAATAACTCATGTTATATTATAGATGTGTTTTAACGGCCTGTCAAGCAAAAAACAGGACCGTTTTTTCTTCAAAACGGTCCCGTTTCAGTGCTTTCGGTTTTACGCCTGCTGCCT
>ERZ1026860.1742-NODE-1742-length-10428-cov-11.417526_pt1 | contig 10428 bp, 5 predicted proteins | sample MGYA00380160_ERZ1026860 | MGnify/ENA primary metagenome ERZ1026860 (study PRJEB33269, sample SAMEA4719796) | human gut metagenome | biome: human-associated habitat; feature: organic feature; material: feces | place: Cameroon | collected 2013-10 ... | reverse complement strand
AGCCGCAGGAGGTCATTGAGCAGAAGAGCGGCATCCCGGGCATCAGCTTCTGCCATGCAAGCCGCTTTTTGATCACCGCCAAGGATAAGGAAACTGCCCTTGCCGCCTGCCGTCAGGTGTTAAAGAACAATGGCCGCATCTGAGCCGTGCGCCCGGCCAAAGCCCGCCTTTGTGTACATGGTGCGGTGCACCGGCGGTACGCTGTATACCGGCTGGACCACCGACCCTGCCGCCCGCCTGCGCGCCCATCAGAGCGGGCGCGGCGCAAAGTACACCCGTGCCAGAGGGGCCGGGGGTTTTGCCTATCTGGAGCTGTGCGCGGATAAGTGCGCCGCCCTGCGGCGGGAGTATGCCCTCAAGCAGCTGCCCAAGGCCCAGAAGGAACTGCTGTGCGCCGCATGGACGGCGGCGGGCAGGCCTTTTGCCGAAAACGATTGATTTTACGTGCAAAATGTGATACTAATAAACTGAGAATTTATGACCACGGGGTTTAAAGATAGAGAAATGGAACGAAAAAAGGAAAAATTGCGATGAAGCGTTTTCAGGCGATGGCACAGCGGATCACGGCCTTTGTACTTTCGGCTGGCATGATGGCATCTGCGGCGGCACCCACGGTGCTGGCCGCACAGCAGGCTCCCTCTGCGCCGCTGGGTGCCGAAAACAGCGTGGACGAGCTGGGTAACGTGGATGTTTCGGACGAGACCAGTCATGTACCGGACGACATGGACTTGGCAGCCGATGCCGCTGACCATACGTGGGGTGAGTGGCTGGAAGGCGAGTATGAGGATGGTTCGACAGTAAGGTTTCGCATCTGCGAAGATGGCGATGCAGTGCAGTTTGAGGATGGGAATATCATGATTCCAGAAGGCGGCAGTGCAGACCGTACACTGGATGACTCTGTGACTTCTGATCAGCCGGAGTGGTTGGGACAGGGGATGCTTATGGGCACAGATGCCTATGTTATCCAAACTGCAGCTGATCGTGCAAAGGTCGATCAAAAATGGAACTATGAGGCGGATCATTCCAAATGGACGATCGACAGAAGCACGACCTATTACCATGGTTATGATGGCATGGGGAATAACCATGGCAAATATGGACTTAATGTGTGGACAAGTGAAAGCACGCACAGGGAACAGGCTGTGACGTGCGAGAAAAGCGGCTATATTGGACACAAGTGTGCGCTGTACACAACAATTTTGGGGCGAAAGGTCACTCTTTGCGATCAAGAATGGCAAGAGACTATTCCGGCGCCGGGTCAGCATCTGCATAACCTGTACGAGGTGAAAGCCACCTGCACAACGGATGGTGTGAAATATTACTATTGCGGCCGAGATAATGGCGCAGGAAGCGACAGAAACAAGGGCAACGGCAGTATCTGCTATTATGTGTGGGAAGATGAGACTGTTGTCACAAAGGCTGTAGGACACCTCAGCTCCACGGGCGAGTATTGGTTCCCGAACGATGAGGCGACCAAGGAGAAAGGCTGGCAGACAAGGGCTGCAACCTGCGGTGAGGCGGGTAAGCGCTACCGCGACTGCGTGAATTGTGATGTGGCTGACGGCTATGAAGAAGATCCTTCCTATGCAGAAAACCACCCCGCCACCAGTCACAACACTGACGGTGTGAAGTGGACAAAGGGCGATGGCAGCGAAGTTGGCTGGGCCGTGAACCAGCCGTATTCGTGCGCAGACGGCACCAAGACCCGCGAGTGCGATGTTTGCCATAAGAAAGAAACTGTGACGGTTCCGGCAACGGAAGCGCACCAGCTCACCGACTGGGAGGTGACGGTGGAACCCACCTGCACCACCACCGGCACCCGCGTGAAAAAGTGCACCGTCTGCGGCAACGTGGTCGAGACCGAGACCATCAACGCACTGGGGCACGATTTCCAGAACTATGTGGACGATAACCGGCCCGCCTGCTGTGACCAGTACGAGACCGGCACCTGCACCCGCTGCGATGCAAAAGACACGCGCAAGACCAGCGACCCCATCCGCGCCCACAAGTTTACTCACTATGAGTTCGGTACATTTGATGGGCGTCTGGCGACCCGCGCGGACTGCGACTATGAGGGATGCACCGCCTACGATGATAAGGCGTTCTCTATGGATAATTATAAGGAGAACGGCTGTGTGCTGGCAGCAACGGAAGCATCGGAAACGATTGCTGATTATGCCGAGGAAGTTATCAAGCAGGCCATGCGGGATGCAGAGACTGCTGTGGCAAATGCGTCCACTCGTGAAGAAGCCATTGCAAGTCTGGATGTCATCGTGGCATCGGTGCGCAGCCAGCTGCTGAACAAGAAGGTCAGCGGTGAAGTTCGTATAGATCCGGGCTGGGGTGCCTGGGCAATTGTCAAAATCCCTTACAGCGTAACAATTACCGAGAAGATGGTCGGCAGTATGCTGACCGACTTGCAAAACGGCATGAACAGCGTCAAGGAGATGCTGGGCAGCAGCTTCCTCTCCAAAGACGCGATTCAGACGCTGATCGGCAAGGTTGCGGATACTGTGGCAAAGAGCGACGATATCAACTACAGTATGCGTTGGATCGCTTATCCAGAAGTATACTATCAGATCACGGCGGCACTCAATGATGGAAATGGCAACTACCCCGGCGGCGACAGTGATAAGGCTGGCGAAAAGGCTGCCATCAGCAACCTGATCCTTCAGTTGGCAGGCGACCTTGTGCAGAAAGACCCCAGCTCCGATGTCGATGCGGTGCAGGAGTTTGTAAGCGCCATCTTCGACGACCTCGTTGACATGCTCATTGAGGAACTGAAGAAGGACGAAACATACAGCAAGTACCTGAACAACGCTCTGGGCGACCAGCTGCTGGCAGAGCTGCGCCCCAAGCTGCGCGAAGAGCTGGTGAATGACACCGCCTTTGTGGATGCCGTCCGCGGGGTCGTGCAGAATGCACTCAGCAATGCCGCTGCCGGTGTGAACAAGGGCTGGAAGGAAAAAGCGATCCTTGCACAGTTCCGCAGCGACCTGCTCAAGGTGCAGGACCCGGTGGAGCAGGAGATGATCAAACTGAGCGGCATCATCGGCGATCTGGTGGAGAGCAGCCTTGCGCAGAAGATCAACAAGCTTCTGCCCTTTGGCGACCTGACCAGCTGGATCGGCAAGTGGGTGGGCGAATTTGCCAAGGACAAGGCCGTCAGCGCAGTCGTTGGCGAGACCGGCATGGTGCATGATACCATCGAGCTGTACATCAAGTACCTCACCTGCCCCGGCCACGATTACCACTATATCACCACCCGCGCCACCACCTGCACCGAGGACGGCGAGGAAAAGCTGAAGTGCTCCAAGTGCGGCTGGGTCCGCTCCGATAACAAGATCACCCACGAAAAGCTGGGCCACGTCCCGGTGGTCGATGAAGCGGCAGACCCCACCGAGACCGAGGAAGGCCTGACCGAGGGCAGCCACTGCGCCCGCTGCGGTGCCGTGCTGGAAGCACAGGAGGTCATTCCTGCCCTGCAGCCCCAGATGGATGCACAGCTGGTGTGCAGCGCCATCCCGGAGGAGGCGGTTACGGCAATGCGGTACGAGAACCGCAAAAAGCTGGATGCCGCCATGGATGCGGCCCTGACCAAGGCCGGTTATACCGTCGCCGACAGCCAGCGGTTCCTTGCACGGGTGAACAGCTCCATCGGCATCCTGCCCAATGACCGCTACCCGGAGGAGGGCTTTACCGGCTATGTGCCCCGCCCGGCCCAGACCGCAGCGGACAAAAAGTACACATGGTACGCCGTGCAGCTGCTGACTGTGGATGCCCACGGCTACAACGCCGGTGATGTGATCATCACCCCGGTGGCCCAGACCGATAAGGGCCTGCAGCTCACCGTCTACGCGCAGGCCGTTGTGGCCCTTGCGTGGAAGGAAGTCAGGTAAGAGATCCAACAAGATATCAGATAAAGAGCAAGGCCCCCGCCGGATACCCGGCGGGGGCCTTGCTGCTTGGAAAAAAACTGAAAAGAAGAAAGAAGTTTCAGAGAAAAGCGTTTACATTATGCCTTTGCATCTGCGGCTGCGTTGGTACCAGCAATGCGGCCGAAGGTGATGATATCGGGGTAAGCATTGCCGCCCAGACGGTTGTTGCCGTGGATGCCGCTTGCCACCTCACCGGCTGCGTACAGGCCCGGGATGGTGTTGCCGTCGGCGTTCAGCACGTGTGCACCGGTATCGATCTGGATGCCGCCCATGGTGTAGTGCACGGTGGGGGTGCGCAGGCTTGCGTAGAACGGAGCCTGCAGGATGGTGGAATCCTCGCTGGTGGCCTTGCCGAACTCATCCTTGCCGGAGGTCATGCCTGCGTTGTAGGCTTCCACAGTGGCCTTCAGGGTATCGGCATCCACGCCGATCTTCTCGGCCAGCTCGTCCAGCGTGTCAGCCTTGACGGAGTGGCCGTCGCTCAGCAGCTTGTCGATCAGCTCGCTGCGGGTATCGTCGCCTGCAATGGCGCTGCTGTCCACGATCAGCCACATCTGGCCGTCGGTCTGCTGCAGCTCTGCCATGCTGATGGCGTAACGGGTGTTATCCTCGTTGATAAAGCGCTTGCCTTCCTTGTTCACGAACATGTACTCGGTAGCGCTCAGCCAGTTGCCCACGAACTCGCTCACGCAGCCGCAGTCGTCGATGGGGTCGCCCAGCGGGTGCACCTGGATCTGATCCAGATTGATCAGGCTGCCGCCCACGTTCTCGGCCAGAGCCAGACCGTCGCCGGTGCTGGTGGCTGCGCAGCTGGTCAGCTTGGTGGTGATGGTGCCATTGGAGTACTTGTAGACCAGATCACTGGAAGCAGCGTAGCCGCCGGTAGCAAGGATCACGCTCTTTGCGTTGACGGTGATGGTGCTGCCGTCGGTGCGCTCGGCGATGCAGCCGTTCACGGCACCGTCGTCGCCTACGGTCAGGGTAGTCACCTTGGCGTTGGTCTCGATCTGAGTGCCCAGCTTCTCAGCGTAGTTCTGCAGCTTCTCGATGTAGATGCGGCCGCCGTTGTCGCTCTCCTTGCCGGTTGCAGCGATCAGGTCCACCTGATGGCCGCGTGCCCACTTGCCGCCAATGGCCATGAAGATGTAATCGTTCTTGAAGGGCACGCCGATGGTGTTCTCCAGCCAGTCCAGAGCGTCCACAGCGCCGTTTGCGTAGGTCTCGATCAGCTCGATGTTATCAATGGAGCCGCCGCCCAGATAGGTCTGCAGGGCGTGCCAGTTGGGGCTGTCGAACAGGGTCTTGCCGTCCTCGGCCTGCCACTTCTCGTAGTCGGCGCGGGTGGCATCGATCAGTGCCTGATACGCAGGATTGTCGGTCTTCACATCCAGAGCGGCTTCCACTTCCTTGCAGTTGTCTGCGGTCATGGTCAGCTGCTTCTGGCGCTCGGGGTCGGCCACGTTGTAGGTGCCCTCGCCCAGCTTGGTGTTGCCGCCAATGGAAGCAGCCTTTTCCAGCACCAGAACGCTTGCGCCGTTCTCAGCGGCAGCAGCGGCGGCAGCCATGCCGGCACCGCCTGCGCCCACAACAGCAACATCCACATCATAGGTGGTGTCCTCGCCGGTGGTGGCAGCGACCTCGCCGTTGTAATCATCGGGATTCACGCCTGCAGCGGTCAGTGCGTTGCGCACAGCCTCCAGCAGACCGTTGCTGGTAAGGGTGGCGGTGGCAACCGCGTCCACAGCGACGGTGTTGTGTTCCACCATCTTGGGGATCATCTGGTCGAAGGCGATATCGCCCACGCCCTCGGTCTCCTGCTGTTCCTTGACTTCAATGTTGGTAATAACGGCATCGTCGTCCAGGGTAACGGCAACAACGATATCGCCGTTGCGGCCCTTGCCGGTGCCTTCGTAGGTGCCGGCCACAGAGCCGGACGCTGCAGTGCTGCTGGAAGAGCCGCAGCCAGCCAGCAGCGTGAGCACCATTGCAACGCACAGCAGCGCTGCAACAAACTTCTTGCGCATGGTTTCTTCTCCTTTTTGCTCGTGTGTGATTCCTTCTGTCCCTCAATGGGACACTGTTAATAGTTTAACGTGAAAAGCTTGTCAAAAACAAGAAGCTTGCGTCAATACGTCCATAGTTTTTTGCTATCGATTATGGTATAATGATGAAAACACACCCGGAAGGAGCCACCCTGCCATGACATTGAATCAGCTGCGGTATTTCCGCGTACTGGCAAAGACGGAGCACTACACCAAAGCCGCCGATGCGCTGGCCATCTCGCAGCCATCGCTCAGCCGGGCCATTGCCCTGCTGGAAGAGGAATTGGGCGTGCTGCTGTTCAACCGGCGCGGCCGCAACGTGGTGCTGACGGACGCGGGCCGCGCCCTGCTGCGCTATGTGGAAGCGGGCCTTGATACGCTGGATGCCGGCGCCGCCGCCATGCGGGCCTTCCGCACCGGGGCGGAGCGGGTGTCCATTGGCAGCATCACCCCGGTGGTAAACACCTATCTGCCCCGGATGCTGGGCGAGTACGGTATCCGGCCCGAGATCCGCGGCTACTCCAACGAGGACTCGGTGCTGCTGAGCATGGTGCAGGCGGGGCTGGGGGTGTTCATCAGCACCGACCACCCGCAGATGTACAGCCCGGACACGGTGCTGGTGCCCCTGCAGCAGGACCGCTACCGCCGCTATGTGTACATGGTCACCCGGCCGGGCCTTGCGGCCAGCACTGCCGCCGCCCAGCTCATCCGCTACAACCAGCAGCGCGCTGTGCCGGAGCGGGGCCGTCAGCCCCGGGCCGATGGCGGCACGAATGAATGAAAAATTGCAGATACAAACAGCAGCCCCCCGCCGGATACCCGGCGGGGGGCTGCTGCGCACTTGGGGATGCTTTTGAAAATAGAAAGAAGATGAGAATGGCGCTTTAGTCGGCCTTCTGCATTGCCTGCAGGTCGTTCCATGCCTTGATGACCTGCGGCCGGAAGGTGTGGCGGCCGGGCTTGAAGCTGGTGTCATCGGCCTGCATCAGGCCCTGCTCCACACACCAGCGGGCAGCCTTCTGGCTGTCGATGGCCTCCGCGCTGATATCGGTGAACAGCACGCTGCTCTGGGGCTGGGGCTTGCCTGCGGTGGCCCACAGCAGGTCTGCCAGCTGCTGGCGGTTCACGGGGATGGCCGCGCCCTTGGGCAGCACGCTTTCCAGATAGAGCTGGGTGCCTGCCAGATAGGCCACGCCGCCAATCGCGGCACCGCCCAGCACCACGGCCACGGCAGTACCGGCACCGTCGCCGGAGGAAATGACGGTGTCTGTGTCGCCTTGATCGCCGGAATCGGTGATCAGACTCAGCTGCACATTGCCGTGCGGCATGATGAAGTAGGAATCATCTTTCAGGGTAAGGTCATGATTGCCATCCAGTTTGGTGGAATTTTCAGCAAGCTGCCAGCCCCTGAACTCAAAGTCCGGGTCCTCTGCATAATCGTTATTCAGCTCCAGATAGACCTTGGTGCCTGCTGGCACGCCCAATTCGGAGCTGGGATACTGTTTGGTGCCATCAGCCTTCAGAATGTAAAACTGGCCGCCGGTCACAGAAACGCCGTAGGAGGCAGTATGAATCTGGAATGTCCAGCTGATATCCGTCAAAGGTTGTTCGGTGGCGGTGTAATTGAGGGCGGCGTTAGCCTTGACGCTGATCTTGAAGGTATAGCTGCCTGCCTCAGTGGGGACGGCATTCAGGTCGATGTTATCTTTTACATAAGTGATTGTCACATCATCCTTGCTGATGCCGTTTGTAGTAGTGATCTTGTCCATCAGACGTTCTTCCAACTTATCCACATTGTCAGTGTCAATGTGAAGCGTGCTGTATGTAAAGTCTTCTGCAACAGGAACGTGAGGAGCAGACGGAGCGGATGCCTTGATCTCAAATACCCAGCTGTCGTCGGTCAGCTCATTAACAGAATTGTACTTGCCGCTGTTATCGTTGGCCGCAATGGCGATCTTATATTTACCGACATCGGTAGGCCAAGTGGTTTTATCTTCAATATCTACAGTTTTGCGGTTTTCATACTTTTCAGAAGTTTCGTTATAGGTATAGTAGAAGAATTGTGTAACGTGGAAGTTCTCAGAGACATCTTTAGCGGTAACATAGATATTGTGCGGTGTGCCAGCAGTAAACTCTTCACTGAGAGGCTTGCCGTCAACCGTTACGGTAAACAAATCAGCAGTAAAGTCCTTTTTGGTGTCAACATTGTCGTCAGGATCTACCAGCTCCAGTGCAAGCATTTTATAATCGCCCATCTTGAACGAGATCGTGCTGTCGGCAAAGGAGCCGCTCTGGCTGGGCAGACTGGACAGCTGATCACCCTTAGTATAATAGTCTAAAAGGGGATAAGCAGCCCACTGCTTGTTGGTCGTTCCCTCCGGCATGGTCACGGTGATGGTGCGGTCACTGTAAGCATCGGCCGTGCCGTAGATATATGTACCACGGGATTCGTCCAGCGCGCCATTGACAGTGCAGTTCCGCGGCAGTGAGAGCCATTGCTTTTGGGAGGAAGGTTTGTCCGAATTGGGAAGGATTTCGCCAAAGACCAGCACATTTTCCAATGTCCGGTCGGTCTGCAGGCTTACGCCTTTGGTGTAGATGCCGCCGTGCAGGCCGCTGTGGTTGGTGTAGGTGCCCATTGTTTTGACCGGAACACGGATGATAGCGTCCTCTTCAAAATAGGCATCATAACCCGGGTCAATGAGCAGGGTCTTGGCCGTTTTGCCGTAGCGGTCTGTAACGTCAACATAGTTCCAGCCGACACCGCTTTCAGTGGGGATGCCGTCGATTAGGGTCGGTTCGCAGCGGTTGCTATCAAAAAACTCACCGCTCAGTGTAACATCCCGCGTACCATCCGGGTGGAAGGTGACCGCAGTATAAGACCAGTTCTTCTGGCCGATATCGTCAACGCTTGCCACACCGGGAATGCTGGAAGCGGCAGAGATCTTCAAAGGCTTGCCGTTGAGTCGGTTGATATTATTGGCGCGGGTATCACTGTAGACATACACCTTCGGGCTGCCGATGAACGAAATGGATGTTACTGCATCGAAAGTATAGGCGCTGGTGGGCGCATCGCGGGATTCAAGTTTGAAAGCGGTGCTGCTTTTGATCTGGTGCAGGGCATCGGGACTGACACCGCCGGCAAAGCTGCAGGTGGATTCGATCACACTGTTGGTGATGGTGTTTTCCACAGTACCATTCAGACATTTGAAATAGCTGTGGTCGATGGTTCCGGTTCCGGTAATAGCGCCGGTATAATCTTCCCGACCATAGATAGTGCTGTACTGGATGGAGCCGTTGTTGAGGAGAGTAGAACCGTTCTCTTTGCCAAAAGAAAGCTGGCATTTGTAAAGGGTGCCGTCGTTCTTTTTAACGGGATGACGCATCCGTGCGTAACGAATGATGCCGCCGGTTTCGTTGTAAACATTTTTGCACGTGAGCTCAGCGGTGGAATCCATATCGCTGGAAGAATGAGTATTGCCAGAAAGATCGATCTCGCCGTAGTTATGTACAATGCCATTTTCCGAAAAATAAACACTGGCAGCCAGACCATAATTGTCCAGCTCAGATACAGCAGTGCCACCGTAGGAGCTTGGCCGCAAAAATGTTGCACACCGAATGGTGCCGTGGTTTGTGGTATGGAGCGGGAGCGTAACGGCAACGGCGTAAAGCGTTGTGTCCGCTTCTACAACTACATTGGAAGAAATAGTGTAGCGATAAACGCCTTTATCGATGCAATCAACGTAAACCGTTTCACCCGGTGCGTCGAATGTCAGAGTATTGGTGTTATGGTCGTAAGACCAGCCGTCACCTTCGGCATCTTTTGTGCCATTGTCGGAATTTTCCGGATAAAAATAGTCACTGTTTGCGCTGACCCTTTTCAGCATCACCTGTTTGCGAGTGCTGTAGTCCGCAAATGCCCCCGCGGGCAGGATGCTCAGCATCATGCTGACCGCCAGCAGAAAACTGATGAGCCGCTTTTTCATTATAATGACATCTCCTTTGCTTTTTGAACTTGCGCTGCCCCCTCCGCAATGGAGACACCGCGCATATTTTAACTTGCACCCAGTATAACAGGCACTGCAAAAATTTGTGGGGGGGGGTATGAAACACCACTCAAACGACACGAATCGACCGTTGTGCGCCCTGCCGGAAAGTCGGTGCCGCCCATGCATACGGGAGGCACACCGGGCCGGACAGATACCGCAATATTGCATAAAATATGAATATATTCTTCAAATAACGCATAAAAATGCAAAATAAACCAAAAGCGATGTCAAAACCGCGCAAGGTTTGGCGGTTTTCAGCATTGACGGAAAAGCCGCGCGGCGTATAATAAAAGCATCAACGACAAATGCAGATGCAAGAGGATGCAAGAGGGATGCTTGCATCAGAAAACAAAAGTGTATTTTTAAAAGGAGCAATCATCATGAAAAAGGAAAACATCA
>ERZ1026860.1741-NODE-1741-length-10428-cov-25.651885_pt1 | contig 10428 bp, 24 predicted proteins | sample MGYA00380160_ERZ1026860 | MGnify/ENA primary metagenome ERZ1026860 (study PRJEB33269, sample SAMEA4719796) | human gut metagenome | biome: human-associated habitat; feature: organic feature; material: feces | place: Cameroon | collected 2013-10 ... | reverse complement strand
AATGATGTCCAGTTTCCACAGCAAAGAATACAGAACCAGCAGCGTACAGGCGTATACTGTCATGGCAATATTCCCTCTGCCCGCCTCATAGATCGCAACGCCCACCGCCACAAGCAGGACCGCAAAATTCAAGATCGTTTCCGTCATATCAGTTCCCCTCTCTCAGACTGCCCGGACCTCTCCGGGCAAAAAGTTTTCCGTCACGTCCCCGCCCTTGGTACGGGTGGTCACGGTGATAAACCGTCCGCGAGGGTGAATCCATGCAACCCTCCCCCGCCGAACCGGGCACAGCTCCACGCTTGACTGCTCGCTTTTCGCCCGCTCCACCGGCAGCGTCTTGAACTTCGCCTCTACCGTCTGTCCGATCTTCATTTCCGTCCTCCATACGTCACTTTTTTTAGCTCCGGATAACGCTCCGCAAACGGTATCAGTTCCGCCTTATCCCGAATGATCTCTTTCAGCACCCGGTCCATGTGTTCCTGACACACGTCCGCCGCCGGATTCTTGTAGTCCAGCGCCGGTCTGTATTCTTTTCTCACCTCTGCCCATGCTTCGGTCAGCCGCATAATGCGATCATAGCCCCAGCCCTCCGACTGGTGGATCGCGATTTGCAGTGTATCAATGTCGAATTGCGAGGTTATAACCATCGTTGCCTGAAGCAGCCGGTTGGTCTCGTTCTCCCACCGTTGCAAATATCCAGATTGTTTAGCCATCCTTGTTTTCCTTTCTCTTGCCGTGGGAGCAGTAATCGTCGAATCCCATGGAAACACCAAGGTCGCAGCAAATGATGTATTTATTGTTGTCGGATACCATTCCACTTGCGCAGTTTTTGCACCGCACCACCGGCACGGCATCAACTGTCGGCATATTGTCAATGTCGCATTTTCCCACATAGTCATCATTTGTTTCCCCGTAATCATTGGGGTATGATTTCCACCGGATTTTGTCTGCATCAACCAGCCTCATGGTCAGCACCTCCGCCCATCTTCGCTTCACCCACAAGGTCAAGGACTGCCGATAAAATTGCTCGATCTATAATTGCTTGAATATTTGTGCGATTTTCTATTACAACCGGCATTTCAGATAAGGACTTGTTGTAATAAGCCGTTTTGCGAACAACCCATTTGCCATCCCAAAAATCAATAGAATAGCCGCTGGATTTTGATGCCTCCATTTTTGCCGACTTTGCAGTTCCAGTTTTCACAAAGTAGCTTTCTCGTGTCACCCACGGATTTTTGTATATCTTCATTCAGCACCTCCGTCCATTATCGCCCCGCAGTGGGGGCAGTAGTCAGGGAGCCAATAGTCCCACTTCACTGCATCCAGTCCTTCCGTTGACTTCTCCCCGCATACTGAGCAAGTTTCGTCCGCGTTCCACCACCCATGCACCACCGTGGCCACGTCGGCGGCAGGCGCTTTCCAGATAGGACAACTTTCTTTGTCGCAATACTCGTTACTGCACCGGCAGTGCTTTTCACAGTATTCTTCACGGTCAATGTATTCAGCCATCTTCATCCCCTCCAAATTCCGCCTCGTACTGTTCCGGCGTGATAATCTCAATATCCTTTGCGGAGTAGCCCAAGGTGTCGAGGCACAGCAACTTCGCCAGTTTGTCTTTGTTAATTGCCGACGCGACGTCCTCATAGGATTGATCGAGATTCGCCTCAAAGCTCATTTGAGCACCAAACGCCCCAGCCACGCTAAAGCAGATTTTATATTCAGCCATCCCGCTTCGCCTCCTCCGTCTCAAAGAAAAACACGATGGGCTTTTCGTTTTCGATGATGTTGCCGTAGGCTACACCAACCTTGTAGATGTAGTTGCCGCGCAGTTTGCGAGGAATTTCTGCGATGTACGTCCGAAACAACTCTAACGGATTGGCTCGCTTATAGTGGTTGCACATCCGGCAAGAGGGCATGAGATTGGACAGGTCATCTGTCCCCTGTGCGAAATACCCGTTTTTCGGGATAAAATGGTCTACCTGCATATCGCAGAGCTTAATTTTTCTTCCGCAGTAAGCGCACCTCCCACCGTATTTTTGCCATACGGTCTCGCGCATCTTTTTGCTAAGTGCCATTCTTCATCGCCTCCAATGCCTTCTTCGCCGCCTCACGAGTCAGGAAAACGGTCTTGCCGATTTCCTCTGGATAAAACTCCCATGCTTCGCCGTTTTCGTCAGTCCCCTTCAGGAATACGGTTTTATAGCCGTCATACCATCCGATACGGTCTGCGTCATCCAAGGAAATTTCCCTGATCGGTTGCTCTGCGTAGTCTTTATCAATTCCCCAGAATAAAACTTGATCACCAAAGACAACCTCAAGCCAGTCCTTGCACGGCAGCGCCACCAGCCGACCGGCTCTGTCGGCCTCCATCAGCGCAACAATGCGCTTAAATGGAACACCCTTACTGATGGCCTCATCCTCAAAGGTCTTGTAATTGGCGCACATCGCAGGTTCCAGCCCCGTATCCTCGTATTGCATGAGCCTGCCACGCAGGACTGCATATGACCATGCTGCGGTATAAAGCAGGGCAAGCAGGCCTGTCGGCTCATCAGGGCCGTCCAGCAAAAGCTCACCCATCGCACAGTCTACGCCATCATCATCCTTTGGGAAGTCCAAGTCCGGCAGTAAAATTTTTGCGGCTTTACGGATAAAATCGCAGAGCCGGATGTCTGGGTAATCCGGGCCATCACCTCCGCCCCGCACCCACGTCTCGGAGTCTTTGATGTAAAACAGATTCAGTGCGGCATCAAGGTTGTTATCCGGGCAATTAGTTGTCAGTCTTTTCATCACATTTCCTCCGTCTTTTCAAACCTGATCTTCATTTGTGCTGGGCACAAGTCTACCTCCGGTCTGCGCTTTCCAGTCCATCTGAGACCGCCAGCTTGCCCGATGCACTTCCACCCGGCGGCCCGCAGACTTGCCCCGTTTTCCGTGTCCAGAATATAGGTCACAAGCCGTTTATAGCCCATAGCCCGTGCCGCCCTCCACGCCGCCGCATACAGCATGGAGCAGGCGTTGTGGGTTCCGTCTGTGCAAAGCCTGTTGACCTCCAACGTCCAGCCATCGTCCAGATGCCGGGACACTGGACGCCCCACAATGACAACGCCTACGATTTTCTCTCCATCGGACAGCCCAATGGAAAACTTGTGTCCCACCACAGGCCCGTGGTGCCGGTGGTACTGCTCAACGTAGGCATTGGCTTCTCGCAGTGTCATGGGACACACCTCAAGCATTTTCCACCTCCGGCACTTTCGGCAATGTCATCCACCGGGGCAGCTGCGCAAACAGTTCCTCCACCTCTTTTTCAAGTTCCATCATGCGGGTCTGCTGACGCTCGATCACGTCTGCCGCCTCCATCAGCACATGGCCCATATCTTCCAATGCTCCGTCCGGGGCGTCTTTCGCCCACTGCGCGTACCCACGCAGTTCATTCACGAGGTCTTGATCGGTCATATCCTTCACATCCCTTTCGTTCATTCTTCAAACCCTCCAAGCACTTCCTGCCCCGGAAGAACGCCGTCCTCCATCCACCAGTGGAATACGTCCACACCGGAGCGCCAAGAGTATGCCTCCATGCCCCGTTCAATCCGTATTATCAACATTTTGTCAAACGAACGAATCCACGCTGTCTTGATCTCTGGGTAGCGGGCAAATTCCATGATTCTGGTTTTGGATGCCATGGGGCAGCCAATGCAGCCCACCCGGCAAAATCCCTCGCAGTACAGCGGATTCATGGGTATTTTTTCTGCGCCTACGTAATCCCAAATATCTGCCGCTTGCCAGTCCACAATGGGGTTTACTACTCGCTTCCCCTTGAGCTGGCACGTTTCAAATAATCGGCGATCCTCGTCGTTATCGTTTGATAAGATCAGATTGCTTTATGGCTTAGACGCTAATACCTCTAAGCCGCCGCGGCGTTTCCTGGCCGTGGATTCCGCCCAGCGAACACCCGTAGCGATAAACCGATTCTTGCCTCCCCCCTCTTTAAGGACGGCGCAACAGTACCTCATCAGGCGTGTGGGCGGCATGAGCTTCTTTTGAATCAGTTTCCACATGGTCATGCGGGAGCCGTCCGGCTGGACGTGCTTGTCCACGTCGCACTTGATGCCCTTGCATTCCAGCCGATAAAACGTATCGTACACGTGCCGCACCGTCTCCGGTGCGTCTGCCGTGGTCAGGCTGTGCAATACCTCAAATGGGATGCCGCTGGCCCTTGCCAAATGCAACAGCACATCGCTGTCCTTCCCGCCGGAATATGTAATCACCAACGGCTGCCGGAATAGCCGCAGGCTCATGTCCGACGCCAGTTTCAGCCGCTCGATTGCGGTCTGCTCCAAGTCACTCATACGCTCCCTCCAATTCCCCGCCGCAGGCGGCGTAACCGGCAAGGTCAACGAAGCAATCGCCCGTTGCCCGGTTGCCCTGAATTCGTGCGATTTTCAGCAGCGCCATCATCATGGCAACGTCCTTCGCCGTAATCATGTGCCCGGTGTATACCGTCCAGTATTGCCCAATCAGGTCGAAACTGTCCTCTGGCGTTCCGTAGTCGGTTTCCCTTCCTCCGCACACGCACTGCTTGGCAGCGGCTAAAATCTCTTCGCGGGTCATTCCTCCACCTCCGCAAGCCAGAACGCCTTTCGGCACTCAGAGCATTTACGTCCTTCGCACTCTTTCCGCATTTTTTTGTAAACGTTGCAAGGGTCCAAAGTCAGACAGCCATCCGTTTCGCCAACATCTGCTCCCGGAAACAGCTTCAAAAACTCGCTCTGGCGGGTTTTGATGGGGTGCTCCTTTGCCCACTGTTCAGCGGCTTTCACCATCCCTTCACAATCATTCTTTTTGTATGCAGATATATATTTTTGAACCGTGCTGTCAGCCGCTCCTGCACGAAGCATCTGTTTAATTGCCTTTATGAACTTCACAGCATCCATCATTTTCCCTCCTATCAGACAGCGACCCGATCCATCAGGTCTGCCATAGTCACAATCGTTTCACCAACACGTTCCGCATATTCCGGGAAGTTCGATCTTGCTACCGCTGCCGCCATGGGCGGACAGACGGCGTTCCCGCATCGGGCTACCTGCTCGCTTTTCGGGTATGGGTTGCCCATGTAATCCCGGTCAATGATATAGTCAGGCGGGAACCCCATAGCGTTGTAAAGCTCCCGCGGAGAAAGCATTCGCAGTCCGATGTCGGCAATGTAGTAGTTCGTACCCGCGATTTCCAGCAGAATGATTTCGTCCTCACCAAGCGTGTATCCGCAGAATTTGTTCAGCAGTCTGCGAATTTCCTCCCAGTGCCCCGCCAAACGGTCTCCGCTGTGCATTTTGCTCAGATGGACTTTGCACAATGCAAACTCCCCGGCGCTGGTTGTTATTGTTTGGAGCGGCTCGTTGATCGCGTGGCCCAAATTGTCTCCCTTGAACTTTACCGCATGAACCGAAACCAACGCCTCACGGTCATGGCTCGTTACCGTGTGCATGGGGTCCTTTACATCCAGCGGCCTGCCGCCGGTGTAATACTCCACCAGATTCGCGCAGGTCAGGCCGTATCGGTTTGATGCGTCAATGGTGGGAATGGGACCTCCAAGCCCGGATGCCCGGACATTTTCCGTCTGCTCCGTGTGGTATTGAATGAGCGAGGGGGCCACGATACCGCCCGTATGCTTGGCAGTAATGGTTTTGTATGGGTCACGCACATCGGAGACGTGGCCGCCTCCTGCGTGGTTACACTCGGCCAGATACGGAGTCACAAGCAGCTGGTTCCCTGCGGTCGTCACGGTATGTACCGGATCGCCGGCGGGCGCTCCGACGCTGTTGCTGGTGTTTGTCACCGTGAACGGCGCCAACACCGGCTTGCAGAGGTTGTGCTTTCCGCTCCCGACCACCGTGGGCAGCGGTTCCTCGATGTCATGTACCCGCGGGGCCTGTCCCTTTCGTTCACCATATCCGGTCGGGACGATGTACGGCTGACCGCTCTTGATTGTGAACTTGTCCACGCCGCGGATGATACGCCGCATGGTGTTGTCTGCCAGAGGCCGTACCGCTTTCAAGCCGTACCGCTCCTTGATTTCCTCCTTGGTGTCGAAGATGGACGGGCAAGGCAGACTCCAGTCGATGATCTCCGCCGCGCTGCGCCACGGCTTCAGCCGTCCGCTTTTCACTGCTTCGCTGTCTCGCGGTGCATGGGTCGGTTCCGGCCACACAATAAGCTTCCCGTCACAGCGGGCAATCAGAACGAACCGCTTGCGGCTGGTCGGTGCGCCGTAGTCGGCGCCCACCAGCTCACGCCATTCGACCTCGTAGCCGAGATCCCGAAGCTGCCCGATGAACTTATGGAACGTAGTTCCGGCCAGCTTTTTCACCGGCTTCCCTTTTCGGACAGGCCCCCACGTCTGGAACTCTTCAACGTTTTCCAAAAAAATCACGCGAGGCCGTACCAGCGCCGCCCACCGCAGAGTAATCCACGCAAGCCCGCGGATTTTCTTATCCACCAGTGCCGCGCCCTTGGCCTTGGAGAAATGCTTACAGTCCGGAGAGAACCATGCTCCACCAACTTTTCTCCCCCTGCAAACGGTACGCGGGTCAATGTCCCACACAGACGCCTGGTAGTGCTCCGTATACGGGTGGTTTGTCTTGTGCATCAGGATTGCCGCCGGATCGTGGTTGATTGCCGCCGCAATGGTCACGCCAAGCCCGGTTTCAATGCCGGTGCTGGCCCCACCGCCGCCCGCGAAGTTGTCTACAAAAATTTCGCTGTCAAAGCTCTCCTGACCGGCGATTCCGGTTTGGTGCACACGAAGTTCTCGGTTCCCTCCGATTTTGGCGTTATCTCTCGCAAGGCTTACTGTTTCCATCATTCCACCTCCCCTTCCTCGTCCAATTCATTGAAATACTGGCTCCCGCAGTAGGGACAGCCCACCTCCCGGAACCGCTCAAAAAAGCAGTCCGGGCGCGGGTCAGATCTTTCTAAGATCAACGGGGCCTCAAATTCTTCCCCGCACGTTTCACAGCGATACATGGTTCTTTCCTTTCTTCGGCTGGTATACGTCCCCCCGGTCCCACGCCTTCGTGGCGCAGTTCAGACCGTGGTAACGCTTCGTTCTGCATCCGCAGGAGGTGCACGCCACGATGTAGTCAAGGGGCGGTGCCGCATCCTCGACCCGCTCCCCGCTGTCCAGTCCGCAGAGAGGGCAGGGTGGCAGCTTTTTCTTCCACCCTGCTCTCCGGTTCTCCCTGTTCACGGCGTACCGCCTCCCAGCATGACCTTTGCCAAAAGGATCGCCAGCAGCAGTAAAAAGCAGATCCCGCCAATCAGGGCGGATGTGTCCGCCCGCTCCCGCCGCCGCTGTTCCCGCGTCTTGCGGTTCCTCTCCGCCCGCCGCCGTTCCATCTCCCAGTAGGCTTCCTGTTCCCAGTAATCGTTGCTGTGCTTCATGTCCCGCTCCTTTCGTGTCTGGCCGTCCTTGTGGTTTCCCTCCGCAGTTTTCGTTTGCACCGACTTAGAAAATCCGCGTCCATGTGCATCTCCCGGCAAATGTCCGCCGGGGCTGTCCGGGCTTCCAGCAGTTCCCGCAGCTTCTGCATTTCCGCTTCCCGCAGAAGGGGCGGCCGCCCGCCGCGGCTGGTAGTCCGACCTCCGCCCGCGCAGTTCACGCATTCCGCATAGGGGCAATGGTTCAGGCAGTAGTCGATCTGGCTCTGCCGGTCATGGGTGCATATCTCGATCCGGTCTTTCCCGTCCGCGCTGTCCCAAGGCAGCACAGCCCGCACGATCACAGTTACGGTCTCCACCGGGCATATCTCCTTTCCGTTCATACCTCTCGCACGGTGATGTGCTTCATGTCCTGCATCAGTTTCACCTTCATGCGGTAGGTCTTGTCTTTTTTCGTGGAGGGGCCTTTTACGTCCTCCACCACCAGATGCCATGTTCCGTCTTTCCCCCGCTCCTCGTAGGAGAAGTCCGCCCGATACGTCACGGCGCGGCTTCGGTCGCCGTTTGCCGTGATGTAGCTTTCCTTCAGCGTGAATTGGGGTTGAAGCCGCAGGTCCCGGATAGCCCCGGCCTTGCTGAGCAGTACCAGCTCGTCATACCGGGTCGCCTCCTTGCGGCTGTCGAAAGTGTGCTCCGTTCCGTTGGGCAGGGTCCGGGCGGTGGGGTGGTTGTGGTGCTTGCGCTTGCCCTCCGCCGCCGCTTCCGCCTTTCCCTTCTCCTCCGTCACGAATTGAGCCATCACTCTGGCCGTCCGGTCGATCTGCTGGGCCTGCATCTGCTGTTGTACCTGCTTCCGGTAGCGCTCCGGCAGGCTGTTCAGATCCTCCAAACGAACGCTCATCGCTTTTCCTCCTGATACTTCGGGCAGTCCAAAACCTGCACCCGCTCCACCAGTCCGTCCCGCTCCATGCGGGATCTCCGCCGGACCTTCCAGCCGGGAACGTCCTCAAAGCGGACCTTTCCGCTCTTCTCGTCCACCCGGCTCCATTCGCATTGCCCATAGGCCAGTTTGCAGGACCAGCACTTGTGCAGGCTGTTGGAGGGGTCCTCCTTCTCCGCCTTCGTGCTGTATCTCCGCATACAGCTTGCCAGCGTAAAATTACCTGCCATCCCCATCGGCCTTTCCCCGGAGATAGGCCATCACCTCATCCCGGCTGCGCCGCTGGGGGCGTACCGCGTCCTTGAACCAGTCCGGCGGCTTCACCGCCTCGGCTTCCGGTTTCGCTTCCGCCGCCGGCAGTGCCTTTTTCTCAGGCGCCGCCAGCTTCTCCGGCTCCGGCCCGGTGCCGATGCGCTGTACCAGCGCCCGGACCTCTGCGGGCAGGGCGTTGATCTCCCGTTCCCGTGCGGAAATGGCCCGGTAGCTTCTCTGGAAGTTGCTGGATACTACGCTGTGCACCGTCTCCGTGTCCATCCGCGCCCATTCCCGCAGGGTGTTGGCGCTGCCCACGATCCGCTGTACCACCGTGGGAAACTTTTCAAATTCCTCCTCCGCGCCGTACAGTCCGTTACGGATGGCCTTTGCCACCAGCGCCCACGCCTCTGCCTCCGTCATTTCCGGTTTCGCCGTCAGCAGCCGCAGTTTGGCCTTTACCTGCCCGATGGTGGGCGGGAAGCCCTTTTCGTCGCTCTCGATCACGCTTTTCACCGCCGCCGCCACCAGCGCCACCTCGTCATGGGCAAACATATCCGCCCACAGCTTAATGGCGTTGCGCATATCCGGCCCGGTGGTGCTGCTGTAAAACCGGGGATAGGCCGCCGTCAGAATATCCATGATGATGCCTGTCTCCTGTCTGGTCATGTGCGGCCCTCCTCCGCGTCCATCTCAGCCGCCAGCTCCGTCCAGCTTTTCCGGGGCTTGTCCGTCCGGGAAGCCGCCGGGGAGGGCTTTCCCTTCCCGCCGTCCCGTCCCTCCCATGTGAGGAACTTCTGCTTCCAGTTCTTCACCGGGTTCCCCTTGCTGTCCCGCCATGAGCGGCCCTGCGCGTCCGGTGTATTGAAATACTCAAAGAACCGCCGTGGGTCCACCGTGCTCTGCCGGGACGCGGCGTAGGCTTCCACCTCTTCCAGCGTGGGCGGTACGAATTTCACCGCCGTCCGCTTTCCGCTCTTCGGTGCCTTTGGCTCACTGGGGGCACCGCCCCCAATATCTTCTGAACGTAGTGAAGAAGATATATCTTCTATATCTACTTCTACTTCTTTATCTTCTTCTGTTGCGTTACAAGGCGTTACTGTAACGTTACCCGTAACGTTACAGGCTGAAAGCCTCTTCCGCTCCCGGTGATTTGCCACACGCACTCGCGTCTGCTCCCTGATCCGATCCAGCCCATCCACGTTCTGGTATTCCTCCCAACCGGGAACGCACAGATACTCTTGATCTGTTGTGACCATGTGCAGTTCTTCAAAGACCTGCAACGCCAGCCGAATCGTGTTTTCCTCAAAACCAAGCTCGTCCGCAAGCATTTTGGTGGTGTAGGGGATGTTCTCCGTTAGAAAAATCATCCCTCCGGCATTGCACCGTCCCGCCATCGTCAGCAGCATGACCCAGATCAGAACGATGTTGTTCCCCTCCGGCAGTTTCCGCAGGTGCTTGATTTTGCGGTTGTCAAACATATCCGTTGTAATGCGGATCCACTGAACGTCGGCCATGGCTCACTCCTTTTCAGTCTCGCACACGATCTGGCACATATCCGCCAACTCGTCCCGGTCAGTGTCGGGTCCATCACAACCGAAAAGCGGGCATTCATCGCACTTGCCACCACTTTTTGCGGCCTCACACCACCGAATGAGCCGCGCAAACTCAGACTTCGTACAAACGATCCTCATAGCCATCCACCCTCCCTAAATCTGCGGTACATAATCGTAGGGTTCCTCCTCTTCGGGCTGTTCCCACGGCAAAACGGCGTCCTCCTGACTGTCAAGGGAACCCGCCTG
>ERZ1026860.1740-NODE-1740-length-10436-cov-3.380503_pt1 | contig 10436 bp, 8 predicted proteins | sample MGYA00380160_ERZ1026860 | MGnify/ENA primary metagenome ERZ1026860 (study PRJEB33269, sample SAMEA4719796) | human gut metagenome | biome: human-associated habitat; feature: organic feature; material: feces | place: Cameroon | collected 2013-10 ... | reverse complement strand
GATCGTTGTTGCGGCATATTCCTATATGGCTCTTGTTCCGATTATACAGCGACCCATAATAAAGCTTATCACAACCAAGCATGAGCGGCTTATCCGCATGGAATACGAACAGCGGGATGTTTCAAAGCTGACCCGAATTCTGTTCCCGATCGTTATCACATTTGTGGTCGGCATCGTTGCGCCGGGCGGTCTGCCGCTCATTGCCTGCCTGATGTTCGGAAATCTGCTTCGCGAATGCGGCGTTCTGAATGCACTTTCCGAAACGGCACAGAAGGTGCTTGCGAACCTTGTCACTCTCTTCCTCGGGCTTTCCATTGCAGCCACGATGAGCGCGGACAAATTCCTGCGCCCGCAGACGCTGCTTGTTCTGGGGCTTGGCCTTGTTGCATTCGTGTTTGACACGGTCGGCGGCGTTTTCTTTGCAAAATTCATCAATCTGTTTGCAAAGAAAAAGATAAATCCAATGATCGGTGCGGCAGGCATTTCCGCTTTTCCGATGTCTTCAAGGGTTGTTCACAAGCTTGGGCAGGAAGAGGATAATCAGAATTTTCTGCTTATGCACGCTGTCGGCGCAAATGTTTCCGGTCAGATTGCGTCCGTCATTGCCGGCGGCTTGATTCTCAGCATTTTCGGTTCCATGCTCGGTTGACGGAAAGGAGCGAATATTATGACGTTATTCAGCACAAATTCACTCGTTATGAACGGATTCTTTGATTTCAGCAAGGATGGTTTCGGCTTTGTCGATTCGCTTAAGGTCATGCTGCTCGGGCTTATCATCATCTTTGTTGTTACGGGCGTTTTGATTCTTTGCGTTGCCGCGCTCAACAAAATGAGCGCAAGGAGCAAGCGTTCCGCAGACAAAAGGAACGCGGGAAAGAATAAGTAAAATATATTTCCTGTTATTCTTGCAGCATACATCAATTCAATCGGAATAATCTCCCCTTGTTCATGCGAAAAACTCCGCCGTTTATGCGGAGTTTTCATTTTGTTTTTATAATTGCTTTAATAATCTCGGTTTTAATTCGGTGCGGTTTCGCGGCAGGTTCAGCCCGGTGCCGCCCCAATTTCGGCGGATTTAACCGAAACCTCTGCAAGCCTGCCACTCCGCGCTCCGTTATGCAAACTCGAAAACGAGGCAGCCGCGCCGCCCCGTTTTCGAAAGGAGTCATCTGATTATGCAAAAAAAGCACGGAACCCCGCCTCTTTTATCAGCCTTTTGCTTCATCACCGTTTTCGGAGGAGCTCCGGGCCGCACTCGAACCGTGCGACCCGAAAAAACCTCCGTTTTGGGGTTGAATAATGTCGATTTCGGTGATACAATCAATATAGGGTATAACGTAACGTTACAGTCAAGCCCTTTCAAAAAATTTTTTGGGCGCGCAATGTTTTCATGCCGAAAACATTCAGCCGCGGAAGGAGCCGCCGTGACAACAAAGGAATTTGCAAAGCTCTGCGGAGTTGAAAAGCGGACGCTGTTCTTTTATGATGAAATCGATTTGCTCAAGCCTGCGCGCATACTGCCCAACGGCTACCGTGAATACGATTTTTCGCAATTGCCGCGCATGGAATCCATCCGCCTGCTGCAATCGGCGGGGTTGAATCTTCGTGAAATCAAATCCATGCTGCTCTGCGAAAGCGGACATAATATCGACATTGTAAACGACTGCCGTCAGCGCGTCATGCAGCAAATGGCGGATATGCAGGCGGGACTTTGCTATATTGAGCGGAGAGTTGCCCTGCGCAAAAGTTATCTTGAGCACGCGCCCGGCGAGATTTTTACGGAAAACACGCCCGCACTGCCAATCTCCGCAATAAACGCCGATAATGCCGGCAGCAATCAGTCCCTCGGCATAAGTTACTTCTCCCTCGGTCATTATCTCGGGGTTGAAGAGGATGCCGAAGCCCTGCATCCGCGCCGTTTTTTTAAGCATTGCCGTTCGGAAACCGCCAATGCGTTCCTTCCCGCCGGGCAATATGCCTGCATGTTCCTGCACGAGGCGGACAATGAGCAGATTTTTTACCTCTCGCCGTGGGTAAAACGCTTTGTTGAGCTTGCGGAAGCAAAGGGTCTTTCCGTTGAACGCACTGTCTATGTTGAAGATTTGCCCGCTTGGCTGGTTGACGAACGCAGCAGCATGATTCTGCGTTTTGCGGCACGCATTGCGTCTTAGTCTGCAAAATATATCTTTGCGCGTAATATTTAATTTAAAGTAATTTATAAAATGAGGTTATAATCATGAAATCCGAATTCAAAAAGATTGCAATTATCTGTGCGAGCGAGCGTGAACTTGCTCCGTTTCTTCCGTTGATTGAAAACCCGACAATTTCCGAACGGGCAATGCTGCGCATTCACGAGGGCAGGCTGAACGGGTTTGAAGTCGCGGCGGTTTATTGCGGCGTTTGCAAAGTTAATGCCGCCGCAGCCGCACAAATCATGATAGACTGTTACGGTGCGGATACCGTCATCAGCGCGGGAGCCTCCGGCGGAATGGCGGAAGAGCTTCAACTGTTCGACACCGTTGTTGCAGCCGAAGCCTGTTATCACGATGTTCACGAACGTATTTTGACCGATTATCACCCGTTTATGAAAACACAGTTCTTCCCCGCCTCATCGGAGCTTGTTTCGGCAGCTAAAGCCGCAGCAAAACCCCTTGCCGAACGCGGACAGCGGATATTTTTCGGGCGCACCGCAACAGGTGAAGCGTTCATTGCCGACGAGGGACGTGCGGATATTAATTCCCGCCTTGCACCGCTTGCGGTTGATATGGAATCCGCTGCAATTGCTCATGTCTGCTATTTAAACGGCGTTCGCTGCATCGCGGTGCGCTGCATCACGGACACCGCAAAACACAGCGGCGTCGGCACATTTGAAGAAAACTGTGCCCGTGCTTCCGAAATTGCAAAGGATTTTGTTTGCGCAATGCTTAATGAGCTGTAATCAAAAGCTTTAGACCGCACGGGATTCGGAAAAGAGCCTGCTTTTTCGGCAGGCTCTTTAGTCTATGTTGTAGGAGGCATGAAGAAATATATTTTAAAATCAGTTTTTCTCTCTGACCGAGCCGGTGTTCGTTGTGTTCGGCTCGGAACTCGGCTCATCGCTCACCGTCGGTTCATCGCTCACCGTCGGTTCATCGCTCACCGTCGGTTCATCGCTCGCCGTCGGTGTGTTCGGGGCCGCTGTATTTTTTTGTCCGTTCGGATCGTTCGGAATCGGTGCATCCGCGCCGCCCGCCTCGGCGCTGCAAATTATCATCGCCTGCGCCTCGTTTTTTTCGTTCAATCGAACTGTCACAATGCTGCCGACTGCAAGTTTGTCCACCGAAACGAATCCCGTGCCGCTCGCAATATATGCACCCTCTGCAACGGTGAATTCAATCGCCGCTTCACCGTTTTCGGTGAAACTTATTTTGCTGCCGCCCGGGTTCATGCCCGAACCGGGATTCCCTTCCGGGGGATTTCCTTCCGGAGGATTGCCTTCGGGGGGATTGCCTTCACTCTGTTTGCCCGTATCGTTCCTATCGTTTGTATTTGTATCTTTCGCGCCGCTGTCGGCCGGTTCGGCGCCGTCATTATCCGAAATTTTAGCGTTGTTGTTCGGTGCGGCCGGAGCCGAACCGTCACGGCGGGATCCGTCATTCAGTCCGCCGGGAAATTGATTTTCGGTGCTTTCGATCGTCCCCGGCTGCAAAGTGTACTTTCCGTCGGCAATAACGGTGATAATTCCCGAAACCGTCTTTTCCTCGGTTGATTTTGAGCCGCAGCCCGCAAAGCAAAGCATTGAAACCGCCGCAATCACCGCCGTGAAAATGCACAGCACCCGCCGTCCGTGTTTTTTGTGTTCCTTTACCATTCGGTTCATCCTTTCCGTTTCCGTTATTCCTGCGGGAAAGCCCGTTTCGGTGCAAAAGCCGCTCTTCTCCGTCCCTGCTAATATTATATTGGTTATTTACAGCATTCGCAAGGCTTAATTTTGTCTATTTCCGCACGAATTGAATTTATCTTGCGGCATTGCCTCATTCTATATGGAAACAGCCTTGATTTTGCTGTATAATGTTTCAAATAAGGCACAATTCCGCCGCGCAGACGGATGCAACCGCATTGTGCCGTCGGGATGCACCGCCTCCCGCAAAAGCTGAATGCAAAGGTGGAAGTGAAAATGAAGAAACTTTTGATATACATGAAAAAGTTCCGAAAGGAATGCATTCTGGCTCCGCTTTTCAAACTTTTGGAAGCAACATTTGAGCTTTTTGTGCCGCTCATCGTTGCTGCAATTATTGACAACGGCATTGACGGCAAAAGCAAAAGCTTCATTATTAATATGGGGCTTTTGCTTCTGGCACTTGCGGCGGTCGGCCTGCTCTGTTCCGTAACGGCACAATTTTTCGCGGCAAAGGCTGCAATCGGCTTCTGCACCGACCTTCGCGCCGCTCTGCTGAAAAAAATCCAAAGTTTTTCCTATACCGTGCTTGATACTCTCGGCGTTTCCGGACTGATAACGCGCATGACAAGCGATATCAACCAGATTCAAACGGGCGTCAACCTTTCTCTGCGCCTGCTTCTGCGCTCCCCGTTTGTTGTTTTCGGTGCAATGATAATGGCGTTCACAATCGACACACGCTGCGCACTCATTTTTGCGGGCGTTATAGTGCTGCTTTGCGCCGTTGTTTTTTCGATCATGCTGGCATCCATCCCGAAATACCGAAAAGTTCAGGCGGAGTTGGACAGCGTGACCGGCACCGTGCGCGAAAACCTTGTGGGCGTTCGTGTTCTGCGTGCCTTTTGCCGTGAGGAAGAGCAGCTTCGAACATTTGACAGTCGAAGCGGAAAGCTCCTCGGTCTTCAAATCAACGCGGGCAAACTCTCCGCGCTGATGAACCCGCTCACACTGATAATTATCAACGCCGCTGTTATAATTCTTTTGCAAAGCGGTGCAATTCGAGTTAATTCCGGCTCTCTGACTCAGGGGCAGGTCGTTGCGCTGTATAATCTTATGGCACAAATTCTTGTTGAACTGATAAAAATGGCCAATTTGTTCATAACCATCACAAAATCCCTCGCCTGTGCTGACAGAGTTGCGGCAGTCATGCAGCTTGACAGCGGCGCGCACGGCGGCAATAAGCTGCCTGCGAACGATTCGCCCTGCGGAAGTGTGGAATTTAAAAACGTATCGTTCGAATACAAAAACGCCGGAGCGGAAGCTCTGTTCGACATAAGCTTTTTTGCAAAGCCCGGGCAGACCGTGGGCATTATCGGCGGCACCGGCAGCGGAAAAAGCACGCTTGTGAACCTTATTCCGAATTTTTACAGCGCAACAAAGGGGCAGGTGCTTATTGACGGCGTGAATGCGGATGAATACGACCGCGCCGCACTGCTCTCCGCAGTTTCCGTTGTTCCTCAAAAAGCAGTGCTTTTCGAGGGCACGATTCGCAGCAACCTTTTAATGGGCAACCCAAATGCCTCCGAAGCGGAGCTTTTCGCAGCATTGGAAACCGCTCAGGCGGCGGAAATCGTCCGCACAAAGCCGAACGGCATTGATGAACCCGTTTTGCGCGGCGGCAGCAATTTTTCCGGCGGGCAAAAACAAAGGCTGTCCATTGCGCGCGCTCTTGTTCACGGCGGAAGAATTTTGATTTTTGACGACAGTGCATCCGCTCTGGACTTTGCAACGGATGCAAAACTCCGCGCCGCAATTCGAAAGCTTTCCCCCGCGCCGACGACCTTCATAGTGTCCCAACGCGCGGCCTCGGTCATGTTTGCGGATTTCATAATCGTTCTGGATGAAGGGCGCGCCGTCGGACAGGGCACGCATGAAGAGCTTTTGCGCAATTGCGCTGTTTATCGTGAGATTTATGCCTCTCAGTTCCCGGACGAAGCGGCAAAGCTTAGCATTCCGAACAACACACCCGAAGGAGATGCGGCAAAATGAGCAAAAACGGTTTAAACAAAAAAGGAAAATCTGCGCACTCAGAAGAATTACGTTTTACACTCGATTCAGCGGGACGCGGCACCGCTGCGGAGCTTTTGCGCCGGCTGAAGCCTTATCGTTTTAAATTCGCGCTTTCACTCGGGCTTTCGCTCGTGTATGTGTTTTTAACGCTTCTGATCCCCGTTCTCGCCGGAAAAATTATTGACTGCATCATCGGCGCGGGAAGGGTTGACTTTGCCGAGATCTCACCGTTTTTGCTGAAACTCGGTGCAGCTGCGGCGGGAGCTGCACTTTCTCAATGGCTTGTGAGCCTTTGCAACAACAGCATAACCTACGGCTGCGTTCGCAATATCCGTGCAGAAGCATTCCGCCGCATTCAAAAACTGCCCCTCGCCTATTTCGATTCGCACCCGGCGGGCGAAACCGTGAGCCGTATGCTCAGCGATGCCGATCAGCTTGCGGACGGGCTTTTGATGGGCTTTTCCCAATTGTTCACGGGGATTATGACCATTATCGGCACACTCGTGTTCATGCTCACCGTCAACCCGCTGATAACCCTTGTTGTTGTTGCCGTAACGCCGCTTTCGCTTGCGGTCGCAAGCTTTATTTCCAAGCGAACCTACTCCATGTTCCGCAAACAAAGCGAGACCCGCGGAGAGCAAACTGCGCTGATCGATGAATTTATCGGCGAACAAAAGCTCATCCGTGCATTTTCGTACGAAGCCCGCGCAGAAGAACGCTTTAATGCAGTTAACGAGAAGCTGCAAAAGTTTTCCCTCCGCGCCGTATTCTTTTCCTCTCTCACAAATCCGTGTACGCGCTTTGTGAATGCCGTTATCTATGCAGGTGTTGCCGTTTCCGGCGCATTCTCCGTGCTTGCGGGCGGGCTGACCGTCGGCGGACTTTCCGCTTTTTTAAGCTATGCCAACCAATACACAAAGCCGTTCAACGAAATTTCCGGAGTCATTACGGAATTGCAGGGCGCGTTTGCCTGTGCGGCGCGGCTGTTTGAGCTTATCAACACCCCTGCGGAAGTCGATGCCGCCGCTGCGCCGAACCCTGCTCAACGCAATGAAAAGGCTGAAAGCACCGGCAATGTCAGCTTCCGCAATGTTTGTTTTTCCTACACGCCCGACACGGAGCTGATCCGCGATTTTTCGCTTGAGGTAAAAAGCGGAATGCGCGTTGCAATCGTCGGCCCGACGGGCTGCGGCAAAACGACGCTTATTAACCTGCTCATGCGTTTCTATGACGTTAACTCAGGTGAAATTCTTATTGACGGAGTGGAAACCCGTTCCATGCCCCGCCATGAGCTGCGCAAAAAATTCGGCATGGTTCTTCAGGAAACATGGCTTCAGGCGGGAACCGTTCGGCAAAACATCGCAATGGGCAGGCCGCAGGCAGCGGAAAACGAAATCATCGCCGCCGCAAAGGCCTGTCACGCGCACGGGTTCATAATGCGTCTTCCGAAAGGTTATGACACCGTACTTGACGAAGCGGGCGGCAGCCTTTCCCAAGGGCAAAAGCAGCTCCTCTGCATTGCGCGCGTTATGCTTTTGAATCCCCCGATGCTGATTCTTGACGAGGCTACCTCTTCCATTGATACGCGCACGGAGCTTCTCGTTCAGGATGCTTTTGCAAAGCTTATGCACGGCCGAACAAGCTTTATCGTTGCGCACAGGCTTTCAACCGTTCGTGAGGCGGATATTATCCTTGTTATGCGCAGCGGGCGCATAGTTGAAAGCGGAACTCATGATGAATTGCTCCGTGCCGACGGTTTTTATAAAAAACTTTACGAGAGTCAGTTTGCCCGCTGAAAATGATTGTTCCGCTTTTTTGCTTTTGATATTTTCGCCGCAGGCAGAATCATGTTTGCGGTGATTTTTCTTTTTGACGTTTTAATATCCCTTGAAATATCTCTGTTGTGCAGTTGATATATTTTATTAATGCCTTGTTTTTTGTTGTCAAATATCGGGTATATGTGTTATACTGGGAAGGAGCAAGGACAGCGCATTTGATTTTCTCCGCGTAATTTCGTGTTTACCGCCGAACAATCTTTCGGTTGTCCGCTCACGGCATTGTTTTTCCCCCGCTCGACGATTTCATGACAGGAGGTTAAATCTTATGAAATCAAAACGCAAATTTCTCATTTCAGCCCTTGCCGTTGTGCTTACGGCGGCATTGGCAGTCGGCGTGTTCTTCTTTTACAAGGCCTTTAAAAAGCGCATAGACCCGGAAGAGCGAATGATTCACAACACGCAGGAGCGCATTGAATATGCGCAGTCATGTTACAAAGAATTCAGCAAAAACCCGAACAAGACCTATACCGTTCTTGTCTCGCTCGACAGCGTCACAACGGAGGAGTTTACGCAGCTCTTCACCGGCTGCGGCGGCTTCACCCAGGTATACGACTGTATAACCGAAGGCGTTGACGACCCGATGTACGGCGGTTATCTCGACTGTGAAGGCAAAACGGCGGCGCAGCTTGCCGCCGAGTGTTATGCGGACACTTACGACAGCATCTGTTCCGAGTTGGACAGTTATGATCAGCAGGCTGCGGAAATCCGGGAGTCTTATATGTATGATGAGACTGTCGAGCCTTTTGTTACGCAGCCCCCCGTTGACACATTCGGCAAGGATATAGACACATCCGATATTAAAGTCCCCGGAAGCTCCTACAGCAGCGATGACACAGACTTCCAGCTGGCAGAAGACTTGGCTGACTTGCAGGAATTCCATGATAACTTTGTCATGCTGAAACAAGCAATGGAGCAAGGCAGGTATCGCATATACGGAGTTAAACTGACGCTGACAGGTGCGCAGGCTCAAGCACTGCTTCAATCGAACAAAGTCCGTTTGGTCGAGAAGCTGACGATTTTTCCTGAAAGCAGCCTCTCTCCGTTGGATCCCTCCGAGGAGAATTGGGATTAAGAATATGACTTTTCACACTTTTGCGGCAATCTATTGTTTATTGTCGTTCGCACGCAATTGCACTTTATCTATAGTGCGGCAGTCTGTTTGCGTCTAATGTGAAACCAAAGTGTCCGAATCACCGCAGGCAGAATCATGTCTGCGGCGTTTTTTTGAAGCACTTCTTTATGAATGCAAAACAACGGTTCCTTTGCATTCATAAAGAATCGAAATAATCAAAGCGGCTCATCCCGATTGCATTTTGCAATGTGTCGGGGCGAGCCGCTTTTTATGGTTTTTTTCGGATTTTGCCGCTAAGGCTTATTTTGCCTGTTTTGCCCTGCGAACCGCAAGAATTCTCTGCATTTCGTTATAAACGATCATATAGCCCTCGTCAACGCCCATGCCGGGTTTTGCAAGGATCTGAACGGGCTGGGTTGCCATTGCGCACTGGGTGCAAACCTGTGCGGAACGGTCGGTTTCGTTGCAGGTGCCGCCCTGGTATGCGCCGATGCCCTTTTCTTTGCAGTAAAGAACAGCCTCGATCGTGTTGTTGATGCCGCCGAGATCGGGAGTTTTTATCTGAACCATGTGACCCGCTTTGTTGTCGGCAAAGTACTTGATGTCCTCAAGAGTGTTGCACCATTCGTCCGCAACGATCTCAACGTTGATTCCGCGGTCGTCAAGTTCCTTGGTGATTGCTGCAAGCGCGCGCATCTGCTTTTCGCGGTCTTCAACATCCATGGGGCCTTCAATGCGGAGGTGGAAGGGCTTTGCGGCTTCTTCAAGGCGCGCCATGTAATCGGCCATTGCCTTGTAGTTATCGTTGCCGAATGCAGCACCGATCGTGCCGTATACGTCAATGTGGAAAATCGGGTTGTAATTTTCATCCGTGCGGAGCTGAAGCACGCGGTCACGCAGCCATGCAACATACTGTTCGAGCAGTTCGCCGTGTTCGCCGAGCTTGGTCTTAACGTTGTTGATAAGCGCATGGGGCAGAATCTGTGCCCCCTTGATAATCATTTTATCCGCATTGGTGTAGCGATCGTCACCAGACTGGGTGAAAATATCAATGGGCTTGTCGGAAATGGTGCAGCCGTATTCGTCCGCAACAACTTCGCACATCATTCTGCCGGTGGACCTTGCAACAGCGTCAAGAATCGCCTGAGTCATGCCGTAGCGAATTGCGGTGTGCAGACGTTTGCCGTCAACATGGATGGATTCGACCATTTCGGAAAGTGCGCGGAAATTGTCCGCCTCTTTGCCGACGAGTTCGGGCTTGATATATTTTTCGATAACGGGAATGAAGTCCTTTGCAAGGAAGAGGGGATCGCGTCCGCCGCAGCCGCTGTACTGAACGGCAGCGCAGTCGCCGTATGCAATCTGGCCGTCCTCAAGAACGAGCATCACGGAGATGGACTCACCGGGCTGACGAACGGAGGTAAAGCCGGGGGTTTTGGGTTCGCCGACGTATGCGGCACCGTCGCTTTTTGCGCCCGCTTTAATGGCGCGCTGATCGTCAAAATAGAAGCCTGTTCTGCCTGCGGAGCAGATAACATCGATAATTTTCATAAAAGTATCCTTTCAGTTCTTCAAAATT
>ERZ1026860.1739-NODE-1739-length-10451-cov-3.877260_pt1 | contig 10451 bp, 19 predicted proteins | sample MGYA00380160_ERZ1026860 | MGnify/ENA primary metagenome ERZ1026860 (study PRJEB33269, sample SAMEA4719796) | human gut metagenome | biome: human-associated habitat; feature: organic feature; material: feces | place: Cameroon | collected 2013-10 ... | reverse complement strand
ATCCTGAACACGGCTGAAAATGCCCTAATGACGGGGCTTCTAGCTGTTCAAGCACTGTTCGGGTTGTTCACGCAGAAACCATTTTATCAGGAATTAGCTTCGGTTTCTTAGCCACTCTAGTAAACAATTCGTTCCCGCATCGACAACAATACAACGTTACGCGCTGTTTTTTCTCCCATTTGTCGAGGGTTTTAACCGTCACGGGTTCGCCGTACCATTTGCAATATCTACACTTGATCATGTTTTCAAACCTCCATCGTGATTAACTCCGAATAAGGAAGGGTTTCAATCCACTTGCAAAAATCGCGCCATTCGTCCAACTTGTGGTTCTTTCTCGCGTGATACATATTCCGCAATACCTCATAATTCAGCGTCACCGTTCGCCGCTGGTTATAACTACTAGGCAAAAGCTGAATCATTTGCCACCAACAATCTTTGTCTTTGGTTGCAAGATAACAATCTCTTTCATGATTCATCGCTTCCAGCAGCATTTTCAGTACTGCCATAGATTTTCCAGACAAATATTCATGCGAAAAATCAGCAATTTCGAACTGTTTTGCGGCGATTTTGTGCATAGTTGAACAAGAATTTGCTACAGTTCCAACCTTGTATGTATCAAATTCTTTCCACCAATACAACGGGGCTACAATGTCCAGCGATACACCGATCATCCGCATAAACTTTCCGTGATCACTTCCCGCCTTTACAAGATTCTTCATCAGGTTCATGTCCCGTTTGCCAACAGACCAACATCCACCTTCTTTTGTGGCGAACAGCTTGAACCCACTGTCCGACTTGTCCCAACTGTTCATAGGATTTCGCATTCCGCGAATAGCAGCTTCCCAACCGTATACTTCAACGTTTTCGATCTTGATCATGTACAAACACCTTCTTATCAACGTTATACAAGAGATTCACTTTCCCCGTTTCGCGCAATTCAACACGCCTGTATATAAGTTCATCCATAAGTTTCAAAATTCCGTCGCGATTAAACAGCTTACACGTTTTCAAATAAACGCTGTTCTTTTCCAGCACTTCCCGCACGTCTAAAAGCGCTTTGGTATAGCCGCCGTTATAACTATCGATCACACGTAAAACCTTCCCCGGTTATTTACAACCCCTTCAATCCCTGCGTTCTGAATCATTCTTTCGCAAATTACGCAGGGCTTCGGGTCGAGGATTTCAGCGCCATTTTCGAACCCTGCAAGGTACAGCGTTCCCCCGATCATTTCAGTTCGTGCGGCTGAAATAATTGCGTTCTGTTCGGCGTGTACAGACAAACATTTTTCGTACTGTTCGCCGTGCGGAACGTCGTTTTCTTCCCGCCAGCACGAACCACGCGCCAAACAGTCAGAAACGCCCCTAGCAGCTCCGTTGTAACCCGTTGCGACTATTTCATCATGGTTTACAATAACCGCGCCGTACTGCCTTCTAAGGCACGTAGAACGCTTTGCAACGGCTCTAGCAATTCCCAAATAATACTTATCCTTGCTTAGACGCATTTTTCAAAAACTCCTTTATCTTTTCACGCGTTCGAACGCTCATTCTGATACCATTTTCAACCCTATAAATTACGTCTCTCGAAACTCCAACAGCTTTGGCAAACTCCGCGCTAGTCATTCCTAACACCCACCTAGCATCACGGATATTTAACCCGATCATTTTCACCCTTTCGGGCGAAAATTTTGAAAAAACATTTTCAGCCGGGTTTTTGATTTTTTTCAGGTCGTTTTCATCGACGAAATATAAGTATCCGATATGAGTGTATTTGCACGTACCTTTTCTAATACACTTATAAACTAGTGTTTTACTTATTCCGCACTTTTTCGCGGCATCCGTCACCCGCATCATTTTCTCGCTTTACCTCCCACATACAACACAACAGATTCCACACGAACGCCCGATCATGCGATTCATCCGTATCACCCCGCAACCATTTCAAGTAGTGGCGAACGGCTGAATCAATGTAACACCACGTCGGCAAACCCTTTTGCCAGTTGTTTTCACCGTACTTGTTCGCCCCCTCTTCGTACTGGATTGACGTTTCAAGCATCGTTTCGGCAAGATTCCATTTCCGAACGTTACTAAAGTGAATGATTGCGTCCGACAAATCGCGATAATCGCCCGTTTGGGCGAACATCGCAATGTCCCGGATTACAACATCATCCAAAATTTCCGCAATCACTTCCAGCGGCATTAAATCGCACCGCCCTTTTCCCTTTCTCATGTCCCTAACTGCCCCCGTGTCAAACTGCGTTCTTTCACCTGAATCTTTAATCACTTGTTACCCCACCTTTCATTATTTCGCCGTTCCAGATTTTCAATGAGCTTCAACTTGTCAAGCAACGTCATTTTCTTCCCACCCTTTCGCTTTCCCGCTTGCCCTCATAATACTTTCGCCACGCCATCCAGTTATACAAATGCGCCAACACCATTCCCAAACCGATAAACCCCAACGCCGCCCAAATGCTCATTGTCTTTCCCTTTCTACCCTCGTAACCTCCGGGGCGGGTTGTTGGTTATTTAACAACGCACGTTTCGCACAAAACATCATCGATTTTTCGCAGGCTATAAAACGGTCTGCCCGCTCTGTTTTCGCTTTCTATTGCGGTTTTCAGCGCATCAAATTCGCTGTCTGTGGTGTATACGCACCTTCCATTTACTTCCAGTTGCGCAACCAACCCTTCAAAATGCTGTGCATACGTGAATCTTGCCATGATGCTTTCATCCTTTCTGCCGGGGATTAACCGCCCCGGCGCGGTTTATAACTTACTTGTGGATTTGAACGCTCATATCGACTTCTTCAACAGACCTAATCAACACCTTGAAACGCTTGAACGAAAATTTGTTTCCTGCTTCTGATTTTACAATCGAAATCGCTTCTTTTTCGCTGTTTGCATTAACAGTATCAATGCAATCGTAATTGTATTTTCCGCATCTGCTGGACGTTTGAACTGTATACTTGATTTTGAAGTTCTTCATGATATTTACCGCCTTTCCTTAACCTTGTGCCATTATTATACACAATGCCATTCAAAATGGCAATAGGCAAGTTAGACAAACTTTGACATCAGTTTTTGACATAAACGCCAACTAGCTTTCCGTTCACCCTGCGTCTGGATACTTCCAAATCAAGCCGTTTGCAAATCTCTTTCGAAAAGTTGGCAAGCGTCATTTCCACAAACCCATTCTCCGCACAAAATACCCGATACGCCTTGTGAATGTCCTTTGTCGGCTGATTCACGATCTCGAAATCTTTTTCCTGTAGGAACAAAAGAATCGGGTTGTTCTGAATCTCATAATCTTTCAGTTCCTTTTCAACCTTCCCCGAAGTTGTAAAGTCTCGACGTTTGATCACCCGGCGCAAACCTTCGATTCCGATTCGAATCAGATATTTCATAACGGATTCGTCGCGCAATTTGTAAGTAATATACGGGTCGAAATCCGGGTCATCTTTGGAAAATCGCGCGTTGAATGGAATGATTACCAATCGACGCAATACCGCGCCCGTCTTATCTTTCATTCGCGGAATGTCGTTCGCGCTGAACAAAAGTTTTACAGTCGGCTTCATAAAAAACACATTCGGGTCATTTTTGATCTCCGCTTTAACCTGATTGCCCGAAACAAGTTTTTTGAAATTTGCAACCGAACGCCCCTGTAAAAAATCGTCTGAAATATCGTCGCCGATATTCGCCAGCTTTCCCGCCATCGTCGCGACTGAAAATCTTTCGTCCAGTTCTGCCAAATCCAGCGCCGAATAATTACCCTCCCCCAGAACGTTCTTGATCATGTCCAAAAACGTTGATTTACCGTTGGATTTATCGCCCGTCAAAACGAACGCTTTTGATAGCTCGTTACGGCGATAGAAGCAATAGCCAATACATTCTTCAAGCAATGCTCGAATTTGTGGGTCATTGCAAGCCAACTTGTTCAGCGTTTTGTCTGCAATCTCCGAATAAGCGTTGCCGTCATAGTCCCACGGAATTTTGTTCGTTATGACTTGCTCCGGGTCAAACTCTTTCATTTCTCCCGTTACAATGTCAAACAGCCCATTTTTGAACGCAATCAAATTTGCCGCCGCGCTATCAATATGTTCCGTGCAAATAATGTCCAGATACTTCAGGACTTCCGTTCTTTGTGCCGTCTTCAGCGTCGGAATATATTTAACCATCGCGCATTCAATTTCCCGCGAACCCGGAATATATACCCCATCCCTGTAAACGTGCAAAACCCCGTTAATTCGCTTTATTTTGTCGTTGTTCTTCAGAAATTGGGCGAAATTATTGTGCAAAAAGCGCTTCCCGTCGTAAAACGTATCTTTGGGGAATGCTTCATCCCGCATAATAATTTCAAGTTCATCTTCCGACAACGGTTCTTTCAGGATATATTTATTGATTATCCGCAAACATTCGCGGCTTTCATCCTGCGAAAATCCTGCCGTTGTAAGCGTCAGAATATACGAAAACAACGTACTGTTACGCCCGTCACCCTCGCCCAGCTCCATCAAATTAACGTCCGTCTTAACCGGATACAGCCATTTTGGAAGCGGTTGCGGCTCTTCACAATCCCATTCAACAAACCGTTCTTCCCCGTCTATTTTGATTTGTTGGGTTGAATTGTGCTTTCCGATCTTAATATCACCGATCAACCCACACGCCAATTTAGCGCCCGTTCTGCACGTCTCAACGCCCGAATTTTTGAACAAGAAATGCTTCCCTCTGGATGTTTGACGAACGATACAATCAAGCTGTAAATCCTCGACGATGTTCATCAGAATTTCAGCTTGTTCGCCGTTATCAATGTCAATAACGATTACGTCATCGGCAAGGATTCCGGCGTATTCCCGTTCTTTCTGCCCCTGTTCCAGCGTCAAAAGCTCCGCGCCATCCTTAAATTTGATCGTCGGAACTTTTCCGTTTGTCGGAACATAGCCTTTATACAGCTTCACGCGAACCCCTCCCATTAGTAGCACAATAACTACATTTCGTTGAATTGCCCCGGCGTAAATTATCTCCGCGAACCTCTATAATCCTTTCGCACATATGACATTTACACTTCCAAAAGGCGCGTTTTTTAGCGTCCGTTCTGTTTGCCATGCCGATTACAATCAGTTCCCCAAAAGTCTTCCCGGTCATGTCTTTTACGTACACCCGAACCCCTCCAATCTCTTTTTGGCAAGGTCAATATACCAGCGCTTGTCTAACTCTTTTGGGCATTTAACCCCGTTTACGTCTCCGTTCCAAAAGAAGCAGTGTTCCGGGGAATTCTCCACCTTTGCGGGTCTGCCCGTCGTGCCGTGAATCTTGATCAAACCGCCGTCAGAATGTCGCCTTGATGCGAAAACCCGAACGCATTTTTCTTTTATCGGAACGCCGCTTATCATGTCCCCGTGCATCAGGGTTTCATATTTGCCCGAAATCTTTTTCACCTGCTGGAACTCCTTTAATTCGTCGCAGTTTGAAATAGTAATTTCAACGGGGATTCCCTTAACCATAAAATCAACCATCGCTTTATTGACGATCGGCAAATCATAGTCAAGTTCGCCCAGCTTTTTCACGTATGCGCCTTTGCTCTTGTAATGCCCGTCCACATCGACAACCACATAATTATTCACGTCCTTTTGGTAAATCTTCCTGTATTCGTCGAATTCGAGGGTTAGCCCGGTTCTTTCTTCCCATTCGTGCGCCACATCGTCGATCTTGTAAAACGCTTCGTCAGAACCGTTTGGAAGTTTCACCAACACGCCGTCCGTGTTACTTTGGATAATTTCGCAGTACGGTTCTAAATGCTCGATCAAATCCAAAAGTAACAGTTGTCCGTATACGCAAACATTATTCGCCATCAGCGGGTCATAAAGGTTATTGTTCTTATCCTTCATTGCGCCGTATGTACCATTCAAAACCAGCTTCAGCGCCGCTTGTAACGGGTTCTTTTCGTGCTTATACATAATTCGTAAATCCCTTATTTCTGTATATTTATACGGATTGCAGGAACGCGAATGTAGGTTGTAACGAATCATCAAAGACGGATAAAGGCTTGCAACGTCCATGTTCAAATAGAACCCTTCGCCCGAATAGTTTTCGCGTGCTCCGTGAACGCCACCCCAGCCGAACACGTGCGGAACTCCCGCCACGTCAATTTCAAGTTGCATCTTCTTTGATTTTTCGTCTTCGGGGTCAACCCTGTACTTTCTGTTCCTCCGATCTTTATACCAGTCCACCACCGCCGAATATTTCTTAATCTGCATCGTCGGGGGGAACGAAATTTCAAATTCATCGTTGTATGTCGTTTTCTTTGCTTCCAGAATTTCGGCGGCAAGCTGAACTTTGGTTCTGGAAATGTTTGAAAGCGGCATATTATACATTTTCAACAAACCAAATTGCGCGTCGAAATCTGCTTTTCGTCGCAGGAAAACTTCAATGGTTTGTTCCACGTCGTGCCGACAATATTTTATAGTTTCTGCTATCTCTGCCGGGGTCAACTTTCGGTTAATGTTAAACGGAATTGACGTTTCCCGAATGTCATTTCCCATGAATCCCTCGAAAACCTTCAATCCCCGGTCGATATTCTGCATTACGTCATAATTATTCAGCGGAAACGCCCGTAACAAAGTTGAAAATTGCCAACCAGGTTGATCGTCAACAATGATAAAATCGTTGATTTCTTTGGGGTCGAATCCGCACAAAATCCCCTTCAAAATCCACTGGTCATAGTGTCGGGAATTAAAGCCCGTCCAAATGTCGTTTTTGTGTGCCTTGTAAAAATCCTCTAGTTGGTTTTTATCGTTTACGATCACCGTTTCTTTTTGCGCTTGCATATCAATAAATACCACAAGCCAATCAAACTTAAAAACTTCGAAATCATAGAAAATCAAGGTTTATACTCCTTTCTAAAAGATTTTTACCGGGGACGGTTTTACCCGTCCCCGCCATTTATAATGGTCTTTAGCCCGCGTAAACTTCCTTGATCTTGTAACGGGGATAGCCCTTCGATTCCGTGAACGAAAGCAGGAATTCGAGCTTGTCCTTGTCCGTCGCTTCGAACACGTCCAAAATCATGTCGTTATAGTGTGCATAATTGCCATCAAAGTTAATTTCAACGCCAGTATCAAGCGAACGCAAGAATGAATTTACAATGCTGATTTGGAAGGGCTGCGTTACAACCTGATTCATGAACAAGCAAGATTTCTTAAATTCACCTTCGAGAATTCGGAACTGAACCGCCACCATAGGCGCACCGCTTTTAGATTCCTTCAGTTCCATCTTTTCAATCTTTACTTCATATTCGCCAACGGGGATTTCCTTATATTCACCGCCGCCGTTCTGCTCGACTTCCTTAACCTCTTCAGCCATTTTCGCGCCGTCGATCTGTTCATTCCATTTGTCAAAAATGCTCATGTTAGTTATCCTCCATAATTTTTTCAAGCTCGTTAATCAGTGCTTCCCGTCCAAGGTCATAGCACACCATCGCAAACGCATCTACAAGTTCTTCGTCCTTATCCGCGTCTTCGATAAGGTCAAACGCCGCAACCGCTCGAATTCGCTTTACGTCTTCGGCGCTCAAATCTTCAGGATACGGAAGCAACTTATTCGCCAGCTTCAAACTATCCATAAAACCCCGTTCTTCCAGCATCTTGATAATCTCTTTCACTTCAATTTTCCTCCGCAAATCTAACCAGTTCATAACGTCCGATAACCTTTTTAAGCGGCATTGTTGCCCCTGTCAGCGCCGCAAAAGCATCAAGGGCAACTTTCCCACAAACCACCGTATCAGTGATACAGACGGCTTTTGCTTCGCCTTTACGCGTATCGCACAATACTTCATCGCCTTTATGCAACGTCGGCGCGGCGTTTGGGACTTCAAACATACAGATGTTTCCGTTTCCGATATGTTTCACGATAACGATTCGGGTTGCACCAGCTTTCCCAAAGGTTTCCAAAAGTCTAACCATTTCTTCGGGCTTCAGCTTCATTATCTTTCCCTCCTAGTTCTGCGCTGTCTGCGCGGTTCTTCCTGTTTGGGCGGCTCAGGTGGTTCGCCTGTGTTCGGGTCTGCTTTGCCTTGTCCGGGTTCGTCTCCCGCCCCTTCGGGTTCGTGCCATTCCGTTTTCGGGGCTTCCTTTGATACAGGCGCTTCCTTCGGTCGATTGTCATAATCTCCGATAGGCGTATCGAGTTCGTAGTAAGCGCGTACAGCATTATCAACCTTTTTCAAATCGTTGTCTATCTCGCTACTGTTAAACATTCCAATAGGGCTTTTAACAGTATCGTTGCCGTTATTCTGCGTGCTGAACGAATACTTTCCGTCTTGAACCTTAGTTTTCAAAACGATCGTAAACAGCCCTTCAACCGTAATTTTTTCATCCAGCAGCTTCCCGATAGTCTTGATCTTTTCGCGCCCGTTTACGTCCGTATCAATATGCGATAGGAAATAAACAACCTTGTCATACGGAAGCTCTGTAACCATCGTGATAAGCTCCCAAAAGTTCTTTGCAATCTCCGTGAACTTATCATAGCCGCGTTCGTCTGAGCGTCTCATATACTCGTTCGCCATCAGGTATTGGCAATCGTCAATAACTGCAACCGGGGTTTCAAGCTCTTTCAAGCCCTTCTTGATCTGCCTGTAACTATCCCCCGTAACTTCATGTGCGAATTTCCCCTTGAACGGAAGCGGCTTTCCAGCAACGTTGAAATACGTCACTTCCCCCCTTTCGAAATTGCGCAAACTAGCGCTTTTTCCCGTTCCAGATTCACCAATGATCAAAACCGCCTGTCCCATTAATCAACCTTCCTTTCTATTCATCCCCCGCCCCGAAAGGGGCGGGTTCGTTGTCACTTCTTCGGGACGTAAACGATAATCGTTTTCGTCGTGCCGTTGTAACTACCGGCTTTGGTCTTACAATTCGCGTAATTGCGTTTGTAGTCCCCGTAGAACATCTCTATTTCATCGCAGTCGATCGAGTTTTCAATTTCTTTCTGTTCGCGGTAACAGCAGGAACAAACCCCGTACTTTTCCCAATAAGCAATCTTCTTTTCGCGTTCTTCGGTCTTTCCGAAGAGTTCCTTCATTTCCGTATGTCCGTATGCCCGCAAGAGAAATTGACGTAGTACTTCATGATTCAAATCCTCGATTCATTTATTTCGTTCCCCCCGGAACACTTGTAATTATAGCCATTTTTAATGGCATTGTCTATTGACGCATTACACAAAGTTTTGCTTATTTTATTGTCATGTTTTGCCGTTCCTCCAAGTGACAACCGGGGACGGGCAACCCGTTTTTAAGCGCCGCTTTGATCTTTGATTTATTGGGTTCGGGGTCTTTGTAGGTCAAATAATCGTCGGATACTTCCAACATCAATTCCATATCATCCACAACCACCGCTTCAGACTTCCGATAGCTAACACTAACCCGCGCCGTTTGGAATTTCCTGCCGTCAAGCACGTTCTTAACGTATTCCGTCAAACTGTCAGCTTTACGTTCATCAGTCTTTCGACGATCTGCAAGGGCTTTTTCCTCTGCCTTGATTGCGTCCGCTTCAGACTTCAAATTTTTAATCCATAGTAGGATGTTTTCAATCTTCTTTTCCCGCTCCATGTGCAACGCGTCAAGGCGCTTTTCATCAATGATTTCACCCGTTTCAGGGTCAACGCAATTCATGATTTCGTATTCAATATCATACAGATTCATTGCTTTTTCCTTTCTCTTTCAAGCTCTGTTCCCATTCAATCATGTCGGGACGGGGCACAAAATTAACAAGGTCTTCAGTTGCCAAACATTCAGCGCATCTATCACAACTCAATTTGTTTTTGGTATATTTACAAGCCATACAACCGTAAACGTACCCCGCCCGTTTCACCTCGTCAGGATTGGAACGGGCAAAACGAATTGTTTCCCACATTGCGACGTGTTCAAACGTATATCTGCAATATGTCAGTTTCCCGAAACACATTGTATATTTACACGTTGCGCACGATTCCCCGCCGCATTCCTTCGAATCCCCTTTGCGATAGCTTCCATAGGGATTTTCTTTCGTGCCGTACTTCACACTTCGTCCCAACCCTTTTTATCAATGTAAATCTTTGTCGCGTCAACGGGTCTATTCTGATTCAGCAGGGCGATAAACTTTTGGAAATCCTCGAACCCGTCAGGGTAAAGCAACCACCCAAAACCGCCCGCATCGTCGATCTTTACCAAATTCCACAACTGCAAATCAGACGGTTTGCCTTTTGGGGCTTTAAGCTCCACCCCGACGAAATAGCCGTGACAACACACAAGCAAATCGGGAATTCCCGAGCGCTGTAAACCGCCGCCCCACGTCTTCAGCGTCCAACAGCCTTGATCTTTCAAAAACTTCTTAACCCTGTTTTCAAAGTTCTTTTCAGCCGCCACAAATCAACACTTCTTTCTTACTCTTTAATTACTCTTTAATTACTCTTTAATCCGCTTCTAAA
>ERZ1026860.1738-NODE-1738-length-10463-cov-3.868851_pt1 | contig 10463 bp, 12 predicted proteins | sample MGYA00380160_ERZ1026860 | MGnify/ENA primary metagenome ERZ1026860 (study PRJEB33269, sample SAMEA4719796) | human gut metagenome | biome: human-associated habitat; feature: organic feature; material: feces | place: Cameroon | collected 2013-10 ... | reverse complement strand
CCCGCCGCGCCGCCGAAGCCGAAAAACGCGGCGAAATCGAAATGATTGGCGGCGACGCCTCGCACGCGTGGTTTTCGGTGTTTGTGCCGACGTACGGCTGGGTTGACCTTGACCCCACGAACAATATGTACATGCAAACCGAACACCTGACCGTCGGCTGGGGGCGCGATTTCGACGACATGAGCCCCGTAAAAGGGCTGATGACGGGCGGCGGATCGCATACCGTCAAAGTCGACGTCAGCGTCCGCTCGGCATAGCAGGTAGGCAAATTTTACCTATCAACATATTGAAAAAGCTTGATTTTTTGGTTTTACATTTTCCTTTTTCCGTGATATGATAAATGAAAATCGGGATTTTGTCCGCCCTTTATCGGAAAGGAAACAACAATGCGAACAATGCCTTACAATCTGAACGGCTCGGCGTCGGCGGTCATATCGTCCGCCATCAGCACGTCGGCGGCTTTATCGACTTTGTTCGACAAAAATTCGGTCGCGCTTTCGACGGGAAAAAAAATCAACGTATCGACAGACAATTCGACCCTTTATTGCAAAGACGTGCGCCTGTCCGAACGCGCCGCGGGATTGAACAGCGTCGTCGACGGATTGTCAAACACCCTTTCCCTGCTGAACACTTCGGGCAAGACACTCGATTCGCTCAAGGATTTTCTGGCGCAAGCCAAAGCGTTGGGCAATTCCGCCCTTGACAATGAAAACTATCTGTCGCCGATTGTCGGCAAAGGCTTGAAAGTCAAGGATTCCACGCCGCTGTCCAAATTGCCGCACATGCAGACGGGCGACAAAATCATCCTGCGCACGGGCAAAGCCGACGAAATGGAATCCTCGGTCAATATGACGCGCGACACGACGCTGAACGATTTGGGATTGAACATCGGCGAAAAATTCAACATCAAAGTCGGCGAAAACGATTGGATAAGCTTGGAAATCACGGATTTGGACGTGAAAGTTGCGGACTTTTTGGGACAAATCACGGAAAAACTGGGTGCGGACAAATTTTCCGCAGAAATTGCGGACGGAAAGCTGACGATTAAAACGCTTGACCGCAGTCCGATTATCCTGCAGGACGACGCGGACGCCACGGCGGCGAAAGCCATGGGCTTTGATTTGTCGACGACGCACATCATCGAATCCCAAGCCGACTGGACGGTTAAAAATCTGGCGGACGAAATCGGCAAAATCGACAATATGACCGCTTTCGTCAACGACAAGGGCTATCTGGAAATCACGTCGATTTACGGGGATTCGCTTTCCATCGCCGACTTGAAGGGCAGAATGGGCGATTCGTTCGGAATCACGGGCGTTTCGGACGACAGCGAAAACAAGCATAAAACATACGCCGAACGTTACAACGAGCTGTTGAAACAAATCGACAATCTGGTCAACGACGCGTCGTTCAACGGCTTGAACCTGCTGCAGGGCGACAAAGTCCGCGCCATTTTCAGCGAAGACGGCACCGATTTCCGCACCATCAAAGGCGTCAAAACGGATTCCGAATCTTTGGGATTGACGCCCGCCGTCGGCGACTGGCAGACGGACGCGGACGTCAAGGCGGTTTTGGAACAAATCGAACACGCGGAAAACATCCTGAAATCGGCGGCGGACAAATTCGACCGCGCGTCTTATATGATTCAGTCGCGCAGTTCTTATATGGAAGTGCTGTCGGTTACTTTTGACAACGGCGCGGCAAGCTTGACGGGGGCGAATTTGGAACAAACCTCGATGGAACAAATCGCCATCAACACACAAAAACAGTTGATAAATCAAGTCGTCGGCCTTACTTTGGAAGCCAGCGGCAGTATTCTGTCCCTTTTCTAAACAGGAGCTTTGAATGCCTTTAAAAATCGAATTGAAACCGAACGAACGGCTGATTGTCGGCAACGCGCTGATTACGAACGACAGGGAACGCACCCGTTTGTATATCGACGGCAACGTCCCCATCTTGCGCGAAAAATACATCTTGACCGAAGAACAGGCGGACACGCCGTGCAAAAAGGTTTATTACGTTTTGCAAAAAATGTATCTGGCAAAAGACCCGAAAATCCTGCATCCCGAATACTTCGCCCTCATTCGGGAACTGACGGCGGCGGCGCCCAGCTTCACCCTTGACATCGACATGGTGAACAGCGACATTCTGGGCGGCGATTACTACGGCGCGCTGAAAAGAATGATGAAAATCATTGACAAAGAAACCGCCTTGCTGGACAACGCTTTGAAAAAATAAAACTTTGGGACGGCGTGATGCCGTCCTTTTTGTTTTCCCAAAAAAAAGCTTTAATTTCCGCCGAAAAACAGTATAGTGGGAAACAGCAAAAAAGAGTCTTGAAATCATAAGGAGCGAAAAAAATGCGCTTGTATTGTTCCGTGTGCGGCGAAGCCTACCCTCTGGAAACCCAAGAGCTTTGCTGTCCCGACAGCACGGATAAAGGTGTTCATCCGTTAATCAAACAGGAAGAAGGCGAAGAACTGGAACGCGTCTTTCCCGCCATTTTAACCAAACGCTGGAACGACGGAAAAATCTCGTTCAGCGTTTTTCGCGAATTTATGGCAAGCTATCAGCTGGCAAACGCGCACGGAAAAGCGTCGTGGTGGGTTGACCGCGTCATCGCTTTGTCGAACGCCTGCGAACGCCTGACGGGACGCGGCTTTGTCCGCACGCCTGAAATTCAAGCCGACGAATTGGCGCAAGCCATCGATTTGCCCGCGGGGTCGTTGTTCATCAAAAACGAAACGCTGCAGTTGACGGGATCGCACAAATCCCGCCATTTGGCCGGAATTATCATGCATTTGGAAACGTTGCGCGAAATCGAAGGGGCTTCTGCCGAAAAGAAAACGCTGGCGACCGTCGGACACGGCAGCACCGCCGTTGCCGCCGCCGCTTTGGCAAGCGCCGCCGGTTACAAGCTGTATGTTTTTCTGCCCGATTCCGCAAAAGACGAAACAATCGCCCTGCTGACCAACCTCGGGGCTTTTGTCGTCAAAGCGGGCGACAAAGAATCCGTTCACGCCTGCTATGCCGCCGCTTTGAAAAAATTCGGCTGGATTCCGTTTATGACCTGCGGACGCGACATTTGGTCGGCGGTTGAAGGGGCGGAAACGCTTGAATACGAATTTCTGTTCAATCAATATCTGACGGACGCGCCTTTGGACGTGCAAGTCGTTCAGGTCGGCTGCGGCGGCATGGCAAACGCCGTTGCGTCGGCAAACGCGCTGTTCAAACGGCTGGATGTCATCCGCAAACTGCCGCGTCTGTACACGTGTCAAACGACGGGCTGCTACCCGCTGGCGCAAAGCTATTTTTCCGTCCTGCGCGAAATGGGGCGCGACGGCGTCGTTACGCTGTCCCCCGAACTCGCCATGCAGTTGGAAGGCGAATTCGACGCTCAAACCGTTCTGGAAAACAATCTGGGACAGATTAAAATGACGGCGAGCTTGATTACGGAAATGTATCCGAAAATCAAAGACGACGTCGAAGCCGTTTTGAAACGGGTCGGTGAAAACCGCAACGACTTTTTCAAACCGTGGGCGAATGAAATTCCGAACAGCGTTGCGACGGGTATTTTGGACGATACGACATACGACGGATTGGAAATTGTCCGCGCCATGCTGGTTTCCGGCGGTCTGCCGCTGATTGTCGACGAAGAGTCCTTGCAAAAAGCGTACGAATTGGCAAAAACGCACACTGCCGTCAACACTTATGCGTCGGGCAGCGCCGGATTGGCGGGACTGCGTTATCTGGTCAAAAACAAACTGGTCCAGCAAGGCGAACGGTGCGGATTGCTGTTTACGGGCGTCGGCGAACACAAATGCGATTTGCCGATTGTTGCCGAACGCGTTTTGACGGTCAATTCCGCCGACGGAATTTCAGCGCTTGTCGCCTGAGTTAAAAAGGAGCCAATAGGCTCCTTTTTTTATGACGACTCCGCACAAAGTCTCGGATTTAAACTTTTTCTTAACGAAAAGTTGCTTTTTGGCAAAAAAAATCTTACACTGTAAAAAAGAGTTGAGAAGGAGCGTTTTATGGATATTTCCGATATGGCTCAGCAAGTTGTCGCGGCGCAAATGCAAATGATTCAGCAATCCGTTGCCATGGCTTCATTGAAAAACACCCTGAACCAACAGCAACAACTGGTGAATATGGTCGCCGAAAATGCCGCTCCGGCACCGACCGCCGCGGACGGTCGCGGCGCGGTTTTGGATATTCTGGTTTAAATCCTTGTTTAAGAATCAAAAAGCCTGCCGTTCGGCAGGCTTTTTGTTGATTATCCGTATCGGCGCAACAAAGCGACCAGTTCCTCGATTTGTTCGTCGCGTCTGGCGGCGGACAGTTTCTTTGCCTTGCCGTGCAGCAAATCGGTCAACAGCGCCGTTTCCATGCCCTTGACGGCGGCGCGAACCGCGCGCAACTGGGTTAAAACCTCGGTTGTTTCGCGTTTGTCGGAAATCATTTTCTTGATTCCTTCGATTTGTCCCGAAATACGATTCAATCGGGTCTGCAGTTCGCCCGCTGTCGATGAAACATATTCGACCATTTTTTATTCCTTTAACGCTGTTTCTGAGCCGCGGCAACAAGGACGGGATTGACTTTCGCCTGCCCCTGCGTTTGCCCTTTGGCTTTGTTTTTGTTCATCCCCAGCTCGTCGGTCAGCACTTCCAGTTCGTCGACAAAGCCCTTGATGACGTTCAAGCCTTTCTTCCAAAAATCGGATTTGGAAGCGTCCAATCCGAACGGCTTGAGCATGGACTTATGGCGTTCCGATCCGCCTTTTCCCAGCATTTCCATATACTTGTTCGGGAAATCCTTGACTTTGCCCTCCTCGTACACGTTGTACAGGGAATTGACCAGGCAATCGCCGAACGCGTAGCCGTACACATAAAACGGCGTGTGAACCATGTGCGGAATCGTCGCCCACGCCGAACTGGAGCGATCGTCGTTTTTCACGGCGGGTCCCAAAGCTTCGGTCTGCGTTTTCGTCCATATCGCGTTGAGCTTGTCGGGCGACAGTTCGCCTTCCTTGCGCCGGGTAGTGTGAACGTCGGTTTCAAAGCGGTGGAAAGCGATTTGACGCACGGTCGTGTTCAGCATGGAACCCGTTTTTTCCGCCAGCATCGCAAAGCGCTGTTTGGGATCTTTTTCGTGCTTCAGCATATATTTGAACGTCATCATTTCGCCGAAAATGGACGCCGTTTCAGCCAGCGTAATCGGCGTTTCGGACTTCAAAAGCCCCTGTTTGCGCGCCAAATACTGGTGGACGCCGTGTCCCAATTCGTGCGCCAGCGTCATCACGTCGCCCGAACTGCCCATAAAATTCAGCATCAGATACGGATGCGCGGACGGCACGGCGGGATGAGCGTACGCCCCGCCTTCTTTGCCTTCTTTGGGAGCGACGTCAATCCAGTTGTTGTCGAAAAACTTTTTGCCGATAGCCGCCATTTCGGGCGAAAATTCGTTGTACGCCGCCAAAACGGTGGCTTTGGCTTCGTCCCACGTGTATTTGCGTCCCTCAACCCCCGGAATCGGAGCGTTTCTGTCCCAGTATTCCAGCTTGTCCACGCCCAGCCAGTCGGCTTTCATTTTATAATAGCGGTGAGAAATGTCCGCATGGCTGTCCACAACGGAATCGACCAAAGCGTCGACGACTTCGTCTTCGACCTGATTGGCGACGTTGCGTTCGGAAATCGGGCGTTTGTAGCCGCGCCATTCGTCCTCGATTTGCTTGTCTTTCGCCAACGTGTTGGTAATCAAAGCGAACACGGGCATATTCCGCTTCATCACGCGATCGATTTCCGCACCCGCTTCGTGGCGGGTTTCCATATCGGGCGACGACATCAAAGCGGACGCTTCGGGTTCGGTCAGCTGTTTGCCGCCGACGTTAAAGCGCAGTCCAGCCATGGTTTCGTCATACAAACGGTTCCACGCGGTCGCGCTGCTCATCGATTTGTCCAGCAACATTTTTTCCAAGTTTTCGGGCAACTGGTGTTCGCGTCCCGCGCGGACGTTTTCCAACCACGGCGCATAGTCCCGCACCGTTTCGTCGGACAGTTTGTCCTTCAGTTCCGAATCGCTGAGCTTGTTGATTTCCAACGTATAGAACAGCATTTTTCCCGCAACGTCGTTTCCTTTTTCCTGCACGTTTTGGTAAAAGCCCGAAACAACGGGATCGTTCATGTTCGTCGAATGCATCAAATACGCGTAAGTATCCAGCTTTTGCGCCGTTTCGTTCAGTTTTTCGTATTCGACGATGGATTTTCCGAATTCCGCGGGCGACAATTCGCTCAACCCGCCTTTGTAACGGGTTTCAAAACGGGTTGCCCCCGCGCTGAGCGCCGCCATATCCTTTTTCAATTCGGGCGAATCCATGGATTCGTACAAATCGCTCAAGTCCCACTTCGGCATTTCTTCAGTCATCGAACAGCTCCTTTTTCTTCAAAATTTTCTTTATTTTTGTCCAAAAAACTTTGAATGTCAAGCAGAAAGCATTTTATTTACAAAGGCTTGCAATCCGATTTGGCGCAAACGTTTCAACCGTTCCGCCGTTAAAATCGACTTGACCGCCTCGACACATTCGTCCAGATCTTGATTGATGACAACATAGTCGTATTCCTGCCAATGAGCGGCTTCGGTCGCGGCGGTCGCCATACGTTTTTTGACGTTTTCGGGGGAATCGTTGCGGTGAATCAAGCGTTGTTCCAGTTCGGGCAGCGACGGCGGCAAAATCGAAACGCTGACCACGTCGTCGCGGGCGGTTTGCGCCAGCTGGCGCGCACCCTGCCATTCGATATCGAACAAAACGTCTTTGCCCGCGCCAAGGGCGGCTTGGACGGGTTTTGCGGGCGTGCCGTAGCAGTTGCCGCAAAATTCGGCGTGCTCCAAAAACTCGCCGTTTCTGACCATTTCGTCGTATTGTTCACGGGTAACAAAGAAATAATCCTTGCCGTCGACTTCACCGGCGCGCGGGGCGCGGGTCGTAGCGGACACGGACAAAAAGAAATTCGGATCGCTGTCCAAAATACGGTGGGAAATCGCCGTTTTTCCCGTCCCCGACGGCGACGAAAGCACCAACATCAAGCCGCGTCTTGCAATTCCGTTGTTAATCATAGCGTTCTCCTTTATTCGATATTTTGGATTTGTTCGCGCAAACGGTCGATTTCCGACTTTAATGCCAATCCCGTCCGCGTCAGTTCGATATCCGCGGATTTCGAGCAAAGCGTGTTGGCTTCGCGGTTGAATTCCTGACACAAAAAGTCCAGCTTGCGCCCGACGGATCCGTCCTGCCCGAACAATTCGCGGACGGTTTCGACATGGGCTTTCAGCCGATCGAGTTCTTCGCGCACATCGGCGCGCAGCATCCACGCCGTCACTTCCTGCAAGAACCGTTCTTCGGGCAGCGGCGCGGCGTCTTTCAACGATTCGTACTGCGCTTTCAGCGTTTGGCGGATTTTTTCGTTCTGAGCATCGGCGCGCGTCTCCGCCGTTTTCACCAAAGCTTCAATGGAATCGACGATTTCGGACAGACATTTTTTCAGCTTTTCGCCTTCTGCCAAGCGGGCTTTTTTCAATTCCGCCGCCGCTTGTTTCAACGCCTGTTTCAGCGCGTCTTCTTCCGCCTTGGGCTGTCCCGATTCGACCACGCCTTTGACGGTCATCAGCGTCGCCAAATCACCGACGTGAAAAGACGGATAGCGTTCGGCTTGGCGCAAAGCCTCGCGGCACAGCGTTTCCAAAAAATCCGAATTGACGCTCAGCGTTCCCGCCGCGTCGTCCGTATCCAAAGCCGCCGTTATCGTGCCGCGCGCAAAATTTTGACGCAACACGGCGCGCACATCGTTGTCCAAGCTGTCAACCGCCAGTCTGGTGCGCACATCCAGCCCTTTGGCGTTGACGGAGCGCAGAGTCCAAATCCACCGTCCCGCTTTGACACAGGCAAATCCTGTCATACTTTCCATTTTTTAAAGTTCCTTTAAATCGTTTGCTTTAAGTTATAGCCAAATAAGCTTGATAAGGGAAAGCAAAAATGAAAAATCCGCAGCATATTTTAATCACGGGCGCATCCAGCGGCATCGGCGAAGCTTTGGCGATTCATTACGCCGCAAAGGACACGGTTTTGTTCTTGTGCGGACGAAACGCCGACCGCGTGCAAGCCGTCAAACAGGCGTGCGAAGCCAAAGGCGCGGTCGTTTACGCCGAACAAATCGACGTTACCGACGAAAAGCAAACGGCGGATTGGATAACGCACTGCGATGAAACCGCGCCGCTGGATTTGGTTATCGCCAACGCGGGCGTTTCGGCGGGACCGGGGGACGGAAACATCGAATCGGCAAAAACAACCCGCTTGATTTTCGCCGTCAACGTCAACGGTGTTTTAAACACCGTCCTGCCCGCCTTGGAACTGATGAAGCCGCGCCATACGGGGCAAATCGCGATGACCGGCTCGCTGGCGGGATACCGCGGACTGCCGTCAGCCCCCGCCTATTCGGGATCGAAAAACGCCGTGCGCGCATGGGGCGAAGCTCTGCGCGGGGCAATGAAGCCCGAAGGATTGGAAATCAACGTGATATGCCCCGGATTCGTCAAATCGCGCATTACGGCGAAAAACAAATTTCCCATGCCGTTTTTGATGGAAGCGTCGCGCGCCGCCGACATCATCGCCAAGGGATTGGCAAAAAACAAAGGGCGGATTACTTTCCCGCCCTTGCTTGCGCTTTCCGTCTGGCTGATGAGCTGCCTGCCCGCGCCGATAGCGGAAATCCTGTTGTCGAAACTGCCCAAAAAGGCTTAGTCGTCAATCAAAACGCCCCACGGATAAATGCGGCGCAAATCCTGATACTCATAGGGCATTTTGGCATAAGCCGCATCCAGTTCGCCGCCGAACACGTCGAAATCGACATTGTCGTCGACCTCGAATTCGTCCAACAGCGCGAACAACAGATATTCGGCAAAGATTTTACCTACTTTGGCTTTGTCAATCGCGCCGAACAGTTTGAATTCGGACAGCAGGTATTGTTTGTATTCCTTCAGATTTTCCAACGATTTCAAACGGGTCGCCAGCAACGGATCCATGTCCTTGCGCACCTGCAAAGCGGTATCCACCATGGCGTTGACACGCATCGTGCGTTCTTCGTCCTCGGACACGTCATCCCCTTTCGCATCCATTTCGTTGATAAGGTTTTCTTCGTACATATCAATGAATTCCTGACGAACGGGATTGTTTTCAGCGGTCATTGTTTTCACCTCTTGATTCGATTCTTAACGGAAGTGTAGCACTTCCCCGCGTCGGTTGCTATTCATTTTTTCCGGCGGGCTGACGGCACAGGCGGTTAATCGCCTCCATCGCGTTGTTAAAGCCTTTGAGCGAAAAAACATCGTGTGTTTCAATGCCTTGAACGGTCACCCCTTTGACCGTCAATCGAACGCCCGCATTCATCGCGCGGGCTATTTCCGCGTCGGTTTTCATATTTTTAGCCCAAGCGGTGTCTTCGCTGGTAAACAAATCGGCTTTGACTTTTCCGACGCGCAGCAGAGCTTCGGAACGCGGCATGAACGTATAGCCCGCCACAAAAGTCACCGTATCGTAGATTTCTTCGTTCGGGCGGCTGGAAATCAGCAAAAACACATCGCCGCGGCGCGTATATTCGCCCGTCGACCGCAAAGGCATCGACGACACAAAGCATACTTTGTCCTTTTTAGAGGTGTAAATATACGCGTTCCAATCGTCAAACACGCCGATATGCTGAACTTTTTGCGCGTCAATCAGCACTTCCGCATTTAACGGAAAAGAAAACAAAGCAACAAATGCAAACAAAACTTTTTTCAGCAAAGGATTTTTCCCCTTATTTATTCGGCAGTCCCGTCGACTGCGTGAAAGAAAACGGCTTTGACAACAGATTATAGCGTTCCGCCCAAAACGGCAAGCGTTCTTCCGCTTTGGGAGCGATTGTCGCTTTCTTTTTGGCAAAGCGCGGCAAACGGCTGACAATATCGTCGTTCGCACAAACAACGGATTTCGCATCCGTTATCAGCATGGACGCCATTTTTCCCGTTTTCGGCAAATCGTCCAAAGAAACAAAATACGGCACACGGTACATTTTCGCCGCGTTGCCCCACATCATCAGCGTGTCCAAATCGAAACAATGCAGGGCTTGGATTTTATGCATTCTGATAAAAGCGAACTGCGCCAAAGTCGTTGTCATCAGCACGAACAACGCTTTAAGATAAAAATCGTTCGGATAAACCTGCTTTGCGACGGGAACGACCTCGAATCCCAAGCGTTCCTTTTTCAGCAGTTTTGACGTTTTGCCCTCTTTGTCAACGACGCACAGCGCATTGACTTCGCCCGCTGTATGCAGTGCTTTTATCAGCGCGATTTTTTCCGCCGTTGCTTCGTTAAAGTCCTCTTCGGTAAAGGGATACAGGATTGTTTGAGCCATTTTTTATCCTTTGCGTTTCAA
>ERZ1026860.1737-NODE-1737-length-10463-cov-9.209550_pt1 | contig 10463 bp, 18 predicted proteins | sample MGYA00380160_ERZ1026860 | MGnify/ENA primary metagenome ERZ1026860 (study PRJEB33269, sample SAMEA4719796) | human gut metagenome | biome: human-associated habitat; feature: organic feature; material: feces | place: Cameroon | collected 2013-10 ... | reverse complement strand
AGATGTGTATAAGAGACAGTTTCATTAATGAGAATAAATAAAGTATTGACATTAAAAGTTGGTAGTACCATAATATTGTATACAAGAGAAAAGACTTAATATGAAAAACTGGAGGATTGTATGAAATTTCTTAGACAATTTATGATTATTTTACTACTCTCTTTTTTGGGAGAAGTGCTTAAGATGTTTATACCATTGCCAATTCCGGCAAGTGTGTATGGACTGGTGTTAATGTTGGTATGTCTGATGACTGGTGTTTTGAAGACGAGTCAAGTTAAAGATGCAGCATTTTTTCTGATTGAGATCATGCCTGTTATGTTTATTCCGGCAGCAGCTGGATTGATTGATTCGTGGAAAGTTTTACAGCCGTTATTACTGCCAATACTAGTCATTACTGTAGTGATCACAGTATTTGTTATGGTAGTCACAGGAAAAGTAGCACAAATGATAGCACAGAAGAGAGGAATCAAAAATGAATGAAATGTTCAGACAATCATTGTTTGCAGGAGTAACGATCAGTTTGATCGCATATGAGATTGGACTATTTTTAAAGAAAAAGTTGGGATTAGCGATATTAAATCCATTATTAGTATCTATAGTTATTGTGATCCTGGCATTGAAAGTATTTGGAATCAGTTATGAAGTATATAATGCAAGTGCGAAATACATATCTTATCTGTTGACGCCAGCAACCGTGTGTCTTGCTGTACCTTTATATGAGCAGTTAGAATTACTAAAGAAAAATAAGGTTGCAGTTGTTTGTGGAATATTATCAGGAACATTAGCAAGTTTAACAGGAATTTTTGTTCTTTGTATGTTATTTGGATTTAACCACCAACAGTATGTAACGATGCTTCCTAAATCGATCACAACAGCGATCGGAATTGGAATATCAGAAGAATTAGGCGGAATTGTGACAATTACAGTTGCAGTGATCATTATTACTGGAATTCTTGGAAATGTGATCGCAGATACAGTATTTCATATCTTTAAAATAAAAAATCCATTGGCGAAAGGTCTGGCACTTGGAACAGCATCTCATGCGATCGGAACGGCAAGAGCAATTGAGATGGGGCCAGTCGAAGGTGCAATGAGCAGTCTGGCAGTAGCAGTAGCAGGACTTTTGACTGTTGTATTTGTATCAGGATTTGCTCAGCTTATTTAAAAATAGGAGGAAGAGATCATGGCAGATGAGAAAATGATCATCACGATCGGAAGAGAACATGGAACAATGGGAGATAAAGTAGCAGAACAAATTCGACGACAATTTGAACTGCCTCTTTATGACAAGGCACATCTTCTAAGAGTGGTAGAAGGAACGGATGATTATGATGAATTAAATGCATTTTTTAATGACAGAAAAGTAAATAGTCTGTTATATGCGATCGCAATGAGTGAGAATGTAAGTTCTAATGATGTACCTTTTGGGATTATCAAAAAGATTATTGGTAATACGGGAGGTGTCGTGATGGATAGCTGTGGAAATTATCTTTTCAGAGATCGTCCGAATACGGTAAGAATTTTTATGCATGCAGACAAGAACATTCGAGTTAAAAACCTTATGAAATATCTTGGAATAAGCAAAGAACAAGCTGAAAAAGAAATAGAAACAGAAGATTCAAAACGTTATGAATTTCATAAATATTACACAAATGAAATATGGGGAATGTCCAATGGATATGAATTATGTCTGGACGAAGGAATCCTTGGAATTGATGGATGTGTAAAAATAATTTTGGAATATCTGAAAATAAGAAATTTAATTTAAAAAAGTTCTTGACATTACAAAAATAATATGTATAATAGATAGAGGTGGTTGCAACAGACCACCTCGAATATAAATCTGGCTCCATGGTCAAGCGGTTAAGACGCGACCCTCTCAAGGTCGAATCACGAGTTCGATTCTCGTTGGAGTCATAAGCTACAAGCTTCGTATTTATGCGGTTTGTAGCTTTTTTTATTTTGTTTGTATTTGAATTGGTTAAAGAAAATGGTTAAAGTTTTTGAAATATTTTTTTCTCGTAGTCAGATACTGCCTTGTCTGACTGTCTACGTCTTATGTGGGCATAGGTCTGTAAGAATGTCTTAGGGCTATTTCCCATGATATCAGATAACACCTTGTCAGATTCCCCACGTTCATAGTTATTCGTTGCAAATGAGTGACGGCAGTTATATAAAGGGATCCGTGGCAGCGGTTCCGCTTCCTGGTTGTTATACTCTTTCAATGCTTTCCGAAATTGCATAGAGTAGCGATCTGGATTCACAGGACGCCCTTTTACGGTTGTAAATAAAAAGTCGTGCTGATAATCGGGGTGGTAGCTTTTAAGCTGTAATTTGACGGCTTGCGTTTGTCTTACGATATCATACAATACACCAGGGAGATATAACGCACGAATAGAGTTCGTGTTTTTCGTATCATCTACGTTCCCCTCTTTGTCAATCGTTTGATGGACCATAATTACATGGTTTTGTTCGATCAGATCATCGTCACAGAATCCGCAGACTTCGCCCGGTCTCATTCCCAGGATCAGCGACACACAGAACATAGGATAATAATGATTAGCTTTGATCACTGGACTATTTAAGAACGCTGCAACTTGTTCATCGGTCCACGTTACTTTCTTCTTGTATGGCACTTTTAGGCGTTTGATCCCGATCATGGGGTTATCTGGTGGGGCTAGTGCTCTTAGGGGCTGTATGGCGAACTGGAAGATATCAGAGAGTATGTTAATACATTTATTCACTGTTTCTGGAGAATACTTTTTACTCATGGTATTAACAAACTCTTGTATCTTCATAGGCTCGATATGGTCGATCTGTGAAGCCTGAAACACGTTCCCTATATGCCGATGGTAGAAATCAGTATAAGTCTTACAGGTACTACGGCGGTACATGTTCGGGGCAGATTCAAGCCACAGATCAGCACACTGACCAAAGGTTTTATGATCAATGATGCTGCGACTGCCAGAAGCAATTTCTTTTAATAGCTGCGATTCATCCAGGACCGCTTCTTTTCGCTTTGCTCTCATCTTGCCTAGTATAGGCTTTCCAGTATGACGATTCCAGACATTAGCATAATAACGGACGGTCTTAGAGCCGTCTTTTTTTGTTCTTACTCTTTTTTGTATACTCATAGTATCATTCCTTTCTTTCTAAGTCGGGGCGATGGCTTTAGAATGAATAAATGATACATATTCCTTGATTTATGTTGCAGAAATGAGGATAAATGCGTATTTATCCAAGAAAAAAGTGCTTTATTTTTGATCCTGGTTATCAAAAGTTCTTTCAAATTCTTGTATTTTTTCTAACAGTTCTGGACTGCTAAGGTCTTGTAAACATTCTTTGATATAATCATCTTCTGTTTGATTGATTTTCATACAATTTATTAAATGAGGAATAGATGCTTTAACAGATTCATACAAGGCTTTTATGACATAATCTTCCAAGATAAATTGCTTATCATCTTTACCAACTAGATAATAAAAGCGATCTCCGTATTTTCCACAAACGCTCTTTTCTTCTGCGTATCCGTAAATATCAATTAAAATATTAACAATTCCTTGTTGTGCATTGCTTTTTATTTCAACTTCCTTTTCCATACGTTTACATTCATCGGTTCTCTGATACTCCGCCCATGTATATGCTTTTGTAATATCTGCGATTTTTACACCTAAAGCGGAAGCTATCTTATCCAGGGTTTCTATTTTGGGTTTTCTTATTCCTTTTTCATATTGCGCGATCATTGCACCAGAAACATTTAATAATTTACCTAATTCCTTTTGTGTTAACCCTTTTTCTTTTCTGTATTTCTTTATTTTTGTTCCAATATCGTTCATTATTTCACCACCTTTTATAAGCAGAATAACACATATTTAATCAAAAATAAAGCAAAAGCTAAAAAATATCTTGACATAAAGTTTAGCAAATGCTATATTTTAGTTAAGCAAATGCTAAAGAAAGAGGTGAAATGAATGAGAATTAACAGAAAGAAACTACTTATAGCAATGTTAGAGGCTGACCTTAACCAGAAGCAATTAGCGGAGCTTGTCGGAGTATCCAGAGCAACGATCAACAATATTAGTTGTGGGCGTAGTTGTTCAAATAAGACGGCTTACAATGTCGCTAAAGCTCTAAACATGAAAATTGATGATCTAACAGAATAGAACCAAAGTCGGGGCATGGCTTTAGGATGAAAGGAGTAAAGGCGTGAGATACAGCGAAAAGATGAAAGTCTGGTTGTTTGATCTAGCACATGGGAGCCTAAGTGATCTTGAAATCATTAAGGGATTCATCAAGTATTATGTGCTGTATAACCAGACAGTCCAGAACGTGCAAGATGATATTCACTTTCACACAACTTATGGAGTGCTAGGAGAGCAAACAGCATTAGAAAGCTTAAATAAAGCATTGTGCAGCTATGTAAATTATGAAAAGGAGTGATACTATGACAGGATTTATCAGAGCAAAAGAAGTTTGTGAATTGCTGCAGTGTTCTTCTGCTATGGCTTACCGGATCATAGCCCGGTTAAATGAGGAGCTTGAATCTAAGGGATACATAACCATTAGTGGAAGAATCAGCAAAGACTATCTTTGTGAGAGGATGGGAATTAAGAATGAATAGCAAAGAGGAACTGATAGCAATGATCAAGCCAGACATGAAGCTGACTGAAAGCTTTTTCAAGGCAATCTATGGATATGAATTAACTTATCCAGGATTTGCAGAAATGGCAATGATCAAGTTTATGGCAATGGGTAGCAAGAACGCCAGGGCATACTATAAGCAGTTTTCGGAGAAATACGAGAATGAAGCAAAACAGACACTTAAAAATGTTGGTGTGTGGTATGTTGAGCAGTTAGAGAAAGAAAGACAAGAGAAGAAGAGAAAAGAGGTGATAACGTGGAAGAAAGACCCGGAAAAGATGAGCAACAAAGAGCTGCTGAACTCATTAGAGAAGCTAGTAAAAGGGGGTTTGTAACGACTAAAGGCGGTGCTATAGTTCCAGGGAAGAAGCATAAGGCAAAGCTCGTATCGATGCAACAGGTGGAAGAAAAGCCGATTCAATGGTTATTTCATCCGTATATCCCAAAGGGAAAGATAACCTTGTGTGCAGCTTATCCAGGAGTAGGAAAAACATATTTGTTATGTTATATAGCAGCGTGCGTTTCAACAGGAAAACCATTCTTTAATTCAACGCCGTTTCATAATGATCCTGGAAGAGTGATCTATCTAACTACAGAGGATGGAGCCGGGGATACCTTAAAGCCAAGAATGAGGGCTTGCGATGCAAATATGGAGAATATAGCCACTGTCATAGACGATGAAGCAAGTTTAACATTTGACAGTCCAGAGATAGAGGGTTTTGTAAAAGAGTTTAGTCCCGATCTTATCATCTTTGACCCTTTTCAGTCCTATATTGGCGAGAATGTAGAAATGAATGCAGCCAATAAAACAAGATCAGTATTAAACCATATTGTAGCATTAGCAGAAAAATATAATATAGCAATCGTTTTGATCTGTCATTTCAACAAGAATCAGAAAGGTGATGCAATTACAAGGATTATAGGATCAACGGATATCGTTGGTGTATGTCGTAGTTATTTAGCACTGGGGACAGTACCAGGAAACAAAGAATTGCGATATATGTCACATGAAAAGTCAAGTTTAGCACACAAAGGGTTGACAGTATTATTTGAAATCAGTCCAGAAGAGGGCGGTATAAAATACGTTGATACAACACAGTACACAATGGATGATTACACATCAATGGCATCACAAACAAAAAGACAAGCTCCGGCATTGGAAGAATGCAAAGATTTTATCATGCGGAATATGCCAGAGGGTAAAAGATTGGCTAAGGAAATGGAAGAATTGTTAAGAGCAAATAGTTTTTCTGAAGCAACATATAAAAGAGCTAAAGCGGCGTTGAACATTATTAGTAAAAGAATAGGATTTGGAAAAGGGGCGATATGGTATTGGATACTACCAAGCGACAGTCAATAAGTGACACTCTTCATATAAAAATATAGTATTTATAAGGGTTTATAGGAAGAGTGTCATAATGGCACTCTATGGCGAAAGTTAGATTTAGTGTGATACATGAGTGCAATCATGGACTCTATGCAAAAACGGCTTAAATACGTGATTTGTCCTATAGAGTATCTTTTGTTGTAGGTCCCTAGAAGAAAGGAGATATAGAAAAATGAACGAAGAAAGAAAAGGAATGGTAAACCAGATTATGGCTGATTCAGCGGAATTGATACAGGCTGAGAGAAGAAAAGGGGGTATACTTTCAGAACAATCAGCTCTTGAAATTCTCAAGATCGAAGCAATCAGAGAGTTAATAAATGCAGTAGAGGGGGTATATTAACACATGAAAGATAGACATTTAGGACAGGCAATCATAGTTATTGGTTGCTTGCTCCTGGTAACACAGTTAATCAGTCCAGTAATGGCAGCAGTTTTTGTATTATCTGGACTTACGCAACTATAGAAAAAACCCCTTGATACAGTTGACGACCATATCAAGGGGAATAAACCAAGGTTGTGTTTATATCATAAGAACCTAACAAATTTAATATAACACAACCCTAACACAGAAAGGAAGTGTTTTTTATGAATATTCAAGAAGAATTAAGGATCAGTGGACATCAACCAACTACATTTATGGCAGATACAGAAATGGCAGAGCTTTGTGAAGCACTTAAAAAGAAATATCGTTTAGATCGTGATAATATTCTGCCATTCACAGCATCAGTCTTTTATAATCTGGGGAAATGTCATGGAAAGAGAGAAGAAAGAGCTAGACGCAGATCAGAGAGGAAAGAGAGGTAAAGCATGATGAAGTATAATGATATACTGGTAAGCAGATCACAACCAGGAACTTATCAATTAACAGAGCATGACAAAGAATACTTAAAAAGCTTTGCTGTGGATGGAGTAATACCGATCAAGAGTTATATTATGGCTATGAATCAGATCGTAAATCATGCAGTACCAGGAGTAGAAACATGGTAAAAATTAAAGTATCCTACCAGGACACACAGGAGCTTGATAGATTGATTCAAATATTAGAGCCTTATATTTTATCTATGAAGCTATCAAAACAGCAAGACGGACGATATTTGAAAGCATACATACAATTAAAGACGGAATAAAGAAACCAGATCAACCAAGATCGAAATGATATATCTGACTGAACTCAATTTAAGGGTGCTGCATTATGTGGCATCCTTTTATTGATTTCTGGAACTTACTCAAAAATGAGTAAAACTAGAGTTTTGGACAGAAATGTCTAAAAGTTTTTCCAGAAGTGGAAGAAAGTATTTTGAAATGATAACAAATGCTAACATTGAAAACGTATACGAGACCATAAGAAACCGTAATAAGTTACGTTTTGCTCAAAAATGAGCGAAAGTGAGGGGCGTACCTTTGGGTACGGTTGTACTGAAAAAAGTTAAGAAATGTTAAGGTTCAGAGAGAAATAAAAGGCTTGTTCGTGATGGCGAAAGATGGTATAATAAACCCAGAACAAATGAATAAAGTTTGAAGTACGGCACCGGCTAACTCCTAGCGGTGTAAGTTATTCGAATGAATGACGTCAGAAAGAGAACATGATAGCTACATTCCCAGTAGCACTATGTGATTTTTCTGACGTTTTTTTATTTGTTCGGATGTTTGGTTGTTGTTCTGTCAAACATCTTTTGAAATTTCTTTTTTGGCAACAACTTTCCAGTTGCAAAGTTGAATATTTTCATAGTATTCATAGGGTGTAACATCCTGGGTATGATGGTAAAAACTGCCCTCTTAAGCTATTACAGTGACCAGGAGGTATATAAAACATGGCAGACATGGAAAATAACACAATCCCAACAGAGGGAGCAGATAACACGGAGCAGACCGGGAAAAGCAGTAACAAGACGTTTACACAGGAAGAAGTAAACGAGATCGTAAAAAGCAGATTAGCAAGGGAACGAAAGACGGTAAATACTGGTGACGACCAGGAAAGTAAAGAAAAGGCTTTACTTGACAGAGAAAAGAGCTTGTTAGAGCGAGAAGCCTTGTTTGATCGTGGATTACCGAAAGAATTAGCCGGTATGATCAAGTTCACAGATGAAAAGGATCTAAACGGCAAATTAGATATATTAGATAATTTATTAAGCAGCAAGAAGAAAGAACCAGATAGCCAGGGACAAGGATTTAGACAGATCGGAGTCGGTAAGACAAACGACAGTGCCGGCGTTGATCCAGTCCGTAGAGCTATGGGGTTGAAGTAGAGGTAAATAAATGGCAAATATTAATCTAGTAACTAAGTTCTTGCCATATGTTGACGAGATATTCACAACAGAAAGCAAGAAGTCACTGGTAACAAATAACGACTTTGACTGGATCGGAGCACATGCGGTCAAGGTTTATAAAATTGGTACAGCACAGCTAAACGACTATGATCGTAACGGAGCGAAAGCAAGTACACAGTGGAGCAGATACGGAGCAGTTCAAGACCTGGACGCAACAACAGAAGAACTTGTTTTAACAAAAGATAGATCATTCACATTCGTGATTGATAAATTAGACCAGGACGAAACAGGAAACGCCTTGAATAGTGCGTCAGCATTAGCAAGGGAAGTAAGACAGGTTGTTATCCCAGAAGTGGACACATACACATATAACGAGATGGTAAAAGGTGCCGGAACGAAACCAGATGCAATCACGTTAACAAAAGAAAACATCTATACAGAGATCATCAAAGCCGGTAACACTCTGGACAACGCAGAAGTGCCGGAAACTGAAAGAGTCTTAGTTGTTACGCCGGACGTTCACTTACTGATGAAACAGTGTGCAGATATCACGATGGAAACTGACATCGGTAATGATATGAGATTAAAAGGTGTGGTCAGTAACTTAGACGGTGCAGCCGTTGTAAAAGTTCCGGCGGCACGTATGCCGAAAGACTTCGGTTTTATGCTATGTCATAAGGTGGCAACAGTAGCACCGACAAAATTAGAAGATTATAAGGTCCATGTTGATCCACCAGGAATCAACGGAACACTGATTGAGGGGCATATCTGTTACGATGCTTTCGTACTGGAGAATAAAACAAAAGCGATCTATTACCAGGCGAACAAGCTAGTGGTGTAAAATATGATCACTACAAGAACAGTAAGTTTTGATGAACTGAGCCCGGCAATAAGAAAAGAAATAGAAGAAGCAAGAAAAGTAAGTTCTTCAGAAGAAACTAAAAAGTTATCAGAAGAAGAACAGAATAAAACGGCTTCATATGGAAGACTCCTTTAAAATATATTGTTAATTTTGATGTGTATAGCTCACTGTGATGCAGTGGGCTATATTCATATTATGAGGTGTGATCATGAACAACGAAGAATTAGCCTTAAGGATACAACAGGGCGAAGATGTAAAAAAGAATATGGAAAAGCTTTACGATCAGAATTACTATTTGCTGCGAAAGACAGCGAAGAAATACAGTAATATTGATTCGATGACTGATATAGATGATCTGATGCAAGAGTTGTATATACCTCTGTATGAAGCTACGATCAGCTATAAGCCAGGTAATGAGGCAACGTTTATAAGTTATGCCTTAGTTTGCATTAGCCGTCATTTAAAGAGGTATTTAGATGATGTGGGGCGAGTGATCAGAGTTCCAGTACATACACAAGAGAAGATATACAAGTATAACCAGGTGTCAAGTTATTTTATGAGAACATATAACAGAAAGTCAACAGATCGGGAGTTCAGAGCATACCTGGAGCTAACACAGAAGCAGTTAGACAGCTTAAAGAAATCAATGGGAATCATGTCAGTTAGTTCTACAGAGGATAAGATACTGGAAGATTTAAAGATAGGGGATACGATCGCAGACCATACCGCAGATATGACACTGATTGAGGATAAGGTAGACCATGAACGACTGACAACGTCATTATGGGCAGCAGTCAGTGAAGCTGTAAGCGATTCTGACGACTTCCAGGTAATAGAGGATAGATATATCCATGGTTGCACGTTGGAAGAGTGTGGCAAAGCCTTAGGAATTGATAAGACAAAAGCAAGGACCAGGGAAAACAGAGCGATCAGACAGCTAAGAAACAGCGATAAAGTAAGAGAGATCGCAGAGCATGAGGGAATCATAAGACCGTACAAGAGAAATAACAGGGTATCTATTGATTATGGATCACTGACAGATGATGAAATCTTTTCATTGAGTGCGGTTTCGTGGTAAAATGAAAAAAGAGGTGATTCTATGGAAATTCGTGATCCACGAGAGAAAGAATTGTGGGAGAAAGTAAAGCCATATCTTGATGGGTGTCATTTGAGAGAAGATGCACCCATAGAAGTTATTGAAGCAGATAAAGAGTTGCATAAAATTGCATGGGATATGGATAGAATGCAATAATGCATGATGGTTAAAGAATGGTTAAAGTAAGTGTATATAAGTTAGATATTATAT
>ERZ1026860.1736-NODE-1736-length-10466-cov-4.127749_pt1 | contig 10466 bp, 9 predicted proteins | sample MGYA00380160_ERZ1026860 | MGnify/ENA primary metagenome ERZ1026860 (study PRJEB33269, sample SAMEA4719796) | human gut metagenome | biome: human-associated habitat; feature: organic feature; material: feces | place: Cameroon | collected 2013-10 ... | reverse complement strand
GTATACCGGCCCATGCCGGACCGCATCGTAGCGGGAACCCTGCTGGCCGCGGCAGCCATAACCGGCGGTTCGGTGCGGCTGCGCAACGTGCCCTGCGACGCCATGGGCGCTGTTTTTTCCAAGCTGCGGGAAATGGGCTGCGTGATTCTGGAAAAGGCGGACAGCGTCGCCCTGACGGCCCCGGAGAGGCTGAAGGCGTTTCAGATGCTGCAAACCCAGCCTCACCCGGGCTTCCCAACGGATATGCAGGTGCAGATGCTGGCGCTGGCAACCGTGGCGGCAGGAACATCCGTGGTGGTGGAGAATGTGTTTGAGAACCGCTTTACCCATGTGGGCGACCTGAACCGGATGGGGGCCCATGTGCTGGTCAACGGCCGCACAGCCGTGATTAACGGGGTGGAGAGGCTGTATGGCGCCCGTGTGGAGGCCCGGGACCTGCGGGGAGGCGCGGCCCTGACGCTGGCGGGACTGCACGCCCAGGGCGAAACGGTGGTGGAGCGCGCGGAGCTGATCGACCGGGGATACGATCATCTGGAAACGATGCTGTGCGCTTTGGGGGCCGATGTACGGCGGGTGCAAAAGGGGGAAGATACATGAGCAAGCGTATCAGAAAGCTGCCTGAGGAACAGCGGGAGCAATTTCAGGCATATGGGGAATATACCTACGACTATGTGCATCAGCCGGACGGCCAGGAGCCACAGGCGTCTCCTGGCCCGGAGACGGAAAAGCCCATGACGGTGCAGGCGGCCAAGGCCCGCCGGTGCAGGCGCAAGACCGAGGGCTTTTTCAAGTTTCTGGTTGTGCTGGCCATTTTAACGGTGACCGTTGTGGTGGTGCAGGAAAAGTTTTTCAGGCTGAAAACGGTTTATGTGATTGGCAATGAAACCAAAACGCCCCAGCAGGTGGTGGCGGCCAGCGGGCTGGTGCAGGGGCGCAACATGCTGGGCATTGAGGAACAGGATGTGGCCAGGGCCATCAGCAAGGACCATACCATTATTTTCAAAGGCATGCAAAAGGAATACCCGGGCACCATCTACCTGTACATTGAGGAACGCAAAACCGTGGCGGCCATGCAGTGGCTGGGGGTGTTGTACCTGCTGGACGGCGAGGGCATGGTGATGCAGCAGCAAAGCGGGTCCGACCTGCCGGAGGGGCTGCCGGTGGTAACCGGCTTTCGTGCCAGCAATATTTATGTAGGGCAAAAGCTGATGGTTCGGTCCCAAAACCAGCTGGACGCTTATTGCAAAATCATGTATGAATTGGAACAGCAGCTTTACGGCGACCAGGTTTCGGAGATCAACCTGGCGGATCCGGAGGATATTTACCTGATTACCCGGGAGGGCATTACCGTGCGCATGGGCAACGCCGATTACATGCGGGCCAAAATCGGCGCGGTGCGCACCTACATGGCCTATTTGCGGCAGCTTGGCAAATGCAGCGGCGTTCTGGACGTGACCCTGCCCGAGGACGCCAAGTTTATGCCGGAAAAATAGAAATCGTTACAAAAGAATTCTCAAAAACATGAAAAAAAAGCAGGAATATGCTTGCTCTTTTATGGCAAAACGGTTACAATAAATAATGGTACGTTGGGTGCTTTGCATTTGCTATGTGTGCGCGCTCATCCTGCCGCCCGGCACTGCCGTGGGCGGCTGATTGCTGATGAACAGGGGAAAGGTTTGTATGAAATCAACGATTGCGGCTATTGATTTTGGCACATGCAAGATTGTTACGCTGGTTGCCGAAACCAGCGGAACGCAGCGCTGCGATATCATTGGCGCGGGCATTTCCGCTTACGACGGCTTTCTGGAAGGCGAATGGAACAATACCATGCTGCTGAACGAGGCCATTCAAAAATCCATTACCGAGGCGGAAACCCAGTCCAAACGCAAAATCCGGGAAATCAACGTGGGCGTGCCCGGCGAGTTTACCCGCGTGTATGCGGTGGAAACCAGCGTAACCATTCAGGGAGCGGACCCGCGGGTAACCGCCCGCCATGTGGAAAAGATTTTTGCCGAGGCGGACAAGCAGCTGTCCCCTGTGCGCGGCGTGGTGGTGCACCGCAGCCCCGCCTGGTTTATGGTGGACGGCGGCAAAAAAACGCTGGAGCCTGTGGGCCTGAAGGGCACCGAGCTGAAGGCGCTGGTCAGCTTTGTGGTGGCCGATACCTTCTTTTTGGATGATGTCATGGCCCGCCTGCGGGATATGAATATTACCGTCAGCGGCTTTTTCTCCAGCTCCACCGGCGAAGCCATGCTGTACCTGCTGGAGGAGGACCGCGACCGCACGGCACTGCTGATCGATATCGGCTATCTTTGTACCGACGTCATGGCCGTGGAGGGCGACGCCGTAATCTTCCAGAAAACGCTGCCTGTGGGCGGCGGTCATATCGCGGCGGATATCGCCGAGGGCCTGAGCATTCCGCTGGAAAGCGCGGAGCAGATCAAGCGGGAATATGTGTATGGAATTTCTACAATTTCGCAATCCTATACAGTATCCGACGGCGACGCTGTAAAGAGCAAGACCTTCTCCCAGGAGGAGGTTGCCCAGGTGCTGGAGCCGCGGGTGGATGAAATTGCCGAAATGATTAAGGACTGCATTGACGAAAGCGGCATCAAGCTGGGCAACTGGTCCACCATCTACCTGACCGGCGGCGGCCTGAGCCTGAACCGGGGCGGCAGGGATTACCTGGCGGCCAAGCTGGAAAAGCCCGTGCGCGATACGGTCAAGCGCACCATCAAGCTGTCCAGCCCCATTTACGCAAGCGCGATGGGCCTGATGGATCTGATCATTGACACCATCGAGGCACGCAACGCGCCCGCCAGCGGGCCGTCCGGCGTGATTAAGGACTTTTTCAGAAGCCTGCTGGGCGGCTGACCTGCCAAACGGGCTACGACGGAAGCAAGATAGAAAGTAGGGGGATGCACTGTGCTGGAATATCAGATTGAGGATCAACAGAGCTTTGCAACCATTAAGGTCATCGGCTGCGGCGGCGCTGGCAACAACGCCATTAACCGCATGGTGGACGCGGGGCTCAAGGGCGTTGAATTTATCGCCGTCAATACGGATCGTCAGGCTTTAGCCATGAGCAAGGCCAGCACCACCATCCAAATTGGTGAAAAACTGACCAAGGGTCTGGGCGCGGGCGCTGTGCCCGACGTGGGCCGCCGCGCCGCGGAGGAAAGCCGTGAGGAAATCGCCCAGGCGCTGAAGGGAGCGGACCTGGTGTTTGTAACCGCCGGTATGGGCGGCGGCACCGGCACCGGCGCAGCGCCGATTGTGGCGGAAATTGCCCGGGATTTGAACTGCCTGACCATTGCTGTGGTAACCAAGCCCTTTGCCTTTGAGGGCAAGCAGCGCATGAAAAACGCCGAAATGGGCGTAATCGACCTGAAACAGCGGGTGGACACCCTGGTGGTCATCCCCAACGACCGGCTTTTGCAGGTGGTAACCAAGGGAACCTCCATGCTGGAGGCCTTCCGCATCGCGGACGATGTGCTGCGTCAGGGCATTCAGGGCATCAGCGACCTGATCGCTGTGCCTGCGCTGATCAATCTGGACTTTGCGGACGTAAAGACCGTTATGGAATCCGGCGGCATGGCCCACATGGGCATTGGCGTTGGCAAGGGTGAAAACCGCATGGTGGAGGCCGCCAAGAACGCCATTCAAAGCCCCCTGCTGGAAACCAGCATTGACGGCGCTCGCGCGGTGCTGATTAACATTACCGGCGGCGAGGACATGAGCATTATCGACATCAACGAGGCCGCCAATTTGGTGATGCAGGCCGCGGACAGCGAAGCCAACATCATCTTCGGCGCCGGAATTGATGAAAATATGGACGATGAAGTGCGCATTACCGTCATTGCCACCGGCTTTGAAAAGACCCCCTTCCCCAAGAAGGAGGATAAGAAAAAAGCCGCGGGCACCGAACGGGACTGGACCCGCAGCTTCTCCGGCGACAGCGGCCGCGGCTTTGGCGGCGCTGCGTCTCAGCAGGATTATCCCACCCCTTCCTTTGAGGATATGAGCTTTAACATGCCGGAAGAACAAAACCAGTTTGGCGGCGGCTACATGAGCGGCATTCCTACCCCGGCGGCGATGCCCCAGCTGGGCCAGAGCGGTCAGATGTACGGCTCCGGTTTTGGTCAGGGCTTCCAGACACCCCAGTACGGCGGCATGGATTATGGTATGCAGCAGCAGCCCCAGCAGGGGTATCCATCCATGGGCGGTATGCAGCAGCCCCAGGTACCGCAGATGGAATATGGCCAGCAGTACCAGAGCATGCAGCAGCAGCCCGCGATGGAAAACACCGCGCCTCAGCAGCCGGTACAGCAGGCGGAGCCTACTCCCCCTCCCCAGCCAACCACGGTGGAGCGGGATAACCTGGGTGTGCCTGCTTTCCTGAGAAGGCCTTCTCGTAAATAAAACCCCAATAGCGGTATGGTTTTTGCCATGCCGCTGTTTTGATGAAATGAGGAAGGCAGGCCATGGTGGATTTTTTACCCTGACCCCGGATCATCTGGTGACGGTGCATGATCCGGTCGAAAAAGCCCCACCCGGGCGTGGAGGCCAAACGGCAATGGCTGGCGCTTTCCTTTGCCGGAACTGTTTCCCGCTTTGCGGAAAGCGCCAAACGGATGACCATCGCTCAGCCGGAATGAACCGTCTATTACGACCTGCAATGTCCCTATACATACCAAAGGCTGGAGCAGGCCAAGGCGTTGCCCTGCGTTTTCAATAATTGGACCGTGTTTTATCATGGACAATTTCAGACGGTGAATCTGCTGGACGCGTCAGCCATCAGGGGCATTTAAAAAAGGGTGGAACTTTTTGCCGCCTGACTCGTTTCTTCTTGTGTTCCCCAATGAGGGAAAAACATCCGTAAGAAAGAGGGAAATGAAAGTGAAAAAGTTTGCTGTACTGTTGGCGTTTTGTCTGTTGCTGGCTGGCGTGGCTGCCGCCGAAGAAAAGGTTGGCGGCTGGACTCCGGCCGCCGACCCGTCCATAACGGACGAGGTCATGGCTGTTTTTGAAAAAGGAACGGAAGGATTAACAGGCGTTGACTATGTGCCTGTGGCCTATCTGGGCAGTCAGGTGGTGGCGGGAACCAATCATTGCTTTTTGTGCCAGGCAACGGTCGTCTATCCGGACGCCGAACCCGGATACGCGCTGATGTACCTGTATGAGGATTTGCAGGGAAACGTGAGCGTCATGAATATTGCGGATTTGGATATTGGCGCGTTTTGCACCTATGGGGCGGAATGATGAAAAAAGGCGGCATGACGTTTGCCATGCCGTCAAAAAAGCTTGCCATAGGCGCATATACTCGGACTTCGCAACATGCTCGAACAGTCCTTCCTTACAGCCGCCGTGCAGAACATGAAAACGAATCGCTAAAGCCCTCCTTTCATCTCTGCTCTTTTTTATTATTGAAAACGCTACGCCTTGCTACGGACAAAACCGCCTGTTCGAAATGGCCCACCTGCGAAAACTTTTTCCCCAGAAGATCATCAACTGTGGTACGTAGCATCTGCGAATGCAAGGAGTCGCTTCCGGCCAGACTTCGTCACAGCAGCAGCACCAATTGGCTGGTGATGGACACATGGAGGATGCAAACGCGTCCGGCGCGGTTGCGCAGCAGGAGCTATTGGCGGATTGGAGAAGGCATTCAGATGGACTTGGATACCTTCAGCAAGCGGTGGGGCGACGCGGCGGACAGCATGATGCAAAACCTGTGCACCGTTAATCGTGAAAAGCATGACTATATCTTTGCTTTGGACACTCCCTTTTATGCAAACCACCTTGCAGGCAGCCCATAGCTGTGATAGGATAAACGAAAACGCCTATGAAAGGAATGAGCTTATGAAGGCGCTGCTGATCGGGGGAACGGGAACCATCAGCCAGGAGATTACGAACATTTGCGTCCAAAAGGGCTGGCAGGTTACCCTGCTGAACCGTGGAAATCATCCCGCACCAAAGGGCGTCAGGCAATGGGTTGCCGATACGCAGGACGAAGCCGGTGTGCGGGCCTGTTTACAGGATGAAACCTTTGACGTGGCGGTGGATTTTATCGCCTATACTCAGGCGGATGTGGAGCGGGACATTCGTCTTTTTCGGGAGCGTGTGGAACAGTATATTTTTATCAGCTCCGCATCGGCGTATCAAAAGCCGCTGTCCTCTCCCTGGATTACGGAGGGCACGCCACTGCACAATCCATACTGGCAGTACAGCCGGGATAAAATGGCCTGTGAACGGCTGCTGATGCAGGCTTATCACGAAAACGGCTTTCCCGTTACCATTGTGCGTCCCAGCCATACCTATGGGCAGCGCAGCGTGCCCGTGTGCCTGCATGGCCCAAACGGCAGCTTTGCCGTTCTGGAACAGATGCGTCAGGGCAAAAAGGTGATTGTTCCGGGCGATGGGCTAACCCTGTGGACTCTGACCCATAGCCGGGATTTTGCGGTGGGGTTTGTTGGGCTGATGGGAAACCTGCATGCCCTGGGCGAAACGTTCCAGATTACCGGGGATGAAAGCCTGACCTGGAACCAGATTTATCAGGCCATCGGCAGGGCCCTGGGAACCGACGTCAAACTGTGCCATATCGCCAGCGAAACCCTTGCGGCGCTTTGGCCGGATTGCCGTGGAAGCCTGCTTGGGGACAAAAGCAACACGGTGCTGTTTGATAACACAAAGCTGAAGCGGGCCGTTCCCCAGTTTGCCACAACCATTCGCTTTGATCAGGGCGTGCGGGAGGCGGTTGCCTATGTATACAGCCACCCGGAATGCCAGCGTCCGGACCCGGAATTTGATCGTTGGTGCGATCAGGTGATTGAAGGCTACGAACAGATGATTCAATCCCTGCCGCATTTTTCACGATAAAATTACAGAAGAAACGGAGAAAAACGACCATGAAAAAGCTGTTTGAGGATTTTAAACAGTTCTGCTCCAAGGGAAACATTCTGGAGCTGGCTACCGGCGTTATGATCGGCGGCGCGTTTTCTACGATTGTAACGTCGCTGGTAAACGATATGCTGATGCCTTTGATCGGACTGCTGACCGGCGGCATTAACCTGAGCGGCCTGTTTATTCCGCTGGATTTGAACTTTGGCGCGTATGCCAGCATTGAGGCGGCTCAGGCCGCCGGTGTGGGCACGCTGAACTACGGCGCGTTTTTGCAGGCGATTATCAATTTCCTGATTATCGCGTTCTGCGTGTTTTTGCTGGTCAAGGGCATGAGCAAGCTGCTGCCCAAGAAGGAAGAAAAGAAGGCCCGCAAGTGCCCCTTCTGCAAAATGGATGTGGACGATGAGGCGACCCGCTGTCCCCATTGCGCCAGCGACATTTCCGAAACCGTCAAGAAGGCGTAAGGATATCGGAAACATGAAAACAGCCGTGTGATCTTTCAGAAAAATCACGCGGCTGTTTTTAATTTCAACAGGCGCAAAGCCGGGGGCTACTGTTTCAAAGCGGACGGACTGATCAGCTTTTGGGCCGCCTGCAGCGCCGCTTTCATGGCGGAAGGAAAGGGCAGAGCGTTTAACTCCGCCGCGTCTACCAGCCGCGCCCCATCCAACGTGGGCGGACTGGTTAATTCAAAATAAAGCAGCTCCATCTCCCAAATCCGGTGGGTAAACACATGCCGCGCGTGGCCCAGATTTTCCACAAAACGGCAGGGCAGGCCGCTTTCATGAAGCAACTGGGTAAGCATGACCGGGTCGGTTGTATCCTCCATCAGGTAAAACACATACAGCCCGTGCAGCATCCGTTCGCTGCGTTGGGAAACCAGAATGCGGCCGTCCAGGGTCAGCAGGCAGACTGCCATGTCCATTTGCCTGGGCGGGCGTTTTTTTTCGTGCACAGGCAGCAGGTCGGCGTCGCCCTCCTGACAGGCGTCGCAGGTTTGCTGCCAGGGGCAGTCCTGACAATTGGGCGTGCCTGGGCTGCATAGCGTAGCGCCCAGCTCCATCAGAGCCTGATTGTAGTCGCCTGGCCGGTCAATGGGCATGCTGTCCTGCACCAGACTGCGAATGTGCTTTTGCACTTTGGGAATGCCCACATCCTCCCGCACGCCGAAAAAGCGGCTGGCCACCCGGTATACATTGCCGTCTACCGCCGGGATACGCAGGCCAAAGGCGATGCTGCCAATGGCCCCGGCGGTATAGGGGCCAATTCCGGGCAGGGACAGAATTTCTTCATAAGTTTTGGGAAACTGGCCGTTATACCGCTCCGTCATCACCTGGGCCGCCTTTTGCAGGTTGCGGGCGCGGCTGTAATAGCCCAGCCCCTCCCAGGCCTTCAATACCTGCTGCTGCGGGGCGGCCGCTAACGCCTGAACGGTGGGAAACAGGGTTAAAAAGCGGGCGTAATACCCCTTCACGGTTTCCACCCGGGTTTGCTGGAGCATGATTTCGGAAAGCCATATGGCATAAGGGTTTTGTGTATGACGCCAGGGCAAATCACGCTTTACCTGGTCATACCAGGCGAGCAGCTGGAGGGCCGCTGAAGATTTCATGAGCCTCCTCCTTTCCATGCCATGCTATTGTATCACATCCTGATAAAATCAAAAAATAGCAAAAATCAAAGAGAATAAATAAAATCAGAAGAATAAACAAGAAAAAATATTTGTGAATGGTGAATTGAACTTGAATTTTGGATAGAAAGCAAAATTCTGACAGAATAGCGGCTTGCCACAAAAAAAGAAATGACGTATAGTTAACCATGTTGTTAGCACTCGAATAACATGAGTGCTAACAAACGGAAACAGCATCCTAATAAACGAGGGAGGATACAGATATGAACGTGAAGCCTTTGGGCGACCGTGTGGTCATCAAGAACGTTGAGATGGAAGAAACCACCAAGAGCGGCATTTTACTGACGGGTACCGCCAAGGAAAAGCCTCAGATGGCAGAGGTACTGGCTGTTGGCCCCGGCGGCCTGGTGGACGGCAAGGAAATCAAGATGAACGTGAAGGTTGGCGACAAGGTGATTTACTCCAAGTACGCCGGAACCGAAGTAAAGATTGACGGACAGGAAATCATCATTGTGCGTCAGAGCGATATTCTGGCTACCGTTGACTGATTGCCGCATCTTTTGAACCATCAACAAATTCAGGAGGAACATGACTTATGGCGAAGCAAATTAAGTATGGTGAGGAAGCCCGCCGCGCTCTTGAAAAGGGCGTAAACGCTTTGGCGGATACCGTTAAGATTACCCTGGGCCCCAAGGGCCGCAATGTGGTGCTGGACAAGAAGTTCGGCGCTCCCCTGATCACCAACGACGGCGTGACCATTGCCAAGGAAATTGAGCTGGAAGACCCCTTTGAAAACATGGGCGCTCAGCTGGTGAAGGAAGTTTCCACCAAGACCAACGATGTGGCCGGCGACGGTACCACCACCGCCACCCTGCTGGCTCAGGCCATCATTCGCGAGGGTCTGCGCAATCTGGCTGCCGGCGCGAATCCCATGGTGCTGAAGCGCGGCATTGAGGCCGGTGTGGATGCGGCTGTGAAGGGCCTGGCCAAGCTGAGTCAGCCTATCAACGGCAAGCAGTCCATCGCTCAGGTCGCCAGCATTTCCGCCGGTGACGAGGAAATTGGCAAGCTGATTTCCGAGGCCATGGAAACTGTTGGCAACGACGGCGTTATCACCGTGGAAGAAAGCAAGACCATGAAGACCGAAATGACCACCGTGGAAGGCATGCAGTTTGACCGCGGTTACGCCAGCGCCTACATGGTAACCGATACTGAAAAGATGGAAGCGGTTCTGGACAATCCCTACATCCTGATCACCGACAAGAAGATCTCCAACATTCAGGAGATTCTGCCCGTGCTGGAGCAGGTTGTGCAGTCCGGCAAGAAGCTGCTGATCATTGCCGAGGACGTGGAGGGCGAAGCCCTGGCGACCCTGGTTGTGAACAAGCTGCGCGGCACCTTTACCTGCGTTGCCGTTAAGGCTCCCGGCTTTGGCGACCGCCGCAAGGAAATGCTGCGCGACATTGCTATCCTGACCGGCGGCCAGGTTATCAGCGATGAGCTGGGCATGGACCTGAAGGAAACCACCATCGACATGCTGGGCACCGCCAACCAGGTAAAGGTTGACAAGGAGAACACCACCATCGTTGGCGGCGCTGGCGACAAGGAAGCCATCAACGCCCGCATTGCCGCTATCCGCAGCCAGATTGCCGATACCACCAGCGATTATGACCGCGAGAAGCTGCAGGAGCGGCTGGCCAAGCTGGCTGGCGGCGTGGCTGTGATCCAGGTTGGCGCTGCCACCGAGATTGAGATGAAGGAACGCAAGCTGCGCATTGAGGACGCTCTGGCTGCCACCCGCGCGGCTGTGGAAGAGGGCATCGTCCCCGGCGGCGGCATTGCTCTGCTGAATGTGCTGCCCGTTGTGCAGGCTGAACTGGCCAACTATGCCGGCGACGCCAAGACCGGTGTGGAAATCATCGTTCGCGCGCTGGAGGAG
>ERZ1026860.1735-NODE-1735-length-10484-cov-6.606674_pt1 | contig 10484 bp, 9 predicted proteins | sample MGYA00380160_ERZ1026860 | MGnify/ENA primary metagenome ERZ1026860 (study PRJEB33269, sample SAMEA4719796) | human gut metagenome | biome: human-associated habitat; feature: organic feature; material: feces | place: Cameroon | collected 2013-10 ... | reverse complement strand
CGGTGCGGCAGTACCGCAGCCGGGTGTCCGGCCCGCTGCTGGACCGCATCGACCTCTGCGTTGAGATGGACCCGGTGGCCTTCGATCAGCTGCACGCTTCGGCCTCCGCCGAGAGCAGCGCCGAGCTGCGAACCCAGGTACTGGCCGCACGGGCCATCCAGGAAAAGCGCTACGCCGCCCCGGGCTTTGAGGGGGTGCACTGCAACGCCCAGCTCACCGCCGGGCAGGTGCGCCGCATCTGCCGCATGACCCCCGCCGCCGAGCGCCTTCTCCGCGCCTCCTACGACGCGCTGGGCCTCTCTGCCCGCGCCCACGACCGCATCCTCCGCGTTGCCCGCACCGTGGCCGATCTGGCCGGCAAGCAATTGCTGGACGAGGACGCTCTGCTGGAAGCACTGCAGTACCGTGCGCAGGAAAAGATTGAATAACAAAAATGAGATGGACCGCCCCTTTCGGGGAAGTCCATCTCATTTTTTACAGGGGAAACGTCTGGTTTAGTACTCCACCTTCCACATATAGCGGCGGTAATCCATGGAGTGACCGCGGACCTCTGCCATCTGTGCCACATAATAGCGCTCAAGGGGGATCATGGCCACAGGGCTGAAGAACTCTGCCACCGCAGGATCGATGCGGCCCTTGTTGAAACTCTGGAAATCCAGCACGATATAGTTTTCAGCGTAGGTCTTAAGGAACTTGAGGCAGCGCTCATCCAAAGCACGGGTGCGGCCCTCGTTCATGATCAGGATCATGGGCAGTTTTTTGTCCGTGGTCTCAAACGGACCATGGAAGTATTCGCCGGTATGCAGGCAGATGGCATGCTTCCACTGCATCTCCATAAAATGGCAGCAGCACATAGAGTAGGCCACACCGTAGTTGGAGCCGGAAGCCAGTACATAGAACACAGGCTCGTCCTTTTCCTTTTCTGCCCAGGCCTGGGCAGCGGGCAGGCACTCGGCCTTGCCCTCAGCCACGATGGCGTCGATGTACTGGTACGCAGCCATGGCCTTGTCATAGTTCTCCCAGCCCTCAAACTGATGCAGCAGCTCAAAGCCGATGCGCAGGGCGTTGGCCTGGTTGGAGTCGCTATAGACCTGATCGTCGCCGTTGGAATAGGTGACGACGTACTGGCCCACCTTCGCCATGCCGGTCTGCATATTGCCTGTCATGGCAATGGTAATGGCACCGATCTTATTGGCGACCTTGACAGCCTCCACGGTCTCTGCCGTTGCCTTGAGGGAGCAGATGACCGCGATGCAGCGCTCGTCCAGCTCTTTGGGGGTGGCGTGGACAAACTCGTTGCTGGTGTAGGTCGTAGCACCAAAGGTTTTTGCCTCGGACTGCAGCAGGTACAGCCCCGGGAAGATTGCCGCCTTGGAGCCACCGCAGCCCACGAAGAAGACATGCTTCAGGCCGCCCTTAGGCTCCAGCTTCTGTTTGATCTCTGCAATGATCTCTTGTACGTTCATAGCTTTTCAGACTCCTATTCTCTTGATCCAAAGGGGAATTTCTGCACGGTTCTGTGCAGAAAAAAACAGGTTATTTTGCACGGCCGAACAGATAGTAGGCCGGGCTGCGGTTGGCACAGTCGGTTTCGAGCACCTCTGCAGCGCAGTACAGGTAGGGGGCGTGGGTGCTATCCACCTTACCCTGGCGGCCCTCTTCCTCAAATTTTCCCTCTTTGTAGGAGGGGTCCAGAATGCAGAAAGCCTGCCCGTCGTAGGAGAGGACGGCAATGTAATGCCCGCCGTGGGTAAATACTCCCTTGTAGCCTTCCCGATCACCGCCGGAGTTCGCCACAGCCATGCCGCCCTTTTGCAGGTGAGCAATGAGGGCTGCCGGGTCGTCCGTGATCTCAAAGGTCAGGCCGCAGCGCCGGGCCACCTCCTTGCCCAGGATCTTGAGGTCCGTGCCCGGCTTTCGGTTGGCTCCCAGCTGTTCGGAGAGGGCAAGGCACTCTTCCAGCGGAAGATGGTTTTGGGTAAGATTTTCCACCATCATACAAACGCAGCAGAGGCCGCAGCCCGCTTTGGCCACATTGCTGTGCTCCTCCGGGGCTCCTCCGGCGTCCATATTGTGGTTGTAGTGCATCTTGGGGTAATCCAGTTGGTTCAAATAAAGCATGGTTCACTTCTCCTGTGCGGCACCAGATTCATACAGGAAACAGGCCACCTGGCGGGTGCTGCCGTCTGCGCCGGGCAAGCTGTGCAGCTCCGGCCGCGCCTCGCGGCAATGGTCACACACCTTGGGACAGCGAGTGGAGAACAAGCATCCCTTTGGCGGATGGAGCGGGCTGGGGATCTCCCCCTGCAAAATGATCTCGGCCCGTTTCTTGTGGATATCCGGCACTGGGATGGCCGAAAGCAGCGCCTGCGTGTAGGGGTGAAGCGGGTTGTTGTAAAGCTCTTTTTTATCGGCCAGCTCCACAATCCGGCCCAGATACATCACCGCCACCCGATCACAGAGGTATTCCACCACACTCAGATCGTGAGAGATGAAGATATAGGTCAGGCCGCGCTTTTTCTGCAGGTCTTTCAGCAGGTTGAGCACCTGAGAGCGGACCGAAACGTCCAGTGCCGAGACCGGCTCGTCGCAGATGACCAGTTCCGGGTCGTTGATGAGGGCCCGGGCAATGACCACACGCTGGCGTTGGCCACCCGACATCTCGTGCGGGAATTTCTCCAGATACTTTTCGCTCAGGCCCACTTCCTTCAGGATCGCCACGACCTTCTGCCGCTTTTCTTCCTTGGAGTACTTGCCCTCCACCTCCAGCGGGGCTGCCACAAGCTGCTCCACCTTCTTTTTGGGGTTGAGTGAAGCGTAAGGGTCCTGAAAGATGATCTGGATCTTTTTGCGCAGGGGGCGCATCTTACTTTCATTGTAGTGGGTGATATCCTCGCCATGGAACAAGATCTGTCCCCCTGTGATGTCGTGCAGCTTGAGGATGCTCTTGCCCAGCGTTGACTTTCCGCAGCCAGACTCGCCCACAAGGCCCACGATCTCGCCCTGATTCACCACCAGGTCGATATCGTCCACGGCTTTGACGGCAATGTCATCGCCTCCGCGCACTTTTTTGACGGGATAATATTTTTTGACCCCGCGGATCTCCAGCAAAGGTGCATCCATTGTTACTCACCGTCCTTTGTGTCTTCTGCGCCGTAGTGGATGCAGCGCACCTGATGGGTGCCTTTGGCACGCATCCCGGGGTCCTGCATTTTGCAGCCAGGCAGGGCCCGCTCGCACCGGGTGCAGAAGCGGCAACCCTCCGGCATCTCGTCCAGCATGGGCACAGTACCCTCGATGGTATGCAGATGAGCCTCGTCGCCGCTGCCCAGTTTGGGGATAGAATTGAGCAGGCCGATGGTATACGGATGAGAGGGATGGTCGAAGATATCCTCCACTGTGCCGTACTCCACCACCTTACCCGCGTACATCACCAACACATCGTCTGCCATCTCTGCAATGACTCCCATATCGTGAGTGATAAGGATAACAGCGGTGTTCATCTCCTTGGCCAGAGAACGGATGATCCGAAGGATCTGGGCCTGAATGGTCACGTCCAGTGCGGTGGTGGGTTCATCGGCGATCAGGAGCTTGGGGTCGCACAGCAACGCCATGGCGATCATGACGCGCTGCCGCATTCCGCCGGAAAGCTGGTGAGGATACTCCTTGACCCGCTGCTCCGGGGAGGGGATCCCCACCCGGCTCAGCATTTCCACACAACGGGCCAGGGCATCAGCCCGGCTGATCTTTTTGTCGTGGGAACGGATCATCTCGATCATCTGATCCCCGATGCGGTAGACCGGGTTGAGGGAGGACATGGGCTCCTGGAAGATCATCGAGATCTCGCTGCCCCGTACCTGGCGCATCCGGGCCTCTGTAGCCTTGGCCAGGTCCTCCCCCCGGAACAAAATTTGACTTTTGGAGTCAATGATGCTCACCGAAGGTGGGACCAGACGCATGATAGAAGTTGCTGTGACGCTTTTTCCGCAGCCAGACTCGCCCACAATGCCCAGCACCCGGCCTTCCTCCAGCGTAAAATTCACGCCATCCACTGCCGTTAACAGATTTTTATTTACCTGAAATGATACCTTGAGGTCTCTGACCTCCAACAACGGCTCTCCCATTTGCGTCCTCCTGACCCGACCATTCCGGACTTGATTTTTTCAAACTCTCTTTTATGTTGCGTATTTGCAGGGTTACTGGACCGACCAGTTCCAGCTCTTCTCGTTGTTCACGCCGCCCTCAAAGGCATTGAAGCCCTGCAGACGGTCCGATTTGACGGCGAAGCTGTAGCCGTGGTACAGGATGACCAGCGGCATTTCGTCGTACAGCATATCCTGATATTCGTTGACCAGTTCTTTCTTTTTGGCGGGATCGATCTCCGCCGCAATGGTATCCTGCAGCTCTGCAAACTTGGGATCGCTGATCTGGCAATAAGTAGCATTGCGGTAATCGTAGTAACCGGCCATCCACAGCGGGTAAACCATGGCGTTGGAGCCGCAGATGCCCAAATCATAGGTGCCGTCCTGCAGGCCGGAGAACATAGTAGCCAGTTCCACGGTCTGAACATCAATGGTGATGCCTGCATCGGCCAGGTTCTGCTGGATGACCGCAGCCATGCTCTCGCGGGCAGCGGTAACGACCATGTGCAGCGTACGTCCATCCCAGCCGGCCTCGGCCAGCAGGGCCTTCGCCTTGTCCACATCACGGCTCCAGGCAATGCCCTTGTCGTACTCGCTGCCGGGGATGATGCAGGTAGCCGAAGCAACTGCGTTGCCGCGCATGTTCTGCTCGATCAGCAGCTCTTTGTCGATGGCGTAGCTCATTGCCTGACGGATCCGCTTGTCGGGAACATTCTGGTTGTTGATCAGGAAGACTACCACGCTGGTGGGGTTGGCAGCCTCTTCCACGTTCATGCCCAGGTCCTTGGCGGCCAGAGCATCGTCCATAGAAGGGCTCTGGAAGAAGGCATCCATCTCCCCTGCCGCAACGGAAGTGATGGTGTTGGAAGCAGAGACCACCTTCAGCACCAGCTTACCGAACTTCGGGGTGCCCAGATGGTAATCGGCAAAACTGCCCAGATCCATCTCGGTGCCGGCGGTCTCGGAGATAAAGGTGCACGGGCCGGAGCCGATGGGGGCTTTCCAGAAGTCGTCGGTCTTGAGCTGATCGACTGCAATATCGCCGAGCAGGTGCTCCGGCAGAACGTAGAAGTATTTGTTGTGGAGCAGCAGCCAGTCCTCGGCCGGCGTGACCGTCTTGAAGGTCACTTTGAGGGTGTAATCATCCACAGCCTCCAGGCCAACGGACTTCTCACTGGTCTCCACGCCGTTGTCGTCCGTACCTGCCCAGGTGTTGAACTCACTGCGCAGACCGAAATCGAACTTGGGATTGGTGATGAGCTGAGCAGTCCAGACCCAGTCCTTAGCGGTAACAGGCTCGCCGTCGTGCCACTTGGCGTTCTTGTCCAGGTGGAACAGCGCAGCCATGCCGTCGTCGGTATTTTCCCAGGACTCTGCACCGCGCGGGGTCACGCCGGAGCCCTGCTCCTCAATGAAGGCCAAGCGGTCGTACAGCTTATCACTGACCAACTGCTGGTAAATCGAGCCGCTGCTGGAACCATACGGGTTCACGGTGTCCCAGGCTTGCGTCAGGCCATAGGTGATGATGTCGTTGGAGTAATCACCTCCGGCGGATGCGGATGCCGCACCCGAAGCAGCGGGTGCCGTGGAGGAAGCCGTATTGGAACTTCCTCCGCATGCAGCCAACAGAGCGGCGGCGCTGACGGCACCAGTTGCTTTCAAGAACGAACGACGGGAAACTTCGATACGCATAGCTTTATTCCTCCAGTTGATTGGTTGTATTCTCAGCAGCCCGACTCCTATTGCCGCAGCTGCTCGAAGCATTTTTTACTTGATCTTGGGGTCCAGAGCGTCCCGGATGCCCTCACCCATGAAGTTGAACCCCACGGCTACCAGAATGATGCAGATGCCGGAGGGCAGCCAGACCCAGGGGCGGGCCGTCAGCACCAGCAGATTCTGGGCCGCATAAATGATGTTGCCCCAGGAGGCCTGCGGCGTCTGGACACCCATGCCCAGAAAGCTCAGGGAAGACTCCGTCAGCACGGCACCCGCAATTCGGAACGAAATATTGGCCCACACCGGGGTGATGGCGTTGGGCAGCACTTCCGAAAACAGGATCTTGGAGGTGCGGGTGCCCACTGCTTTGGCTGCCTGCACGTATTCGCACTCCCGGATGGAGAGGACATTGCCGTAGATGAGCTTTGCAATGCTCGTCCATCCCAGCACACCGATGACAACGGTAACGGTCAGGATGGAGGGGCCAAACACAGCCACCAGCACGAGAATGAGCACCATGCTGGGAAAGGACATGAAGGCATCTGCGGTGCGCATGATGATGGACTCTGCAATGCCGCGGAAATAGCCGGCGATCAGTCCCAGTGGAATGCCGATGGCCACCGAGATGACGGTGGAGGCCATGCCGACGAAAAGAGAGACGCGGCCGCCATACAACACACGGGCAAACAAGTCACGGCCCACATCGTCGGTACCGAAGATGTGCTCCGCCGAAGGCTTGGCATTGAATCCCGCCAGACGGTCCGTGGTATAGGGGTCCAGCTTCATCACGACGGGGAGAAAAATCACGATCAGCACCAGAAGCAGTACAATGGTGAGGCCGAACACCGCTTTTTTGTTTCGCAGGAATTTTTTCAATGCCTGGCTTTTTTTCAGCTTTTCCACGTTCTGCACCCCCTTACTTGAATTTGATGCGCGGATCGAGCGCGGCATAGATGAGGTCGAGCACCAGATTCATCACCAGCACCACGGAGCAGATGAGGATCGCCACGCCCATAATAACGGGGTAATCACGGCTGGTGATGGCGGTGATCATCAGGCTGCCGATGCCGGGCCAGGAGAAGATCTGCTCCGTGACCACTGCACCGCCGATCAGGAACGGGATGGACAAGCTGATGGTGGTAACGACGGGAATGAGGGCATTGCGGAAGGCATGCTTGAGGACGATGACCGTGTTGGTCAGGCCCTTGGAGCGTGCGGTCTTGATGTACTCCTCATTCAGCACATCCAGCACGCTGGAACGGGTCTGCTTGATGTAGTTGCCGATGGGCTGGATGCCGCAGACGAAGGCGGGCATAAACAGGTGGCGCAGCAGATCTCCTGTGCTCTGCACCGCACCCGAAGTGTACATACCGCTGGTGGGGAAAAGATGCAGCTTCACGGCCAACACATAGATCATAAGCAGGCTCAAAAAGAAGTTGGGCACCGAAGCACCGATGAACGAAATGAACGAACCAATATTATCCCAGATGGAGTTGGGCTTGTAAGCGGACAGAATGCCCAGCGGCACACCGATGAGGATCGCACACAGGATACCTGTGCCGGTCAGCATGAGGGAAGGACCGATGCGCTGGCCGATCATCAGGGCCACACTCTGGGAGGTGCGGTAGGAGGTGCCCAGGTCGCCGTGAAGGAAGTCCCACAGCCAGAGGAAGTACCGCACCACGATGGGTTTATCGAGCCCAAGGGAGACCTTGAGCGCCTCCAGATCAGCGTAAGACATCTCGCCGGAGGCCGCCAGCACCGACAGCGGCCCGCCGGGTGCTAAATTGATGAGCACGTAAACAACAAATGTGATGCCCAGAAAGACCGGGATCGCATATAAGAGCCGCTTGAGAACATATTTTGTCATGTCCTTTGTCATTTTACCTGTAAGCCTCCTGTCAGAAGCCTGCCATATCTTCCAGCATCCGCAGCAGAAGCTGGACACAGGGCACGGCGGATTTCAGATAGCTGTATTCTTTTTCACTATGGTCGTTCGCCCCATGCGGCCCCATGCCGTCCAATACGATCGGGTCGCTGCCGCAGTAGGCCAGATGGTTTGCGTCCGAAAGGCCGCCGCGCGGCTTTTCCAGGAAAGGAATGTCCAGTTCTGCCGCCAGCTCCTTGAGCCGCCCGACAAAAGCCTTTGTCTTTTCCGATTCCACCAGCGGCCGGCCTTCGCTCTCACTGACGATGACGGTCTTGACACCTTTGACATAGGGTTCGCCCTCCACCAGCTGGTGGACAGCATTTTTGATGCGCTCCCTTTCTTCGTCCAGGAAGAACCGGGCATTGACGGTGATCCTGGCGTAATCGGCCACTACGTTGGCAGCGGTACCGCCCTGTGCCACGCCCACGTTGACCGTGGTGTTCTTTTCCCGGCTGGCCAGGTTCATCAACTCGACAATGGCGTGTCCCATTTCCAGCACGGCAGAAGCATTTTCCACCTCGAACATAAACCCTGCATGCGCTGCCTGCCCGTGGAACTCCAGCGTATAACCGAGAGAGCCTTTGCGGACGAAGCAGTGGCGGGTGCCCAGCTGCCCGGCAGACTCCATGACCACCACAATGGAGGACTGAGCGGCGATGCGGTCCGTAACTTCGCGTGAGTAGACCGAACCGATCTCCTCATCCGGATTGTACACCATGGCGATGTTCAGCTTTTCCGAAACATCCGGGCTGAGGTTGGCTGCCACATGGTACATTGCCACATCGCCATTCTTCATATCCCCTACGCCGGGGCCGTAGCAGTTATCCCCTTCTATACGGAAGGGGCGCTTTGCAGCTGTCCCGTCAGGAAAGACAGTATCCATGTGACCGATGAACATGACATCATAATGTTCCGCCGGATGGTTGGTGATGAGCAGCACCTTGCGGGTACCTTCTCCCACCATGATCTCCTGCACCTGCCAGCCCAGCTCGGTGTACCAGCCTGAGAGTTTATCTGCTACGCAGTTCACACCCTCGGCGTTGGCCGAGCCGCTGTCGATGTTGACCAGCGTTTCCAGCTGGCGCTTATACAGTTCAAAATCCATCGCTGCTGCATCTCCTATTCATTTCTTCGGCAGGATTTTTCGTTTTGTTTACCTTGATTGTATCATTATATATCATTATATGTCAACACAAATCTTCATTTTTACAACTCATCTCCCTCAACTTTTCCGATATGCCCAAATTTCCGCTATGAAATTCAGCAACTGTGAATAAAGCATTCTTTTTCAAATTGCAAAAAGGCGCCCGCGGAGAGATTTCTCACACGAGCGCCTTTGCTCTTGTTGTATCCAATTGAAAAACAGTTCTTGAAAAACAGTTCTTATTTTGGTCATTCTGCTTCTGTCGTTTTGCCGTGGCCAAATGCCCCCTGCACCAAACAGGTCCTAGCCGAGAAGGCGGCACCCGCTTCCAGCGCTTTTTCCACCACAGCCCGGGGATAATGCCCACTGCACAATGCGGGTTCTTTCTCCCGTGCGGCGATCACAGAAAGCAGAAAAGCTGTTGCAAATGAATCGCCCGCTCCCAGCGTATCCACAGCCTCCACCAGCTTGGGCGGGCAGGTCAGGAAAAGGGAGCCATCGTAATAAACCGCGCCCAAGCTGCCGCGGGTCGCCACCACCTGCGGACAACCTGCCTTGCAGAGCTTCTCGCAAACGGCACGAGCATTCTCCTCACTGACATTGCCGCAGGAGAGGAAGGCAAAATCGATATACGGTGCCACCCGGGCCACTCGCTCGTCATCTTTCCACTGCCCGGAGAAATCGTAAGAAACGGTCACACCCAGGGGCTTGAGCTTAGGCAGTTGGGCATCCGTATAGCCGTTGTTGGTGGTGTGCACATGCGAAAATTCGCGGATATATGCAAAATCCTTTTCATCCAGCCGGATGGGGTGTTCCTTGGTCACGCCGCCCCGATTGCTGCCCAGAAAAACGCGGTCTCCCTCTACCAGCGTAACGCGCGCGTGGCCATTTTCGCCCTCATACTGGCGGCAATGGCTGCGGTCTATCCCAAACTCGTCCAGTGTAGCCTGCACATGCTGTGCAACGCCATCGGTACCGAACACCCCCATGAAAGCCGACTCGACGCCAAGCATTTTTGCATAGACTGCAAAATTCAGTGCCTGTCCGCCGGGGAACATGGTATGAAGATGAACATACTCATCACAGACATTGTCGCCAAATCCCAGAACCTTCATGGTTACCTCCTATTTGTAATTCATTATAGAACATTATAGCACGATTCAATCTCTTGTCAATACTCGAAAACAAAAAAGCAGACAACCGTTTTGGGGCTGCCTGCAGACTGTGAGTAGGGATTTCATGGTATCAGAACCGCCGCCAGGTATCGGGCAGGAACAGCACCAGCATGGGGAAGATCTCCAGACGGCCTGCCAGCATGTCGAAGATCATGACGAGCTTGGCGGGGCTGGAGTAGCTGCCAAAGTTCATCATGGGGCCCACCTGAGCAAGGCCCGGGCCGATGTTGTTCAGCGTTGCCGCAATGGCCGTAAAGTTCGTCACCATGTCAAAGCCATCGAGGCTGATGAGGAAGAGGGACGCGGCAAAGACAAAAATGTACGCAGCCATAAAAACGTTGGTGGTGCGGATGGTCTCGTGGTTGAGCAGCTTGCCG
>ERZ1026860.1734-NODE-1734-length-10489-cov-14.698965_pt1 | contig 10489 bp, 9 predicted proteins | sample MGYA00380160_ERZ1026860 | MGnify/ENA primary metagenome ERZ1026860 (study PRJEB33269, sample SAMEA4719796) | human gut metagenome | biome: human-associated habitat; feature: organic feature; material: feces | place: Cameroon | collected 2013-10 ... | reverse complement strand
CCCGGGAGGTAAGGGTCAGCGTTTCGGCACGCTGCGGCACGCGGTCAAATTTCAGCGCCTGCTTGCCCACCAGAAAGGCCACACCGCGGTCTTTGAAGAACTGGTCATCCATCCCATAGGCGCGGGCGTGGTCTGCCGACACCTGCTCCACATAGCGCAGCAGAGCGCTGGGCTTGAGCAGGCTGCGGAAGTCGGCATCTGCGTTCATGACCGTCATGGTCTCGGTGTAAAAGAACTGTTCCATGATTTTTCCTTTCTATAAAAAGAGACCGCTGCACGTTGTTCTGTGCAGCAGCCTCCTTTGCGTTCAATACTGATTGCGGTTGCGCCTGCGGACCTTGCGCCAGATGTTGAAGCAGGCCAGCGCCACCATAGCTGCCAGCAGCGCAAGGAACAGCAGGCTGCTGCCGCCCTCGTCGTAGCTCTTCATCTCGCTCCACTTCACGTCCAGCTCGCTGTTCACATCGTCGCTCAGGGCCGTGAACACTTTTTCCTTAGCGGCAGCTTCCTCCGGCGGATAAGCGATCTCGCTCTCCTTCAGATCCTCGTCCAGCACCTCCCACACGTCATGCATGGGGGTGGTGTAGCCGATGTACTCGATGTTTGCCTTGCCGACATCCGTTTCGCACATGAAGTTGATGAACATTTCCGCAGCTTCCTCGTGCTCACTGGTGGCCGGAATGGTCATGCAGTCCACGGAAAGCACGCTGCCCTCCTCCGGGAATACCCATGCAAGGTCAGGGTTATCGTCGATCATGGTGATGGCATCGCCGGAGTAATACACACCGACCGCTGCCTCGCCGCCGATCATCTTATCAAAGATCTCGTCCATGACGTAGGCCTGCACCAGCGGCTTCTGTGCCTTGAGTTCCTCTACCACCTCGTCCACCTCTTCCGCGGTGGCGGGGTTGATGCTGTGGCCGCTCTTGAATGCAGCAATGGCGTAGGCATCGCGGCTGTTGTTGAACATCAGGATGTTGCCCGCATACTGTTCGTCCCACAGGTCTGCCCAGCAAGTGGGAGCTTCGTCTACCATGGTGGTGTTGTAGATGATGCCGGTGGTGCACAGCATATAGGGCACGGTGTAGGCGTTCTGCGGGTCATAGTCCGGGTTGCGGTAGCCCGCATCGATCTTTTGGAAATTGGGGATATTGTTATAGTCAAGGGGTGCAAGCATCCCCTCGTTGATCATCTTTGCCACCATGTAGTCGGAGGGGATGATCACATCGTAGTTGGCTGCGCCGGACTTGAGCTTGGCGTACAGGGACTCGTTGGAGTCGAAGGTAGTGTAGTTCACCTTGATGCCGGTCAGCTTTTCAAAGGCGGCTACCACGTCCACGCTGTCGTCCGAGCCGTTGGAGATGTACTCGCCCCAGTTGTAGACGTTCAGGGTGATGTTCTGCCCCTTGAAGCGGGTCCAGTCGTAAGCGTCCGACACCGAGACGTCCTCGGTCACCTCGATGGTGCCGGCGGCAAACGCCGGCAATGCGGCACACAGCGCCACAGCCAGCGTCAGCAGCAATGCAGCAATGCGTTTCATCATGCGCCCTCCTCTCGCAGCGTTTTCTGATCCTTGCGGTAGCTGCGGCTCTCCATGGCATTGGACACCAGAATGACGCTGAGGATGACCACGAACATGATGGTGGACAGCGCGTAGATCTCCGGGCTGACCTTTTTGCGGGTCATGGAGTAGATGGCAATGGGCAGCGTCTCCACCGTACCGCAGTTGAAGTAGGAGATCATGAAGTCGTCGATGGAATAGGTCAGGCAGATGAGGAACGCCGACAGGATCGCAGGGCTGATCTCCGGCAGGATGACCTTGAAGAAGGCCTGCTTGGGGTCGCAGCCGAGGTCGAGTGCCGCCTCATACAGCTTGATATCCAGCTGCTTGAGCTTGGGCGTGACGTTGAAGATGACATACGGCACATTGAACGCGATATGTGCAATGAGCAGCGTCGGGAAGCCCATGATGGTATCCGGCAGCCAGGAGACATCTGCAGCAAAGCGCTGGTATGCCACGAACAGCAGCATGAGCGAGATGCCGGTAATGATCTCCGGGTTGACCACCGGGATATAGGTGATGTTGGTGACCACAAGGCGGCTCTTGCGGCCCATGGACGCAATGCCAAGGCTTGCCGCCGTGCCCAGCACTGTGGCAATGACAGCCGAGAGCAATGCCACCTCCAGCGAGACGCGCAGCGCGCTGAGGATGGAGGAATTGTGCAGCAGGCTGGAATACCACTTGAGGGTAAAGCCGGTGAACAGCGAATAGCCCTTGGACTGGTTAAAGCTGAACACGATCATGTATGCAATGGGCAGGTACATGAAGCAGAAAAACAGCACGATATAGGCGCGCTGCATCAGGCGCAGATGTTTCGTTTTCATCAGGACACGCCCTCCATTTCATCTTCATCAAAGCTGGAGGTGAAGCTCATGCACAGCAGCACAATGATCATCAGCACAAGGCTCATGGCAGAGCCTACGTTCAGGTTGTAGCTGTTGCCAAGGAACTGCATCTCGATCAGATCGCCGATGAGCAGGTTGGAGCCGCCGCCCAGCATACGGCTGATAACAAAGGTGGACACCGCCGGGACGAACACCATGGTGATGCCGGTGCTGATGCCGGGCACGCTCATGGGAATGAGCACCCGGAGAAGGGTCTTGGTGGTGGAAGCACCCAGATCCTGCGCAGCTTCCACAAGGCTCTGGTCGATCTTGGTCATGCTGGTGTACAGCGGCAGGATCATATAGGGCACATAGTTATACACCATGCCCAGCACCACCGCGCCGGAGGTGTTGAGCATGTTATAGGGGCCAAGGCCGAACACGCCCAGAACGGCGTTCACCGGGCCGTTGATGCTGAGCAGGCCCATCCATGCGTAGGTGCGCAGCAGAAAGTTCATCCACATGGGCAGCATGACCAGCATGAGCATGATGTGCTGCTTGTTCACCCGCAGGCGGGACAGAAAATACCCCACCGGAAAGGCGATGACAAGGCAGATGACCGTGGCGATCAGCGCCAGCAGCAGGCTGCGGGCAAACACCGAGCCGTAGCCGCTGATGGAGGTGAGGTTATTCAGGGTAAAGTTGCCCTCGGCGTCGGTCATGGCGTAGTACACCACAATGAACAGGGGCACAACGGTAAACAGCACCATCCATACAAAGTACGGATAGGCCAGCTTTTTATCATAGATCTTCATGGCACATCACCCCTCGCTCCGCGCCATGATATGGATCTCGTTGGGGCCGATGCGCATACCAATGGTCTCGCCGGGGGTGCAGGCACGGGTGGAGTGGATCAGCCACTCGCGGCCTTCGCACTCAACGTGCATCTCAAAGTGCACGCCCTTGAAGATGACATCGTTCACCACGCCCACAAGCTGGCCCTCCACAGGGGAGACCACCTCGATATCCTCCGGGCGCACCACCACCTGCACGCTCTGTTCCCGGGCAAAGCCGCGGTCCACGCAGGGGAAGTCCACACCGGAGAAGGACACCAGAAAGTCCTTGTGCATCACGCCGTCCACGATGTTGGAATCGCCGATAAAGTCTGCTACAAAGGCATTTTTCGGCTCGTTATAGATATCCTCCGGGGTGCCGATCTGCTGCACCTTGCCGCCGTTCATGACCACGACGGTATCGGACATGGTAAGGGCTTCCTCCTGATCGTGGGTAACATAAATAAAGGTAATGTTCATTTCGCGCTGCAGGCGCTTGAGCTCCAGCTGCATCTCCTTGCGCAGCTTGAGGTCCAGTGCGCCAAGGGGTTCATCCAGCAGAAGGATCTCCGGCTCGTTCACCAGACTGCGGGCGATGGCCACGCGCTGCTGCTGGCCGCCGGACATCTGGCTGATGCTGCGGCGCTCGAAGCCTTTCAGGCCAACAACCTCCAGCATGTTGCGCACCTTGCGGCGGATGGTCTCCTCGTCCATCTTTTTGAGCCGCAGGCCGAAGGCCACGTTCTCGAACACGTTCAGGTGCGGGAACAGTGCGTACTTCTGGAACACGGTGTTCACCGGGCGCTTATAGGGCGGCACGCCGGTAATGTTCTCACCTTTCAGCAGCACTTTGCCGGAATTGGGTTCCAGAAAACCTGCGATCAGACGCAGGGTGGTGGTTTTGCCGCAGCCGGAAGAACCCAGCAGCGTCACAAACTCTTTGTCATGGATGTCGAGGTTCAGCCCATCCAGAATGCGCTGACCATCAAATTCCACTACGATATCACGCAGTGAAACGATCACCGAGTTGTCCATTTTTACTTTATCCTCCTTGTAACTCAGATACGAAAAAAGACAGGGCCATGCCCCATCCCTCGTACCAGGGCGACCCAGCCCCGCACAACATCCATGACGACCGGAGGACCTGCAAAGGCAGGCTCTTATATTGCGCAGTTATTCTACCCTGTCTTGTCTATCTTAATCAATCTTTGCCGAAAAGTCAATCACTCTGCCAATGTTTGCCGAAACTTTACACCCTGCAACAAAAAAACATGCGCCGCAGCGGGATCTCCGCATACAGCGCACATGGATTTTTCATTCTGTTTTCAGCTGGCCGGCTGTTGTCAGAAGGGTGTTCAGCGTGTCAAGATCCACGGCATAAACAGAGCTGTCGCCCTCGGTCATCATCCAGCAGCCGTCTGCATTGCTGGTATAATACAACGTCACGGTCCCGTCGGCCGTTTCCGCCTGCACCGTGGCAAGCGGTGCATCAAAGCCGTAGGCCGAAGGGTCGGCATCCGTGATCTGTGCGGTCACATAGCCTGCCAGAGCGGAGAGGATGCTCTGCACCTTGCTGTCGTCCAGATCGGCAGAGGGTTCATCGGCCAGCCGCCACACGGTGTGATAGGTGGCGGAATCGGCCGCACTTTCCGAGGAAGCTTCCTCCGCTTCCGCAGGCTCAGAGACTGCATTCAGTGCAAGGGTTCCGCTGCCCGTCGTGATGGAAACACTTTCCAGCGCGGAGGCCGTCAGTCCCGCCGGGCTGAACGCACCAAAAAGGTCCGCTTTGGTCCGCTCAAAGCAGGCCGACTTGCTGCCGGAAACGGTGTACACGGCATCGTCCCCTGCCTTCTGCACGTACAGATCCCCTGTGACCGGGTTCTCGGTGCCAAAGGCAAAGGTGTTCGTCTCGCCTGCCGCCGTCACCGTGACCGTAACGGCCGGGTCTGCAAGGCCGTAGTCCTCACCGGGCTGAGCCGTGAGCTGACGCTTGGCGTTCAGGGACGCCAGCGCCGTGACCATGGTATTGCAGGCAGATGCATCCAGATGATAGTCCGGGTCATCCGCCAGCGTCCAGCTGCCGGAGGCGTAATTTAAGGTAAGCGTTTCGCCGCCATAGGCATACCGGATGCTGGTCACATCGCCTGCCGCAAAGGAAGAGAGCACGATGCTGCCCTCTGCGGCGGCGCTGGAAGCAGCTTCTTCTGCGGCATTGCTGCGGCTAACGAACCACAGCAGCCCGCCCAGCACAAGCACCAGCACCAGAAGCACCGCAAGGGTGCGCTGTTTTGTTTTCATGGCAGCGCCCCCTTACCTGCGGCGGCGCAGCAGCACCACCACAGCACCTGCAATGAGCACTGCTGCGGGCAGCACGAATACGAACACCATGCCCAGCGTCATGGATGCGGAAGCCGGGACCGTGATGGGTGCAGCTTCCAGCGCTTTGGTGTCGATGAGCAGGCTCTGCCCTACCAGCGAAGCGGCACAGCCCTGCAAGAAGGTCAGGTTGCCCGGGATGGACTGGTACACCTGCTCGTTGTCCATGTTGGGGCAGCCGATCCAGATCACCTCGGCACCGGTGGAGTCATTGCGCGCCCATACGGCCAGCGAGAACGGGCCGTCGGTGTCGCCTGCTTCCTTTGCGGAAGAAGAGCCGGTGTCAAAGTTCTGCTTGCTGTAGGCATCCTCGGTGGTGTTCAGCAGGGGTTCTGCCGTAACGCCGTCTGTCTCGGTAATGGTGATGCCCTGTGCCACCGAGAGCATCACATGGGTGCTCTGGTTCACGCCGTCCAGCGCGGTGCTTTCGTCGGTGGTCGCGTAGTCCGGGAACAGCGAGTACGGGTAGCCGTACAGCGCGTGGCCCGCGTCGCCCTCCACCACAAGGCCCGGCTCACGCGCAAGGCCGAACTGTGCCATCACTGCATCCAGATTGGGTGTTTCGGTATAGCCGCTGGTGGTCAGCAGCACCTTGCCGCCGTTTTCCAGATAGGTCTGCAGCTGCGCGATCTCATCCACAAGGCCGTCAGATGCAAAATCCGAAGCGGGGTCGCTGATGATGAGCAGATCACAGTCCTCCGGGATGGTGCTGGTGAGCAGGTCCAGCGGCTGGGCATCGATATTCTGCGCCTTGAGCGCCTCGGTCAGCGAGGAGGTAAGCGCCTGCTCGCCGTGGTTGGTGGTGTAGTAGGCATGGCTTTCTGCTGCGGCAGTCAGCTTGTAGATGGCAGAGCTGATCTGCTTTTCGCCGCCAAAGGTCACATTGGCAGAGCCGGTGGTGTAGTAATCGGAGTAATCGTACTCGTAAAGTTCGGCGGCGTTCAGCACTTCGCTGTTCTCACCGCTGACCACGATCAGACTGCCGGTGGATGCATCCTCTGCGCCGTACTGCGCTGCAAAGGTCGGGTAAAGCGCCGGGTCCTTCTGCTCCCAGCGGAAGTGACTGCTCTCGTCGGCGTAGTGGTCCAGCAGCTTGGTGATAATGGCATCCTCGCTGCCGGTCTCACAAAGATAGTAAACGGTCACGTCCTGATCCAGACTCTGCATCAGCTGCTTGGAGCTGTCGCCCAGCGTGTACATCTTGGCGGCGGAGAGATCGAACTCGGTGTATTTTTTCGGGATGGCCCCCACCAGCAGGTTGAGCAGCACGGCCAGCACGATGGCTGCTGCCAGAATGGCCGTGGAGTACAGCCCATTGCGGAACACCTTGCCGTTCGCGGAGGAAGAAACTTTGAATTTTTTCATGTTGTTCCCCTCCCCTCAGTTCCAGCGGCGCTTTTCCAGCCCCTGTGCCGTGAAGAACAAAAACAGCACGGTCACGGTCAGGTAGTACACCAGCGTCGGGATGGAAAAACTGTTGTTGACGAACTCTTCAAACGGCGTGAACAGGCAAAGCCCGCTGAGCACTGCGCTGAACGCTTCGGTCAGCCAGCTGCTTTGCAGAAGGAACAGTGCCGTCAGCGCCACACAGCAGCCCGCAAAGGTCAGGCAGCCCAGCGTAAAGCTGCGGGTGCGCAGGCCCGCCACCACACTGAGCACTGCCGCGATCGCGGTAAACAGGGCCAGTGCCACTGCACTGCCTGCGGTGAACATGCTGCGCAGGCTGGGCATCATGTAGGCCAGCAGCAGTGCGGCTACGCCCGCCACAGCAGCGATGATCTGATTCTCGGTCAGGCTGGAAAGGAACACGCCAATGGCAATGGCGGCGCAGCCCATAAGGAAATAGCACAGCAGAGCGGCCAAGTTTGCCAGCGTGGCCGTTCCGGTGGCACCCAGTGCGGCCAGCACAAAGATCATGACCGCATCGGCAAGGCACGGCAGTGCAAAGATGACGCACAGGGCAAAGAATTTGCCCAGCACGATCTCCCACACAGACACCGGGCTGGTAAGCAGCAGCTGATCGGTGCGGGTGCGGCGCTCCTCTGCAAAGGAGCGCATGGTGAGCACCGGGATATACAAAAGCAGCACAAATGTGGTGCGGTAAAGCGTGTAATAGCCAAAGTCCGTCAGGCCGTAGCCCAGGTTCAGGGCTACAAAATAGATGGCCGTTGCCGCCAGCATAAAGGCGGTGAGCACGTAGCCGATCATGCCATGGAAGCTGCTGCGGACTTCGCGTTTGAAAATGGCGGTCATTCCGTTTTCTCCTCCCCTTCATCCGATGGTGCTTCAGACTCGTTTTCGGTCAGTGCAAGGAACACTTCCTCCAGCGTTTTGCTTTCCGCTGCCAGCGCCAGCACCGTGCATCCGGCCTGCGAAAGGGCGCGGGACACCTCGGCGCGGCGGTCAGAAGCATCGGCGCTTTCTGCGGTAAAGGTCACCTGTCCGTCGGCCTCGGATTCGATCTCCACCTTGCGGATGCCCGGAATGGAGCCGACTGCTTTCAGCACGGTCTGTCCCCCGCCCAGAGCGGTAGCGCGCAGACGGCTGCCGGGGTTCAGCTTTTCGGCCAGCTGCTCCGGCGCACCCACCGCCACCAGATGCCCCTTGGAAAGGATCAGCACCTGACTGCACACCGCCTGCACCTCGCTGAGGATGTGGCTGGACAGGATGACCGTGTGGCTTTTCCCCAGTTCCCGGATCAGTTTGCGGATCTCGATGACCTGTGCCGGGTCAAGGCCCACCGTCGGCTCGTCCAGAATGATGAGCTGCGGCGCACCCAGCAGTGCCTGCGCGATGCCAACGCGCTGGCGGTAGCCCTTGGACAGACTGCGGATGAGCCGGGGCAGCACCTCTTCCAGCACGGTGCGGCGGGCAGCTTTGCGTACCTGTTCTTTGCGGTCGGCCTTCTTTTTGATGCCTTTCAGCTCTGCAGCAAAATCCAGGTATTCCTGCACCGTCATTTCCGGGTAGAGCGGCGGCTGCTCGGGCAGATAGCCCACACAGGCCTTGGCCTGCTGGGCCTGCTCTGGCAGGCTGAAGCCCGCCACCTTCACTTCACCGCAGGTGGGTGCAAGGTAGCCGGTGAGGATATTCATGATCGTGGATTTGCCCGCGCCGTTGGGGCCGAGCAGGCCGAAGATCTGGCCGTCGCCCACCGTAAAGGACAGATCTTCAATGGCAGGGTGTGTGCCATACTTTTTGCTCAGATGCGATACTTCGATCACAGCAAACGCTCCTTTTTCATCTAGTTCAATGCTGGTATATTTTAGACGGAAAATGTGTAAAAATCAAGACGATCCTGTGGTGGGATGCAAAAAGAATTCTTAAGAATGATTAAGGCCGCCCTTCCATATACCAAAAAAGGCAGCAAAAAAGCACCGTCTCCCAAAGGAAACGGTGCTCAGAAAACCATAATTACTTACGGCCGAAGCGCTTGTTGAAGCGCTCAACACGTCCGCCGGTGTCAACCAGCTTCTGCTTACCAGTGTAGAAGGGGTGGCACTTGGAGCAAACTTCGACGTGGATCTCGGGCTTGGTGGAACGAGTCTTGATGACGTTGCCGCATGCGCAGGTGATGGTGCAGTCAACGTAGTTCGGATGGATACCCTGTTTCATTCTTTTCACCTCAATTCTGGTTCTGACGTATTGGGGCCATATTTAATGTATGTGCCCATCACAACCTTCAATATCGGCTACCCCGTCGAGCGGCCTTGGAAACGATTGCCTTACTATTATAGCACTATTTTGAAAGAATGCAAGAGGGAAAATAAAGTTTTTTGCATACAAAAAGCCCCCTGCACTTTCATGCAGAGGACTTTTACGGTTTTACCTTATACCGTCAGGCCATCAGTGGATGAACACAGGGCCCAGCGGATTGGTGATGGGGCTGACATAGCCGCCCAGAAGCTTGGGGATCGCCAGGCTGATATCGGGCACGAAGGTCAGCAGCAGCAGTGCAACGAACATGCACAGGTAGAACGGCAGGGTGGCCTTGACGACCTTTTCCATGGGGCGCTTTGCAACGGCAGAGCCGATGAACAGCACAGCGCCGACAGGAGGAGTCAGCAGGCCGATGCCGCAGTTCAGGACCACGATGATGCCGAACTGGATGGGATCGATGCCGATGGAGGTTGCGATGGGCAGCAGGATGGGAGTGGCGATCAGGATGATGGGAGCCATATCCATGATGCAGCCCAGAACCAGAATGATCAGGTCGATCAGCAGAGCGATGATGTAGGGGTTCTCGGTAACGCTGGTGATGGCATTTGCAGCCAGATCCGGCACATGCAGCATGGTCAGGCAGTTGCCGAAGACTGCAGAGGTAGCGATCAGGATCAGCACGATGGACAGGGTGTTCACACACTCATCCAGTGCATGCCAGACGCCCTTCCAGTCCAGACCCTTGTAGACGAACACCGACACGAACAGAGAGTAGATAACTGCAATAGCTGCAGACTCGGTAGCGGTGAACACGCCGCCAACAACGCCGAACACAACGATGACAACAGCGGCCAGTGCCCAGATGGAAGTGCCCAGCTGCTTCACGAAGCCCTTGATGCTGAACGGAGAGCCCTTGGGGTAATTCTCCTTGACCGAGATGATGTAGGAACCGATCATCAGGACGATAGCCAGCAGAGCGCCGGGCAGATAACCTGCCAGGAACAGGCTGCCGACCGAGATGCCGCCGGCAGTGGTGGCATAAATGACCATGTTGTGGCTCGGGGGAACCAGCAGACCCTCGCAGGAGGAGGTGATGGTAACAGCGGTGGAGAAGTCGGCATCGTAGCCCTGATCGACCATCATGGGGATCATGATGGAGCCGATGGAGGCGGTATCTGCAGAAGCAGAACCGGAAATGCCGCCGAAGAAGTAGGAAGCCACGATGTTGACCATGG
>ERZ1026860.1732-NODE-1732-length-10504-cov-3.242703_pt1 | contig 10504 bp, 9 predicted proteins | sample MGYA00380160_ERZ1026860 | MGnify/ENA primary metagenome ERZ1026860 (study PRJEB33269, sample SAMEA4719796) | human gut metagenome | biome: human-associated habitat; feature: organic feature; material: feces | place: Cameroon | collected 2013-10 ... | reverse complement strand
CTTTTAAGGCGGCGACGGTGACGGAAACGGAGGTTGCCGTTAAAATCGCTCCGTAAAAAAGATTGCTTAAAAGTCCGTTGCCGATATGGAACGCCCAGGCGACGAGCGTGCCGAACGCCATGGGGAAGACGACGCCGAAAGTGGTGATGACTATCGAGGCGACGCCGGAGGCTCTGAGCATTTTTAAATCGGTGCCGAGTCCCGTGGAAAACATGATGAGTACCACGCCGATTTTGGCAAATACGGAAAGCCATGCGCGAATGGTTTCGCCGAAAAACATTTCGTTGAATTTTTCGGAAGGAACGAATTTTAAAAGTCCGATTAAAAGCCCGGCGATCAGCATGCCGATAACTGCGGGCAAGCCGATTCTATGCGCGCCGAGGGCGAAAAGCTTCGTAAGGCATAAAATCAAGGCGAGTGGTAAAAGTATTTCGTATGGGGACATATTGACGATTGCTCCTGTGTGCATTTGCAAATGTGTTTTTGATGATTTCAGATAAAAACCGAATATATTATAGCGCGTTGCGACGGAAAAAGCAAATGATTTTTAAGAAAAATGCGGAAAAATACAAGGATTGCAAAGTTTTTTTAAAGTTTTTGCTTCTTAGGGCGGATTTTACTTTTTGAAAGCCTTGACGAAACGGAAAATTTGATTTATAATAGTAAAGTAAATTCATTAAGCCGTCGGTCGCTGCCGATTGATTTTCTGTCGGAGGGGCGCGGTCGGCGCGTTGCGCGCGGCGGCGCGGGGGAAGCTGTCTATGAGAAAAAAATTTGAAATCGTATCGAAAAAACGACTGAACGGCACGGTGACGGAAATGCAGATTTATGCTCCGCTGATTGCGAAGAAGGCGCGCGCGGGGCAATTCGTGATTTTGCGCGCGGAAACGGACGGCGAGAGAATTCCGCTGACGATTGCGGGGTATGATCGGGCTGCGGGAACGGTGGAAATTATTTTTCAGATCGTGGGCGCGACGACGATGAAACTCGATACGCTGTGCGAGGGAGATTGTCTGCCCGATTTTGCCGGTCCGCTCGGCAATGCCACGAAAATCGGCAAGCAGAAAAGAGTGTGCGTGATCGGCGGGGGCGTGGGATGCGCGATTGCGTTGCCCGTGGCGCGGGCGTTTTGCGAGGCGGGCGCGGAAGTGGTTTCCGTGATCGGATTCAGAAATAAGGATCTCGTGATTTTAGAGGAAGAATTTAAAGCCGTTTCGTCGAAGTTGTTCGTGATGACGGACGACGGATCGTACGGGGAAAAGGGAAACGTTTGCGTGCCTTTGGAAGCGACGCTTGAAAAAATGACGGCGGCGGGCGAAACGTTTGACGAGGCGATTACGATCGGACCTTTGGTGATGATGAAATTCGTGGCGCAGACGACGAAAAAGTACGGATTGAAAACGATTGCGAGTATGAATCCGATTATGATCGACGGCACGGGAATGTGCGGCGGATGCCGCCTGAGCGTGGGCGGAAAAATGAAATTCGCGTGCGTGGACGGGCCTGAATTCGACGCGCACGAGATCGATTTCGACGAGGCGATGACGCGTTCGCGCGCGTTTGCGGATTTTGAAGCGCTGGAACGGGAGAAAACCTGCAATTTATTTAAAAAATTGTGATTTCACAAAAAAATTGTGATTTAAGCTTCCGGATAGATTTTGAGGATAAAGTGATTATGCCGAATTTTAATATGCAGCCGAAAAAACACCCGATGCCCGTGCAGGCGGCTTCGGAAAGGAATAAAAATTTTAATGAAGTCGCGCTCGGGTACGACGAAGAAACGGCGGTTTCGGAAGCGAAACGTTGCCTGAATTGTAAAAATAAGCCGTGCGTTTCGGGTTGTCCGGTAGGGATCGATATTCCGGGGTTTCTTGCCTTTACGGCGGCGGGGGATTTTGAAAACGCTTATCGGGTGATTGCAAAATCAAGCTCGTTGCCTGCCGTGTGCGGGAGAGTGTGTCCGCAGGAGACGCAATGCGAAGGAAAATGCACGCGCGGGATTAAGAATGGGTGCGAAGCCGTGGGAATCGGGTATCTCGAACGGTTTGTTGCCGACTATCATAACGAAAATATGCGTAAAAGCGGCGTTTCCGGCGACGGTTGCGTTCGTTGTTGCGGCGGCAGTTGCGGCGGCGCGGAAAATAAGGCGAAAAAAGTGGCGGTGATCGGCTCTGGTCCTGCGGGACTGACGTGCGCGGGGGAGCTTGCGAAAGCAGGCTACTCTGTGACGGTGTTTGAAGCGTTGCATGTAGCCGGAGGCGTGCTGGTGTACGGGATTCCCGAATTCCGGTTGCCGAAAGCGATTGTGCGCGGGGAAGTGGAAAATCTGCTGGCACTCGGCGTGAAAATCGAAACGGACATGGTGATCGGAAAAGTGATTTCGCTTTCCGAATTGAAAGAAGAGTACGGATTTGACGCGATATTTATCGGCTCGGGCGCGGGGTTGCCGCGGTTTATGGGAATCGAAGGCGAGGAGCTGGTGGGCGTGTATTCGGCGAACGAATTTTTAACGCGCGTGAATTTGATGAAAGCCGCCGAAGAGGGCGCGAAAACGCCTGTGCAGAGAGCGAAAAAGGTTGTTGTGGCAGGGGGCGGAAACGTGGCGATGGACGCGGCGCGGTGCGCAAAGAGACTCGGCGCGGAAGTGCATATCGTGTATCGCAGAGGCGAGGCGGAATTGCCGGCTCGGAGAGAAGAAATCGCGCACGCGAAAGAGGAAGGTATCATTTTCGATCTGCTGACGAATCCGGTGCGGATTTTACCGACGGAACAGACGGACAGGAGAGCGGCGGATTTCGGGCGCGTGCGTGCGGTGGAATGTGTGCGCATGCAACTCGGCGAGCCTGATTCAAGCGGCAGGCGTTCGCCCGTGGCGATTGCGGGGAGCGAATTTACAATCGACGCGGACTGCGTGATTATGGCGCTCGGGACTTCGCCGAATCCGCTTTTAAAGAACACGACGGCGGGGCTCGAAACGCTGAAACGCGGCGAAATCGCGGTGGACGAGAACGGAAAAACTTCGATAGAAGGCGTGTATTGCGGCGGCGACGCGGCAACGGGGTCGGCAACGGTGATTAAGGCGATGGGTGCGGGCAAAAAAGCCGCGCATGCGATTGACGAATACTTGAAAACGAAATAAATTTGATTGATTTTTTGCAACAGAAAAGGCTCGCGGCGGATTGCCGTGAGCCTTTATATTTAGTTTACAAGCGGTTTATCAATACATTCCGCCCATGTCGCCGCCGGCAGGCGCTGCGGGTGCGGGGGGCGTAGGGATATCGGTTACCACGCTTTCGGTGGTGAGAAGCGTTGCCGCTACGGAAGCTGCGTTCTGAAGTACCGAACGGGTGACTTTCGTGGGATCGATGATGCCGCTTTCCACCATATCGCAGTACTTATTGTTGAGCGCGTCGAAACCGAAGTTTTCTTTTCTGGCGTTGACGACTTTGTCTACGATCACCGAGCCGTCGAATCCGGCGTTCTTCGCGATCTGACGGATCGGCTCTTCCAAAGCTTTGAGTACGATTGCAGCGCCCGTCTTTTCGTCGCCCGAAAGGGTAGCCACAAGTTTTTTCACCGCAGGAATTGCCGAAAGCAATGCCGTGCCGCCGCCCGGAACATAACCTTCTTCCACAGCCGCGCGGGTAGCGGAAAGGGCGTCGTCGATACGAAGTTTCTTTTCTTTCATTTCCACTTCGGTTGCCGCGCCTACGTTGATGACGGCTACGCCGCCCGCAAGTTTGGCAAGACGTTCCTGCAATTTTTCTTTGTCGTAGTCCGATTTGGTTTCGGCGATCTGCGCCTTGATGGAAGCAACGCGCGCTTTAATGTCTTCGGAATTTCCCGAGCCGCCGATAATCGTGGTATTTTCTTTATCTACGCGCACCGTGGTAGCTCTGCCGAGCATATCGGTGGTGACGTCTTTGAATTCTACGCCGAGATCGGAAGAAATTACCTGTCCGCCCGTGAGTACCGCGATGTCCTGCAACATTTCTTTTCTTCTGTCGCCGAAACCGGGGGCTTTCACCGCTACGGAATTGAATACGCCTTTGAGCTTATTCACGATAAGCGCTGCAAGCGCGTCGCCTTCTACGTCTTCCGCGATGATCAGAAGTCTTGCGCCTTGCTGTGCGAGCGGCTCGATAATCGGAAGAATTTCCTGCAAAGAGGATACCTTGCGATCGGTGATGAGAATGTAGGGGTTGTCGAGAACGGCTTCCATTTTATCGGTGTTCGTAACCATATAAGCGGAAGCGTAACCGCGATCGAATTGCATGCCTTCGACTGTGGTGAGTTCGGTATTCATCGACTTGCCTTCTTCCACGGTGATCACGCCGTCTTTGCCGACGATTTCCATCGCGTTGGCAATCAGCGCGCCCACTTCTTTGCTGCCTGCGGATATGGAAGCCACCTGCTCGATAGCCTTCTGGCTTTCCACCGATTTGGAAATGGATTTCAAATGCTTTACCGTTTCTTCAACGGCTTTTTCGATGCCGCTTCTCAAAATAATGGGATTTGCGCCGGCGGCGAGGTTCTTCAAGCCCTCACGCACCATGGCCTGCGCCAGCAGCGTTGCGGTCGTGGTGCCGTCGCCCGCGACGTCGTTCGTCTTGGTGGAAACTTCTTTTACAAGCTGCGCGCCCATATTTTCGAACGGATCGGAAAGTTCGATTTCTTTCGCGATCGTTACGCCGTCGTTCGTGATGAGCGGCGCGCCGAATTTCTTATCGAGTACTACGTTTCTGCCCTTAGGGCCGAGAGTGATTTTTACCGTGTCGGCAAGGACGTTTACGCCCGTTTCGAGAGCTTTTCTTGCGTCGTCGCCGTATTTGATCTGTTTAGCCATAATATGTGAATCTCCTTTCCTTATTCAGTCTTTGTTTTTTATATCGCCGTAAGGGGATTAGTCCTCGACGATAGCGAGAATGTCGCTTTGCTTGATAATCGTAAACTCTTTGCCGTCTACCTTGAAATCCGTGCCCGCGTACTTTGCGCACAACACTTTATCGCCGGGTTTGACTTGCATTTTTACTTCGTTGCCGTCTATAAGTCCGCCCGGGCCTACGGCCACCACTACGCAAGTCTGCGGTTTTTCCTGCGCGGAAGAGGGAAGAAAAAAGCCGGATTTCGTCTTTTCCTCAACCGTTACGTTTTCCACGACTACTTTGTCGAATAAAGGTTTTACGTTCATAATCAATCCTCCGATAATTTTTTGCCGCGCGGGTTGTTTTTTGATCCTGTCTGCCTGATCATGCTTACCGCCCGGCGTTTTTCTTACCGGAATATTATAAACGCATTTTTTTGCCGTCAAACAACGCGAAAGAAAAAATCGAACAAAAAAGGCTGATTTTTCTTGTTTTGGGAAATTTTTAAAAAAATCGGGAAGCCGGGAATGATTTTTTTCGGGTTTACGCAATGCAAAACATTGATTTTTTTCAAAGAACGTGCTATACTTATGCAGTAAGACGATAAATTTTCGTTACGAAATTATGTACGAAGGAGGCGCGCGTATGCCGAAATCTTTCAGGTGGGACAAGCGGTTTATGGAATTGACGGAAACGGTGGCAAAATGGTCGAGTTGCTTTCAGGAAAACCGTCATGTGGGGGCGATTATCGTGCGCGATAAGCGCGTGATGACAACCGGCTACAACGGCGCTCCCGCCGGCGTGAAAAGCTGCGAGGAAAAAGGGGAGTGCCTGCGCCGAAAACTGAACGTGCCGAGCGGTACGAAGCAAGAGCTTTGTTTTGCCGTGCATGCCGAGCAGAACGCCGTGATACAGGCGGCGAGATACGGCATTAACGTTTCGGGGGCGACTTTATATTGTACGCATCAGCCGTGCGTGATCTGCGCGAAAATTATTATTAACGCCGGAATTACACGTGTGGTATATAAAGAAGGGTATCCCGACGAATTTTCGCTGCGGCTTTTCGACGAGGCGGGCGTGAAAGTGGAAAAATACGCCGATCTGTGCGTTTCGGCGGAAGAAAAATAAGACAAGAGGCTTTTATTTATGAAAAATCCGATAGTGACGTTTACAATGGAAAACGGAAAGACTTTTAAAGCGGAACTTTACCCCGAAAAAGCGCCGAATACGGTGAATAATTTTTTGTATCTGGCGGGAAAAGGGTTTTACGACGGTTTGATATTTCACCGCGTGATTGCGGGGTTTATGATACAGGGCGGCGATCCCGACGGCATTGGAACGGGCGGTCCGGGATACAAAATCAAAGGCGAATTTTCGGCGAACGGTTTTAAGAAAAACGATATTCCGCACGTGCGCGGCGTGCTTTCGATGGCGCGCGCCATGGATAAAAATTCGGGCGGATCGCAGTTTTTTGTGATGCATGAGAACGCGGACTATCTCGACGGACAATACGCGGCGTTCGGAAGAGTGATCGAGGGCATCGAAACGGTGGACGAGATTGCGAACGTTAAGACGGATTGGAACGACAAGCCGCTTTCGGAACAGAAAATCGCGAAAGTGACGGCGGATACGTTCGGCGAAAGCTATCCCGAGCCGGAAAAAATGTGATTTGGTGTGCCGCGGCGATTTTTTCGGCGAGACGAGGACGGAGGTGCAAAATGACGGATTATTCCACGTATCAGAATCCATTGATTACGCGCTATGCAAGCAAGGAAATGCAGTATGCGTTTTCGGACGAAAAACGGTTTAAACTCTGGCGCAAGCTCTGGGTGGCGTTGGCGGAAGCCGAATCGGAACTCGGGCTTCCGATTACGCGGGCGCAGGTGGACGAATTAAAGAAGTATCAGAACGATATTAACTACGAAGAGGCGGAAGCCTACGAACGCGAAGTGCGGCACGACGTGATGGCGCACGTGAAAGCTTACGGAAAACAGGCGAAAATCGCCGCGCCGATTATTCATCTCGGGGCGACAAGCTGTTTCGTGAATTGCAACAGCGAAGCGATCATGATCGACGACGCTTTGAAAATTATTCGCGAAAAGCTTGTGAACGTGATGGATAAGCTGAAAAATTTTGCTTTGAAATATAAGGATTTGCCTACGCTCGGGTTTACGCACCTGCAACCGGCGCAACTGACGACGGTAGGAAAACGGGCGTGCCTTTGGTTGCAGGATTTGTGCCTGGATATGGAAAGTCTCGAACATCTGATTTCCACGGTGCGGCTGCGCGGCGTGAAAGGCACGACGGGAACGCAGGCAAGCTTTATGGAACTTTTCGACGGCAACGAAGAAAAGGTGAAAGAGCTGGAAAAACGCGTGCTTGCGAAAGTGGGGTATACGCGGGCGTATTCGGTGACGGGGCAGACGTATCCGCGAAAGTTTGATTATAACGTTTTGTGCGTGCTTTCGCAAATTGCACAGAGCGCGTATAAATTCGCGAACGATCTGCGACTTTTGCAGAGTATGAAAGAACTCGAAGAACCTTTCGAAAAAAATCAGATCGGGTCTTCGGCGATGGCATACAAAAGGAATCCGATGCGTTGCGAAAGAATTTGCGCGTTGTCGCGATATATGCTTTCGCTGCCGATCAATGCGGCGATTACTTCTTCCACGCAGTGGATGGAACGGACGTTGGACGATTCGGCGAATCGCAGGATTGTGAACGCTCAGGCGTTTCTGACGGTGGACGCCGTGCTGAACGTGTATATGAACGTTGCCGAAAATATCGTGGTGTACGAAAAAACGATAGAAAAACACGTACGGGAAGAATTGCCGTTTATGGCGACGGAAAATATTTTGATGGAATGCGTGAAAGCGGGCGGCAACAGACAGGATTTACACGAAGAAATCAGGCAGCTTTCGATGCAGGCTGCTGCTCGCGTAAAGCGCGACGGCAAAAGCAACAATCTACTGGATCTGATTGAAACAGACGAAAAATTCGGCGCGGTACACGGGAAATTAAATGAAATACTCGACGCGAAAAAGTTTATCGGCAGAGCGCCTTCGCAAGTTTCGGAATTTATCGAAAAAGACGTAAACCCGATTTTGGATAAATACGCCGACTTGCTCGGTGAAACAGGCGACGTGAGAATTTAAATTCGATTTACCGTCGGTTGTTTTTTGATATGGTTTAACCCCTTTCTTTGTGAAATGCAGAGAAAGGGGATTTTTGTATTATGTCAGACATAATAATTATGTGTGACATAGCAATATTTATTTGTGTGGCATAGGTCTTTTAACGTCGTAGACAGCGGCGCAATCGAAAAAACGCGCGCAGACATTTTTACGAAGAGAAATTCCGTCCATGGGGCAGCGATCCTGAAAAAGATATTTTTCGTCGCTTGATTTCAAGGGCATTTTTGTGTAAAAAGGCAGGTTTCCTACACCGAAAAATATCTTGAAACCGGCGTTTTTCAAGATTTTTTGACGCTTGTCGCCGCCGTTTTCGCCGAATACCCATTCGCCGTAAGGATAGGCGAAAAGCGCAGTCTTTCCCGTAAGCGGCTCTACTTCGTTTTTCCATTTATCGATATCGTCTTGCAGTTGCTGCGGCGTAGATCTTTTAATATGTCTGTGAGAATAGGTGTGGCAACCGAAAAGCCAGCCGTTTTGCTTTAAAGCGGCGATCACGGGTTTGGCGTTTTGAATTTCGCTTGCGCGGTTTTCGCTGTTTCTGTCTGTGCGGTAGCCGAGAACGCCGTCGAAGCCCGTTAAAAAGATAATGCCGCGTGCGCCGTGATAGGAAAAATCGGGGTGATTATTGATAAAATCTTCTAAAATCGGCGCAAATTCTTCGCCGTGCGTTCTGACAGAACCGTCTTTGAAAACGGTTTGCGCGAAAATTTTACCGTTTTCGCCGAGAACGAGTTTGGAAGAAGTGCCTTTTCCTTGATTTTTACGGGCGTAAACGATGTCGTCGAAAGATAAAACGAGCGGCTTTTTGCCGGCAGGGAAACGGAAGGGGATGCGCGCCGGTTTACCGTTTGTTTCGGCAAAAGTTTCCGTTGCGTTGACAAGCGCGTAACCGTTATTGTAAAGCGCGTTTAAAATTGCGCGAAATTCTTTGGGCGTAAGACAATCTTCGTCGAGATTTTTGCCGTAGGAATTGCCCGTCGCAAAGGCGATTTCGGGGTGCGAAATCAGGTTGTGCGTGAAAAGGTGTTCTACCGTGCCGCTTACGGGAATCGTAGTGAGATTTTCAGGTTGGTTTTGATTTTCTTCGGCGGGGTACTCTGCGTGCGCGGCGGGGATTTCGGGTTGCCGGGCGGCTGTGTACGTATCGTTACAGGCGACGGAAAGATTCAGCGAAAAAGCAAAAATTGCCGCGGTGAAAAATTTGAAAAATACTTTTGCGAAACAACGGAAACGTTTTCGGAAAGCGGGAGGAGCGTCGTTTGAAAAAAGGTGTGTTTGCGTGATCTTTCGGGTATTCATACCCGCAGTATTTGCGCGCAGCGGTGTTTTATGCGGTTTTCTGCGAGAAAAATCAAAAAAATCAAGGAAAAAAGCGGCGAAAAAACGAAAAGTATTTTTACAAACGCTTGACAGTTTGCCGCCGAATGATTTATAATTGTATAGAGAAAACGCTTGCAGCGTTCTGGAAATCGCGGGCGGGACAAATCTGAGCTTACGGGAACGGAAATAATATGCTATACACTTTAAAAAACAGACGGGCGAAAATTACGGTGAACGATTTCGGCGCAGAGCTGACTTCGGCGGAAATCGACGGAAAGGAACGGCTTTGGCAAAACCCCGACGGTTCGTGGGACGGGCATGCGCCGCTGCTTTTTCCCGTGTGCGGGCATTTCGGGTGTACGGTGAACGGGAAAACTTACCCGATGCCGCCGCACGGTTTTGCGAAAGAATGCTGTTTCAAGCTTGAAAAACAGACAAGGTCGAGACTTTTATTTTCGCTTTCCGCGTCTTCGGAAACCGAAAAGTACTATCCGTATCGGTTTAAATACAGTGTTGAATACCGTTTGTACGGCAGAAAACTTACGATTTTACACACGGTGAAAAATCTCGGAAGCGAAACGATGTATTTTGCCTGCGGCGGCCATGAATCTTTTATGCTGGAAGGCTCGATCAGCGATTATAAGCTTGTGTTTCCGTGTACGGAAACGTTTGTGCATCGCCCGCATAATGCCGACGGGTATCTGACGGGGGCGAGAGAAACGCTTGGTGTGGGAAACGAATTGATTTTGCCGGATAATTACCTGAAGAATGATGAAACGGTGATTCTGGAAAGCCTGAGAAGCAGAAAGGTGAGTCTTTGCGAAACGAATGGCAGAAAGTATGCGGATATCACGTTTAAGGGGTTTGAAAATCTGCTGCTTTGGCGCCCGGGAAAGGCGAATATGGTGTGCATCGAGCCGTGGTCGAATTTGCCCGATGAAGAGATTGCGAGTCCGAAAGAGTTTTCGAGAAAAAACGGCGTCTTCAAAGTGGAAGGTTTGAAAAGTAAACGGCTGAAACGTAGTATCAGGTATTATTGATTTTTGCAATATCGATAAAAAATTCGTAAAAAAAATCGTGTATCGCAAAACGCAATACACGATCTGGCAGGGGAGACGCGATTCG
>ERZ1026860.1731-NODE-1731-length-10513-cov-4.247849_pt1 | contig 10513 bp, 9 predicted proteins | sample MGYA00380160_ERZ1026860 | MGnify/ENA primary metagenome ERZ1026860 (study PRJEB33269, sample SAMEA4719796) | human gut metagenome | biome: human-associated habitat; feature: organic feature; material: feces | place: Cameroon | collected 2013-10 ... | reverse complement strand
CAGCCCTCGGTGACCAGGCTGCGGGCCACGCTGGCCCCGTCCGCGATGTAGTGAGGCGGCATGGCGGGGTTGCGGCCGTAAATGCGCCACTTCTTGTCGTACAGGTCAATGGGCATGGGCAGCTGCAAAAGGTCCATGTTGGCCTCCCACAGGCTTTCAATGGTGCCCACGTCCTTCCAGTAGCCGCTGAAATCATAGGCGAACATGCGCTGCCCATCGCCCAGCATATTGGGAATGATGTTTTTGCCAAAGTCGTTGGAGCTGGCGGGGTCGGCCGCGTCCTCGCTCAGATACTTGCGCAGCTTTTCCCAGGTAAAGATGTAAACGCCCATGGAAGCCTTGTTGCTTTTGGGGTGGGCGGGCTTTTCCTCAAATTCCTCGATCACGTTTCCTTCGCCGGTGTTCATGATGCCAAAGCGGCTGGCCTCGTCCCAGGGCACCTCGCGCACGGCGATGGTGCAGTCCGCCTTGTTTTCCATATGGAAGCGCAGCATGGCGTTGTAATCCATTTTGTAAATATGGTCGCCGCTTAGAATCAGCACATATTCAGGAGAGAACTGCTCGATAAAGGGCATGTTCTGGTAAATGGCGTTGGCGGTACCGGAATACCATTCGCCGGTTTTGCCCTTCACATAGGGAGGAAGCACATATACGCCGCCATGGGCCAGGTCCAAATCCCAGGGAGAGCCGCTGCCGATGTAGGCGTTCAGCTTCAGAGGCTGATACTGGGTCAGCACGCCCACCACGTCGATGGCGCTGTTGCTGCAGTTGCTGAGCGGAAAATCGATAATGCGGTACTTGCCGCCATAGGGAATGGCGGGTTTGGCCATATTGGCCGTAAGGATGCCCAGACGGCTTCCCTGGCCGCCCGCCAGCAACATGGCTACGCATTGCTTCTTGTTCATCATGAGGTAACTCCACTCCTTACTTTGCTGATTGCTTTCGTGAACCGCCGGTGGGTTTGGTCAGGCCGGATGCCGCCTGTCTGCGGACGGGTGCGGAAAGCGTTGTAAACTGCCGGGGCTTTGGGGGCGGCGGCAGAATTTTGTCATAGGTAAAGTACACGGTGCTCAGGGGCGGCACGCAAATATCCGCCCAGAAGGGAAAGTCGTTGTAAGCGCCCGGCGCGGCATGAATTTCGTAGGCGTTATACTGGTTGCTGCCGCCGTATTCCACCCGGTCGGTGTTCAGCACCTCGTTCAGCGTTCCGCCAAAGGGCAGGCCGATGCGGTAAATGGGGTGGAACACCGGAGTAAAGTTGGTAACGCACAGCAGGGCCTTTCCCTCCTGGTCCGTGCGCAGGAAGGCCACCACGCTGTTGTCCGAGTCGTTGGCGGTAATCCACTGGAAGCCGTTCCAGGAATCATCCACCTGATACAGGGCGGGGGTGGACCGGTACAGATGGTTCAGCGCCTTTACACAGCTTTGCAGGGGGGCGTGACGCTCGTACACCAGCAGGAACCAGTCCAGCTGGTCGTCATACTTCCATTCGATAAAATGGGCAAACTCGCCGCCCATGAACAGCAGCTTCTTTCCGGGATGGGCCATGGTGTAGCCGTACAGGGCCCGCAGGCCCGCAAACTTCTTCCACAGGTCGCCAGGGTTTTTATCCAGCATGCTGTGCTTGCCATGCACCACCTCGTCATGGGAGAAGGGCAGGATATAATTTTCGGTAAAGGCGTACATCAGGCTGAAGGTCAGCTTGTCGTGATGGTATTTGCGATAGACTGGGTCCAGCTTGATATAGGACAATATATCGTTCATCCAGCCCATGTTCCACTTGAAGCCAAAGCCCAGTCCCCCCAGATAGGTGGGGGCGGTCACCATGGGGAAAGCGGTGCTTTCCTCGGCAATCATCATCAGCCCGGGAAAGTCATGGTACACCGTCTGGTTCAGCCTGCGCAGAAAGTTGATGCCGTCCAGGTTTTCCCGTCCGCCGTAGCAGTTGGGCAGGTATTGGCCCGGCTCCTTGCAGAAGTCATAGTAAATGATGCCGCTGACCGCGTCCACCCGCAGGCCGTCGGCATGGTACCATTCCAGCCAGAAGCAGGCGTTGCTGAGCAGGTAGCTGCATACCTCGCCCCGGGCGTAATCAAACAGCATGGTGCCCCACTGGGCAATTTCGCCCCGCCGTGGATCGGGATGGTTGTACAGGTCCGTTCCGTCAAAGCGGAACAGACCGATTTCGTCCCGGGGAAAATGAGCGGGCACCCAGTCCAGAATGACGCCGATACCGGCCCGGTGGCAGCGGTCAATCAGCCCCATCAAATCGTGAGGGGAACCGTAGCGGGAGGTGACGGCGTAAAAGCCGGTGACCTGGTAGCCCCAGCTCATGTCCAGTGGATGCTCCATCACCGGCAGCAGCTCAATATGGGTATAGCCCATCTCCAGCACATAGGGAATCAGCTGATCCGCCAATTCGGTATAAGTCAAAAAGCTGCCGTCCTCGTGCCTGCGCCAGGAGCCGATATGCAGTTCATAGATATTGACCGGACTGCGGTAAGGGTTGTAGACGGCACGCTTGTCCATCCACGCCTGATCTCCCCAGACATACCCGTCCAGATCTATCAGGCGGGAGGCGTTGTTTGGACGTACTTCGCAGTAAAAACCGAAGGGATCCGCCTTGATGCGCCATACGTCGTCCGCGCCCCAGACCGCGTACTTGTAGGTGGGGCAGCCATCGGCGGGTACATTTTGCCACAGCGTCTCCTGGGGCAGACGAATTTCCCATGTGCCGTCATATTGCTTTTGCATGGGGGTTTGGCTTTTATCCCAGTGATTAAATTCGCCAATGAGGGCTACATGCTTGGCGTTTGGGGCCCACACGCAGAAATGCCACTTGCGTTTGCCATCTTCAAAACACGGATGCGCGCCTAACATTTCGTAGGCACGGCGATTGGTTCCTTGATGAAAGGCGTCGCGGATTTCAGCCGATGGTGCATGATACAGCATCGGATCATCCTCCTAACCTTATGTAGTAAAAGGATCAGGCTATGTTTCCTATCCCTATTGTATTCGTTTTCCGGGCCTTTCGTCAAGCCTTTTTCAAACATTTCACGGAAAGTTTTGCTATGGCTTCCCAAATGGAATCATTCAGGCCGCAAACGTCAAAGACGCTGCGGCCTGATAGAAATATGGCTCAGGGCTGCGGGCAGTCCCGGGCGGTCTGATAGGGGGGCACGGGCTGCAGGTGCGGGTTCAGCGTATGCAGGGGCGCGTCCTCCCGCACGGAGGTCAGGCGGCTGACGCTGACCTCGTAGGCCACCTTGTTCAGGGTGTTGCCGTCAGCCAGCTGCTTTTGATAGGCGCGGCTTTGAAAACGGCCCACCAGCTGCACCTTGTCGCCCACCTTCAGGTTGGCGGCGTACCGGGCCGTGCGGCCCCAGGTAATGCAGGGAATATAATCGCTTTTGCCATAGGAGCGGTTCACCGCCAGCATCAGGTCGGCGATTTCTCTGCCAAAGGGCGTGGTGCGAAAGCTGGGAGTCTTGCACAGCGCCCCGGTGAGGGACACCCGGTTGGGGTTTTCGTCATCGTCCTCACAGGGAATCAGCCGTTGGGCAAAGGCCGTAATCAGCAGACGGCCCGCGCCTTCGATGACCTTGTTATAGCTGCGCAGCTGCCCCTCCATGCACAGCGTGCTGCCGTTGGTCAGCGGCTCGTTCAGCAAAAGCCGCTCGCTGATGGTAATGGGCAGGTAATCCTCCGCGCCGCTTAACCGTGGAACCCGCAGGGTGGTTACATAAAACTGTTCACCAAAGAGTTCGTGTCCGAATTGAAGGTTCTGGCAGATTTGTCCCCGCAGATGGATGCTGTTTCCCGTTTCTTCCATGTTTATCACCTCATGTTTGTTTTTGTGGTTCTCAGGTTTCCTTGGGATGCTGTTTACCCTGTACGTCGATGGTGTATTCGCCTTCAAGCAGAATCTGGCTGACCGGGATGATTTTGTACCCCAGCCCCTGATAATGCTGAATGACCGTGGGAAGCGCGTTGACAATGTCGTTGCTGTCGTTGTGAAACAGCACAATGTCGCCCGGGTCTACCCGGTAGGTGCATTGCTTGATGATGTCCTGGGTGCCCCGGTCCTTCCAGTCCAGACTGTCAATGCTCCATTGCACAGCCTCGTAGCCCTCCCGCCGGGCCACCTGAATAACCCGGTCGTTGTAATCCCCGTAGGGCGGGCGGAACAGGGTGGGACGCACGCCGGTCAGGGCCTGCACCTTGTCGCTCATGTCGCTTAGTTCCTTTTGAATGGCGCTTTCGCTCAGCTTGCTCATTTGGGGATGGGTGTTGGAATGGTTGCCGATTTCGTGCCCGCGGGCGGCGATTTCCCGCACCATGTCCGGGTATTTATCCACCCAGCCGCCTACCAGAAAAAAGGTGGTTTTCACGTCGTACTGGTCCAGAATGTCCAGAATGGCAATGGTTTTATCCGCTCCCCAGGAAGCGTCAAAGCTGATGGCGATCACCTTGTCGTCATGCTGCACGCTGTAGATGGGCAGTTCCCGCTTGCGGGCCACAACGGCGGTAGCGCCGTCGTTCAGGTTGACGCAGTACAGGCAGCACAGGGCAAGCAGGCAAAGCCCCAGCCCCAGCTGGCTCAGCCATTTGCGGGCCCTGGCCCAGCGGGTGGGGGCCGGCGCTGGCTTTGGCTTGGCGGGCGCTTGCAGCGCCTCGTTTTTTTCACGAATTTTCAGGGGCTTGTTGCTCATGGAAAAATCACTCCTTTATACACCAAAACCTATGCAAAGGCCGGGGCGGCTATTCCGCATGGGACAAAAGCCGTCATTCAAAGTGCCGATCTGGCAAAAGTCCCTGTTTTTTGCCGCACGGTTGGGGAAAACTGAAAAGCATCACGCTTTGGGGGGAGCAAAAATGCAGGATTGGCAGGAAAGAGCCGTGGCGGAACAGCCGGTTTTGCGCGGCAGGCAAAGCGCCGACGCGGTGGTGATTGGCGGCGGACTGTCCGGTATGACCACGGCCCTGTGGCTGTGCCGCGCGGGACTGCGGGTGATTCTGCTGGAGGCTGGGCGCGTCGGCGGGGGCGCTACGGCTGGCTGCGCCGGAATGGTCAGCCTGTGCCGCCGCCTGCAATACACGGATTTGGAAAAAAACCGCGGCCTTGGGGTCGCCAACGCTTACGCCCAAACCCAGATGCAGGCGCTGCACAGCATAAACCAGCTGGCTGGACAGGCGGAATGGCGGCCCACGGCGGCGCAGACGGTGGGGCAGGAGGAAGCGGCTATGGAACGGGAGCAGGCCGCCATGCGGCGGGCGGGCCTTACAGCGGAGGTGACCCGGTCCACCCAGTGCCCGCTGCCCGCCGCGGCGGCCGTGACCATGCAGGGAATGGCCACCCTGAACCCGATGGCCTATCTGACGCATATGCAGAAACAGGCGCAAAAACTGGGTCTGAAAATTTATGAGCATTCCCGGGTAACCGCCATGGAAACCAACCTGGCCATCACCCAGCGGGGCAGCGTACAGGCGCCGTACATTGTGGTTGCCACAGGCTACCCCATTGTGAATATCCCGGGCTGGTATTTTTTGCGACTGACTCAGCGGCGGCAGCGGCTGACCGCGTTGATTGGCGGCGGGGAATTTGACGGCATGTATTACGCGGCGGATGGAAGCTATGCCCTGCGCAGACGGCAGGAGGGCGTGCTTTTGCGGGAGGACGGGGGAGCGGTGGGCTTTCCAACGCGGGAAGAAGCGCTGCCAACGCTGCTTTCGTCGGTAAGCGGCTGCCGGGTCCTTGGACACACGGACGCGCTGGTGACCCGTACCCCGGATGGACTGCCCTACATTGGCCCCTACAGCCGCAAAACCCCGAACTTGTTTGTAATGACAGGCTATCAGGATAACGGTATCCTGATGAGCATGGTGGGGGCGCAGGCCATCAGCGCCCGGGTGCTGGGACTGCCGGACGACGCTTACCAGATTTATTCCGGCCAGCGCCTTCGGGGCTCGACGCGGGCTGCGCTGGCCGCTTTGGGCCGTTACGCGGGCAGTCTGGCGGCCCGTCCGTCCGCGCCCAGTTGTCCCCATCTGGGCTGCAAGCTGGTTTATGACCGGCAGGCCCGCATCTGGTCCTGCCCCTGCCATGGCTCCCGTTTTGACGATATTGGCCGGATTCTCAACGCTCCCGCGGTTCATGCCGCCCGGCTGAACCGGCGCAAATAGACAGACGGGGGAGAAAATGCTATAATGCATCGTACAAAAGGAGGCGCATCACTTTGGTTGCAGCGCGGCGCGACAAAGACCTGGCGGGCAATACCAACACATCGTTTCTGAAAATCCTGGCGCTGGCGTTTATGCTGGTGGATCACATGGGGGTGGTGCTGTTCCCCCAGACGCCGGAGATGCGGGTCATCGGCCGCATGGCCCTGCCCCTGTACGCCTGGTGTCTGGTGGTGGGCAGCCGCAAAACCCACAGCATGGCCCGGTACTGCCTGCGCATGCTGCTGCTGGCGGCGGTTTCTCAGCCGCTGTACATGATGGCGCTGAATCACACCTGGGCGGATTTGAATATTCTGTTCCTGCTGTTTTTGGCGCTGGCGGCCATTTGGGGCATTCAGTCCCGTTTTTTGGCAAGCCAGTTTTGGGCTCCCGCATTGTGCTACCTGGCGCTGGGCTGGTGCAAAATCGACTATGGCTGGCGGGGCCTTACCTTTATCTTGCTTCTGTATCTGGTTCGGGACAGCCGTCCTGGGCTGATTTTGACCTATCTGGCCTACGCGCTGTTTTGGGGAAGCACCTCCAGCCAGGTGACGCGGCTGTTTGGCGTGCCACTGTCGTTTTTGAACTGGCCGGGGTTGGGGGAGCCGCTTTCCGCCCTGTTTCACCTGCAAAGCATGATATGGCTTTCCCTGCCGCTGATTCTGAGCCAAACCCATGTGTCGTGGCGGCTGCCCAAATGGCTGGGCTACGGGCTGTACCCCATGCATCTGGCGCTGCTGATTCTGCTGCGGCTGCTGACGGGCACGCCGCTGACCTTTATGCTGCGGAATTTTTAAAAAAATCGTTTCAAACCATTGCTATTTGAGGCGGCGCTATGCTATAATACTCGTTGTGACATAACGGACGGTCCTCTATCCCGGCATTTCTCCGTGGGTACGAACGTCTACGAAGGAAGGAGGCCCATGAAATGAGTGAAATCATTCGTTCCATCGAAAAGGCTCAGCTCCGCACCGACCTGCCCAAGTTTGGCATCGGTGACACCGTTCGCGTTTTCGTGAAGGTGGTGGAAGGCAGCCGCGAGCGTCTTCAGGCTTTTGAAGGCACCGTGATTGCGAAGCGCAATGGCAGCATCCGCGAAACGTTCACCGTTCGCCGCGTGTCCTACGGCATCGGCGTAGAGCGCACGTTCCCGCTGCACAGCCCCCGCGTGGATCACATTGAGGTGATTCGCCGTGGTAAGGTTCGCCGCGCCAAGCTGTACTACCTGCGCAATTTGCAGGGCAAGGCTGCCAAGATCAAGGAAGCCAAGCGCGTGTAATGCGAAACCGAATGAGCGTCCGAAGCATTTCGGGCGCTCTTTTGGTATATGCTTAGGATGAACGCTCAATCATGGGGGAAAGCTATGCAAGGATATGACCGGCAACAGGCCGCCAACTATATTTTATCCCGCCTGGATGGAAAGGAATTTCGTGGGCTGAAGGACCGCCTGCCGTCGCTGATTGACGAAATGATGGAGTATGACCAGCATTTTATGCGCCTGACCGGCGTGATTGATGCGGACGGCTGTCAGGGCGATAACGAATATGACGACGACGAGGCCTTTGAATACATTTACGACGCCTGGCTGTCGGATCACCCCGATCAGCCCGATGACGATATGAAAATCGCTTCTCTTTTGAACGCCTATATGGAATTGCAGTATCAGTACCTGTGCGAAAACGGCCTGGCGCAAATGTAACAGCTTGGCGGGCCGGGCAGGAATCCGCCGGGCGAAGCCAGAAGATTTTTGTTGTAACCAATCACCAAAGGAGCAAAGCATGAAGTGTCCCAATTGCGGCAAATGGAACCAGGCCAGCCTTCCCCACTGCATGTATTGCGGGCAGGAACTGCCCAACGACGCCTATGGCGCGGACGGCGTGCCCGCCTGGCAGATAGAGCTGGACGATAAATCCAAAGCCAAAACCTATATCCGTGTCGATGAAAGCGGCCAGGTGGAAACCACCATGGACCCCAGGGATACGCTGTCCGTGGAAATGGCGGAGCTGAAAAAACGCAAGCTGTCCGGCGAGGAACGCCAGCGTGCTTTGCGCCAGCAGGCCGCCCAGCGGGGCCTGGCCCCTTCCGGCCGTACCGTGCGCACCACCAGCAACCGCAGCACCTTTTTTTCCGCCTACGACAACCCGGATACCAGCCTGCGCCCGGTAGCGCCGGAGCTGGTGGACGAGGAAACCCAGGTACAGCCAAACGCCCGGCAGGTTTATCCGGAAAAATACCGGGTTACCTACAGCGGCGACGCGGAGGACGAGGTATACGGCTATGGCAATACCCGCCGGCTGGTCAACATCCAGCGCCCCGGCGAGGACGAGGCCATTTATGATGGGTTTCACGATACCAGCGCCTATTTGCCATCCTATGCCAATCAGGACGAATATGAAAACTCGCTGCGGATGAAGGGCATGAACCAGAACCGCCGCCCCCGCCGTCACAGCATGCGGCGCTTTTTCCGTGCGCTGACCATTATCGGCTGTCTGGGACTGGCGGCCTGGCTGGTGGTGGCTTTTGTGGTGCCGGTGTTTACCTCCCAAAAGGATCAGGACAAGCCGGTGGCGATTGTAACGCCCACCATCCGGGACGACCTGGCGGCCCATACCGTTACCATTCCCGGCGAGGAGGGGCAGCGCATTACCATTCGGGAATTGCGCACGTCCGCCATTGTGACGGGGGGATATGCCACCTTTGACATTCCCGACCACATCTGGTATGACGATTACGAGGACTACCTGCAGGAAACCATGCCCATCACCCTGACGCCCTTTGTCATTACCGATACGGGCAAGCAAAAGCCGCTGGAGGCCATTCATTACGAAATTGATATTCCGCTGTCGCCTATCGAACTGTCCACCCCGGACAGCCCCTATCAGGTGGTCAGCACCGCCATGTACAATATCGTATTCTATGTGCGCGAGGGCAGCACCGTCCTGATCAACGATGAGGACTACAGCGACCTGGTCAATACTGAAGGCGGCAAGGTCAATTATAATGCCACCGTGCAGCCCATAGGCGAAAATACGTTCCATATTGTGGTGCGCAGTCAGTACTGCCGCGAAAATTCCATGACCGTTACCCTGTACCGGGAAAAGCAGACCATCCCTCTGGATTTGGCCAGCGATATCGCCACATCCACCAGCAAAAATTACATGACCGTGCGGGGCACCACCCTGCCCGGCGCGGTGGTGAAGGTGCTGTCGCCCTATGTGGATTTGGACATTACCAACACGCCTACCGACGGTTCCTTCAGCTTTAAGGCCAACTTTGATAAGATTGGCAACAACACCATCATTATCACTGTGGACTATCCCGGCAAGGAAACCACCAGGGTGGAACATACGGTCTACTATGTGCCCAACATTGACGATTATTCCCGCAAGGCCTGGGACATTGCCACCCAGTACACCGACCTGATGGAAAATCTGGACGCCCGCAAGGCCCGTTCCCAGATTTACGTTTGCAAGGGCGTGATTACGTCCATCGATACCACCAAGCCCCAGCGCGCCTTTATGAACGTTGGCACGGAGGAAAGTCCCCTGATGATTTATGTGGAGAACTCCTCCAAAACCACCTGGGAGGTGGGCAAGAGCTACCGTCTGTACGGCGACGCTTACGGCATGTACGACAGCAAGCCCTGGCTGGTGGTGCGCTATACCTATGGCCTGAACGAAACGGCGCGGCTGCGCTGAGAGCGCGTCCGGCCAGTCGCAAAAACCCGGAGAGAACAGCTTCGTTCCCTCCGGGTTTTGTCTTGGCTTTAGGAATGGACGGCGGACGCGCCGGCCTGCATGGCGTCCCGCTCCCGGCATAATTCCTGATGCAGGGTGAAGGAATCCCAGGCGGCGTTGGTATCCGTCAGCATGGCCTTTAGAGCGATCGGCGGAACCGCCGCCTTGCGCAGGGCCTGCAAAAACAGGCTTATCAGCTGGCCGGGGAAAAAGGCCATTACCAGCATGGGGTCGGAAAATGCAATGCCGGAGACAGGCTTTTCTTCGACCGGCGAAAGCCCGCATAGCGAGCCGATGGACTGGCCGTACTGCTCCTGGGCCACCGGGCAGAACCGCACCTGAAAGCGCATGGCGCACAACCGCACCTTGCGGGCGGTTTCCGTGTCCAGATTATAGCATAGCAGCACAGGCTGCTTCATGAAAGAACACCTCCCTGCAAAAAGCAGCCCTCCCACTATTCTGAAAGGAGGGCCGCAGCTTTTTCAGCAGCCGCTGACGGACATTTCGCCCGCGTCTACGCTGGGGCTGCCAACGTTGCCCATGGGGAAAACCAGATC
>ERZ1026860.1724-NODE-1724-length-10545-cov-22.766063_pt1 | contig 10545 bp, 7 predicted proteins | sample MGYA00380160_ERZ1026860 | MGnify/ENA primary metagenome ERZ1026860 (study PRJEB33269, sample SAMEA4719796) | human gut metagenome | biome: human-associated habitat; feature: organic feature; material: feces | place: Cameroon | collected 2013-10 ... | reverse complement strand
TGTCCCTGCTGCTGCCATACGCCCTCCCGGTGCCAGCCCACGGCGGCAGCGCCCAGCAGGGCGGCAAACACCCCGGTGGGGATGAGCAGCGGCAGGGTAAGGGCAGGCAGGGTGGTGCGGGATACCGCCGTCAGCAGCAGGCAGAGCGCCAGCGGGATGCCCGCCGGTAAAAAGAACACCATGCTGCGGTCGGTGGTGTCGGCGCGGGTGTCCGGGGGCAGCTGCGTCATCTCGGGCAGCAGCTCCCGCAATAGCGGAGTGCCCTCCCGCCAGACGAACAAGGGCAGTTCCGGGCGGCACGCCCCTGCCGAGACGAACACCGGGCAGTAATGCAGCGCCCATGTGGCGGGGGAGCGGCGCAGGTCGGCGTAGTTCAGCTGGCTGAGCCGCAGCCGCATCTCGTACCGGCGGATAAGCCCGCCCCGGCTGCCCAGCTGGATGTCGGTGCGCCAGACGGTGTAATGCACCGCCTGCAAGGCGCTGCGCACCAGACTGATGCAGAACAGCGTACCCGCCAGCACCAGCAGCCATGCCGTGCCCAGCGGCAGCCAGCGGGCGGCAAGCGCCGCCAGCTGTCCCAACTGCGCAAGGGCAGCAGTCTGGGCGTCCGGGGCGTAGCTCTGGGTCTGGTGGATGGCCAGCCACCATAAAATCAAAGTGGACACGCCGTTTGCACCCAGCACCGTAAAGGCCAGCTTTTCGCCGCCCTTGGGCGCGTGCCGCAGCGGGTCTGTCACCGGCAGCAGCAGGTCGGCAAGCGTTTCGGCCTGCTGCCGGGTAAGATACAACGTAATGGTCTTTGTCTGCCCCACGGGGTACAGCACCACCCGGCAGGCTCCGGCCAGCCGGTAGACCGGCGGCTGCTCCAGCATCAGCGCCGCCAATCCCTCGGCGCGCAGGGCGCGGTCCAGCCGCACCCCCAGCCGCCAGCTGACGTGTACCGTGCCCTCGGCATCCACCTGCCAGCGGCCGCCGTAGTACACCGCCCAGCATACCAGACTGATGAGCGCAAGCAGCACAAGGTCTTGCCGCAGCGCCGCGCGCAAAGCGTCCCAGTTGCGGGCAAAAAGCACCTGTACCAGCGGCAGAAGGTACACAAGCAGGGTCTTACGCAGCAGATGCAGCGCCGCCAGCGGGTGAAAGTGCTTTTCCCGGTTCATACGTTGCCCTCCATCAGCACAGCCGCCAGCGCGGTAGCCTGCGCGGCAGGGATGCCGGGCAGCACCAATTGCAGCCCCGGGCTGCGCACAAGGAGCACAGTGCATCCTGCCGCCCACAGCAGCGGGGTGCGCAACAGCTGCACCCCGGTGACCGCCCGGCGCGGGATACGGCGCAGCACAGGGATAGCCACCCCGGACTGCACCGTGACGCTGTCCGCCGTCAGGGCGGCGACAAAGCTGCAGCAGCGCGCCCGGACAAGCGCCACCAGCGCCGCCCATACAGCGCAAAAGACGGCGCCCGCCCACACGCTCTGCCAGAAGGCAAAGGGCGCGCAGACCAGCCCGGGCACGGCTGCCCAGACGCAGACCACCCGGCGGGCGCGGGGCGGCAGCACCAGTGCGGTGCGCAGCAGCTCTTGCTCGCTCATTTGTGGGAGGAAAGACCCCACGCATCCATCAGCAGATGCAGGGTGTCGTCCTGTGTCAGGCAGAGCAGCCGATCCCACGGCAGCAGCACCGTGTTGCCGTGGGGGATGATAAATTCGGTATCGCGGGTGATGCTGACCAGAATGGCATCGCCCGGGATGGGGATCTCCTTGATCTCTTTACCTGCAAACTGGAAGTCCTCCGGCAGCAGGATCTCGTTCAGGCTGGCAGTGCCGCCGCCCAGAGAAAGCAGCTGCCGGATGGTGTCGGTCTCGATCTCCCGCTCCAGAATGTGGCTCAGGTTGTCGGTGCCGCACACCACGGTGTCCACGCCCAGCGTGTGCAGGATGTCCCGGTTCTTGGGGTTGGAGGCGCGCGCCACGGTGCGGTTCACGCCGAACTCCCGCTTGGCGATCTGGCACGCCACCAGATTGGTCTCGTCGGTGTTGGTCACCGCCACAAAGGCGTCACAGCTGGCCACATCGGCGGTGCGCAGGGTGTCAAAGCTCAGGGAGTCGCCGCAGATGACCGGGATATCCAGCGTATCGGCAAGGGTGCGGCACAGCGACTCCTGCGGCTCGATGATGGTCACCTTATGGCGGTGGGACAGCAGGCTTTGGGCAAGATACATCCCCACCCGGCCGCCGCCGGCAATACAAACTTTCATATCGTTACCTCATTCTACGGTCTGTAAAGCGGAAAACTGCTTCTTACTTGGAAAGTGCCCGGAACACCGCCTGCTCGGTCAGCACGGTGGGGCAGATGGTCTCCAGCTCATAGGCCTTGTGGTACAAGATTTGCAGATGCGGGTCGGATACCCGGCAGATGACCTTGTCCCGGCGGAAGATGTTCTTCGCCAGCTGTGCCGCCATCAGGTTCACCGAGTCCTCCTCGGTCACCGCCGCCACGGCGTCGCAGTTCTCCACGCCGCCACGGCGCAGGGTATCCGGGTCGGTAGGGTCGCCCACAAGGGCAGTGCCGTGAAAGGTATAATCGTCAAAGGCATCCAGACGCTTGAGCTGCTCGGGGTCCTTTTCCACCACCGAGATATCATGGCCGATGCGTTCCAGATCGCGGATCAGTGCCGCACCCACCTGATCGCAGCCGATCACCAGTATGTTCATGAAGGTTCACCTCGTTGTTCTCAGTGCTTCTGCGCCGGGCGCAAAAAGCGGACAAACTTCTTATTTTTATAGTATAGCACATTTCCCGGGGCAGATAAATACAGCGCCACCGGTAAAATTTTTATAATCTGTATGCACAGCGGCTCATAGTATGGTATACTGGAACTGCTTTTGAAAAAACTACGCACCCAACGGGTGCTGCAGGAGGGATTTATTACGTTTTTCGAGATCATCAAAGCGATCCTGATGGGTATCGTGGAGGGCATTACCGAGTGGCTGCCCATCTCCTCCACCGGTCACATGATCCTTGTGGAGCAGGTCGTCAAGTTCAATGCCAGTGAAGAATTCATGTCCATGTTCCGGGTGGTCATCCAGCTGGGTGCCATTCTGGCTGTGGTGGTGCTGTTCTGGAATAAGCTGTGGCCCTTCGGGCTGCGGCAGGGCAAGGTCATCTCCAAGCCCAGCGTGTGGAACCTGTGGTTCAAGGTGGTAGCCGCCACCCTGCCGGTGCTGGTCATCAGCCCGCTGGACGACTGGATGGAGGCACACTTCTATAACTACATCACCGTAGCCGCCATGCTGATCTTGTACGGCGTGCTCTTCCTTGTGGTGGAGAACCGCCGCACCACGCCCCGGGTCACAAAGCTGGAGCAGATCAGCTACCGGGACGCGCTGCTCATCGGCGTGTGGCAGTGCCTTGCCATCATCCCCGGCACCTCCCGCTCCGGCGCTACCATCGTGGGCGGCCTGCTGCTGGGCCTCTCCCGCGCCTGCGTGGCAGAGTTCACCTTCTATCTGGCTATCCCGGTCATGGCGGGTGCATCCCTGCTCAAGGTGGTCAAGTTCGCCGTCTCCGGTACTGCTATCACCGGCACCGAGATCGCCGTGCTGCTGGTAGGCTGCATCGTGGCCTTTGCCGTCAGCCTTGCGGCCATCCGCTTCCTGATGGACTACGTCAAGCGCCACGACTTCAAGTTCTTCGGCATCTACCGCATCGTGCTGGGTGCCATCGTGCTGGCTGTGGCGGCTATCACCGCGCTGGCATAAGAGAGTTTTGTTATGATAAAATAAGGGGCTGCTGCACGGCATTCGGTGCAGCAGCCCCTTGTTGCTATCGCCCCAAAAGAAACAACATAAATTCAGCAGAGTAAAAATAATGAAGGTGATTGACAAGTCTGTACAGGAGCAGTAAGATGACACTGTGAGAGTGCCGAAAGATGGTACGATACCCAAAACGAGGAAGGATGGTTTGATGTGAAAATGCGGAATGTCAAACGATGGCTGTCCAGCCTGCTTTGCGTGGCAATGCTGTTCAGCACGCTGTCGGTCTTTGGCGCAGTGCCAAAGGCGAAGGCGTGGGCAACGGACGGAAAATATACATGGCCGATCACGACCCAGAATCGTGTTACTGCCGGTTGGTATTACGGCAACGGCAACTGGCACGGTGCAACAGATTTTCAGGCGGCAATCGGAACACAAGTGGTTGCAATTGCTGCGGGTAAAGTGATTTCTGCGGTAGATAACGGCTGTGGCGGTTCTCATATCGGTGGCTCGCCAGCGTGCCCTTATGGGAAAAGCTGCAAAGCAGCTAATATCGGTTATGCAAACTATATCATGATCGAGCACTACGATGGTACATACTCGGTCTATGGACATTTGAAAACGGGCTCCTTTAAAGTACATGAAGGAGATGTTGTTCAGCAGGGGACTCCGATTGCGCAAACAGGCGCAGCGGGTAAGGCAACAGGTCCACATCTGCACTTAGAGATTCGTACAGGTGGACCCAAAAAAGCGGTGATATCGGATGCAGCGAGAAAGCCTTACTCGGTTGATCCGCAGCAGTACCTGACAAAAAAATATATTTGTACAACAGAACCGCAACCCGACCCGAACAGAGATGAACTGGGCTGCACCACAGCCTATGCAGGCTGGTATCAGGAAACGGGCAGCGGCGGTGCCAACGTCAACTCCCGCCACAGCAAAAACTGGGGCGATATGGTTGGCGTGATCAAAAAGGGCGAGTACGTCTATGTGAGCAAAGCTACCGGCACCGGCTCCGGCAACTTGGGACATATCCTGTATAATGGCGTGGAGCGCTACATCGCCATGGGCTTGTTCAAGCGCGTGAATGACCGTACCGGCGACCCCTTTGGCGCACTGGACGGCTGTATTCCTGAAGAAGGCGGCTTCCGGCTGATCGGCTGGGCACTCGACTGGGATGCACCCTATACTGCGCTGCAGATCAATGTGTATCTGGACGGACAGCTTGTCCTGCAGGGCAAAGCAGATGCCCAGCGCACCGACCTGAACCAGAATATTGCCGGAGATATTGGTGATTACCATGGCTATAATCTGTGGATTCCCACCGATAAAACGGGAGAACACAGCTACAGCGTGTACGCCATCAATGAGGGTGCAGGCAGCCATGTGTGCATCAAGGAAGGTACTGTGAATCTCCCGGTAAGAGATAAGGACGGCCCGGTCATCAGTGATGTGAAGGTGACCAATGTCACCAACAAGGGCTATGATGTTTCCTGTAAGGTGACCGATCCCTCCGGTGTTGAACGCGTGATGTTCCCGACTTGGACGACTGCGAACGGACAGGATGATCTGCTCAGGGATTGGAACACGAATCCGAAGGCACGCGGCACGCAGAACGGCGATACATGGACCTTCCATGTGGATATTGCGGACCACAACAATGAGGGCGGCGAATATTGCACGGACATCCACGCCTATGATAAGTACGGCAATGCCAGCAGCTTGGGTGCGCCGCGTATTTCCGTGGATACCGAAGCCCCTGTGATCAGCAACGTGAAGGTGAGCAATATCACCACCGAGGGCTATGATGTTTCCTGCACCGTTACCGACAACGTGGGCGTGAACCGCGTTGTGTTCCCGACTTGGACGGTGCTGAACGGTCAGGACGACCTTGCAGCGTCGTGGTGGGATGTCGATCACACTGCTACCCGCGGCACCCGGAATGGCGACACATGGACTTTCCATGTGAACATTGCGGATCACAACAACGAGCGCGGCGCATACCTGACCCATATTTATGCGTATGACGATGCGGGTAATTGCAGTGGTGTCGGCAGTGAAATTGGTCAGATCATCGTTCCCGAGCCGTACCCCGCCATCACCTTTGACGCTTGCGGCGGCAGGGCAGAGTTTACCGAAAAGCAGCTGGAACGCAATGCGGACGGGATGCACTACGGTGCACTGCCGGAAGCATGGATGGATGGCTATGTGTTTGACGGCTGGTATACCGATGCTGTCGATGGCACCCGCGTGAGCCGCACAACTGCCTATACCGCCAAGGGCAACACTACCCTGTATGCACACTGGACGCCGGTTGCAGCCGATGCAGAGCAGGGCTGGAGCCTGCAAGATGGTACGCTGGTCATCACGGTACAGGGTGCGATGCAGGATTACGATTCTGCTGCCCAGACGCCGTGGTTCAAGGACCGCGCTGAGATCCGTAAGATCGTGGTGCAGCAGGGCGTTACGACCATTGGCGACTACGCCTTCTATGGCTGCGAAAACGTGACAAGCGTCACCCTGCCGGATACGGTGACCCAGATCGGCAAGCTGGCTTTCTACGGCTGCAAGGCTCTGCGCACCCTGACTGTGCCGGACAGCGTGCTGACCGTGGAGGATTACGCCTTTGCTCAGGCCGGGCTGCAAAGCATCGTGTTCCGCGGCAGCGCACCGGTACTGGGTGCCGGCATCTTTGCAGGACTGAATGCTGAGGTACGGTATCCGACGGCAGCAGCAGGCTGGACAGAGGAAGTGCGGCAGAGTTATACCGGCAGCGTAAACTGGCTCGGCGTTGGAGCAGCGGCTCTGGCTGCGGAGGAAAGTGAGCTGCAGCTGGAAGATCCGGTGCTGGCCGCTCTGCTGGCAGATAGCTGTGTATAAGGGGGATAAAGCGGAATGAAACAGATCAAATTTGTACGGCTGGCCGCTGCTGCGGCACTGGCTGCGGTATTGCTCTTTACCGGCTGCAGCGACGGCGGCTCTTCAACGCCGACGCCTCGCCCGGAGCCGGACCCGGACACGTCCGTGACCACCAGCAAGACCGATCTGGAGGACGCACCGGATGTAAACGGTGTGGTCTGGCGGTACGCAAAAAGCGGCACCAACACCGTAACGCTGGTGGGCTATTCCTCTGCCGGTAAAGTGCCGAGCGGCGCAGTAAGGCTGCCCGGCAGCACGGATGACGGCTATATCGTTACAGGCATCGGCGCACGCGCGCTGGCGGGCACCGGGATCACCAGCGTGACCCTGCCGGAGCGTGCGGAGACGATCGAAGCACAGGCTTTCAAGGATTGCACGGGACTGACTTCAGTCGATCTGCAAACCGGACGCGTAAAGGAGATCGCAGCTGCGGCCTTTGCAAACACCGGTCTTGTGCAGGTGGATATTCCAGAGAGCGTGCGCAGCATCGGAGCAAAGGCTTTCTACGGCTGCAAGGCACTGGAAACGGTGAACATCCTCGGGGTGCCTACCGTGGATGGAAGCGAGCACAACGGTGCTTTTGAGGGCTGCACAAAGCTGCGCAATGTAAAGATGAACGAGAACACGAAGCGCATAGCGGACAGCATGTTTGCCGAGTGCAAGAGCCTGCAAAGCATTTCTCTGCCCGGCGGCCTGACCGAGATCGGCAAAGCGGCCTTTTCCAAGTGCACCGGGCTGAAGGAGATCGCCCTGCCGGACAGCTTGACCAAGCTGGGCGAAAACGCCTTTGCATTCTGTGAGAGTTTGCAGACCGTCACCGTGCCTACACAGGTCACGGTGTTGAATGCCCGTACCTTCTGGTACTGCACCGGTCTGACCGGTGTCACCCTGCCGGACAAGCTGACCGAGGTCGGTGAGCACGCTTTTGCCGAGTGCCGCGCACTGGAAAGCATCGTGCTGCCGGACAGCGTGAAAACGGTGGGCAAAAATGCATTCGGCGGCTGCTATGAACTCAAGCGTGCGGTCATATCCGACAAGGTGAGCGCACTTGAGGACTACACCTTTGACCGCTGTGAAAAGCTGGAAAAACTCTATATCCCGCAGTCGGTAAGCCGCATTGGCAAATATGCGCTGCCCATGGAGCAGACGGTGAACATCTACTACGGCGGTACCGAGACGGCGTGGAGCAGCCTTGTAAAGCAGGCACAGGCGGGTAACACTGCATTGTCCCGCGCCAAGGTCACGCCGAACGCGCTGCCCTCGCAGCTTAGCTGATCTATCTTGTATATAAACAGGGGCTGCTGCACGGAATACTGTGCAGCAGCCCCTTGTTGTATAGTGTGATTTTTTCTTGGCGGGCTGAACCCTCTCCGTCATCGCTGCGCGATGCCACCTCCCCCGAAAGGGGGAGGTTTATTTGTACTGACCGGAAGCTGCAAAAAAGCTCCCCCTGAGAGGGCAGACTTCCCCCACTCCGGGGGAAGATGTCACCGCAGGTGACAAAAGGGGGAATCTGGCACGCCGTCAGGCGTGACTGAGAGGGTTTTATTTAACCCTCACTCTTCCTCTTTTTTCACCTTTACGCGCCACTTATGGGACATATACTCCGAGCGCAGCTTGTTGGTGACAAAGGTCTGGCTGCTGTACAGGCCGTGGTGGCCGGAGAGCATATAGCAGATGCCGCAGCCCAGCGCGATGAGCTCCAGCCCCGCGCCGCTGAACAGCTCAAAGCCCAGCAGGATGGAGGGAATCAGGGCGTTGGTCGCACCGCAGAAGATGGACACCAGCCCCACCGCCGCCGCAAACCCGGCGGGCAGACCCAGCAGCGGGCCGACCACACAGCCGAAGGTAGCGCCCACAAAAAAGCTGGGCACCACCTCGCCGCCCTTGAACCCGCAGGAAAGGGTCAGCGCGGTGAGGAAGATCTTGCACAGAAAATCCCACGGAAGTGCCTGTCCCTGCTCCACGGCAGCAACGATGACGTTCATGCCCGCGCCGTTATAGCGCCCCACGCCGAAGAGATAGGAAAAGCCGATGACCAGCACGCCGCCCGCAAAGACCCGCACCCACGGGTTCGGGAGAAGCTTTGGGACGAAGTGCTCCATGAAGTGGAGGGTGTAGCAGAACAGCCGGGAGACAGCGGCACAGGCCACGCCCAGCAGGATGACCAGCAGGGCGGTGCGGACATTCAGCTCCGGCGCGGTAAGGGCAAAGTGGGTAGGCGCGATGCCAAAGACCAGCGAGCAGCCGTAGGCGATGAGGGCAGAGGTAAAGGCCGGGACAAAGGCAGAGGTAAAGGTCAGGCCCACATCCTCCACCATCATGGCAAAGCAGGCTGCCGCCAGCGGGGTGCCGAACAGGGCAGAGAAGAACGCAGCCATGCCGCTGATGGTGGCGGTGCGGCGGTCGTGGTCTTTCAGCCGCAGCAGGGTGCCGAGGTTCCAGCCGATGCTGCCGCCCATCTGCAAAGCAGCGCCCTCACGGCCGGCAGAGCCGCCGCACAGGTGGGTGAGCACCGTGCCCAGAAAGATGGCGGGCACCAGCAGGATGCTGACCGGCTCGCCGCTCTGCACGGCGCGGAGAACGTTGTTGGTGCCCACGCCCGCGCACTTTGTTACCTTATAAAGGGCAGTGATGAGCAGACCCGCCACGGGCAGCAGGAACAGCAGCCAAGGCTGCGCGGCGCGCAGTTCGGTCGCGTGCTCGACAGCAAGGTGGAACAAGGTGCCCAGAAGCCCGCAGAGCAGACCCATGGGGACCGCCAGAAAGAACCATTGCAGCGCCACCCGCAGGGCGGCTTCGGCTTCGTGCCGGAATGTATCAAAATCGTTCATAGAATCACCCCTGTATCTTGACATCCAGTCCTTATTTTTTGAACCGATTTAAAATAACACCGCAGGGCAGGGCTGTCAACCCCAAAATGGGCAGAGAAAAAACAGCGCTGTTCCATTTTCTGTTTACACCGCTCGCCCGGGTGTGCTATACTGAACAAAAGAGAGACCGTGCGGCAGACGCCGCCGGAAGGAGATAGGAGGAAAAAACACCATGGAAGCATCCAAAGTTTACTATACGGATTTCCGCTGTCCGGTGGGCACCAGCCTGCTGGACAAGCTGCGCCGGGTGTGCATTGCCGCCGGCATCAAGGACATCGACATGGACGGCCGGTTCGTGGCCATCAAGATGCACTTCGGCGAGCTGGGCAATCTGGCCTTTCTGCGCCCCAACTACGCCAAGGTGGTGGCAGACCTGTGCAAGGAGCAGGGCGGTATGCCTTTCCTGACCGACTGCAACACCTTGTACCCGGGCAGCCGCAAAAACGCGCTGGAGCACCTGAGCTGCGCCCAGCTGAACGGCTTCTGGCCCATGACCACCGGCTGTCAGGTGATTATCGGTGACGGTCTGCGCGGCACGGATGAGGTGGAAGTGCCGGTGCCGAACGGCGAATACTGCAAGACCGCCAAAATTGGCCGCGCCATCATGGACGCGGACGTGTTCATCAGCCTGAACCACTTCAAGGGGCACGAGGCTACCGGCTTCGGCGGTGCGCTCAAGAACATCGGCATGGGCTGCGGTTCCCGCGCGGGCAAGATGGAGCAGCACGCTGCCGGCAAGCCCGCCGTGCAGGAGGGCTTGTGCCGCGGCTGCCACCGCTGCGCCAAGGAGTGCGGCTCGGACGCCATTACTTACAATGCCGAAAACAAGGCTGTCATCGACTACGACAAGTGCAAGGGCTGCGGCCGCTGCATCGGCGCGTGCAGCTTTGACGCCATCTATTCTCCCAACGACTGCGCCAACGAGCTGCTGGACCGCAAGATGGCGGAGTACGCCGCCGCAGTCTGCCACGACCGTCCCTGCTTCCACATTTCTCTGGTGCA
>ERZ1026860.1722-NODE-1722-length-10577-cov-8.004087_pt1 | contig 10577 bp, 12 predicted proteins | sample MGYA00380160_ERZ1026860 | MGnify/ENA primary metagenome ERZ1026860 (study PRJEB33269, sample SAMEA4719796) | human gut metagenome | biome: human-associated habitat; feature: organic feature; material: feces | place: Cameroon | collected 2013-10 ... | reverse complement strand
CAGAGCTGGCGGCTCATAACCGCTTGGTCCCGGGTTCAAGTCCTGGCTGGCCCATTCCGATCATTCGAATACCCATCAAAGAGAGGACTGTTACCATGAACGTTATCTGCACCGAAAAGGCTCCCGGCGCCATCGGGCCCTACTCCCAGGGCTACAGCGTGGGCGGTTTTGTGTTCACCTCCGGCCAGATCCCGGTGAACCCCGCCGACGGCACCATCCCGGAGGGCATCACCGCGCAGGCCGAGCAGAGCTGCAAAAATGTGGGCGCCATCCTGGAGGCCGCCGGCACCAGCTTTGCCAAGGTGGTCAAGACCACCTGCTTCCTCGCCGACATGAGCGATTTTGCAGCCTTCAACGAGGCATACGCCAAGTACTTCCTCTCCAAGCCCGCCCGCAGCTGCGTGGCCGTCAAGGATCTGCCCAAGGGCGTCCTGTGCGAAGTGGAGGCCATCGCCGAGGCGTAAGACACCTCTCTTTTCCCAAAGCAGCCAAAACGGGCAGGCCGGAGCCGCATTGCAGCTTCCGGGCCTGCCCGTTTTTGTTTTTGCCGTATTTTTGCCGTATCCTGTATTCGTTTACCGCCGCCCCAGCCCGATGGTCAAAGACATCCGCTGATAAGCGATGCGGGGGGTGCCGTCCTCCACCCGGATGATGCCGCACCGGGTAAAGCCGTTTTTCTCCAGCAGGTGCTGCATGGCCTTGTTGTCGGCGTGGGTGTCGGCCCGGAGGCTCTCGCAGTGCTCCAGGCACCAGGTGATGACGGCGGTGGCCACGCCCTTCTGCCGGCCCGCCGAGGCAAGGCGGTGGATGGTGCCGTAGGGCAGGGTATCGTTGAGCCACTGGCCGTCCGTGATGGTCTGGTAGGTGGAGTCCGGGCCGAGGATGAAGGCAAAGACGCCCTCCAGCTGGCCGTTGACCAGATAGAGAAAAAGGCGGTTGGCGTCGATATCCTCGGCCAGCTGCTCCTCCGACGGGAAGTGGTCGCCCCACTGGGTGGGGTTGCCGGAGGCTTTCATCACCTCCCGGGCATGGGCATAGATCTTGAGGATCTGGGGCAGGTCCTTGCGGGTCGCACCTCGAAACATAGGTTCCACCTTCTCTTTCCGCGTCCAGCGCAGCATCGTTTTCGTCTATTGTAGCACAATCGGGCAGCAAATTCCAGTTTTGGGCAAAACAAAAGATGCACCGTAGTTTTTGCGGTGCATCTTTTGTTTTTTGCGAAATTTTTGCGCAGGGCGGTCAGGCGCTGGCGCGGGGGCAGGCCATCCGGCTGCGGCGGTACTCCCGGGGGCTCTGGCCATACCGCTCGTGGAAGAGGCGGTAGAAGTAGCTGGTGTTCTCGTAGCCCACATAGGTGATGATCTGCTGGATGTTCCAGTCGCTGCGGCGCAGCAGGCGGGCGGCGGTCTCCATCCGATGCTTCTGGAGCAGCTCTTTGTAGGTCTTGCCCGTCTGGGAGCGGACGCACTCGCTGACATAGGCCAGCGAGACGCCGTAATTGCGGGCAACGTTGGAAAGAGAAGCTTCCCGGTAGTTCTGGGTGATCTCGGCCAGGGCCGCCTGGACCAGCGCCTCGCGGCTGACCGTATCGCCGCGCGCTTCCAGCGGGAAAGTTTGGATCTGTGCCATCGAGTGTTTACCTCCATTGCGGCACGGCGGGCGGGGACAGGGGAAGCCGGACGCCCGCCGTACCTGATTGGCGGCTTCGCCCTTTGGAAGCCGTTCTGTCTAAGATACGATCGGGCGGGGACAAAAATTGCACGGCGGCCAAAAAATATGGGGACGCACAAGACCCGGCAGGGAAAAACCTGCCGGGTCTTGCGCTTTTCACACGGGAAAAAGAGGGTTGAGGAAAACACGAAAAGTTAGAACAGGCTTTCGTGGTGGTACCGCCCGGTGCGGACGAACTCGACCCACTCGGCCAGATTGACAGCGTGATCGCCGATGCGCTCCAGATACTTGATGACCATCAAAAGGTCCAGCGCTGCGTCCACCTTGGCGGGGGCGGCGGCAATCTCCTGCGCGAGGGTCTTCTTGATGGCGTTGAAGTCGTAATCCACCTCATCGTCGGCCTGGATGACCTTGAGGGCGGCGGATTCGTCCTCCGCCGTCAGGGCGGCCAGCGAATCTAAAATCATCTGGTGGGCCTTTCTGCCCATCTGGATGGCCTGGCTCACGGCGGGGTCGCCCTCCCTGCGGACGGTGACAAGATGGGGGATGATCTCCGCAATGTCGGCGGCGTGGTCGCCGATGCGTTCCACATCGGTGACGGCCTTCATGGCGGTGGAGATGCGGCGCAGATCGCCTGCCACCGGCTGCTGGCGCAGCAGCAGGGTCATGCAGCGGTGCTCGATGTCCCGCTCCATGTTGTTGATGCGGCCATCCCCCTTGGCGATGAGGGCGGCGGCGTCCGCATCGGCGGTGCAGAGGGCCTCCAATGCGTCCTCCACGGCGTCGGCGGCGTGCTGGCCCATGGCGGCCAGTGCTTCCTTGAGGGCCGCAAGATCGGAATCGTATTGTGTACGGGTGCTCATTGCCTGCGGCCTCCTTTAACCGAACCGGCCCGAGATGTAATCCTCGGTCCGCTTATCCTGCGGCGTGCTGAAGATCTGGGTCGTGGGGCCCGCCTCCACCAGCTCGCCCAGCAGGAAAAACGCCGTGCGGTCACTGATGCGGGCGGCCTGCTGCATGTTGTGGGTGACGATGACAACGGTGTAGTTCTTTTTCAGCTCGCTCATCAGCTCCTCCACCTTCATGGTGGAGCCGGGGTCCAGCGCGCTGGTGGGCTCGTCCATCAGCAGCACTTCGGGCTTGACGGCCAGTGCCCGGGCGATGCACAGGCGCTGCTGCTGGCCGCCGGAAAGGCCCAGCGCGCTCTTTTTCAGGCGGTCCTTCACCTCATCCCAGAGGGCGGCGCCCCGCAGGGAGCTTTCCACCAGTTCATCCAGCTCGGCCTTGTTTTTCACGCCGTGGAGCTTGGGGCCGTAGGTGATGTTGTCGTAGATGCTCATGGGGAAGGGGTTGGCTTTCTGGAACACCATGCCCACGCGGCGGCGCAGGGTGGTGAGCTCCATCTCCCTGGCAAAGATGTCCTGCCCTTTGAGCCGGACGTCGCCCTCGATGCGGATGCCGGGGACCAGATCGTTCATGCGGTTGAGGGTCTTCAGAAAGGTGGATTTGCCGCAGCCGGAAGGGCCGATGAGGGCGGTGATCTCCTTTTCGCCCACGTCCAGGGAGATGTCCTTCAGGGCCTTGAAATCGCCGTACCACAGATTCAGGTGGTGGGCGGTAATAACGTCAGACATAATCATTCCTCGATTTATTGTTTCTGCTTGAGCTTGGTCTTGGCCAGCCGTGCCGCCAGGTTGATGACCAGCACCAGCACCAGCAGCACTGCGCCGATGCCCCAGGCGGAGCCGAAATCGCCATCCTCAAAGGCCCGCAGGTAGAGCAGGACGGAGAGGGTCGCGCCGTTGGAGGTGTAGGCCTTGACGACGTTTTGGGCAATGACCTCGGCTGCGCCGGCGGTGAAGAGCAGCGCGGCGCTCTCGCCCACGATGCGGCCCACGGCCAGGATGCAGCCGGTGACGATGCCGTCCACGCTGCAGGGCAGCACGATGGTGCGGATGATGTGCCACTTGCCGGCACCCAGCCCCAGCGCACCCTCCCGGTAGCCCTGCGGCACCGTCTTGAGGGACTCCTGGGTGGTGCGGATGATGGTGGGCAGGTTCATGATGACGAGGGTCAGGCTGCCGGAAAGCAGGCAGGTCTTGAAGCCCAGCGTCTGGGCAAACACCAGCATGCCCACCAGACCGTAGATGATGCTGGGGATGCCCGCCAGCGTCTCATTGGTAAACTCGATGATCTCAATGAGGCGGCGGTTGGCGGCGTACTCCGTCAGGTAGACGGCAGCGCCCACGCCCAGAGGCAATACGATCAGTAATGTCAGCAAGATAACATACAGTGTGTTGAGGATGGCCGGGAGAATGCCGTCGGTGCCCTTGAGCACGCTGGCCGTGGTGGTGAGGAACTCGACACTGAGGTGGGGGACGCCCCGCACCAGCACCATGCCGATGATGCCTGCCACCAGCGCGATGACCAGGGCCGCTGCCGCCCAGACCGCTGCGGTGAAAAAGCGGTTCCAGGCCTTGCGGGCGGGGGAGAAATCAGCGTTCATCGCCGCGGCCTCCCTTCAGTACAACATTGAGCACCACATTGATGAGCATGATGAAGAGGAACAGCACCAGCGCGATGCTGAACAGCGCCTGCTTCTGCAGGCCGCTGGCGTAGCTCATCTCCTTGGCGATGGCGGTGGTCAGGAAAGTGACGCTGCGGAACAGGCTGTCCGGCATATTGGGGCTGTTGCCTGCCACCATCATCACGGCCATGGCCTCGCCGATGGCGCGGCCCACGCCCAGCACGATGCCGGCGGCAATGCCGCTTTTGGCGGCGGGGACGCTGATCTTGAACCAGGTCTCGGTATCGGTGGCACCCAGCGCCAGGCTGCCCTGCTCGTACTCGGGGGGCACGGCGTTCAGGGCCGTGACGGAGACGGACACGATGCTGGGCAGGATCATGATGGACAGCACCACGACGGCGGACAGCAGGCAGGCGCCGGACGCCTTGCCAAAGGTCTTGGCCACGGCGGGCACCAGCACCTGCATGCCCAGCAGGCCGAACACGACGCTGGGGATGCCGCTCAGCAGCTCAATGGCGGTGACTACCACGGTGCGCACCCGGGGCCCGGCGGCCTTCGAGAGGAACACCGCCGTCAGCAGGCCGATGGGGATGCCGATGAGCGTGGCCCCCAGCGTGCCGTACACGCTGGAGAGGATGAAGGGCAGGATGCCATACTTCGGGTCGGCGGCGGTGGACGCCCACTGGGTGCCGAAGACAAACTTCAGCAGGCCGATCTGCCGGATGGCCGGCACGCCCGACGTCACCATATACACCGTAATGAGGAGCACACAGCCCACCGCCAGGATGCCGCAGAGGAAGAACAGGAAGTTCATGATGGCTTCCAGCCACTCGGCGGCGTTGCGGGGCAATGCAAACGTCTTTTTCATAAGCTTTGGTTTACTCGTTCACAGGGACAGCACCGGCGGTACGGATGAGGTCGGCTGCATCGGTGCTGCAAGCGAAATCGAAGAAAGCCTGTGCCTGCTCGGACAGGGTAACGGACTTGTTGGTGACGAAGACGAAGGGACGCTGGATCTTGTAGCTGCCGTCCTTGACGGTGTCCTCGCTGCACTCCACACCCTCCACGGTGACGGCCTTGACGGTATCGCCCACAGCGGACAGGGAAGCGTAGCCGATGGCCAGGGGGTTGGCCTCCACCGCGCTGATGACAGCGCCGGTAGCGGTGAGCTCCTGGGCGTACTTGCAGCTGTCCTTCACATCCACGATGCTCTCAAAGCCATCGCGGGTGCCAGAGCCGGCCTCACGGCCCACCAGCACGATCTCGCCGTCATCGCCGCCGACCTCGGACCAGTTGGTGATCTCGCCGGTGAACATCTGCTTGAGCTGATCGACGGTCAGGTCTGCCACCTTGCTCTCCTTGTTGACGATGATGGCGATGCCGTCCAGTGCGATGACGGTGCCGTCCACATCGTTCTTCTCGTCGTCCTTCAGGGCGCGGGAGGACAGGCCGATGTCCAGGGTCTTATCGGTAGCGCCGGTGATGCCTGCGCCGGAGCCGGTGGGGTCGTAGCTGACAGTGACGCCGGGCTGCACCTCGGCAAAGCCCTCGGTCAGGGCGGCGATGACGTTCTTCATGGAAGTGGAACCGCCGGTGGCCACATTGCCGGACAGCTCAGCCGCTGCGGAAGAAGCGACAGAGGAAGCGGTGCCGGAAGCCGCTGCGGAAGAAGCAGCCGCAGAAGAAGCGGCACCACCGCAGGCAGAGAGGGCAGCGGCAGCAGCCACCGCACCACAAACGGTCAGGAACGAACGACGCGTGATCTTTTTCATCATAATTTTCCTCCAATATCCTCTTTGTATCCGGGCACTGCTTCCGCCCGGGACGGTTTCGCATTTGCTTTTTTGCGTTCCCTTCTCGGAACAGCTCTATTGTATCCCAGTGCGCAGCCCGCTGCGACCATGATGGTGCAAAATCGACGTAAATCTTAGGGCGATGGTCTGCCCCGCATTGTAAAAAAGCTGTAAACGCAAAAACCGCCCGGTACTCTCCCAAAGAGAATACCGGGCGGAATATTGGCACTAATTTTAACGAACTTTATACTTGATGGTGTTGGTCTTGAGGTTGATTTCAAACACAGTCGAGTCGCCGTTCAGCTTGATGGTCAGATACATCAGCTCTGCACCGCTGGTTGCCTTGTCGTAAACATCCTTGCTTTCAGTGGTAAACTTCGGCGTGCAGCGCTCTTTTTCACCCTTGCTCAGCTTTTTGACCGTGTCGCTCTTGTTGGCAACCGTCAGAGGCTTGTCGCCAATCGTTGCAGAGAACACATCGCCGTAGTCCGACGAAGACGCCAGCGGGTTCATAGCTTTGGTGATGCGCTCGATCTGCATATCGAGCTGTACGTTGTAAATGTTATTCGTGGTGCTGTAGGTGCAATCTGCGTCAGAGAAATAGACTTTGTAGTTGTCGCCCTTCAGCGTAAAGCCCGAGTCGTTTTTGCCCCCGCCGCAGGCGGTGAGCAGGCCGGAGGCTGCGGTAGCCACGGCCAGTGCGGCTGCGCCCTTGAGGAAGCTGCGGCGAGATACTTCGTATGCCATAGAGATCCCCTCCTGAAAATATCCAAAAAATCCTGTCGATAACCTTATGTTACCACGTTCTGCGGCGGTGTCAAGCGTCGTTTTTTCACTGCGGGGGTCCTGCGCCAAAACAGCCGCCCGCGCGGCGCAGAACGCGTCGGCAGGCGGCTGTCGATTTGGGTTCAGAACAATTTCGGGGTGCCGTCCGGGCGGAAGAACTCGGCGCACTGCTTCCACTTGGGCTCGCCCATGGTGCGGCGGTAGCAGTCGGCCAGCGCCTCCACCACCTCTTCGGCCCCCAGCACCGGGGCGTCCGGGGCGGAAAGGGCCAGCACCCGGAACCACGAGGCTCCGAAGAGCCGTTCCGTCCACCCGATGTCTCTGGCTCCGCAGCGGGCGTAAAACCCTAAGCGGCGCACCGCCATGGCGGGGTCGTCGGCCTTTTCGGGCAGCTCCGACTCGATGAGGATGGCGGCGGTCCCTTCCAGCTCCGGCAGCTTGGCCAAGAGCTTGCCCCCCAGGCCGGAGGCGCGGTACTGCGGCAGCACCGCGAAATAATCCAGCTGGCTGACGCGGGCCCCCTTGGGCCGCACCATGAGCAGGTAGGCCACCAGCGTGCCGCCCTCAAACACGCCCCAGGTGTGGGCGTCCCCGGCGGCTTCGCTGTTGAGGACGGTGCTCAGGGGCTTCAGCTCCGTGGGCGGAAAATCGCGGCGCATCTCATCGAGATACACGCGGGTGAGTTCGCCAACGGTCAGCAGCCGCCAAGTGAGTTGTGCGGGGGTGATGGGGTTCATACGATGCGGGTTCCTTTCTGGATGACAGCCTGAATGTTGAGATCAGCATCGGCCAAAATGACGTTGCCGTAGCGGCCGGCAGCCAGGCTGCCGTAGTCGGCGTCGATGCCGATGCTCCGGGCGGGGTTCTCGCTGGCGGCGCGGACGGCGCTCTCCAGCGGGACGTCCATCTCCTTCACGGCGACCTTCATGCAGTCGTACAGGCAGGTGGCGCTGCCCGCGATGATGCCGGGCTGCTCGGTGAGAGTGGCCCGGCGGCCCTCCACCGTCACGGCCTGTCCGCCCAGGCTGTATTGGCCGTCGGGCAGGCCGCAGGCCATCATGCTGTCGGCAATGAGGATCATGTGGTCGTCCCCGAAGGTGCGGAAGGTGAACCGCACCATGGCCGGGTGGATGTGGACGTTATCGGTGATGAGCTCCACCTCTGCGCCCTTTTCCAGCGCCGCAATGATGGGGCCGGGGGCGCGGTGGGTGATGCCGGGCATGGCGTTGTAGAGGTGGGTCATGTGGGTAGCGCCCGCCTCAAAGGCCGCGATGGCGGTGTCATAATCGGTGCAGGTATGGGCGATGGAGATGCGCACCTCGCCGCGGCAGGCGCGGATGAAATCCAGCGCGCCGGGCTCCTCGGGGGCCACGTCCACCAGCTTGATGAGGCCGTTTGCCCGCTTCTGCAGGCGGCGGAACATCTCGATATCGGCGGTGTGGACGTACTCGGGGTTCTGGGCACCCACCTTTTTGGGGCTGATGAAGGGCCCCTCCATGTTGATGCCCACCAAATCGGCACCCTTGCCGTTTTTGTGGGCGGCGGCGGCATCCATCACGCCGTTCAGGATCTCCTCGGAGAAGGTCATGGTAGCGGGGCAGATGGCCAGCACGCCCTTGCTGGCCTCAAAATCCGCCAGCGTCTGGATGGCCTCCTCGGAGGCATCGCAGAAATCCTTGCCCATGGCCCCGTGGAAGTGGATATCCACAAGGCCCGGCAGGGCGTAAAGGCCCTCGGCGTCAAGTACCTCTTCGCCCTCCTCCGGGGTGCCGAAGGGGACGATGCGGCCCTCCCGGATGAGGATGCTCCCCTTTTCAAAGGTGTGGCGGGGAGTATAAACGAAAGCATTTTTTATCAGCATTTTACTTGCCTCTTTTGCTGCGTTCTTGGCTCTCCCTCTGGGAGAGCTGGCGCGTCAGCGCCTGAGAGGGCGGACTTACAGCAGGCTCAGGGCCTCTTCATCGGCCACGAGGATGCAGTCCGGGTGCATCTGCAAAATGGAGCCCGGGCACTCGGGGGTCACGGGGCCGGAGACGACGGCCTTGACGGCCTTGGCCTTGGCCAGACCGTTGGCCACCACCAGCACCTTGCGGGCCTGCATGATGGTCTTGATGCCCATGGTGTAGGCCTGCTTGGGCACCAGATCCTCGTTGCCGTCAAAGAAGCGCTTGTTGGCCTCGATGGTGGCAGGGGTCAGATCCACGCAGTGGGTCTCCAGCTCAAAGGCCTCGCCCGGCTCGTTGAAGCCGATGTGGCCGTTGGGGCCAAGGCCCAGCAGCTGCAGGTCGATGCCGCCCACGCTGTGGATGATCTCGTTGTACTTGGCGCAGGCGTCGGCCGCGTCGGGGTTGGTGCCGTCGGGCAGGTGGATGGCCTCGGGGCGGATGTTCACATGGTCGAACAGATTCTTGTGCATAAAGGCCCAGTAGCTTTCCGGGTGCTCCTTGGGCAGGCCGCGGTATTCATCGAGGTTCACGGTGGTCACTTCCGAAAAATCCAGGTCGCCCTTGTTGTACCAGTCCACCAGCTGGGCATACGCGCCCACGGGGGTGCCGCCGGTCGCCAGGCCCAGCACGCAGTTGGGCTTCATGATGACCTGCGCGGAGATGATGTTGGCCGCCTTGCGGGACATATCCTTGTAATCCTTTGCACAAATGATCTTCATACAAATAACCTCCTGTTTTTTCCGTCGGAAACCCTCTCAGGCTCGCATACGCTCGCCAGCTCCCCCGAGGGGGGAGCTCATACTGCGTAAAAATTCAGATGGATAAGACCTCGCCCTTCGGGAGAGGTGGCATTGCGAAGCAATGACGGAGAGGGTTATTTTTTGTAGTATAACACAAAAATACAACTTTTTTGTAAACAAAAAGGGCCACCGAAACCGGGCATGACACCCGGCCCCGGCGGCCTTGGGAACGGTTGTGAGAGCAACCAGCCTCTCACAGATCAATTTTCAGGGGGAAGGATGCTGCTTACAGCATCTTCTTCAGCTCGTCGTACACGAACTGCACCTTGGTGCCGATGACCACCTGGCAGGTGGTCTTATCGGGGCGGATGACGCCGGCAGCACCGGCAGCCTTCACAGCCTTCTCGTCCACCTGGGTGTAGTCCTTGATGGTGAAGCGCAGGCGGGTAGCGCAGTAGTCCACGCTGGAGACGTTCTCCTTGCCGCCGATGGCCTTCAGCACGCCGGCAGCAACCTCGGTATAGTTGTTGTTGGCCAGCACGACCTTCTTCTCAGCCTCTTCGGCGTCCTCGTCCTCACGGCCGGGGGTCTTCAGGTCGAACTTGGTGATGGCAAAGTAGAACACGAAGTAGAACACCACGAATGCTGCGATGCCCAGAGGAATGATCATCCAAGTCTTAGCAGCTGCAGGCAGAGAAGCGGAGAACACCAGGTCGGTAGCACCTGCGGAGAAGCAGAAGCCAGCACGGAAACCGGAGTAGTAGGTGATGATGGTGAAGATGCCGTACAGAGCGGAGTACACAACGTACAGCGGGAAGCACAGGAACATGAAGCCGAACTCGAAGGGCTCGGTGACGCCGCAGACGAATGCGCAGATGGCAGCGGACAGAACCAGACCGATGGCGGCCTTCTTGTTCTTAGCGGTCTTGACCATAGCCAGAGCAGCACCGGCAATACCGAACATCATGCAGGGGAAGAAGCCGGACATATACATACCAAGGCTCCAGCCCACATCAGCAGAGGTCTCGCCAGCCCAGAAGTGGGACAGGTCGCCCAGACCGATGGTGTCGAACCAGAACACGTTGTTCAGAGCGTGGTGCAGGCCGGTGGGGAT
>ERZ1026860.1721-NODE-1721-length-10578-cov-4.295923_pt1 | contig 10578 bp, 10 predicted proteins | sample MGYA00380160_ERZ1026860 | MGnify/ENA primary metagenome ERZ1026860 (study PRJEB33269, sample SAMEA4719796) | human gut metagenome | biome: human-associated habitat; feature: organic feature; material: feces | place: Cameroon | collected 2013-10 ... | reverse complement strand
TGGGCGCGTGCAGATTTCCCAAATCGTTTTGCATAATGACCACTGGCCGCCGTCCGCCCTGCTCGCTGCCGATAACGGGCTCCAGTTCGGCCATATAAACGTCGCCTCTTTTCATGGCATATCACACTCCGAGGCGGCCGGTTTGCTTCCATCATATCACGAAGCGGGCGGTTTGTAAAATCCGCCGGTTTGGCCGCCTGCAACAGTTTATGCCCAAAAGGGCCGGGGCGCTACACATCCACCACGGTATAGCCGTGCCCCGCGCAGGGCAAAAAGCGCTGGAGCAGCTGGTCGGTTCTTACCTTCATATAGCCGGTGGTTGTACCGTCCGTACAGCCGTACCACCGGGTTTCAATCGCCTGCCGGTCAAACACCAGCGTTACGTCCCGGGCGGTGTCCAGCAGGACGCTGAATACCGTGGTGGCCCCCAGTATGGTGCCCAGCTTTTGGGGCAGGCATTCCGCCGGGGCGAAGGACAGGCGGGACACTCCCAGGGCATGGCTTACGTCCCTGGTGCGAAAGGACTTATCTCCCGGGGTGATAAACAGGTAATATTCCGTCTGCTGCCGGTTGCATAAAAACAGGGTTTTCACCGTCTGCACCTGCAATTCCCGGTCGATGGGAATGCAGTCCTCCATGGTAACGGCGGGGGTGGTGTCCACCCGCAGAAAGGGCATGTCCAGCTTTGCCAGGGTTTCGTACACCTGCCGCTGCAGCGGCGTTTCAAAGGCCTGGGGCGCGTGGCCGTAGGCCTTGCTGACCTGCATGGAAAGGGCCTCCTTACAAAATGAAATCAATGCAGTATAACACATTTCTTTCGCAGGAGAAACCCACTCGCGCAGCGAATCCATTAAGGTACTTTTGAAAGCGAGTGAAACCTGCCATGATCCGACGCACCGCCTGTCTGGTATCCCGCAGCCAGGACGCCTGGCGCAACCAGGCCATTGAAAAGCATTTGATGGACACCCTGCCCGAGGACACAGCCGTGCTGTTTCTGTGGCAGGACACCTGCGCCGTGCTGCTGGGGCGGGGCCAAAGCGCTGCCGAGGCCTGCGCCCCGGAGCAGCTGGCCCGGCGCAAGGGCCAGCTGGCCCGCAGGCTCAGCGGCGGCGGCGGGCTGTACATGGACGGCGGCTGTCTGGGCTTTAGCGTTATTCTGCCCAAAAGCGCCTTTGACGTGTCCCGGCAGATGAGCATTCTGGGCATGACCCTGGGGGCCTTCGGCCTGCAGGCCCGCACCGCCGGACCCTGCGACCTGGGGGTGGGGGATGTGTGCGTAGGCCGCAGCGCCTACTATAAAAGCGGATCGGCGGCATGGCACCATGGGGCGCTGCTGATTCAGGCGGATCTGGACGCGCTTGGCGGCGTGCTTTTGCCGGACGGGCAGCGCCATTTTGCCGCCGTCCAAAACGTAAGCGCCCTGTGTCCCGGGCTGACCATGGAGGACGTCCAGCGCACCCTGTGCCAGGCCTTCGCCCACGGATACGGCAGCGAGCCCGCCTGGCTGGACGAGCGAATGCTGGACGGCCGCACCATCGACGGCCTGACGGCGGCCTTTTCCCGGGACGGGTGGGTGAATCCCCCGGCGGTGCAGGAAACCTTTTCCGTTACGGAGCGCTTTCCCTGGGGCGGCGCGACGGTGCATATGGCGGTGGAGGGCGGCGTCATCCGCCAGGCCCGCTTCAGCACCGACGCCATGGAGGCCGCCCTGTTTGAACGGGTAGCGCCGTCGCTGGTGGGCGCGCCCTTTCTGATCAGCGCCATCGCGGCCCGCTTTGACCAGTCCCTGCAGTGGCTCAGCGACCCCCACCTGATGCAGATTGCCCAGGATGTGTGCAACCTGATCTGCCGCCGTCTGCGCCAGCAGCATTAACAAATGGGTTGGAGGATGAAGTGATGCAACAAAGCGACGCGCCCCAGCGGCAGGGCTGGATGGACCGGGCCCGCGCCGTGGCCGTGGGCATGGTGCTGCTGTGCCACGCCATGGAATTTGCCTGTGTTTTTCGCAACGAGCCCTATTGGGACCCCCGTCCCCTGAGCGAATGGGCGGTGAAGCTGACCCTGTTAACCCTGGGTCGGCTGGGCGTGCCGGTTTTTTTAATGCTGACCGGCGCGCTGATTCTTGGCAAGGATTTTTCCACGGACGACAAAATCGTCCGTTTTTATCGTACCCACCTGCTGCGGCTGGCGGTATGCATTGGCTGCTGGGTGGTGCTGTACACCTTTTTCCTGGGCTGGATAAACCAGACCGGGTTTGAGTGGCGCAGGCTGGTTACCGCCCTGTTCACCACGTCCCAGGTGCAGCTGGGGCACATGTGGTACGCCCCGATGATTTTGGGCATGTACCTGTTTTTGCCCTTTGTGGCCCGGGCAGTGCAAAACGCCAGCCTGAAAAGCCTGTGGCTGCCCATGACCGTTACCTTTGTGATGACCCTGGGGCTGGTCAGCGTGCATTTTGTGCAGCGCGCCCTGGGCATGGCCACCCGGGACAGCCTGCTGGACCTCAGCTTTTCCGGCGGCTGCTACGGGCTGTACATCGTTACCGGCTATCTGCTGGTGGAAAAGCAATGCCTGCGCCGTTTGCCCGGATGGGCGGTTGGCCTGGGCTGCCTTGCGCTGTTTGTCCTTACGGTGCTGTTTCAGGTATGGATTTACAGCCGGGGCGGCAGCGACCGGGTCTGGTACGACTTCGCGGGCGTGTTTTTGTGCAGCGTGCTGATGCTGGAGGGGTTCCGCCGCGGCCCCCAGCGCCGGTGGGGCCAGCCCGTCTGGGAATGGATTTCCCGCCGCAGCTTCGCCATTTACTTTTTGCACTTTCCCGTTATGCGGGTGATGTATGAGTTTGGCTGGCACCGTCTGGCCGGTTCCGTGTGGTGGGTCCAGGCCGGGTTTCTGTGGGCCGTGTCCCTGGCCGTCAGCGCCCTGGCGATTGTACCCCTGCAGAAAATTCCCTGGGCGCGCCGGTTTTTGCTGTATATTTCCTGATTTTTTGGATTGCCAACCGACAGGAGGATGTTTTTTATGAGCGATCATCAAGGCTACGTCAGTCCCTTTTCCACCCGCTACGCCAGCAGGGAAATGCAGTTTACCTTTTCGGAGGATCATAAATTCCGCACCTGGCGCAGGCTGTGGGTGGCGCTGGCCCGGGCCGAGCAGCGGCAGGGTCTGCCCATCAGCGACCAGCAGATTGCCGAAATGGAAGCCCATGTGGACGACGTCAATTACGACGACGCCCAGCGCCGGGAAAAGGAATGCCGCCACGATGTGATGAGCCATGTATACGCTTACGGCCTGCAATGCCCAAACGCCCGGGGCATCATTCATCTGGGGGCCACCAGCTGCTATGTGGGCGACAATACCGACGTGATTCTGATGAAGGAAGGATTGCAGATCATCCGCCGCAAGCTGCTGAACGTGATGGATATGCTGGCCCGCTTCGCGGATACCTACAAGGCGCTGCCCGCCCTGGCCTACACCCATTTGCAGCCCGCCCAGCTGACCACCGTGGGCAAGCGGGCCACCCTGTGGCTGAACGAATTGTACATGGATTATGAGGAAATCACCCACCGGCTGGACACCCTGGCCCTGCTGGGCAGCAAGGGCACCACCGGCACCCAGGCCAGCTTTATGGAGCTGCTGGAGGGCGACAGCCGGAAAATTCAGCAGATCGAGCAGGACATTGCCGCCGAAATGGGCCTGAACCGGGTGGTGCCGGTAAGCGGCCAGACCTACAGCCGCAAGATGGACTACTTTGTGGTCAGCACCCTGTCCGGCGTGGCCCAGAGCGCCAGCAAATTCAGCTACGATCTGCGGCTTCTGCAGAGCTTTAAGGAAATGGAGGAGCCCTTTGAAAAGAGCCAGATCGGCTCCTCCGCCATGCCCTACAAACGCAACCCCATGCGGTCGGAGCGCATCAGCGGCCTGAGCCGCTATGTGATGGTGGATACCCTGAACGCCGCCATCACCGCCGCCACCCAGTGGTTCGAGCGCACCCTGGACGACAGCGCCAACCGCCGCATCGCCGTCAGCGAGGCTTTTTTGGGGGTGGACGGCATCCTGAACGTGATGATGAACGTGTGCGGCGGGCTGGTGGTGTACCCCAGGGTGATTACCGCCCGGGTGATGAACGAACTGCCCTTTATGGCTACGGAAAACATTCTGATGGACGCGGTGAAGCGGGGCGGCGACCGGCAGCAGCTGCACGAGAAGCTGCGGGTGCATAGCCAGGCCGCGGCCCGCGTAGTAAAAGAGGAGGGCGGCAGAAACGACCTGATCGACCGCATCGCCGCCGACCCCGCCTTTGGCGTAACCCGGCAGGATATTGAAAAAATTCTGGACCCCCAGAACTTTACCGGCCGCAGCCGGCAGCAGGTAGAGGACTTTTTGCGGGACGTTATCCGTCCCGTGCTGGACGAAAACCGGGCCCTGCTGGGCGAAACCCAGGAACTGTCTGTGTGAAAGGAGCAGGAAACCATGAAGGTATTACTCATCAACGGCAGCCCGCATGAAAACGGCAATACGGCCATCGCTCTCAAGGAAATGCAGCAGATATTTGACAAAGAGGGCGTGGAAACCCATTTTTTGCACATTGGCAGCCAGGCAGTTCGCGGGTGCGTGGCCTGCGGCTTTTGCGCCAGCCATGGCCGCTGCGTGTTTGACGACGCGGTAAACCAGGCGGCTCCCCTGTTTGAGGAGGCGGACGGCCTGGTGGTTGGCAGCCCGGTGTACTACGCCTCCGCCAACGCCACGCTGGTGGCCTTTCTGGACCGGCTGTTCTACAGCACCCATTTTGACAAGCGCATGAAGGTGGGGGCCGCTGTGGCGGCAGCCCGCCGGGGCGGCACCAGCGCCACCTTTGACGAATTGAACAAGTATTTTACCATCTGCGGTATGCCCGTGGCCTCCAGCCAGTACTGGAACAGCGTCCACGGCCGCGCCCAGGGCGAGGCGGCGCAGGACCTGGAGGGCCTGCAAACCATGCGCACCCTGGCCCGCAACATGACCTTTCTGATGAAAAGCATCGCTCTGGGCAAACAAACCTACGGCCTGCCAGAGGTGGAACCCCGGGTTTCCACCCACTTTATCCGGTAAAAAGAATGCCCGTCCTTTCCAAAATGGAAAAGGCAGGCCGAAAAGCCCTTGGCTTGTGGCACAAGGCTTAGGGGCGCTGCCCCTAAAACCCCGGCAGGAGGCAGCGCCTCCTGCACCTCCGGTTTTTGACATACTGACCGGCTTTTCCGCAACGGAAAAGCCGGATATTTTTTCCCCGCGGCGCCGCTACGCCGCGGGGAGCTTTACACACGGCAGAATGAAAAGGGGGAAACTGCCGTGTGACAGAGCCGTCAGCGGTACAGCCGCCGTCTTGCAGCCATGTCCAGAGCCAGCAGCGCCAGCAAAAAGAACGGGTACAGCCCAAAGGAAAGATTCTGTCCCAGCAAACCAAACAGCGGCGGCATCAGGGCCGACCCCACATAGGCGCTGGCCATTTGCAGGCCAATCAGGCTTTGGCTGCGCTGCTGGCCAAACAGGCGGGGCGTATCGTGAATCATGGAGGGGTAAACGGGGGCGCAGCCCATGCCAATCACCACCATGGCCGCCAGCGCGAAGGGGGAAGGCAGGGGCAGCGCCAGCAGCACAATGCCCGCCAGCATTCCCCATTGCCCCAGCGTTACCATGCGCCGGTCGTCCAGCCGAAGGGTTAAAAAGCCGCACAGCAGCCGCCCCACCGTAATGCCCAGATAAAACAGACTGGCCCAGGAGGCGGCCTCCGCCGGGGATACATCCCGTTGCAGGGTTAAATAGCTGGCCGCCCACAGACCCGTGGTGGATTCCATTCCGCAATAGGCCAGAAAACCCAGCATGGCCTCTAAGGCCCCGGGAACGCGCAGCGCCTGCTTCAGCGTCAGGGACTGATGAGCTTCGCCGCCGGCCTGAGCGGGCTTTTCCTGCCACAGGCCCAGGCTGATAAACAGCACCAGGGTCATCCCGGCCTGAATCATGGCGACCCAGCGGTAGCCCAGCTGCCACCCGCCCCCGGTCAGGGCCCGGCCCATCAGCATGGGACCTATCGAGCAGCCCACGCCCCACATGCAGTGCAGCCAGCTCATATGCCGGGCTTGATAGTGCAGAGCCACATAGTTATTCAGCACCGCGTCAATGCTGCCCGCGCCCAGCCCATAGGGAACGGCGATCAGACACAGCATCCAGTACTGGCTGCTCAGCGAAAAGCCCAGCAGGGACAGGGCGGTGATTCCCGTGCTGACCGCCACAATGCGCCCTGTGCCAAAGCGGGCGTGCAGCCTGTCGCACAGCAGGCTGGAAACCACCGTGCTGGCCGTAATGATGGTGGAAATCAGCCCGCAGGCGGATACGCCCACTCCCAGCCCTGTATACATACTGGGCCAGGCCGACCCCAGCATGGAATCCGGCAGGCCCATGCTGATAAACGCCAGATAAATAACCGGCAGCAAAAGCGACAGCAACGTCCATTCCTCCCAATAAAAGGTTCTTTAAAATCGAGTTTATCATAGCATCTTTTCCCTATTGCGTCCGTATAAAAAGCGTCGTATACTTGATAAAAAGCGACAAGTGGAGGAAGCTGATGGAGGAATTGATCGACCGGAACGGCCGGGAAAAAAAGTCCCATGGCACGCCGGACTTTCCCTGCGAGGTCTGCGAACCAACCGGTTCGGACGGTTTTCCCTGGCACTGGCACGAGGAATGGGAGCTGTTTTGGGTACAGCAGGGCCCTGTGGCCGTAGCCGCCGCCAGCCAGCGCCATGTGCTGCAAACAGGGGACGCGGTGCTGATTGGCAGCCGGGTTCCCCACGCGGTGCTGCCGCTGGATGGACAGCCCTACCGGGAATGGGATATGGAGTTTCATCCCCGGCTGCTGTACGGCAGTCAGGACAGCGTGCTGTACCGGCGGTATGTGCTGCCGTTTCAGCAAAGCCGGGACAGCGCCTGCGTGGTGCTGCGCCATGAGGTTCCCTGGCAGAAGGAGGCCGCCCTGCAGGTCTATGAAGCCTGCCGCCTGTGCCTGAGCCGGGCGGAGGGTTATGAGTTTGAAACCCGGCAGGCCCTTAGCCGGATTTTTCTGGCGATATGGCGGCATACCCGGGACAGCCTGACGCCGCCCTCACCGGGGGAAAGCCAGCAGGCGGAACGGGTGCGGCAAATGACCCGCTATCTGGACCGGCATTACGACGCGCCGGTCACGCTGGCAGAGCTGGCGGCCCGGGCGCATCTGTCGCCCCGTTCCTGCCAGCGGGCCTTTCGCCAGTATCTGGGACTGACCCCCATGCAGTACCTGCGTCAGCAGCGCCTGCAAAACGCGGCCCGCCTGCTGGCGGCCGGGGCATTGGATGTAACCCGGGTTTGCTACGCCTGCGGTTTTCCCGATCCCAGCGCCTTTTCCCGCCAGTTTCGGGCCTGCTACGGCGTCAGCCCGCGGGATTTCCAGCAAAAAAGCGCCGCTCAATCAGCGAGCGGCGCTGGGTCCGTCCAAAAATTCTCTCCGGACGGCGAACTTTTCTAACGAATGACTTGTTTGGGGTAGCAGCGAAAACGCCCCGCCTATTCCTGCCGGTTTTGATCCTCTAACGCCATTTTGAGCAGATCTACCTCCACCCGAAGCCGGTCGGCTTCCCGGCGCGCGTCCGCCCATTTCTGGTACGGCACCGTGGGCTGCTGCTCCTTTTCCGGCAGGCGGGCCAGCAGCTCCGCCAGGCCGTCCACCATGCTGCGCACGGCGGGATCGCTCATGTGCCGGTCGATGGGGCCGGAAGGCGCGGCGGCCACGGCTTTGCCATAGCGGCGGCAGGCGGTTACGTTTTCCGGGCAGGGCAGGCCCTCGGCCCGCAGCTCCCGGGCCACCTCCAGCAGCATTTCCGGCCTATTTTTCAGGATGGAGCGGTACTTGTTCTGGTACCGCAGCATACCGGACCGGTCGCCGCCCGCCAGCCGGGTGACGCAGGCGCGCACGCTTTCCCCCTGACCCCGGCCTATCAGCACCTGACGCAGCAGCTGGTGCAATTCCTGCGGCGTAAAGGCGCGAAAGGGCGTTTGCCGCGCCGCCAGCTGCGGGCTTTCGTGCACCCGGGCATAATAATAATTGCGGATGCTGTTGGGCTTGCGGCAAAGCCTTTCCCCCACATCGCTGAACACACCCCGCAAAGGCTTGCCGGTTTCAGCGGCCTCCTTCACGGCGGAAAACAGAACGTCGATTTCCTCCTGCTGCCAGCCGCCTCGCGGACGGACGGTGGTTTGTGTCATGCCTATCCCCTCCGATGGAATTTGAAATACAGGGCTAGTATGGGAATGTGGAAAGCAATTTATACGCTACTGCAGCCGCAGCATGGTTTCCACAGGATCCTGCCCCCGGCGAAAAGCGTCCAGACACAAGGCGTTCAGCTCCTGCCGGGTATGAGCGAAGGCGTTGGGGATAACCGGCGTGGTCCGGGACAGCGCAGCCGGCAGGCTGTCTCCCTCCAGCCTCAGCCCATAGGGCAAATAGCCGCTGGCCGCCGCCCGATTCCGGTTTTGAAGCAAAAAGGCCAGAAAATCCCGGCCCTGCTGGTCATCGCCGCATAAACCCGCATACCGTACCCGGTCGCACAAAACCGGCGTGAGCGCCCTTCCCGTCTGGTCCTTCAGCTGGCATAGCTGCGTTACCCGAGCCGCGCCCCGGCTTTGACTTCGCAAATTCTGCCGCACTGCGGAGGGGGCCGCCAGCAGCAGCTGCTGCAGGGCCACCCCCTCCGGCAGGGTCAGCCCGCCGGGAGCGGTTACCCGGTCCCATGGAATGGTCTGTTCCTCCGCCGCCTCATCCGGCGTGTCCAGCCCAAACAGCGGCGTGGGCGACGGTTCCCCGGCCCAGTCGGAGGGCAGAACCAGCACATTGGGCGACAGCCACAGGGGCGCGGCGTAGCATACCCCGCCGCTGCACCCGGCGGAAGCTTCCTCATCCCCCAGGCCGGTCAGGGGACGCAGCAGGCTCCGGGGCTGATGAATCGCCCCGGTGCCAAACAAAACCACATCCGGCAAAACGGTCTGGGGCTGCATCCATTCATCCTCGCTGACGCTGCGTAAAAACACCCGCGCCCCGGGGGTCTGCTTCTCATAGGCCGTGCACAGGGCCGCCAGCAGGCGTTTATCCTGCAAATCATCCGGCATCAGCCAGACGATCAGGGTATGCAGCCGGGCCGGGCGCAGGCGTTCGTCCATGCGGTTGCCGTCGCCGGGCTTAAGGCGTGCCAGCAGCCCCGGCATGGCGCACAGCAGCAGAGCGGTAACCAGCAGGGCGGCAATGGCCCCGGCGCGTTTGGTAGGCATAAGGGCGCTCCTTTCGGGGGATTGCCACAGGATATGCCCCGGACCATGGAATGATGCTTGCGGCAAAGCGCGCCAGACAGTATAATAGAAGCCACTAAGGCGGAAGGAAGGAACCGGGTATGAAAAAACGTTTTGCCGCCCTGCTGACGGCGCTGACGCTGCTGGCCGCTCCCGCGCTGGCCCAGCAGGAACCCCAGCTGAACGACCAGGGCTTTTTAAGCGATCCGGAGGGAGAATATATTCAGACGGACGAGGACGCGGGCCTGTGGGTCTACCTGAGCGGCAGCCTGAGCGTGCGGGTCACCCGGTATCAGGAGGAGGGGCCGCTGGAATACTATGTGGCGGACGTGCTGTGCAGCCCGGAAAGCCCCCTGCAAACCGTTACCACCTCCGGCCGGGTGCCGGGCCGCAAGCTGGTCAGCCCCAAAACCCTGGCGGAGGAAAGCGGAGCCGTGCTGGCCCTGACCGATGATTTTTACGGTTTTCGCATGCAAAAAAAGCAAACGGTGGGCATAATTGTGCGCAGCGGTCAGGCCCTGTCCAACAAAACACGCTCCAGCCGCAACCAGCGCGGCTGGCCCAATCTGGACACTCTGGCGGTGTATCAGGACGGACGCATGGAGGCCAACGTAAGCGACGCGCGCAAGGCGGACGACTATGTGGCTGACGGCGCCACCAACGTGTTTGCCTTTGGTCCGGTTTTGCTGAAGAACGGTCAAACAACCGACTATGTGATGGAGGACGATTATTACCCCTATCGGGAACCCCGCCTGGCCATTGGCATGGTGGAGCCCTATCACTACATTGTGCTGGCCGTGGTGGGCCGGGACGACGACTCCAAGGGCGCCCGCATCAGCTGGGTGGCCCAAAAGCTGAAGGACCTGGGCGTGCAGGAGGGCCTGAACCTGGACGGCGGCGGCACCGCGGCCCTGTTCTTTATGGGCCAGGTGCTGAACCGCTCGCCCAAAAATATGCGCAGCGTCGGCAGCCTAATTACCTTTGGGCGCACATCCGCCCCATAAAGGGGCGTCTGTGCTTAAGAACCCACAGGCTTGTGTGCCGCTCGCTAATGGGGAAGGGTCCCTCCCCTTCCCCCGCTCGCTGTCGATTTTCTCGGCTTCCCTCGACCCGCCATGCTTGGCTGTCATAAAGTTACTGCCCCTCCGGCCCTAAAGGGCCACCTCTCCTAGGGGGAGGAACAAAGCAACCATGCCAGTGAAGCCAACTTTGCTTACACCGTTTCTT
>ERZ1026860.1719-NODE-1719-length-10581-cov-12.444043_pt1 | contig 10581 bp, 6 predicted proteins | sample MGYA00380160_ERZ1026860 | MGnify/ENA primary metagenome ERZ1026860 (study PRJEB33269, sample SAMEA4719796) | human gut metagenome | biome: human-associated habitat; feature: organic feature; material: feces | place: Cameroon | collected 2013-10 ... | reverse complement strand
TGGTGGCCATCAACAAGATCGACCGTCCCGATGCCCGCATCAAGGAAGTCATCGACGAAGTTCTGTACCTGCTGATGGATCTGGGTGCCACCGAGGAGCAGCTGGACTGCCCCATGCTGTTCTGCTGCGGCCGTGAAGGCACCGCAAGTCTGGACCCCGATGTGCCCGGCACCGACCTGATCCCTCTGTTCGATACTCTGCTGAGCACCATCAAGCCGCCTGAGGGCGACCCCGAGGCTCCCTTCCAGATGCTGGTGTCCTCTGTGGACTACAACGACTTTGTGGGCCGCATCGGCATCGGCCGCATCCAGAACGGCGTTGCCAAGGTGGGCGAGGAAGTTGTCGTGTGCGATTGGCACAACCCCGACCTGAAGATGCGCGGCCGCCTGACCAAGCTGTACGACTTCCAGGCAAACGGCCGTCAGCCCTGCGATAACATCACCGCAGGCGATATCGTGGCCTTCTCCGGTCTGCCGGATGTGACCATCGGCAATACCCTGTGCAGCCCCGCTCAGATCGAGCCGCTGCCCTTCGTCAAGATCAACGACCCCACCGTGGAGATGACCTTCTCCGTCAACGACAGCCCGCTGGCCGGCCGCGAGGGCAAGTACGTCACCAGCCGCCAGATCCGCGACCGTCTGCAGAAGGAGCTGCTGAAGGATGTCGCTCTGAAGGTGGAGGATTCTGCCACCACCGATTCCTTCCGCGTTATGGGCCGTGGTGAGATGCACCTGTCCATCCTGATCGAGACCATGCGCCGTGAAGGTTATGAGCTGCAGGTCTCTCCCCCGCACGTTCTGACCAAGGTCATCGACGGCAAGACCTACGAGCCTATGGAGCATGTCGTCATCGATGTGCCCACCCAGTATCAGGGCGCTGTCATGACCGGTCTGGGCCAGCGCAAGGCTATCCTGCAGCAGATGGAGTCTCTGGGTTCCGACCGTGTGCGTCTGGAGTTCCGTATGCCCAGCCGCGGCCTGTTCGGCTACCGCAACCAGTTCCTGACCGATACCCACGGCGAGGGCATCATCAACCAGATCTTTGACGGCTACGACGTCTGGGCTGGCATGATCGCCAACCGCTCCACCGGTTCTCTGGTCAGCTTTGAGACCGGTGAGGCTGTCACCTATGGTCTGTTCAATGCTCAGCAGCGCGGCACCCTGCTGGTAGGCGCTGGTGAGAAGGTCTACGAGGGCATGGTCATTGGCTACACCGCTTCCGGCGAGGATGTGGATGTCAACGTCTGCAAGACCAAGCACCTGACCAACACCCGTGCATCCGGCTCCGATGATGCTCTGCGCCTGATCCCCATCAGCAAGCTCAGTCTGGAAGGCTGTCTGGAATTTCTGGCACAGGACGAGCTGCTGGAGGTCACTCCTGAAAATCTGCGCATCCGCAAGCAGATCCTGAACCACGAGCAGCGCATGAAGGCCAAGAGCAAGCTGAAATAAGCTTTTCCTTCTTTTATAATATGTACTTTACCGTCCTGCAGCGTTTCAACGCACTGCAGGACGGTTTTGTTTTGCCAAAAATGATCCATTTTTTCAAAAAAGGGCTTGCAAAAGGCATTCTTATGCGGTATAATATTTCTCGCAGTCACAAATGCGATCTGCCTCTTTAGCTCAGTCGGTTAGAGCACCTGACTGTTAATCAGGGTGTCGCCTGTTCGAGTCAGGCAAGAGGCGCCAGAAGAAAAGGCAATGTTCCACAGAACATTGCCTTTTTTATTTGTCCCATATTACACCCTTTTTTCTGTACATCCATGCAGTTGTGTTTCTCCTCTGTTTTGGGGCTTCTCTGTCCCAAAAACACAGCACCCACGCGAAAAAAGCATCAAGCTTAATGATTTCTTAAAATTTGACCACTTGAAGAAGATGTCACATTGTGGTATACTGCCTATGAGCTTTGGGAATTTGTCTCTATTTTTCCAAAGTCCGGCACACAGATCAAAGGGTAGGTGCTCCCTTCTTTTGATAGCAGCCGACCGGTGTTTTGTCATGGTTCTCCGCAGGGCAGGACAAAGCACCGGTCCCTGTGCTGCTGTTCCAGACTCCGGCTCATTTCACGTTGTCAGATCTGCGGCAGGCCGCTTTTTCAAAACGCCTGCCGCTGTTTGAATAAATTTGTATATGATCAAAGGAAGCATCTATGCGTTATACCTACGTCCGGCAGCACGACACCACTGACTGTGCGGCTGCCTGCCTCGCAATGGTGTGCCTCCATTACAAAAAGGAAGTCACCATCACCCGCCTGCGCGATATGATGGGTACCGACCTGAAAGGCACAAACCTTGTTGGTTTGCAGAAAGCCGCTAATGAGTTGGGTTTCACCACTGCAGCGGTCCGCGTAGACCGTGAAAATTTCCTCAGCGATTTCTCGATGCCCTGCATTGCGCAGGTCATCACCGATCAGGGTCTGGCCCACTTTGTGGTCGTCTTTAAAAAGACCACCATCAAGGATGACGGTGAGCGTCGTCGGCACATGCTGAAAGAAGCCGAAGCCGCCAAGGAAGATGAGAAGAACGGCAGAAAGCACAAGTGCAAGGATTATGTCGTGATCGGCGACCCCGGCAGTGAGCTGAAAAAGATCTCTCTGGATGAGTTCTACAAGAACTTTACCGGTGTTCTGCTGCTGATGAACCCTACCTCGGAGTTCAAGGGCGGTAAGATCGAAAAGGGCGGCTTGTTCAAGCGTTACGTTGACCTGCTGCTGCCCCAGAAAAAGCTCTTTGCCTATGCGATCCTGAGTTCTCTGATCGTTACGATCCTGGGCATCGCCTCCTCCATGTTCAACAAGATCCTGATGGACGAGGTCTTGCCATATGGCTTGGATAATCTGCTGGTCACGCTGGTCCTTGTGTTCAGTATGGTCAGCATCACCAATACACTGGTGGGCTTTGTCCGGCAGTGGGTGCTGATCCACCTATCCATCAAGATCGATATTCCGCTGATGCTGGGTTACTTCGGGCACATCTTCCATCTGCCCATGAAGTTCTTTGCCACCCGCAAGACCGGTGATATCACCACCCGTTATTCGGATGCAAACACCATCAAATCCATCTTCACCAGCATCGCGCTGAGCCTGATCATGGATATCTCGATGGCCATTATCACCGGCATCATCCTGTTCCGCATGAATGCGATGCTCTTCTCGATCTCGCTGTTCATGGCTCTGGTCAGCATCCTGCTGGTGCTGATCTACAAGCAGCCTTACAAAAAGATCAACGAAGAGACCATGGTGCAGTCTGCTGCTCTGAACAGCCAGATGATCGAAAGCCTGCGCGGCATTGAGACGGTCAAGTGCAACGCCAACGAGGATACCGAAATGGATAACCTCGAGCGTGAGTACATCAAGAGCCTGAAGATCAGCCTGCGCTCCAGCAAGATCAGCACCACGCAGAGCCTGATCTCCTCCTTTATTTCCACCGGTTTCAGCATGCTGACCACCTATGTGGGTATCAGTCAGGTGCTGAAGGGTGAGATGACGCTGGGCGGCTTCATGGCTTTCAGCACGCTGTCTTCTTACTTTACTTCCCCGCTGAGCAACCTGATCGGTCTGCAGATGCAGATCCAGGAGGCCAGCATTTCCATGAAGCGTCTGGGCGAGATCATGGATTATCCCTCTGAGACGGTTGGCGACGAAGACCGCACCGATCTGGACAAGGTGGAGGGCGATATCGAGTTCAAGGATGTCACTTTCCGCTATGGCAACCGTGCCCCTGCACTGGATCACATCAGCTTTACCATTCCGGCCGGTAAAAAGGTCGCTCTGGTGGGCAGCAGCGGCAGCGGCAAATCCACGATCACCAAGCTTCTGCTCAAGTATTATGAGCCGGAAGATGGCGAGATCGACTTTAACGGTGTAAATCTGGCTGAATACACCAATGATTCTGTCCGCCGCGCAATTTCTTATGTGCCGCAGAACGTTGAGCTGTTCAGCAAGACCATTTATGATAACATCCGCGTTTCCCGTATGGACGCTACGATGGACGAAGTCAAGGAAGCTGCCAAGAAGGCAGATGCACACGATTTTATCCGTCACCTGCCCCTGCAGTATAACACCTATCTGGAGGAAGCAGGCAACGGCCTGTCCGGCGGTGAAAAGCAGCGCATTGCGCTGGCACGCGCTTTCCTGAAAGATTCCAACCTCTACATTCTGGATGAATCCACCAGTAATCTGGACTTTGCTACGGAAAATCTGATCTTCAACATGATCTACGATCAGCTTGCAGATCGTTCCATGCTGATCGTGGCACACCGCCTGTCCACCGTTCGTGATTGTGATCTGATCCTTGTGATGGATCACGGCAAGATCGTGGAACGCGGCACGCACGATGAGCTGCTTGCCAAGGAAGGCAAGTACTACGAGCTTTGGAACATGCAGCAGGGGATCTACCGCAGCAAAAAGGCAGAGCTCAAGCAGCCTGTGATGCAGGCCGTGGTGGAAGAGGATGACGACGGTGAGTCGATCACCTATTGATGTGTTGCAGCCGGGTGCGCACCCGGTTACATAAATGGCTTTTCTACGGTTGCGCAGCCAGTGATAAGTCGAAAAAGTTGTTTTTATCATTTGAAAGGGAGAAATTCATTATGATGATGCCTGCAAACTTCTCTGCTGTTGCAGAAAACGAAATGACCTATGTTGTCGGCGGTAGCCTGGTTGATGTCCTGGCTCCTGTCATGACCACTGCTAACTGGCAGAACGTCTCTGCTAACGTGATCAAGATCGTTGGCAACTCTTACCTGAACACCCATACCAGCAAGGTTCTGGGCCTGCTGTTCGACGGCAACTACGTTCCCGGCGATGTGATCGGCTACGGCGCTACCACCATTGGTGATGCTTACAACAAGGGCTACGGCACCTTCGGCGGCAACTGGGGCTTCCTGGTTGGCGCTCTGAACGCTGGCATGCAGGTTCTGGGCGGCCTGTCTGCTATCTACACTCTGGGCAGCAGCTCCATCGGCCTGAGTGTCAAGGGCGATGGTATCACCCTGCCTTCTGTCGCTCCTGTTAAGAAGTCCTAATCTATTCTGAATAAGATGGATGGCTTGATCTGACATAGCTTTTGCTATGTTAGGTGAAGAAGAGCTCGAGAGACTTTCTATTTAGTAGAAGTAGATGGTGTTATCCTGAACAGGCCCTGCCTGCTCAGGTGACTATGCCTCACTATGGTGTGCCCGGAGGCAAAACGCCTCCGGGCACATTTTATTTGCAAGATCCCTATTACTTTTATAAGTAGTAGGCGATCGGGAGCGGAGAGGAAGCTACTCTCTGCAGCGGTTTTCTCCCCTTTCTCGATTGCCTATTACTGCCTCTTCTGAGGTAAATCTGAAAAGGAACTGAGGTATTCAACATGAAAGAGATCAAAGTAGCCGAGAACAAGACCCTGAAGCTCACCAATGTTCTCTCCCGTGAGATCCATCCGGAAGAGATGGCCAGCATGCCCGTGGTGCTGACCCAGATGCACAATTTCATCAAGAGCAACAACGCACAGCCCATTGGCCCCATCGTGCAGGCCATGGTGGTTGGTGAGGACCATCAGATGCACCTGTACATGATGCAGCAGGCTACCCAGTTCATCGGCCAGATGGAGCAGGGCTACCATATGGATGCAGTTCTGCGCGTGAAGAACTGCCTGTATGCCCACTACACCGGCCCCATGCCCGAAAGCCAGCTGGCTTCCTACAAGCTGCAGGTCCACGCTTTTGAGAATGAGCAGAAACTGACCGGCACTTCCTATATGATCTACGTCAACCAGGATTCTGACGATGCTGTGATTGATGTCTTTATGGAGACCAAGTAATTATGACGATGAAAGTTCAGAACCTTTCGGATCTGCAGGACCGCCGCATCATGATGGAAAAAAAGCTGCCGCCTTATGGCTACGCTTTTATTATTCTGGTGGGCATCTTCATGCTGTTTCTGGTGGTGTGGAGCACCCATACCAACCGCATTTATGTCAGCCAGAACACAGGCACCGTGCAGGCCAGCAATAAGACCTATATCATGTCCAGCTATTCCGGCTCCATTACCGAGATGTATATTTCGGAGGGCAGCTATGTGAACGAGGGCGACCTCGTGGCCCACATCAAGAGCACGGACATCGACATGCAGCAGGATAATCTGGAAAGCCAGCTCAAGATCTACCAGACCCAGCTGGACCAGTACAACAAGCTGCTGCAGTGCGTGCAGGATGATACCAACTACTTCAGCGAGACAAGCCCCGAAGATCAGCCCTACTACTATCAGTACGAGACCTACAAGAGCCAGGTCTCTCAGAAGACCTTTGATGCCACGGCCTATCAGGCTGCCGGTTACTCCGATGCTCAGATCAAGACCATGATGGAGCAGAGCCAGAGCGAAGTGGAAGCCCTGTACTACTCCACCATGCAGTCCATCTCCCAGAGCATTACCAGCGCACAGAGCAACGTGGACAACATTCAGGCTCAGATCGATGCCTTGAACACCGGTGCCAACGATTACTACATCTATGCTCCCACCTCCGGTGTGATCCACATGGATACCCCTTACAAAGAGGGCATGGTGCTGAGCGCAGGCTCCCCGCTGGCCACTGTTGCCAGCGAGAACGATGATCTGGAGATCGTTGCCATGGTCACCGTGAATGACCGCCCGCTGCTGCATGTGGGCGACCCGTGCAAGATCGCCATTACCGGCCTTTCGGAGTATTCCTATGGCACCCTGACCGGCACTGTGACGGCCATTGACAGTGACGTGACGGCCAGCTCCAACGCTTCCTACTACAAGATGACCATTAAGCCCGATACCACTTATGTGGTGAGCCGCAGCGGCGACAAGGTGGATCTTTCCAACGGCATGAGCGTTACCGCCCGCGTGGAGTACGATCAGGTCACCTACTTCGAGTACGCAATGGAATCCCTGGGCGTTCTGTTCCGCTAAACCGGAGCTGTGCTGACTGCCAGCCGCCGTTATATCACCCAAAGAGGTACACTTACTATGAAATCAACCGCAAAAAAACTGGCCGTCTGTGCGGCAGCGCTCTGCCTGCTGGCCTGCGGCACAGCTGTGTCTGCGGCCGCAGCAAGCCCTGTCTCCGGCCTTGCCCTGAGCGGCGTTACCATGCCGTGGGATCAGGACGTGCCTGCCGAAAGCATTGAGGCTGGCAGCTATACCGCCAACATGCTGCTGGGTTCCTCTCAGCAGCTGTCCCCTGTGGTGCGTCCGCGCAACTCTACCGACTCGGTGGTCTTTATCTCGGACGATACTTCCATCCTGACCGTGAGCAGCTCCGGTGTCGTGCAGGCTGTGGGTGTGGGCACCACCCGCATCACCGCTGCCGCAGGCAACCAGATCTGTGCCTACACCATCGCTGTCTCCATGGATTCTTCCATGATCGTTACCGAGATGGACCTTTCCCTTTCCTCCAACACCATCTATGTTGGCAACTCGGTCTCAGCGCAGCTTCAGGTGCGGCCTACTTCGGCTTCCAACTATGCCACCGTCGCCCTGACCTCTTCCAATGAGAAGGTAGCCACGGTAAACAATTTCGGCCGCGTCACCGGCATTGCCCCCGGCACTGCCACCATTACCGCGACCTGCGGTTCTGTAACGGCTTCCACCAAGGTAACGGTCATCAGCATTCCCAACGAGACCGGCACCACCACCGCTTCCAGCTCTTCCAACAGCGGTCAGGTGGTCACTGTGACCCCCTCTTACATCGTGCTGAAACCCGGTGCTACCCGCACCCTTTCTGCCAGCGTGAAGCCTTCCTCCGCTTCCCAGAAGTTCACCTATAAGTCCGCCAACAGCAACATTGCCACGGTCAGCCCCAGCGGTGTGATCACGGCAGTGGGCACCGGCGCCACTTCCATTACCGTTTCCAACGGCACTGCATCCACCATGGTCACGGTCATCGTCAACCGCTCGGCTGCATCTTCTTCCGATAATTCTTCAGACAGCAGCTCCACGGACCCGGATAACGATACTCCCATCGAGATCGATCCCGTCGTGCAGGCCATTCAGGACAGCGAGGACAGCGAGATCGTGTTCACGCAGGCCGAGGTGCCTACCGTGACCGGTGATATCCTCAATGCGCTGCGCACCACCGGCAAGACCCTGTGCGTGGTGGGCGATGGCTACACCATGCAGATCGCAGGCAGCGGTGTCAAGAGCACCACCAGTGAGCTGGACACCATGCTCACCCTGACCGAGACCAATCAGGGCATCGAGTTTGAACTGGACAAGGGCAAGGCTCTTCCCTGCTCGGTGCGCATCGATCTGGATGTGAGCACCTATACCCGCCTGTATCTGTACAACACGGTCTCTAACAAGTGGCAGTACCTGAACAGCTACACCGACGGCATCATCACTGCCGATACTGCCGGCCGTTATCTGCTGACCAACCAGAACCTGAAATTTGCCAACGTCAACTGGACCTTCTTCATTGCCGGTGGTGTTGTGGTGGTTCTGATCGGCATTGCATATGTTGTGCTGAAAAAGCGCTACTGGTTCTGGTAATTTTCAAAACCACTCTTTCATGAAACAGCAAGGCCCTCTCTGAATCACCGTTCAGAGAGGGCCTTGTTTTGTTATTTCTGTTTCGCGCAGCGACTATATCTTCTCAGACCGGCCTGCAGGGCTTTTGGGCGGCGTTTTGTGCCGTTACTCCACGGTCACGCTCTTGGCCAGATTGCGCGGCTTATCCACGTCACAGCCGCGCAGAACAGCCATATAATAGGCGAACAGCTGCAGCGGCACAATGAGCTGCAGCGGCATCAGGATATCCTCATACTCATCCAGCCGGATCACGGCATCTGCCACGCCTTCCGGCACCACGGCATCCTTTGTGGTAAACAGCAGTACCCTTGCTCCGCGGCTGCGGGTCTCCTTGGCATTGGAAATGGTCTTTTCGTACACCTGCTTCTGGGTGGCCAGTGCGATCACCGGCACACCATCGGTGATCAGGCTGATGGTACCGTGCTTCAGTTCACCGGCTGCATAGGCATCCGAGTGCACATAGCTGATCTCCTTGAGCTTCAGGCTGCCCTCCAGCGAGAGCGCATAATCGAACCCGCGCCCAATGAAGAAGCAGCTCTGGGTGTTCACATAGCGGCTGGCAAGGTACTTGATCTGCTCACAATCTGCAAGGCGCGGCTTGATGACCTCCGGTGCGCGCAGCAGCTGGGCCGTATAGCGGCGGGTCTCCGCCTCGCTCAGCCGTCCGCGCGCATAGGCCAGCCGCAATGCAAACAGGTACAGCACGCACATCTGCACCATATACGCCTTGGTGGATGCTACCGCGATCTCCGGCCCGGCATAGGTGTACATTACATAATCTGCGGCACGTGCAATGGAGCTGCCCACCACATTTACAATGGCCAGCACCGGCACGCCGCGGCTTTTTGCCAGCTTGAGTGCTGCCAGCGTGTCGCTGGTCTCGCCGGACTGGCTGATGATGATGACCAGATCGTTCTTTTCCAGAATGGGGTCCCGGTAACGGAACTCGCTGGCAATGTCCACCTCGGCGGGCACACGAGCCAGCGTTTCGATGGCAGATTTGCCCACCATACCGGCGTGCATGGCCGTACCGCAGCCCACCAGATGCACCCGGCCAATGCCGCGCAGCACTTCATCGGTCAACTCCGGGATGCGCAGCACCGGCAGTCCATCCTCTACACGGGGGCTGACCGTGGCCGTAATGGCCGCAGGCTGCTCGTTGATCTCCTTGAGCATAAAGTGGGGGTAGCCGCCCTTTTCGGCCGCTTCCATATCCCAGTCCGCCGTCAGCTGCTGGCGCTCCACCGGCTCACCAAATTCGTTGTAAAAGCGGATGCCCTCTGTGGTGCAGACGGCCATATCCCCTTCTTCCAGCACGCTGTACTTCCGGGTATACTTGAGCAATGCCGGAATATCCGAAGCCACAAAGTTCTCGCCCTCGCCCCAGCCAACGATCAGCGGGCTTTCCCGCTTGACTGCAAAAATGGTGTCCGGGTAATCCCGGAACAGCACGGCCAGCGCATAGCTGCCGCGCACCTTGGCAAGCGCCTGCTGCAGTGCACGCAGCGGGTCACCGGTATAGCAGCTGTCGATCAGCTTTACCAGCACTTCGGTGTCCGTCTCACTCTGGAAGGTATAGCCTTTTGCGGCCAAGCGCTCCTTGAGCAAGCCGTAATTTTCAATGATGCCATTGTGCACGATGCTCACACGCGGGGTCGAATGCGGGTGGCTGTTCACATCGCTGGGTTCGCCATGGGTAGCCCAGCGGGTGTGGCCGATGCCGCAGAAGCTTTGTGCCAGCTGCTGCGCCGCCAGCTTTTCCCGCAGGGCGGTGAGCCGTCCCTTGCTTTTTACCACGCGGATGCCGCCGTCCAGCGCAAGCGCCACACCGGCGGAGTCGTACCCGCGATACTCCAGCTTTTCCAGACCATCCAGCAGCACATCCTGTGCGCTGCGTCTGCCGACATAACCAACAATGCCGCACATACAAAACACCTCCATACCGACCGTTCCCGCGCAAAAAGGCGCAGTGATATCCGGTCAGCTTCCTAGTACAGTTTATGTTCTTGTATGGCTTTCTTTGAAGGGATCTGTTGCGGTATTGCT
>ERZ1026860.1717-NODE-1717-length-10595-cov-3.975142_pt1 | contig 10595 bp, 6 predicted proteins | sample MGYA00380160_ERZ1026860 | MGnify/ENA primary metagenome ERZ1026860 (study PRJEB33269, sample SAMEA4719796) | human gut metagenome | biome: human-associated habitat; feature: organic feature; material: feces | place: Cameroon | collected 2013-10 ... | reverse complement strand
GGTTTCTTTTGTTGAATCATAGTGGTTTTCTCCTGAGTTTGTTTTATTTTGCCTTTTCGGCAACCGAAAACAAGCACGGAGAAAATTTTTTGCGGGTTTTTATGAGGGGCGGACAGAACGGAAGTCAACGAAACAGCCGAAAAATTAACGCATAAAAAGAAAGCCGACCTCAACTTAACATTGAAATCGACTTTACTGTTTTTACAAATTTTACGCGTTAATTTTTGCCGTTGACTTCCGTTTTTCTCTGTGCTACCCACATCCACCGAAAAGGCAAAAAAAATTTTTGTAAGAAATATCGCAAAACCGTTTCGGCGAACCGAAAGTCGGTTATAAAAAATGCACAAGCAGATATTTTTTTCTGCTTGTAAGAAAATTTCATAGAATTATTCGTTAATCAGAATGTGCGGATAGGAAAGTGTCCGCAACGGTGACGAACCCAGAGAGAAGATTTCTTTTCGCACAATGGCAAGCAGTGGCGCACTACGAAGTAACTTTTTAAGTTATGGAATAGTGCGTCTTTTTTTATTGCCATTTTTTACAGATTATGAAATTTGAGTGAAATTGTTTTCAAAATTACTTTATTATTTGGCTGAAATTCTCTGAAAAGTGAAGAGTTGTCAATGCTGCATAAATTTTCAAATCAAAAAAAATTAGCGAAAACGGTTGTAGATTGAAATCTCGTGTAGTTGGATAAGTGGGAGAAAAATTTAAAGAAAAATTTTTAAATACGACAAAACCGTTCGTATTTTAATGATACAATAGCAAAAAATCAAAGGAACAGAGGTAAAAATGCAGAAAATTCAAGGACTCGTAAAACCGCCCGATTAATAGGCGGAAACATAGGCGAAAAACGCCGGCCCGCAAAAAATATCGCGTTGATCCGCCAAGCGGGTCAGCGGCGAACAACGCGATTTGCGGGCGGTTTCGGTGGAGTTGCGGATAGAGTAAAGAAGCCGAAAATCGGTGTGTGAATGAGTGTAGTCGGGTGCGCCGAACGTACCCCGTCGGAGGCGCGAAGCGCCGACGACATTGTATATAGGGGTACGTTCTGCGCTCATTTATCAAAAATCGGGTGATTTTCGCGTAAAGGTAAACAAAGTAAAACTGTGCGAAATTGCGTAAAGTTACACAAAGCGTTTTTTGCTGTTTTTTCGTAAAAAAGCGTGCGCGGAAAAAATAAACAACGAAGAGGTGAAAGAATCGGATAATGTCAAGGAAACGAAAAAACATTACGGGAATTCCGGATTTCGAGATAGATTCGCTTGCCCGGGCATTATTGCCGGCGATACAAAAATTATTCGACAGCGAAGAAGGTAAACGCGAGTTTGAAATCTGGAAAGCGGAAAAACAAAAATTACAACTGAATAACAAACTTTTAAATGAAAACGAATCCCGTTGAGAGCATCGGGATAGCCGCTTCTATGCGGCACGGGTTTTGCCGTTTTTCCCGAATGAAAAACGGCAAAAAAAAATTATCCCGGAGGTATTGCGATTGAAATATGAAGAATGGTTGAACGAATGGCTTGTTTTGTACGTCAAGCCGACAACGAAAGAACGTACATATAAAAAGTATTTTAAATTAGCGGAAACGCATAGTATTATTCCCCCGCTCGGCGGGGATGATTTACACGAATTATCGCCTACCGTTTTACAAAAATTTACGGTGCGTTTATCCGACAACGGCTTTTCCGCAAACACCGTAAACGGAATTATTTCCGTGCTGAAATCTTCGTTGAAACGCGCCGTTGCGCTCGGTATCGCGGAAAAAGAATATACCGACTGCATTGTCCGCCCGAAACAACGCGAAAAGCAAGTAGTTTTCTTTTACGATAAAACAGTCGGAAAAGGTATTCCCTTTCCCGACTGTCCGACTTGTACGACTGCCCGTTACGTTCGACGCAAACGCCGATGTAAACAGTTAAAATTATCGCGAAAATATTTATTCAACCGTTCCGCGCGTTTTAATTTTTCAACTATTCCGCGCGCATAGAAGATAAATAAATTTTATCCGTTTTTCCGAACGTCCAGTTATCCTCAATCATCATTTCATACTCCTCTATGCTTTCGCCCGCGGCAAGGGTAACGGTAATTTCCGTCCATTCCCCGCTTTTTAGGTACTGTCTGTCGCCGAGCGTATCCCATTTATCTTTTTTCATAAATCGTACGGCATAGTTTCTTTCGCCCTCGTAATAAGCATAAAATTTATACGTTTTCGCATTATTCTCGTCTTTTTTCAAAGCGTACGCGTACGCAAAATCCAGAATCAACTCGTTACCTTTCGTATCTGCAGCCGCGCCGATTTCTGCGCTTCCACTTTCGTTTCCGTAAGCCTTTTCGTCGCTATGCCCGATCGACGCGTTTTGCTTGTTCCGAAGATGCAATTTCGCAAGTTCGCCGTCCAGAGCCAGCGTATTGTCGTCCTGCTCGCCGATCAGTTCGAACGAAGAGAAATACACGCCGTCGCCTGCGTTCAGATTCCAGCTTCCGTTAATCAGCGCGATTTGGTACTGAGCGAAATTTTCTCCCGCGGGAAGAATAAAGTAGCCTTTCGTCCACGCTTTTTTCTCCATTTTCTGTTCGTGCGTGATCGTGCCCCATTTATCCTTTTTCATAAAATATACGTAGAAGTTTTCGTCTGTTCCGTTCCACACGTTAAATTCATACGTACGAATCTTATCGCCCGCGGCAACGAAACTTGTCCACCCCGAGAAATTCGCCCGTATCTGTGCCGAAACTTTTTCCGACGCGGATATTTTTACGCTGTGTTTCTGCCCCGCATACCTGATATCCGAAGAATATTCCACCGTAGCTTTTTCGCGCGCCGTAACAAATTTATCGCCGAATTCCGAATCGAACGACAGCCCCGTTTTGCTTTCCTCGCCCACGCATTCCGCGGCGGAAAGATACACCGAGTCCGCTTTATCGAATTTCCAGTCGGAATCGATAAACATCAGCGCATAGTCCTGCAACGCCGTGCCTTTCTTCACGATGAAATATACGTCCGTCCATTGCCCGTTCATCAGTTCCGCCGAGCCTTTATTCGACCATTCGTGCCTGCCCGTGAAAATCACGGAATACGAATTTTGGCTTTCATAATACACTCCCATACGGTAAACAAGGTTAGTTTTCGCCGTTTCGGCGGCGTTTTCAAAGCCTACGTACAGCGTATTGTTCGGTTTGAGTTTTTCCGCACCCACGCGCACGCTCCCGTTTCTGCCGTCTTCCGCGATTTCCCGCGTATAGGTAAACGACGCGCCGATTTCGTGATTCGGACTATAATTCGTGAGTTGCATCAGCCCCGTATCTTCATCGAAGCACAACGAATCCTGCGGCAACTTTTTCGCGTATACGGAAGAAACGTAAAACACGAAATCAGATTCGAACGGCAACCACACGCCGTTGTCGTCGTGCGAATAAACCCAGAACGCCTTGTTCTTAATCGATTTCATACCGTTCAGCGGCAGATTCACGGTGTTCCACACGCCCGGTTCAAGCCGAATATTCTTTTTCTGCGTGCCGATCATCGTTTTTTCATCGGAATTGAAATAATACAGCGGCCGATCGTATTCGAAATAAAAACCGAACGTGATATAATCGTAAGCGGAAAGATCGCGGACGAACGGTTCTTCGTAAGTAAACACGATCGAACCCGCGCTCTTCGTTTTTTTCGCCGTGTCTTTCGCGGTATTCTCGCCGCCATATTGCTTTTCTTCCGTTACGCGGAACGAGGGTCGCGCCTGCCAGGAAATGCTTCCGAGCTGACGGGTAAGCGCGGTTTCGCTGTCGAAATACGCGATTTTCCCCTCTTTTCTCTCCACTCTCGTGCTTTCGATGATTTTATTCAGTTTCAATTCCTCGAATGCGTCCGTAACGCCTACCGACTGCTTTTTCTCATCGCCAAGCCGTTCGTACGAACGTTCGAACAGAGTGATTTCCCGTTGCGTAACCTCGCCGAGATAATTCACGCCGCGAATCGAAGAAAAATACACCGAATCGTAATATTTCATTTTCGGAATATCCGAACATTCGATGATGAACGGCGTACCCGTGATGTTGCTTTTCGAAAGCGTGCCGCGCATATCTTTCGCCATATTGAAATTTTCATTATACACCGAAAGATCGATGAAAATTTCTTTCCATACCCGCGAGGGAAGCGTGATCCACCCGTAAGGGGAAGTCCAGTTCAAGCTGAACGCCACGGGAGAATCGCTGTCGTTGTAAATATAAAAACTCAACGCGTCGTACGCGGTAACGTCCTCTTTCTGCAAGTTGCAAAGGGCAAGTTCTTCACTGCCGCCCTGCCCGAATTGAAAGCCCGTAGACCCGCTTTCGCCCTCGAATCTGATTTCGCTCGAATAAAACACGCCCGCGCTTCTCTTGGCGAAATGGTTTACGCCGTACGGCTTATCGAACGAAGCGATTCTGTCGGCGGCTTGCGCCGCGGTTTCTTCCACATACACGGGCAATTTTTCGCTGTAACTCGCGCCGCTTCCGCCCGTGGCGGCGGCTACATATTCGTATTCCCCCGCCGCTTCTGGAATAAACCCGCCCGAAATATCCACCTCGTTTTCGCCCGAATAAAGTTTCCCAGTTACAGGCACGGTACGCACGCCGTCGAACGCCGTCGCCGCGGGAAATTCCACCCGATTTCCCACGCTTCCGAATACGATTTTTTCCGAAATATACACGTTCGGCTTTACGTTTTTATTGATCTTCAATATGCTTTCGTACTTTTTCCCGTTCAGCTTGAATTTCAGCGTGCAATCGGCAACGTCGTCTATGAAAATTTTATTCGAACAAACGGGAATTTCCTCGCCGTTTTCGCGATACGCTTTCGCTTCGTCGGCAGAGGGCAATAAATACCATTCGCCGTAATTCGCCGTATATTCCGCGGAAAACCCGCCGTTTCCCGCGCTTTTACAGCCGAAAAAACAAACGAGCGCCGCCGCCACGGACAATATAGAAACAATCAAAGCTTTCCTTTTCTTCATTTTTCCCGCTCCTTACGCCGAAAATCTCAGATCGGCGAAATACAATCTGCCCTGCCCCGTCTGACTCCACGCGTCTATTTTTATTTCCAGACCGCACGAAGAATCGAATTCCGCGCCGTCAAGCGAAAGCACGATTTTTTTCGTTTCGTCCGGCAATACGTTTTCTTTGCAGACATACTGCGAATTGCCTTTTTTCACCACGATCGAAACCGCGTGCACCACCATATCGGGATTAGCGCAAACCAGAGTGATTTTTTTCGCGCCCGCCGCCTGCGCCGCCACGGAAGAATGAATTTTCAACCGATACCCCTCGGGCGAATACCACGCTTCGGGCTCGATATCGTTTCTGTTGAATTCCGCGCAAAGCACGCCCTCGCGCTCGCCGATTTTAATGCCCGGAATCTGTTTCAAGGCGCACAACGGCAGAAAAGCTTCCGTCCACCACGCCGATTTATCGCCGTAAATGAATTTCGATACGGGAAGCACCGCGTTCAGGTGAGAAACGTCGTTGAAGTCGAGAATTTCTTTCTCCGTCCCGCCGCCGTTCCTATTCACGTTCACCGCGCCGCCCGCGCCAGATTCATAGGCTTTCACGCGAAAATTATCGATATACAGCGTAGCTTTCTGCGTTTTGCTTTCCGCAACGCCCGTAAGATAAAACCGAAATTCTTCCGCTTTGTCTTTCTCCGTAAAAAACGCGCTCCTCGGCGATATTTTCAGATAGTTCCAACTCTTCGCCGCAAGCCGCGCTCCGTCGTTGAAATACGTTTCCGTGTCCTCGCCCGTCGCGGCGAAATACAAATACAGCTCTTCTTCCGAATCGTTGTACACGTCTATCGCGTATTCCTCCACGCGATTGAGCACCGCCGCCCGCTCGTCTAAGAGTTCCGCGCTGTACTTCCACATCGCATAATGCTCGTACTCGTACACAGGTTTACCCCTGTATTCGGAAAAGTCTACGCACAGTTTCCAACTGCTCTCGCCCTGCGTGATTTTATCCCGATCGGAACACACGTCGGAAGTGCCTTTCACCCGCGACACCATATCGATTTTCAGAAAATCGTCGTAACTTTCGTAGCCGTCGAGAAGCACCTCTGTAGATTTAACGCTTTCTTCGCAGGCATAAAATCCCGCCGCCGAAAACGCGAGCGCTATCAGCGCAAGCAATACCGCTCCTCTCTTCTTCATTTCGCCGCCTCCTTATACAAGTAATAAACGTTCGAAAGCGTGATTTCCCTGTCCCGATATTTTTTATACTCGCCGTTCGAATCCACATACGCATTATCCACGCAGATATCCAGCGTTGCCCCGCCGAGCGCCGACCAGTGATTTTTGTAAGAAAAAATCTTCCGCACCACGATACGCCGCGTTTCTCCCGCGCCGATTTTGTAAGAATTCAAAAGGTATTCCGAAGTCTTCGATTTAAACCGCGTGGTAATCGTGATTTCCTCCGAAGAATTGTTCGTTACGTCGAATTCCGCTTCGTCAAGCTCGGCAAGCCGCGTGCCGCCCATTCCCGCCGCAAGAATTCCCGCGGATGGTTTGTTTCTCGCGATTTCGCTCAGCGTTTCGCCGTATGAGCGCAAAGCAATTTTCGCCGCGCCGTCCGCATACGAAATTTCACTGCTTTCCGATACGTACAAAGGCGAATTTTCCTCGTTCAGCTCCACCCTGCCGCGCTTTCCGCTGATCGCGATTTCATGCGTTTCTATTTCTTTTCTGTCTTTCGAAATCACCGCCGTTACCGAAACAGCTTCCGTAAGCGGCGCGCTCCACGTATATTTCAAACCGTTTTCGCACGCCGTTCCGCTAAGTTTTTTGCCGTTCACCGCAAGCTCGTAGCCCGCCGCCGTATAAAAACTCGCCGTAGCCGTGAGATCTTCCACGGTTTTTTCAAAATAAAACCCGCTTTCGCCCGAGTATTCTTCGATCTGTTCCAAAAGACTCCTGCGAACCTCGGAATATGTCGCGTCGCTGTCAAAACAAGTTACGTCGGAATACAAACTCTCGTAAAATTCGTTGAGCAAAATATGCGAATCGGAAACTTCCGCTCCGTACAATTCCGCTTTTTCGTTCAAAATTTCTTCAAGCAGACACAGTAAGTCGTAATCTTCCTGCCCGTCGCGCACGGCAAGCGTGCGAAGCGAGGGCAAAAACGTTTCTTCGCCGTACTTCTTCCCGGGGTATACCAAAAAGCCGTCGCCGTTGTACTTGCCGAATCTCGCCGCCGTTTCATACGGATCGCCCTTGCCGTAGTAAGTAACGCTCCAATACAGATACCCCTGCCAGTCGTAATCTTTCTGCATCCAGCGCATCACGCGCGCGCTCAGAAGGTTATCGTCTATGTGATGCGAAGGCATAGGGTATTGCGGATTCATACAGGTATAAAACCAGGTTTCGCCGCCCTCCGCCTGATTCGCCTCCCGCACGGCTTCGAATTCTTCCCGTTCCGCCTGCGTTGCAAAGCTGTAAATCACGCCGCAATAAGAATTCACCGAATTGCCCAGCGAAGCGATCTGATTCATATCGTTCGTAACAAGCAAAGGAATCGTGGTGATTGCCTCGTATAATTGATTTTTGAATTCTTCGGGATATTCGTCGAAAAAGCCCTCGTCTTGAAGATCGTCCACCACTTCCCGCTGAATTTCCTTGATTTTCGAAAGCGCTTCGCGCAACGTATCGTACTGCGCCGCCCGCACCTCGTCGAAAGAAATCATATACATATACGCTTTATCCAGCAGAATTCTCCCCGGTTTGCACCGCTTCGCCAGCGCGTAAAAATACGAATACATTCTGCCGTTTCTGAGTTTCGTGGAATGAATTTTATTGCCGTTTTCGTCCTTTCCCGTTACGATCCAGCAGGTTTTATTGTCGATTCCGTACCCCGTGAACGCGGGATCGTCGTAGTAATAATCAACGTTTTTCGCGTAGTCTTCGGGCGTATAGTCGCTCGGAACGGTATTGCACACGATTTTATATTCGTGCATCAAATTTTCGTAATACTTCCTGTACTCTTCCGAAGAAGTATCGTATTCGCCGCACATTCCCTCGTTGTTCAGGCAGAAACACGTCTGCCCGTTGATTTTCGAAAGAGTTACGTCGTACACGCGGAACGTTACGGGCACGTCGTACGATTTTCCGTCCGCTTCAAGGATAAATTTCCCCTCGTACTCGCCCGCCGCCGTTTCCGCGGTTGTTTTGAATTCCACCGTAATGCCCTGATTTTTCTGCGCTTCCGCCGTATTTTCGCCGTTGCGCACGGCAATCGACTGTTCTAAAAGCATATCGGGCGTGTATCCCGTGGGGTAATTTTCGTTCCCCGGCGTTTTCGTTAAAACGTTGATGTATTTCTGAAAATACACTGTAACATTTTCCTTGGGAAATTTTACCGAAGAATCGCCTTTCAGCGTAAGATCCGATACAAGCAAGCGAAGATTCGCCACGTTCCGTTCGGGCTTCACGATCAGTTGCCCGCTTTCCGTTTCGTTTTTCGCCGCGAACACGCTGAGTTTCTGCCCGAGATTTTCGAATGCCCCGTCCTGCATCACTTTCAGAGTGCCGTACGTAACGGAAAGCTCGATATTGTTTTCGCCCGCGTCGCCGCCCCCCGAAATCACGGCTAAAAATCTTGATAATTTTTTCATCATCTCCGCTTTTCTCCTATCTCGTAATTCCCGCTTTGCGCAAATACGTGTTCCATTGCGCCTGCATCATCGAGCCGTAATCGTCCCACAGCGCAACGGCGGTTTTTCTGTCCTTTTTATCGGGCGCGGCAAAAAATGCCGCCGCCGAATCCATCTGCGAAAACACGCCCAGCGAATTGAGCGTAAAGAAATTGTTCGTCTTTCCGTAAGTAAACGTTCCGCTCGAAGCAAGCGTGTTGCCGCTGTACGTAAACGCGCTTAATTTTCCCGCCGCTTTCAAAGCATCTAATTTTTCCGCGGAATACTTGAACGGCGCCGCCGAACCGCATTTTTCAAACATTGCTTCCATTCCGCGTTCCGTCGCCATCAGTTGCAGAAATTCTTTCGCCAACGCGATTTTCGTGCTGTACGCGGGAATCAGCGCGTTGAAACCGCTGTTCGCCACGTGCATCTGCCGCGCGTCCGTTACCGCCGCGATCACGTCTTCCGCCGCAACGGATTTTTTAGAATCGATCTGCGGCGCGTTCCCCTGCTTCCCGCCGTCGATCCATTCGATCAGCGCGGAAAGCGTTGTATCGTCGATTCCCAGCTTCTCGCCCAGCGCGGAAACCACGGGCATTCTGATAAATTCGATATCCAGCTCCTGCGGATCGTAGTTTGCCGACATTTCTCTTTCCAGCCAGAGCCCGTTCGGGTTGAACAGCACTTTGTTCGAGGTTTCCAGAAATTTATTCTGCACCTGCGTGAAATTCAAAGACTGATCGTCCGCTTTCGAATACCCGTTTTCGGGGTTCACTATCCGTTCCAGCACCACCAGCGCGGCGAGAAGTCCCTCGTTTTTCATAATGTCCGCCGAAAATTTCAGATCTTCGTCGTCGGGGTAATCGGGGTGATAGCCCTCCGCAAGGAATTTTTTCATCGTTGCCGTGCCGTAGTATTGATGCGTCCAGAGCGCGAACACCATATCCCAGTACGAAGTGGAAGGTAACGAATGAATGGTGGGCGTAATTTCGGGGTGTTGCGCTTTCAGCGCGTTCATATAGTCGAAAAATTCATCGGTGGTATTCGGCATTTTCGTAAACGCCGCGCCGCTTTTCCATTCCCCCGAGGGAATCACTTTTTTATTCACCACAATCGAATTATAAGACTGCATCCACGGAAAAGCATATTGCACTTCTTCGCCCGCTGCGTTCGTCTGCGTAATCTGATCATACGACTCTTTTCTCATTTTGTCTTTTAAAAGCACGTCTTCGCCCAGCACTTTCGCATTGTAAATATCCGTCAGCTCGGCGTATTGCACGGGGTATTCGTTCCCGTCGTTCGCCTTGATGGCTTTTTCACGGCTTTTGAACGAGCGTTCGATAAACACGATATCGAGGTTAGTCGAGCCCGAGTCGATTTTATCGAGAATCTGCACCGAACCTTTCGTAATATACGTTTTTTCCACGGTGATTCCGGGGTGTTCGTCCTCGAAAATTTCAATCAGCGGATCGATCCATTCCACGCCGAAGCCCGCGTTGTTCAATTCCACGTACAGCGTGTTCGCGTCGTTTTTCGGCTTGCACGAAGCCATAAGAGCGGCGCTTGCGATGATTGCCGCGCTCAGCGCGGCGGCTGTGATTTTTTTAACTTTCATTTTTTTCTTTCTCCTTCTCGTTTAACCTTTGATACCGCCCGAATACACTTTCGACATTATCGTATCCTGAAAGCACACAAACAGCGTAAGCACGGGCACAAGCGATAAAAACACGCCCGCGAAATACAGCGGCTGATTCGCTTCGTACTGCATATTGAATTCGTACGTATAAAGCCCCGTGGCAAGCGGAAGCATATTCGGCAGAAATAAAAGCGGCGTCATATAATCGTTCCAGCACCCGATAAACGTCATAATCAAAAGCGCGGAAATCGACGGCAGAAGCATAGGCAAAGCAATCGTGAAAAACACTTTCGCGTTTCC
>ERZ1026860.1715-NODE-1715-length-10598-cov-15.568624_pt1 | contig 10598 bp, 5 predicted proteins | sample MGYA00380160_ERZ1026860 | MGnify/ENA primary metagenome ERZ1026860 (study PRJEB33269, sample SAMEA4719796) | human gut metagenome | biome: human-associated habitat; feature: organic feature; material: feces | place: Cameroon | collected 2013-10 ... | reverse complement strand
AAACAGCCTGGTTGACAAAGTGAATTCCAACCCTTGGTTCTCGATCGCCCCGACATTTCTTGTCACTGATGCATCGGTGATGATCGAGGAAACGCGCCCGCTGTAAAGAAGTCCCTTGGTGTACTTGTCGTATGCCTCAACCTCAAGATCTATACGTCCTTTGAGGAATCCCACGTTGATTCCGGCATTGAAAATGTACGTATTCTCCCAGCTCAGACCTGGGTTTGGCGCCGAACTCTGGGTGGCTCCCATGATTCCGCCGTAGTAATCTCCTGAATTGTAAGAATATGATCCATAAGCGGCGCTGGTGTCAACCCTTGAGTTTCCACTGTTGCCGAAAGACGTTTTGATCTTAAGCTTGTCCATCCAAGAAAGGCTGTACCATTTTTCATTGTGGGCGTTCCATGAAAGTCCTACCGATGTGAAATCACCCCATCTTGAATATGTGCTGAACGAGGAATATCCCTGACGGCGCCATGATGCGGAGATGTAGTACCTGTTGTCGTAGGAATATGTCGCTTGCGCCATGTAGGACAGAGATCTGCTGTTGCTTGCGCTGGATGAGCCTTTGCGGGTACTCTCCTGCGCATAGTAGACTTCCTTGATGTTGTCATTGGCGAATCCGGCTCCGGTGGCATAGAGACTGCGGTTCTCCTTGTTGACGAACTCGATGCCCGCAAGGGCTCCGACGGTGTGCTTGCCGAAGCGCTTGTTGAAATTCAGCCTGTCGATGTTGTTCCAAGTGTAGGCATAGGCCGCTGACCTGCGGGAAACGCCATCCTGTTCTGAACTTGTGGTTATTCCGTCCAAAGTGTGTTTAGAATAATAGATGGTTTCCAGTCCGGAGAGAATGTTGGCTCCTCCCTGGACGGTAGCTGTAAGACCATCGAAAATCTCATACTTGAGCGAGATGTCTCCATCCACAGCCAATGTGCGCTGCCTGTTGTCGTTGAATTTCCTGTCAGCGACGGAACTGTACACGAATTTGCGCATCTCAGGGCTGTAGCTGTTGACTTCCTTGCTGTAGTAATTATAAAGTCTCGGGGTCACACCGTCCTCGTCGTAAGGAGAAAAGATAGGGATGACTTTCAATTCATTTCTGGAAACGGAAAGAATGTCGTTCACGTTGTAGGACAGAGAAAGGTTGACATCCGCCGAGAATTTCTTTCCCAATTTGTAGGAACTCCTGTCACGTACGGAAAACCGTTGTTGCTCATTCCCCTTGACCACCGTTTTCTCGTTGTAGTAACTGAGGGATAGGTAATGTTTTGCCTTCGCGCCTCCGCTGCTCACCGAGACATTGTACTGGGCGTTTGACCCGGTCCCGAAATACACGTCGTACCAGTCGGTGCTTGTCGTGGAGTAGGAGTTGTGCGCGTTGTCCTGGTAAGGGAAGTTGCTCATCGAGTAGCCGGCGTTGGTCCAGGCCTCCTCGGCGAGCGACCACCATTGCTTCGTCGAGCAGAGCCTCAGCAGCGTGGAACGGTCCACCTGCGACACGCCGTACCTTACCGAAGCGTTCACGCGGAGCTTTGAGTCACCGTCTCCGGACTTGGTCGTGACGAGTATGACTCCGTTGGCTCCGTCTGCTCCGTACAGGGCGGTCGTCGCCGCGTCCTTCAGCACGGTCATGGACTCGATGTCGTCAGGATTGATGAAAGACAGAGGGCTGACACTGTAGCTCATGCCTGTCAAAGTGGAGGATGTTCTGGTTCCGGTATATACGGGAACTCCGTCAATTATCCACAACGGTTCCGAGCTGGCGCTCAGCGAAGCGTCTCCGCGCACACGTATCCTGTACTGTGAACGTCCTCCCGTGGAGCCGTCTTTCTCCTCGATAGTCAGACCTGGGACCATTCCGTCCAGCAGATTGTCGATGCGGGCCGCCGGCAGTTTCTCGAGTTTCTTGGAATCGACCTGAAAGGCTGAGCCAGTCATGTCAGACCTCTTTTGTGCCAGACCATAACCTGCGACGATGACCACCTCGTCAATCATGTTGCCGTCGGTGTACATCACGACATCCACAGTCGAACGTTTGCCGACCTTGGCCTCGGCCGGCTTCATTCCAAGATAGGAGAATTCCAGTTCCGTGTTCTCGGAGAGTCCCGGAATAGAGATTGTGTAGCGACCGTCAAGGTCCGTAAGGGCATAGACCTTCTTGGACTGGCCTTTGACGGTCACGGTCGCGCCCGGCAAAGGATTTCCGGCGTCATCCTTGACAACACCGGAAACCTTCTTGGAGTTCTGGCCGTAAAGGGTGATTCCACAAAGGAGAATCGACAGGAATATAACTATACGTTTCATATTTAAAATGCCCTTAATGCTTGAAACAAAATAACTTGTCGCACCATTTGCGGTAGTGCGACAAGTTTTAGGTTTTATTTCTTAAGCCGTGAAGTTAGACAAAAAAACCAGAAACACAAACTTTCCGGCGATGAAACGTTGAGTAAAACGATTAAATACGAAGACCTTGCCGTCTGGTTCTGTAGGCCTCAAGCGCTTTCTCAAGCACGACGAGTGAACGGGCCAGATCTTCTTTTTTGAGGACGTAGGCCATGCGTACCTGATTCCTGCCAAGTCCCGGGGTGCTGTAGAAACCGGCGGCCGGGGCCATCATCACGGTCTCGCCCGTGAATCCTTCCGGCGTCCCGTCATCCTTGAGACGAAAGTCGGTCAGACACCATGAGCAGAAGTCCTCGGCATTCTCCACCGGAAGCGATGCCACGGTGTAGAACGCTCCGTTAGGCATAGGGGAGTACACTCCCGGAATCCTGTTCAGGCCGGCGATGAAAAAGTCGCGGCGGGCGAGATATTCATCAAAGCATGCTTTTGAATATTCCTCCGTCCCATCTATCGAGGCTTCGGCCACGATCTGCCCGAGAAGCGGCGGGCTGAGTCGCGCCTGGCAGAACTTCATGACGGTACGCATGACCTCGGCGTTGTGGCTGACGATCATTCCGATTCTTGTGCCGCATTCGGAGTACCTCTTGGACACGGAGTCGATCACGATGACGTTCTTCTCGATGCCTTCAAGGTTGAGGGCTGAGAGATAAGGTGCGTCCGTGTAACGGAACTCACGGTAAACCTCGTCGGAGAAAAGATAGAGGTCGTGGTCTCGGACGATGTCGCGGAGCCTGTAGAGTTCTTCCTCTGAATAGAGGTAGCCGGTGGGGTTGTTGGGATTGCAGATGAGGATGGCCTTGGTCTTTTCAGTGATCGCTTTCTCGAAATCCTCCACTGACGGGAGGGCGAATCCCTCCTCGATCCTGGAGGTGACTGTCTTTACCGTGATTCCGGCGGTGACGGCGAATGAGATGTAGTTGGCGTATCCGGGTTCTGTCATGATGATCTCGTCACCAGGATTCAGGCATGTGAGAAATGTCAGGAGCAGGGCCTCTGAACCTCCGGTCGTCACGATGATCTCATTGTCAGTGACATTGATCCCGAACCTGCTGTAGTAGCCGACGAGTTTGTCCCTCAGGGATCTTAACCCTTGGCTTGGACTGTATTCCAGAGTCGTGCGGGTTATTGTTTTCAGAGAATCCAGCGCCTTCTGCGGAGTAGGAAGGTCCGGCTGCCCTATGTTGAGGTGATAAACCTTTACCCCTTCAGCTTTTGCCGAGTCAGAAAACGGGGTCAGCTTTCTGATTGGCGATGCGGGGATTTCCTCTCCGCGTTTAGAAATCTTAGGCATATTAATCATGTGTTTGCCCAAATTTAAGAAAAATGTGGTTATCTTAGCGGAGTTGATTCAATTTTTTTAGATGAGTGCCCGAATTCTTGTTGTCGATGACGAAGAGGACATCTGTGCGATTCTCAAATTCAACCTTTCCAAGGAGGGGTACGATGTCGTGACCGCCAATTCCGCCGAGGAAGCCTTGGCGTTGGATGCCGCATCGTTCAACCTGCTGCTTTTGGATGTGATGATGGGCGGGATGTCCGGCTTTGAACTTACACGGAGGCTTAAGTCTGAGCCGGAAACGGCCGGGATACCGGTGATCTTCATAACCGCTCGCGACACCGAGGATGACGCGGTCGAAGGGCTGGATCTGGGGGCGGATGACTACATCTCCAAGCCGTTCTCCATAAGGGAAGTGATCTCTCGTGTAAGGGCGGTGCTGAGACGGACGGCCACAAAGGCGGATGCCGGCACGGGCATATTCATAGATGATGAGAAAAAGGTCGTGACGATGGACGGCGTGGCGGTGTCATTGACCAGGATTGAATATGAGATATTCAAACTCTTGTTCACCAATAAGGGAAAGGTTTTCCCGCGCGAGGAGATTCTTTCCAAGGTGTGGCCTGACGACGTGATTGTCACGGACAGGACGGTAGATGTCAACATCACCCGGCTGCGCAAGAAGATCGGGGAATATGGCGACAAGATAGTCTCGCGCCACGGGTTCGGCTACCTTTACGAAGAGAGATGACGGTAATATTATCAACAGTCATTGCCCTGCTTGTCCTCGCGTTGGTCACGATGCGGGGACGGTATGTTCATCTAAAGGATTCCATCGAGAAGGGGAAGATGAGCATGTACGACAAGCTGCGTGACAGTGAGGAGGACAAGACCCGCCTGAAGAGACAGCTGACGCAGAATGTGGCCCATGAGCTGAAGACTCCGGTCAGCAGCATCCAGGGCTACCTTGAGACGATCGTGTCCAATCCTGACATTGACGCGGAGACAAAAGACCGGTTCATCCAGCGGTGCTATGCGCAGAGCCGACGCCTGTCAAGCCTTTTGGCTGACATCTCAACACTTAACAAACTGGATGACGCTCCTCAAGGCTATGAGTTTGAGAGAGTGAATGTTCCGGAACTGCTTCAGTCCATCCAGAGGGACGTGTCCATGCAGATGGAAGCGAATCACGTGACGTTCAGGGCTTTGGTTGAGCCGGGAGTGGAGGTGGACGGCAACCCTTCGCTGCTGTATTCAATCTTTAGAAACCTGACGGACAATTCGATAGCTTATGGAGGCGAGGGGGTGACAATCACTGTGCAAGTCCTGTCCGAAGACCCGGATTTTTACACGTTCAGTTTCTCGGACAACGGTACCGGAGTCGCGCCCGAGCATATTCCTCATCTGTTCGAAAGGTTCTACCGTATTGACAAGGGACGCTCCCGCAAGATGGGAGGAACAGGCCTCGGTCTTGCGATCGTCAAGAATTCCGTGCTGCTTCACCGTGGCGCCATTTCCGTCCGGATCGGTGCCGCCGGCGGACTGGAGTTCATGTTCACATTGCCTAAGGCTGAGTAGGCCGCTTCCGGATACGCGAAATCTGGAATGTCTTGTTTGTGAGTGCGGGAAATAATGCTTATCTTGCAATGCTTCTTAAACTTGAGTATTAGATTTTGATTATTTATTAACAGGCGAAAGCCACCCAAAACCCAATTTTATGAAAAGATTTCTTGTTATCCTTGCCGCGTGCTCGCTGATGGCGGCGGTTGTTTCGTGTGAATATGACTCGCCGGACATCAGATTCCAGCAGACCACAACAATCACGAATGACTACAGTGAGGTCGTGAAGGCCCTTCAGGACCAGACACTGGCTCTCTCGAAAAAAATGGAACTCATGGAGGACGCCATGAAGAGCCAGACAATGACCATCTCTGAAAAGATGAATCTTCTTGATGAGGCCTTGAGGAACCTATCCTTGACCCTTTCCCAGAAAATGGAACTCTTGACAAAGGCCTATGAGAACGGAGTCCTGAAGTACGAGGAAATGACCGGCAAACTGATCGGCGAGATTAATTCCATGAATATATCCACGGCGGAGAAACTTGACGCTGTCAAGAAGGCCATCGAGGCTCAGTCTTCCGACCTTTGCGCCAAGCTTGACTTGATAGGGAAGGCTCTCGCTCTTATCGAGAAGACCGCCGGTGAGGGCTTTGACAGCAACGTTCAGGCTTTGGCTCTTGTGAAGGCGGCGATTGAGTCGCTTACCGGGTCGCTGGAGGAGAAGCTCGCGGCCGTTGAGAAGGCGGTGAAGGACCAGACGACGGATCTTAGCGCTAAACTGGCGCTGATCGAGGGTACGGTCAAGGCGGGTCTTGCCGACAATGCGAAGGCTATAGACCTTGTGAAGGATGCCATCGGCTCGCTTCAAGGTTCTCTGGAGGAGAAGCTTGCTGCCGTTGAGAAGGCTGTGAAGGACCAGACGACGGATCTTAGCGCCAAGCTGGTTCTTATAGAGGCGGCGGTCAAGGCCGGATTTGCAGCGAACGCGAATGCCATAGACTTGGTGAGATCTGCTGTGGAGTCGCTTGAGGGTACGGTCGAAGAGAGGCTTGAGGCGATTGAGGAGGCTGTCAAGAGCCAGGCAACGGAGCTGAGCGCAAAACTTGTCCTTATCGAAGGCGCTGTCAAGGCCGGTCTTGCGGACAATGCGAAAGCGATAGGTCTTGTCAAGGATGCCATTGGCACGCTTCAGGGCTCTCTGGAGGAGAAGCTTGCCGCTGTGGAGAAGGCTGTGAAGGATCAGACGATGGATTTGAGCGCGAAGCTGGTTCTTATCGAGGGTGCGGTCAAGACTGGTCTTGCGGACAATGCTGAGGCGATTAAACTTGTGAAACAGGCGGTAGAGTCTCTTGAAGGAACTGTCGAAGAAAAACTTAAGGCTATCAATGAGACAATAGAAAGCCAGACCAATACCCTGTCCGGGAAACTTGCCGCGATTCAGGGTTCGTTGGATGCCGGTCTTGTGGGAGAAGACAGCACGCTCGGCCTTGTGAAGAAGGCTATAGATGCCTTGAACGCTACTGCGGGAACGGCCAATGATAAACTGGACGCCATCAAGAATGCGATCGACTCGCCTACTTCTGGGCTTAACGTGAAGCTTGAGGCTATAGAAGAGGCTTTGTCTCAGGGGCTGATTGATGTGACTAAGAAGCAGGATTTGATTCTGGCCGCACTCAACAGTGCGTCGACATACCATTTCACTGATGATGAACTTCTTGAGAAGGGGCAGGATTATTTATTGGTTGACGCCGCCTTCTGGGAGGCCAATCACGAGAACTATGAGGTGGTAAGGAAACTTAAGGAGTTGATTAAGTTATCTGTGCCACATAAATATAAGTTCTGGATCAAACTACCTTCCGGCAAGTACCCGATATCAGGCTCCGAGGACACAAGTTTTTATGGCCCCCTTTACACCGAAGGAGGAATTATGAAAGACATCATGAACTCGGGAGAAGTGATTCTTGCGGTTGATTGTGACTCTTATCTCGATCCGAAGTGGCACACTGTAAATGGACACAAATGTTACTATCTTAAGAAAGTCCATAAAGGTTGCAGATACAATTTTGTAGTGAAAGTGGGCGAAAGGGCTGCCGGCAAGAAACTCAAGGTGGAGGGTATGAATTCCAAAGATCGTTTCATTCAAGTCACTTATGCTCAAGTTGGGGAATGCATTGAATATTGGCATCGGTCTGATGCGGTAAAGACCAGAACAGGAGTATGGGGATTTCAAGAGTTGCAGTATTACCCGTTTCAATACCCGGATAATTCCGTAGAGTTTATAATAGTCGAAGATAATTAGTACCATCCGCTACTTATGAAAAGATATTTGACAATCATAATGTTGGCCTTGTCCTCAGGCCTCTTCGCAGATGTTGTGGCGCAGGAGCGGGGGAACAGTGCCTACCGCACCTCCACCTGGAGCCTTTATGCGGAGGGCGGCGCAACGATGGTGCACGGGCTGGGGATGTCAAGCGTGGACGCTCCACCGGGTATGAATATCTTCCCGGAGATCGGAGCCGGTGTCTCGTTCAACATCCGTCCTTGGATCCGGCTTGGTTTGAACTACGATTTCTCGAAATATGCCCGTGAGCAGCGGTTCTCCGAGTTCCAGCCTCTGGGTGTTCCAACCGGTGATGGAACGCTTTCAGAGCAATACGGTGGCCTTGCATATTCAAAGATGTGGACTCATTATCATGCGGCTGACGCCACTGTAGAGTTCAATTTGATGGAATTATGGCGGAATCGTGAGGACAAGCGCTTCAACCTTTATGCGGGAGCCGGTTTCGGCTGGCTCTTCGCCAAAGGGAACACTTATGACATCACGATGGGACATGAGCGCTGGAGCGGGTCGTACAAGGAGACGATCAACACTTGGCTGGACGCGGTGAACTCCAGGCATAAGTACGATGTCGGTTATGTTCCGATGCTGCTGTCCGCCGAGTTTGACGTGAGTCCCGTGGTGACTGTGGGCGTTCAGGGCAACTACAAGCGGCTTTTCAGTCGCGACAACGCTCCCAAAGGAATTGGCACAGCCTCTGTTGTCCTGAGACTGAATATTTTAGGCTCAAAATCCGGCTACAGGAGCACCGGGCGCAAGTTGCGTGAATCCGAGCTTGCCTTGGCCGCGATGACCGTGGCCGGGGCAGCGGTCAAGGCGGACTGTGAGGCTTCCGGCAAAGCCAAGGATGAGGCTCTCGCATCTGCCAAGACCGAGAACGCCGCGCTGAAGTCCCGGGTGGAGGCCCTTGAGAAAGAAAACGCAGAGCTTAAGGCGCGCCGCACCAATGAGGTTCTTCAGGATCTTACCGTTCAGTTCTCCAATGACAGTTTCAAGCTCAGCGCTGCCGCAAAGACTGATCTTGAAGCTTTCGCCGGACGGCTTAAGTCCACGGAGGGCGTTGAGCTTGTCGTTGTCGGAGAGGCTTCCGCCACAGGAGGCAGCGGACATAACCAGCGGCTCAGTGAGCTGCGCATCGAGACAGTGCTGGACTATCTGCGGAGACAGGGCGTTGATTGCAGCCGTGCCCTCCGCCAGCCTCTCGGCGATTCCGCCGGTGACGCCTCCGACTCTGCCCGCCGTGCGACTATCTCCTTGTTGTCTCCCGTGGAGAATAAGTAGTTAATAATCAGCAAATTGAAAAGATGTCCTCCTGCCCATAACGGGTAGGAGGACATTAGCTTAATATTAAGATATTCAGATAGTTATCTTCCACTGTGGAACGGGGGTGGGGGGAATGGTGGTGCGGCAAACCTTGGCCATCCACGGCTATTAGCGGGATGGATCCTAGGCTATTAGCGGGAGGGATCCACGGCTATTAGCGGGAGGGATCCTAGGCTATTAGCGGGAAGGATCCGGCTATAGGCTGGGAGGGACGGAGCGCAAAGCGCGTAGGGTTTGCCGTGCCACCATACCCTGCTCACTACTCCCGGAAGCCTTTGGAGGCGCGGAGGAGGTGGCGGAGGGAGCTGGTGAGCTCGCGGGTCTCCTGCAGGAGGTTCAGGTAGAGGTAGGCGACGGTGATGTTCTCTTTGGAGGACTGCATCCGCTGCATCTGGGCCTCACGGGCCTTCTCAAGACAATCCTTCAGTTCCTCGGCCTCACGGCGGACCTCATCAACCTCGTCGTAGGAATCGGTCTGGAGAATCTTCTCGGTGCGTCTCAGGAGGAACAGTACCGTGTCCCTCAATGGGATATATTCCTTGACCTGCTCCTTGCTCAGCGGCACGAAGTTGTTGTCCACGTGTTCCTCACAAGGGTCGGCGATGCGCCTCAGGCAGTAGAGTATCTCCTCGCAGGAGTTCCTGCCGAGATGGAACCATGTGTTCTTCTCCATGGCGACCTCCGGATCGATCCTGCGGAAGCCGACCATCTCCTTGCGGCGGCAGTTCTTCAGCTCGTCCCTCTTGCGTCTCATTGTCTCTTCGGCCTTGTGCAGCATTCCGAGATTCTCCTTGATGAAGCCATCGGTGATCTGGCGGAAGGTCGTGTTGACATATTCAAGGAAGTCGGACTGACTGTCGGCTATGTGCTTGCTCAGAAGAGTAAGAATCTCGCCCTTGTCGGTGCTGAGCATCATCTGGTTGAAAGTGATGTCGCCGTTTTCTTCCTCAGCCTTTTTCTTGTAGCGTATGTTGCTTCGGATTAGCAGGAAGATCGCGAGAGCCATCATTATGCAGGCGGCCACGAATCCGCCGACGTGCATCAGCATCGCCACGAGGAAGCAGAGAATGAAGGCCGCTCCGGCTGTGATGAACCAGCCTCCGATGACGGAGACGACACCAGTCACTCTATAGACAGCGCTCTCTCGTCCCCAGGCACGGTCGGCCAGAGAGGAACCCATCGCTACCATGAATGTGACGTAAGTTGTTGAAAGAGGTAGTTTAAGGGATGTTCCGAGGGCTATCAGCAGACCTGCCACAACCAGATTGACCGTGGCCCTGACCTCATCGAATGCCGCTCCTTCCGGAAGTCTGGCCTCGTCGGTGTTGAAACGCTTCTTGCACCAGGCCTTGACGTTGTCCGGCACGACATCCTGGAAGAAATTGGCGGTGTTGTTGGAGAATCTGACCAGAACCCTGGCTATCTTCGACGAGCCGAACATCTCGTCACCCTCGCTCTGCCTGGAAAGGTCCACGGAGGTCTTGATCACGTTGTGGGCTTTCTTCGATGTCGCGAGCGAGAACACCATCACCGCGCCTGCCGCCACAAGGAATATCATCGGACTTTTGGCCGGTCCCTCAAGGGATGACATCATGAAGGTGGAAGGGTCCGAGGCTCCGCTTGCGGCAAAGTCAGTGTAGGCGGAATATCCCGCCAGAGGCACTCCGATGAAGTTGACGAGGTCGTTGCCGGCGAATG
>ERZ1026860.1714-NODE-1714-length-10599-cov-3.019727_pt1 | contig 10599 bp, 5 predicted proteins | sample MGYA00380160_ERZ1026860 | MGnify/ENA primary metagenome ERZ1026860 (study PRJEB33269, sample SAMEA4719796) | human gut metagenome | biome: human-associated habitat; feature: organic feature; material: feces | place: Cameroon | collected 2013-10 ... | reverse complement strand
AGCCAAAAATCCAGGCTGGGGCTTCTTGCCAAATTGTGCGGTGTTGCCTTAGAATCCTATGGCCTGAAAGTGATTCGCTACTCCAACCGGGAAATTGACCGTGAGTTCCCGGTGGTATGCCAACAAATAGATTCCATTATCAGGGAGAGACGATCATGACCAACTTTGATTTTCTTCTATCTGAACCCGATTTTGCATCCTTTGCCTCCGTGGCTGTGGCTGCTGAAAATCTGCTGCACATCGATCGGGATTCCAGTGTGCTCTGCTGCCGGCGGGCCATGGAGTTTGCGGTCAAGTGGATGTACTCCGTGGACAAGGAGCTGACGCTTCCCTGGGATGATAAGCTGGTCACGCTGATGAATGCCAAGGAATTTCGGGATATCGTGAAGAATGATCTGTGGCTGCGCATGGATTTCATCCGCAAAATGGGCAACAACGCTGCCCACGAAAGCAAGAAAATATCCGAAGAGCAGGCAGAGCTGTGCCTGGAAAATCTCTTCTATTTCCTGGATTTTGTTGCCTATTGCTATGCGGAAAAGTACACCGAACGGAAGTTTGACAGGGAACTGCTGGAGCTGACGCCCCAGGAGGCCATCTCCTTCGTCCCCAACGCCGACATCGATATTCAGCAGCTGATGGACGAGAACAAAGCGCTGAAAGAGAATCTTACCACCCTTCGGGCGGAGCGGCAGCAGACCTATGTGCCAAAGCCGCTGGACATCTCCGAATACAAGACCCGGAAAATCTACATCGATACCATGCTGGAGGATGCAGGCTGGGTCGAGGGCAAGGACTGGCGTAATGAAGTTGAGCTGCCCGGTATGCCGAACAAGAGCGAGGCCGGTTACGCCGACTATGTGCTCTATGGGGATGATGGCCGGGTCCTTGCCGTCATCGAGGCAAAGCGTACCTGTGTGGATGTGGCCAAGGGCCGCCAGCAGGCAAAGCTCTACGCCGACCTTATCGAACGGCAGCAGGGCCGCCGCCCGGTGATCTTCCTGACCAATGGGTTCGAGACCCACATTGACGATGGGCGTTACCCGGAGCGGAAGGTCGCCGCCATTTACGCCAAGCGGGACCTGGAAAAGCTGTTCATCCTGCAAAGCACCCGCACCAGCCTGAAAAACATCCTGGTGGACCGCAAAATCGCCGGGCGCTATTATCAGGAAGCCGCCATCAGGGCATCCTGTGACGCCCTGGCGAAGAACCGCAGAAAGGTCCTGCTGGTCATGGCCACCGGCTCCGGGAAGACCCGGACGGTGATCGCCCTGTGCAAGGTGCTGCTGGAGCAGGGGTGGGTGAAGAATATTCTGTTCCTTGCCGACCGAAACAGCCTGGTCACCCAGGCAAAGCGCAGCTTTGTGAATCTGCTGCCGGACCTTTCCGTGACCAATCTGTGCGAGGAAAAGGACAACTATGCCGCCCGGTGCGTGTTCTCCACCTATCAGACCATGATGGGCTGCATCGATTCCGTCCGGGACGATCAGGGGAAGCTTTTCACCTGCGGGCATTTTGACCTGGTGATCTGCGACGAGGCCCACCGCTCCATTTATAACAGGTACCGGGATATCTTTAATTATTTCGACGCTCCGCTGGTGGGCCTGACCGCGACGCCCAAGGATGAGATCGAAAAGAACACCTATGAGGTGTTTGATCTGGAAAACGGCGTCCCCACCTATGCCTATGAGCTGGCCCAGGCCGTCAAGGATGGATTCCTGGTGGACTTTATGTCCGTGGAAACCAACCTGAAATTCTTGCAGGACGGCATCACCTATGCCGACCTGACGGCGGAGGAGCAGCGGGAATACGAGGATACCTTTGAGGACGAAAACGGCGAGCTGCCGGAGAAGATCGCCTCCGGCGCGCTGAATGAATGGGTATTCAATGAGGATACCATCCGCCAGGTGCTGAATATCCTGATGACCAGCGGCCTCAGGGTGGACTACGGCAATAAGCTGGGCAAGTCCATCATCTTCGCGAAGAGCCATGCCCACGCGGAAAAGATCCTGGAGGTTTTCAATAAGGAATATCCCCATCTGCCCGGTTTCGCAAAGGTCATTGACAACCAAATGACCTATGCGCAAAGTGCCATTGACGACTTTTCCGACGCCGGGAAGCTGCCGCAGATCGCGATTTCCGTGGACATGCTGGATACCGGCATTGATGTCCCGGAGGTTCTGAACCTGGTGTTTTTCAAGAAGGTCATGAGCAAGGCGAAATTCTGGCAGATGATCGGCCGGGGCACCCGCCTGTGCCCGGGCCTGCTGGACGGGGAGGACAAGCAGAAATTCTATATCTTCGATTTCTGTGGAAATTTCGAATTTTTCCGCATGAATGACGGCAAGCCCACCGCGAATCTGACGGCCTTGCAGGGGGCCATTTTCCACCTGAAATCGGAAATAGCCTTCAAGCTGCAAGACCTTGCTTACCAGACCCCGGAGCTGATCCAGTTCCGTGCGACCCTTGTGGAGGATATGGCGCGCAAGGTGCGGGAGCTGAACAGGGAGAATTTCGCGGTCCGGCAGCATCTGAAATATGTGGAGCTTTACTCCGATCCGGGCAGCTATCAGGCGCTGACCTATGAGGATACACTGGTGATGGGCCGGGAGCTGTCGCCGCTGATCCAGCCGGAGGAGGACGACCCGAAGGCATTGCGGTTTGACGCGCTGATGTATGGCATTGAGCTGGCGTATTTAGCCGGAAAGAGTTACAGCCGGCGGCGCAGTGATTTGCTGAAAAAGGTAAGCGCGGTAGCCAGTGTTGCCAATATCCCGGAGATCATGGCGCAGGCGGACCTGATTGACAAGATCCTGCATACCCCTTATCTGGAAAGCGCCGGGATCAATGAATTTGAGCACATCCGGCAGCGCCTCCGCGACCTGATGAAGTACATTCCCATTGACCATGCACGCTACGATACCAATTTTGACGACGAAATCCTGTCTCAGACCTGGAATGAATCCGAATTGGAAAACGACGACCTGAAAAACTATCGGGCCGCCGCAGAGTTCTATATCCGCCAGCACCAGGATAACGCTGCCATTGCCAAGCTGAAAAGCAATGTGCCGCTCACCGCCGCCGACGTAAAGGAGCTGGAAAGAATTTTGTGGAGCGAGGTGGGGACCGAGGCTGACTATCACAAGGAATTCGGAGATAAGCCTCTTGGTGTATTCGTCCGGGAAATCGTTGGGCTGGATATGTCCGCCGCCAAGGCCGCCTTCGCGGAGTACATTGACGAGGCCAGGCTGGACAGCCGCCAAATCTATTTTGTAAACCAGATCATTGAATACATTGTGCAGAACGGGATGCTGCTGGACCTGTCCATCCTCATGGACCCGCCCTTCTCTGACCGGGGAAACATTACGGAGGTTTTCGCGGACCTGTCCGTCTGGGCCGCGATTCGGAAGGCCATTGACCACGTGAACGCAAACGCTGTGGCTGCGTAAATAAGAACGGGGCGCTTTTCAAAATGAAGTATGCTGTCAGAAGCGCTCTGCGCATTGCCTCCAATATTCTTCCGCGATCTCCTGCGGAGCCGTTGCGTCGATGTATTTCATTTTCCACAGGGGCAGGGGCATTTTCCAGTAGTCGCGGCGGAAAACCTCCTCGACGATTCCACAGGTCAGCTTGTTTTCTCCGCCGAAGGGGATAATGACCACGTCGCCCGGGTGGTACGGCTGCGTACCGAGGTAGTAGAAGTGGCCGTTCATGGCGGGAATGCGGACGGAATAATAGGTGATCTCCGTCCGGCTTGCCGCCCGTTCCGGGGATGAGACGATGGACCGGGCATACTGCGCGGTGCGCTGGGCATCGGCGATCTGCCTGCGCTGGGCAGGCGTGGCATAGGGCAGGAGCTTTTGCAGCTGCCCCACCCGGCTGAGAAGCTCCGCCGCCCGGGCCTGGGTTTTGCCGGGGTCTTGGTTGCTGCGGATCTCACCGGTCAGCTGAATGATGGCGGCGTAATGCGCACAGATGACCTGGGCGGACAGCGCGGAAAGGGCGTTATAGCCCAATTTTTCCTCGCCGCGATCCAGCGCCTGCATCCAGGCGTCCCGATGAAAAAGGCGGTTCGTCAGATACCGTGATCCCATATGTCACCTCTTTCGCTTTCTCTCTGCAAGTAAACGAATGCCCCCCCGTCCGCTTGGACAGGAGGGGCATTTTCTGTCTGGCGGAGAGAATGGGATTCGAACCCATGGTGCGTCGCCGCATCACCAGTTTTCAAGACTGGCTCCTTAAACCACTCGGACATCTCTCCATACCCGTAAAATATACCATTATTGCGGTATAAAGTCAAGTGCCGGGAATGCTCATTGATATTCAAAAAGTACAGCGGAGAAACTTTCCGGGCGGAGCGGCATATACTGTCCAATCCGTTTTATTGGGGGAGGGAAGAAAGTGGAAAATCAGGACAGCCGGGAATGGGACATTGACGACTTCGTTTTTGGCGATGAGGAAAAATCTGCCAGCCAGCGGTGAAGGGCCCCGCGGAAAATCAATTTTTATTGACATTGCGCCCCGGATGAGATATACTTTCCTCAGAGAAAACCAAATGCGAGGCTATACGAATGGGCTGGAGATTATCGAACGTACAGTTGAAAAAGGGCAATGCGATGGCTCCTAGGGGGGTAGTGCGCCCTTTTTTGGCTGTAAGTGACGAAATGACGCCGTGATTTCCTGATTTTTGTGCCGAAAAAGCTCGCCGCGCTATCTCCTTATCGATGAACGTGATTCGATAAAGGAGATTTTTTTATGTTCAAAATCAAAAAACAAATATCCACCCTTTATTCCACCGCTATTCTTTCCAACCTCTCCCTGACCGGCGCGTGGGTCGCGATCTTGACGGCCCGAGGTTTCAGCCTGGTGGAGATCGGCATTGCCGAGACGGTATTTCATATTACCAGCCTCCTGATGGAGCTGCCCTCCGGCATCCTGGCAGATGTATTCGGCAGGAAACGGATGCTGATCGTCAGCACCGTCATGAGGATGATCGGCAACCTGGTCATGATCTTTTCCAATGATCTGTCCCTCGTCTGCCTGTCCGTCTGCTTTACGGCGCTGAGTTACAACTTCTCTTCCGGCGCCGGGGACGCGCTGGCCTATGATTCCCTCAAGCTTGCCAGAATGGAGGATGGGTTTGAGCGCTTTGAGTCCAACCAGCTGATGATCTACCGCCTCTGCGGCGGATTGTCCACCCTTTGCGCGGGCTTTGCGCTGACCATAGGCCACAAGATTGCCTACGGGACGGACGTGCTTTCCGGCCTGATCCAGATATTGCTGCTGTGTTCCCTCCGGGAGATCCCGGCAGACCAGAGCGGGGCGGACAGATCCATCCTTCGCAGGCTGCTCTCCTGCTTCAAAGAGAGCTTGTTCTTTCTGCGGGGCAGCGCCCGGGCACTGTTTATGATGTTCTGCAATTCTCTGGTGGGAGCGATGGATATCCTGCTGCTGTTCTTTTTGCAGGCCAAGCTTCCCACCAGGGGGATCCCCCAGTGGGAGCTGGGTGTTGCGCTGTTGATGATGGAACTGGGCGGCATCGTCGGCGCAAAGCTGATCCTGAAGCTCCCCCGGTGGAGCTATCGGGCGGTATTCGCCGCTTCCCTGGCTGCCGTCCTGGTGGGCATCCTGATGGAGCACGCCGCCTACCAGCTTATGACATTGGGCGGCTTCCTGGCAGCGGTAGGAGATGACGCCCTGCAGGTGCGGACCAACGCGCTGCTGCAAAGCATGTTCCCCTCCCAGCAGCGGGCAACCCTGACCTCAGTGGAGTCACTGACCTTCTCTGTCATCATGGTCGTTCTGACACCGCTGGCAAGCCTGTTTTTCACCCGCTGGTAATCGCGCGGCATGAGGCGGCGCACAAGCAGCTCGAGAACGGGGAGATCAATCTGGGCACGGCGGTACGGCAGCTTCAGCAGCAGTACAGCACGGCGCAGATCCGGGAGATGATCCGGCTCTACACGGCGGCTTACGGCAACACCGGGATGAATGCCCGGCAGGTTCTGGAGGAAATGGTGTGTGACGCCATGGGCAAGATGAATGCCTTTGCCACAGAGGAAACCTCCACCGTGGCGGGTGAGGTCGGCCAGTTCCTGCGGGACTTGCGGAAGGCAGCGCTGGAGGCGAAGACCGAAGGGCAAAAAAATAACGCCCAGGAGGGCGTGAAGCATAGCCGGGAGCTGACGACGGACGGCAGGGTTGTTGCAGTGGTGGATGAGGATATTCTCAGCAATCTGGACTTGGACAACTGGAACCAGGAAACAAAAAAGGCCGCCAAGAAGGCGGCTGCTCAGGCGTTGCTGGAATTCAAGGACGGAATCGAGGTCGAGGGGATTACCAGAAAAGTCAACAAAACATCCAGAGATGAATACACCCGGTCAAGAGATTCTGCCCGCCTTGCGCGGAATAACCCGAGCGTTTTTGCAGACAAGATGCGAGCGGCAAGTGTTGCGGATGATATTATTATCGCAACAACACAGTGGAAGCGGGACGGAAAGCTAATGCACCCGAGGGCGGATAACTTCGTTGACTTTGACCATGGAACAGTCTTGATAGAATCCAAAGGCAGACAATACAGCGCTGAGGTTGTGGTCGGGATCACAAACGAGGGAGAGGCGGTATTCTATGATGTGGTCGATCTGTCACCGACTACGTTCGAAATAGAAAAAGTGGAACCCCACTCCGCCGCCTATGCGAACGAGTCGCTCAGCGCCATTACTGGGGGTTCCACGGCTTCTAATGTAGCACAGCAGGAGCAGAATGTCAAGCAGAAATACAGCCGGGAGCTGGACAGTGAGTACATGGAGCTGGCGAAGGACCCGGAGGGAAACAGCACGGAGCTGCGGAAGATGGTGGATCAGGCGGCGGAGGAACAGGGATACAAGACGCTGTTCTACCACGGCTCCAAGAAAGGAGGCGGATTCACAGAGTTCAAGGATTGGCAGTACTTCACGCCCAAGAAGGAATACGCGGAGCGGTACGCGCAGAGGGGCAACCCGGACAGCCTGTACAGCGTGTTCGTAAAAATGGAGCATCCATTTGATACCCGGAACGCGGAAGCGCGGAGGATCTTCCAAAAGGCGCGGGATGAGCTGGGACTGGGCGAAATCCAGGACACGGGGCTGCCGGACTGGACGGACGGGTATGACCTGGCGGATTACATCGACGAGAATGGACTGAACTATGACGCCATCGTGCTGGATGAGGGCGGCGATCTGGTAAACGGGAAGCCGGTGAGCCGGGGCCTCAGCTACGTCGTGCGAAAATCAAACCAGGTGAAATCTGCGGATGCCGTGGTGTACGACGACAACGGGAAGGTCATTCCCCTGTCCGAGCGCTTCAACAGCGATAAGAGCGACATCCGATACAGCCGGGAGCTGACAACGGACGGCAGGATCGTTGCGGTGGTGGATGAGGATATTCTCAGCAATCTGGACTTGAACAACTGGAATCAGGAAACAAAAAAGGCCGCCCAAAAGGCAGCCACTGAGGCACTGCTGAAATTTCAAGACGGAATCGTGGTTGAAGGTATCACCAGAGAGGTGACCCGGAGATCGAGGAGAGAATTTACTCGCTCGGAATACACAACGCAGCTTTTCCGGGAACGCAACACAGCATTCTTAGATAAAATGCGTGCAGCAAACAATTTGGATGATGTTGTGATTGCCGCTACCGACTGGGCGAGGGACGGAAAGCTGAAGCACCCGAGGGCGGACAACTTCGTAGACTTCGACCATGGAACAACGCTGATTGCCAGCGGAGACGCAAAATACGAAGCGGAGGTGGTCGTGGGAATTACGGACAAGGGGACGGCAGTGTTCTACGATATTGTGAACATGCAGCCGGGGAACTTCTCCATAAAAAATGAGGAACCCTCAACCACCGCTACTACGAACAAATCGCCTGGCGATATACATGAGGGTTCCTCTAAGGCTAGGGTAGCACAGCAGGAGCAGAATGTCAAGCAGAAATTTAGTCGTGAGCTGGACAGCGAGTACATGGAGCTGGCGAAGGACCCGGAGGGGAACCGGGGGGAGCTGCAAGAGATGGTGGATCAGGCGGCGGAGGCGGCCGGATACGAGTACAAGCGGAACGCCAAGAGGAAGCACTCCCCGGCCAATGACGTACCCTGGCAGATGTTTGTAAGAGGGGTGGACAAGGACCAGGGCAATTATGGCGATTACACCTATTACGCAACGGATAAAGGCGCAACATCGATCGATGAGATCATGCCGAAGCTGCGGGAACTGGCCGAGGAATTCTATGGAGAAACGGTCTCGGACGAGGAGATCAATCCGCCGGATATCGTTATGTCTGCGGGCGTGTGGGACGACATGGACTTCGTGCAGTATGCGTGGGACAACTACTTCGAAGGAGAAATGGACCGCACTGGGAAGGTGCCCGCAGTCGTGACGGAGGATGGCATGATCGTTATAGACGAGGACTTCTCACGGGTGAAATCCGGCGACACGGTAGAATACGACGACAACGGGAAGGTCATTCCCCTGTCCGAGCGCTTCAACCGCGACAAGCGCGACATCCGATACAGCCGGGAGCTGGAGACGGTGGAGGCGCTGAAGCGGCAGAATGAGCTGCTTCAGAAGCAGCGGGACTACTGGAAGGAGCAGACCCGCACCACGGATGAAAAGACGCGGGGCGCGGACAAGGGCGAGGTGCGGAGCCTGGCGGGCCAGCTGATCCGGCAGTACAGCAGCAAGACCGAGGTGGAGGAAATTCTGCCGGAGATGCAATGGCTGGCGGACAGCATCTGGAAGAACGACCCGAAGATCAGCTACACCGATCTTCAGGATTCGGCGCAGAATATCGCCCGGATGGTGCTGGACGGGAGCGAGGTGAACCTGAACGCGGAGAACTGGGAGACCGGGCAGGAGCTGAAGCGATTCCTGTGGGGCAGGTACATCAACGTGGACGAGAGCCTGAAGGAGGACATCGGCGACTTCAAGGCTTTCAAGCAAAGCAACCGAAGCCTGCACTTCCGGGAGAACGGGACGGGCACCGGGGTGGCCAGCCTGTGGCTGGAATTGCAGAACGACTTCGGCAAGGGACTGTTCCCGGACAGCGTCAGTAACCCCGGCGATAAGATCCGGCACATCGCGGACACGCTGACCAGCCTGACGGAGAGCGACATGCAAAACCCCTACGCGGCGGACATGGAGCTGACGGTGGAGCAGATGGCCGCCGACGTAATGGCCCGGGCGGCGGGAGTGAACCGGCAGAAGGCCACCAAGGCGGATAATACTGCTGATGCGCCTCTCCTTTACTCGGTACGGATGCTGACCTGGGCAGAGGTCAGTTGGTCAATGCTGCCGTCGTCATAGCGCACGATCAGGCGGCAGTCCCGGTCGATATCCAGGACGTAGGCGTCCCGCTCCGCATCGGCGGTGACCACTCGGACGCGCCTGCCCATTGCCAGGCTGCGTTCCCGGTAAATGCGGACGTAGTCGGAGGCAGGATCCCGGTAAATGCGGAAGAAATGATTCAAAAAAGCGGCGGCCAGCCGGTTTTTCCCTTCCTCCGTCTGCTCGAAGAAGATGGAATCCGCGATTTCCCGCAGTTCCTCCGGGAAGCCCCCGGCGGGGGGATAGACGTTGAAGCCGACTCCCAGCACCACGTCGTCCAGCTTCCCGGTTTCCAGGTCAAATGAACCTTCGGTCAGGATGCCGCACACCTTTTTCCCGCCCAGAAGAATGTCGTTGACCCACTTGATCTGCGGCGGCCGCGGGCAGAGCGCGTCAATGGCCAGGCAGGCCGCGACGGCGGCCATGGTGGTGATGTGTATCGCCTGCGCCGGGGGGATGGCCCCAGGGCGAAGCAGCAGACTCATATACAGCCCTGTGTCCGGGGGAGAGTAGAATTCCCGCCCCATGCGCCCGCGTCCCTTGGTCTGCTGATTGGCCAGGATCACCAGCCCCTCCGCAGCTCCTCCGGCGGCCCGCTGGCGGACCAGGGCATTGGTGGAGGCGGTGCAGGGGACCAGCTCCAGCTGGCAGCCCTGGGCGCACGGCTCCAGGTAATTGCGGATGCCCTGAACGTCGAGCACATCGGTGGAGGCGTCCAGGCAATACCCCCGGTTCTGCGCGGCCTGAATTTCGTATCCGGCACTGCGCAGGGATTTAATGGCCTTCCAGACTGCCGTGCGGGAAATGTTCAGCTGCCCAGCCAGTTCCTCGCCGGAGAGGTATTCCCCCTTGTGCGCCTCCAAAAGTGCCAGCAGCCGTTCCTTCGTTGCCATGGCGTCACCTCCATGACCCCATTATGACGGTATAATCACCAAATGTCAACCTTACTTTTAAATAAGAGACACCAATTCGCAGATTGTCAACCTTTTGACAAGGAATTAGGTTGACAAACAAGGCGCGATGGGGTACGCTATTCCTGAAAAAAAGAGGAAAAGAGGCATCCCTATGAAAAAAACCGCTCTGTTCAATATGACCAGCTGCGCGCTGATGGCGGCGCTGATGTGCGTGCTTTGCCCGGTGTCCGTCCCGGTGGGCCCGATCCCCATTTCGCTTTCCATTCTGGTGATCCTGCTGACGGTCTGCGTCCTTGGTCCCTGGCGGGCGCTGGTAAGCTATACGG